>Ga0210410_10001500_pt1 | contig 21929 bp, 21 predicted proteins | sample IncBWC4MmetaG_FD_161058 | JGI IMG/M metagenome (GOLD analysis project Ga0210410, IMG submission 161058) | Forest soil microbial communities from Barre Woods Harvard Forest LTER site, Petersham, Massachusetts, United States - Inc-BW-C-4-M | ecosystem: Environmental > Terrestrial > Soil >... | reverse complement strand
GAATAATTCCGCGCGAATTTCCGTGGGCAGCTCTTCGACCACGTCTTCCCAACCGGTCACAAGTTTCGCGCCCTGCTTTATTAATTGATTCGGCGCGAAGCTGGAAGGTTGTGTGCAATTTCCGGGCACCGCGAACACTTCGCGTCCAAATTCCATGGCCAGGCGCGCGGTTATCAACGATCCCGAGTATTGTTCGCCCTCCACCACAATTGTTCCCAGGCTCATTCCTGCTACGATTCTATTGCGCACCGGAAAATTTTCCGGCGCTGCGTGCGTTCCCAACGGGAACTCAGTAATCAGCGCGCCGCGCTTTTCCACTTCCGCGAAAACTTTCTTATTTTCTTTGGGATAGATCACGTCTATCCCGGTGCCCAGCACTCCAATCGTTGCACCGCGAACGGAAGCGCAGGCGCCTCGATGCGCCAGGCAATCGATTCCGCGAGCGAGGCCGCTGACGATCACCAGGCCCCTATCGGCCAGGTCCCGCGCGATCCTCTCCGACATTAGATTCCCGTAAGGCGTCGGACGACGCGTGCCCACCATGGAAATAGAATAGCGTCGCAGCACCTGAATATCGCCCTTCACATAGAGCATGGGTGGCGGATCGTAAATCTCCAGCAGGCGCGAGGGATATTCGCTTTCGCCCCAATGCAATAACTGGACGCCTAACTCCGGCAATTGGCCAAGTTCCTTTTCGGCTTTTGAAAATGCGCCACGGGAGACGATGGCCTGCACGGTCGGGCCCGTCAAATTGCAGGCTTCCAGCGCCGTCCGCGACGCGGCGAACACACCTTCGGGTGTGCCAAACTCGCGCAGCACGCGAGCGGTGAGCCTAGATCCAAGTCCCGGAGTAAGAGACAGGGCCAGCCAAGAAAGGGAAACGTCTAGTTCCACTATGGAACAGACGGTAGGCTTATATTACCAATATTGTCAAGTCACACGAATGTTTGAGTTCGGTACGGCCTAGAGTCAATCGAATGTTTGTGGATTTCTGCAAATGGGAGATAATGACGCAAATGCATGCAGGCGCCACAGGCAAGCTTGTTCAAGAATCCTTACCGCGGGAAGCTTCAGATCTTGCTTCATACGTCCCTGTCGAGTTGGGCGATCTAGAAAACCTTCAAACAGCCATTCCGCGAATTGCAAAGGACGAAAAGGCGATTCAGCGAATCGAGCGCGCTGTGCAAACCATACCCACAAGCCATTATCTTCATTTGGGCGACGCTCGAAAGATGTCCGCACTGAAACCCGAAAGCGTTCACTTAATCCTCACATCACCACCGTATTGGACGCTCAAAGAATATCGCGATTCGGAAGGGCAGCTTGGTCACGTCGAGGACTACGATGAGTTTCTTGAAGAACTCGACAAAGTTTGGAAGCAATGCTACCGGGCGCTAGTTCCGGGTGGGCGCTTGATTTGTGTTGTGGGCGATGTGTGTCTCTCACGGCGAGAAAATGGCGGTCGGCATACTGTGGTTCCACTGCATTCTTCGATTCAGGAACATTGCCGCAAGCTGGGATTCGATAATTTGGCGCCGATCATCTGGCACAAGATTTCTAACGCGGCGTATGAGGTGGATAGTGGTCCCGGCTTTCTTGGAAAGCCATATGAACCCAATTCCGTGATCAAGAACGATATCGAATTCATTCTGATGGAGAGGAAACCGGGCGGCTACCGCGCGCCTGACATTCCCACGAAGCTTCTCAGCGTGATCTCGGGGGAAAATTATAAGAAATGGTTCCAGCAGATTTGGAGCGGAGTAACCGGAGCTTCCACGAAACAGCACCCTGCGCCTTACCCGCTCGAACTCGCTGAAAGACTAGTACGAATGTTCAGCTTTGTGGGAGACACAGTCCTTGATCCGTTCATGGGAACAGGAACGACCACAGTTGCCTCAGCAAAGTGGGGACGTAACAGCATCGGCTGCGAAATTGATCCTCACTACTACAAGCTGGCGGAAAAACGAATTGCCGAGGATACTTCGTCTCTGTTTAGCTCCGCAGAAATTCACAAGGTCGTGGTGAGATAACCCGGCCATGGCTCTTGATTCAGATCTCGAACAGAAACTTCAGCGAGCAATCAAACACTTTTGGAGTACCCGAAAATCCCAGGCGAAGAAGCAGGGCAGCAGGACAGGTGCTCGCGATGCTGGTGCGCGAACCGCGGTAACGGGCGGGCGACAGATGGACGGCTTCGTTTCTGTGGTGCGTGAGTATTTGTGGGCAAATGGCCTTCCAAAAGCGCACGTCTATTGTGAAAAGAAAGTCGAACTGCCGGGATGGTATCGCCCCGAAAAGAAATGGGATTTACTCGTGGTCGCCGATGCACAGTTCCTCGCCGGCATCGAGTTCAAATCGCAGGTCGGTTCGTTCGGGAACAACTATAACAATCGAACGGAAGAGGCCATCGGCAGCGCGACTGACATTTGGGCCGCCTATCGAGAAGGCGCATTCAAAACTTCCGCGCGTCCGTGGTTGGGATACATGATGCTCTTGGAAGAAGCGCCCGCGTCTACTCGTCCGGTGAAGGCGCAAGAGCCGCATTTCAAAGTTTTCCCGGAATTCAAGTCGGCTTCATACGCCAAACGATATGAGATTCTCTTGACAAAACTCGTCCGCGAACGATTTTACGATTCAGCATGTTTTCTGCTCTCGGATTCGAAGAGAGGCGTTCGCGGTTATTATCGCGAGCCTGCGCCGGAACTCGGTTTCGAGAATTTCTTTGCGTCGTTGTTGGCGCGCGCTATCGCGACCTCAAAGGCTCGACGGCCCTAACACCGAATCTCCTTCGCAGTCCGTTAATTCCAGCCGCCATCCCAATCGTCGCCGGAACCGATGGGCATTCCGTCGGGCAAGGTGAGTGGGCGCGGGATTTCAAACATTTTTGGATCGCCCAGGTAGCGGCGGATTTGTTCCGCGCCATAGAAATAGGCGGCGCGCCAGCCTTCGTCCAGCCCGGGGGCGGTTTGTTTGGTCAACCATTCGCGCAGTTCATTTAATTTTAGCGAAGCGGTGGCTCTCACTTGCGCTGCGGCGTTCTGATCGTTGGCGAGGGTCATCAGATCGTAGAGGACTACGTCATTTACGACGCGCTGAATTTCCGCGTTGGTGCCGGTGGAGTGCGGAGCTTTCCACGTTGACGCGAATATTTTATCGATTACTTCTGAGAATCCGGCCGCTTGAGGATTTTGCGCGTGCATTTCGATTAGGCGCTCGGCGCGTTCTGGGTCGAAAAGGAATGCAATCGTATGAGTGGCGGCGGTTTCGGCGGGGCTGAGCGCGTCGAATGCTGGCGCGGTGCGGCGGCGGAACAGTTCGCGATTTTGTGGATAGTCCGGCGGGCGCGGAGGAATTAATTTCAATAACGAATCCGGCAGGGCCAACGCAGTCGGCGTAAGCGTAGCGAGAACTGCGTCCAGCGCGCGTTTTTGTTCGGCGGCGGGAACCGGTTTTGTTGGAGTAAGCACATCACCGCGCAGCGCGAAGGTGTAGTCCACACCGCCCACAACTTTTGCGGCGGCTTCCACTTGATAGCGGTGCAGCAAGTAGAGCGGCACGAGGACGTCTTCGAGCGTGGCCATGGGCGCGCCTTCGCGAATATTATTTTCGCCGAAGCGCTTTAGCGCGGCGGCGCGCACCTTCATGATGCGATCCAACTCGTCCACGGCGTTGCTGCCCGAATCCCACAAATGCGCGTAGGGACTCATGGCTGAAGCGGGGCGCGCGTCCTGATCCGTCAAATATCGTTGGCCGCTGGTGTATGCGTCATTCAAAATTTTATTCAGCGACGCAGATTCATTCGCGCCCGAATCAAATTGGCGGTAGCCGAAATTAATCGCAACTTTGTCCCACGATCCAATGCCAACCGCGTAGGCATCGGAAAGATCGGGGATGCCGTTCGCATCCAATTTAATTGTTGGCGGAGGATAATCCATCACCGACGCGCGATTTACGGTGCTGGCGGTGTAGTTGTGCGCCAGGCCGAGCGTGTGGCCGACTTCGTGCGCGGCCAATTGGCGCATGCGCGCGACCACCATTTCCATTAATTTCGGCGAAACTGGTTTGCCTTTTTCATATGGAGCCATCAGGCCGACGGCGATCATGTAATCCTGTTCGGCGCGCAACGAACCGAGCGACACTTGTCCCTTAATGATTTCTCCGGTGCGCGGATCGGTGACGGAAGCGCCGTACGACCATCCGCGAGTTGAGCGGTGCACCCACTGGATCACGTTGTAGCGGATGTCCATGGGGTCGGCGCCTTCGGGCATCAGCTCCACGCGAAATGCGTTTTTGAATCCGGCGGCTTCAAAGGCCTGATTCCACCAGCTCGCGCCTTCCACCAGCGCGGAACGAATCGGTTCCGGCGCGCCGCGATCCACGTAATAAACGAGCGGTTGCACGGCTTCGCTCATGGCGGCGGTTGGATCTTTCTTTTCCAGGCGATGCCGCGCGATGAAACGCTTTTCGCGTGGCTCGTCAATCGGCGCAGCGAAATCCATGAACGATCCGCCGAAGAATCCTGAGCGTGGATCATAGGCGCGCGGTTTAAATCCGGGCGGCGGCAGTTCAATTAGTGATTGATGCTCGCGGACCGTGACGGCTGTCGCGTCCGGAGCTACTTGGCGCACGAGCGGGCCAGGCTCGTCGCTGACGAATGTGAGCGTGACTTCGACTTCGGTATTCTTCGGGAAGTTTTTTGTGCGCGGCAGATAAAAGGCGGAGCGCGTGGGGTCTAGCCGGAATGTTCCCTGTTGTTGGCGCCGCAGTGTTGAGGTCACGTTGTGCGCGTCGCGCAGGAAGAAGTTCGTCGCGTCGACTAATACAGTGGAGCCATCTTCCGCGGCTACGTCAAAGCCAAACATTACGGATTGCGGGAAAGATTGTTCGACCGCGCGCTGCTCGTCCACGTTATCCGTGATGGCGCGGAAGGCTTCGTTGGGCTCGATCATCAGGACGCGCGGGCCGGTGCGCTGAAATTTCACGATGTGCGAACGTCCGCCCTGACCGCGATCGAGGCCCAAATCGTTTTGGCCAATTCCGGCGGGCAGCGATTCCATGAAAAGAAATTCGGAGTCCCAGCGGTCAATCTGCAGCCAGATTTTTCCGGCGCGGGCGTCCCAATAGAATGGGAAGTAGCCGTCAAATTTCTGCATGCCGGGAGTTTTCGCGGCCACTGTCGGCAACGGAGCAGTTGCGCCGCCTCCGGCCTCGCCGCGTCCTTGCGCAATTGCGCTTTGGGCAAAGAATCCCGCGCCGCCGACAACCACCATCAGACACATCCACAAAATTCGCCGCATTGAGTTCCTCCAAATTCGCCAGTCAAATAACGATGCAAGGTTTATAGCAAACTGCGCGGCCGAATTCGCGTAAAATCCGCCGGAGGGATAAATCGGGTGACGTGGCGGGATTCTGTAGAGAAATATGGATTTGCGATATCGTCTCCAATACTGTCTTTGGCGGAAGTGAATCGCCTACTCGACGATATAAACAAATCGACCCTGCATCGCAGCCGCGCCGGAATCCGCCACGCACTTAGACACCCTGCCGTCGGCCAATTAGCGAACGACCCGCGGATCCTGCACCTTGCTAAGGAAATTCTGGGCGAACAAACATTTCCATTTCACGCCACGCTTTTCGATAAATCTACATCAGCAAATTGGTTGGTGATGTGGCATCAGGACAAAGCACTGCCGATTCGAGAACGCCGAGAAGCACCCGGTTGGGGACCATGGTCGGTGAAAGAAGGAGTGACATACGCGCACGCTCCGTCATCCGTGCTGTCCAATATCCTGGCGCTTCGTATTCATCTCGATGATTCGACTATCGCCAACGGCCCGCTTCGAGTGCTTCCTGAAACTCATAATCTCGGAGTTATTGACGACCAGGCGATTCACAAGCTTGCGGAAGAAGTCACTCCGGTCGAGTGTTTGGTCGATCGAGGAGGAGTCTTGGCCATGCGGCCCCTACTGGTGCACGCCTCCTCGAAATCCACCGGTACAGCACCACGCCGCGTCCTCCACGTGGAATATGCTTCGTCTCGCGTCGTCGGCGATGGTCTTGAGCTAGCCCGCTAGCACCAGCACCTCTTTCCCGGCACCCTGAACCCGCCTATCCTTATTAACGTGATTCTGCCTCCCGCCCAAATTCGCCCGAAAATAATGGAATTCCGCCGGCAAACGGCGGGAATAGATAACGACAAGCGAGTTCGGTCGTCAAACGTACAGATGCTTCCGGCCCCCGACATTAGCGATGACGACCTAATGCTCCGCCTGCGCGCGGGCGACGAAGACGCGTTCACTTTCGTCTTCCGCAGATGGCAGGGCCCGCTCTTTCGATTTGCTTTGCATATGAGCGGTAACCGAACTTTAGCTGAGGACGCCACGCAGGAAGTTTTTATGACGCTGATCCGACAAACCGCACAGTTCGATTCCGCAAGAGGGAAGCTCGGTGCATTTCTTTTTGGCATCGCGCGCAATCAAGTTCTGAAGCGTTTGGAACGGGAGCGGCCCTACACGTCTTTGGCTCCGAATTGGAAAGACGGGGCGGACGCGCGGGGCGAATCCGCAATCCACTCAAACGGCAACGCGCACGCTGATCGCGAAGCGCGCAGCGAAGCTATCGAGCAGGTTCGTCAGGCGATTCTCACGTTGCCGCCGGACTACCGCGAAGTTGTCGCGTTGTGCGATCTGGAAGAAATGAGTTACGACGACGCTGCGGCTGCTCTGGGATGCGCGCCGGGGACGGTCGCGTCGCGTTTGTATCGGGGCCGCACGTTGCTGGCCGCAAAATTACGTACGGCGCACGCGCCGAGTGCGAAGAAAAGTTCGCCGGTAGCTGTTTTGAGCGCGGCGCCGAATCGGAATCTAGGAAACGGTCTTGCTTCTCCTTTAGTGGCAAAGCTTCAGACACAGAAAGCGCCCAAATGATCTGCCAACAGTTTGAACAGCTCGCTCCACAGATCGCGCATAACGAATTGCGCGACGCCAAACTTTTGCAGGAGGCGATAAATCACGCGGCGTCCTGCGAGATTTGCGATGCGGTTCTGGTGGAAGCGCGCGAACTCGCGACGTCGGTAGCTTCTCTTGCAGCGTACGATAAGTCGTTCGACGCCGCGGAGCATTTGGAATTTACGCTTCGCGCTGCGTTCGCGCGCGAAATCGAGCGGGCGGGTCGGCCTTCGATTCCTCTTAGGATAAACAGACTCGCCCCGACGAACGAATCTCGGCCGTCGAATGCTTTCATAGGGGCCACCTTCAGGTGGGCCGCTGTATCACTGGCCGCTGCGGCGATAATTCTGGCGGTCATTTTTCTACCGCGCTTGCTGAACCACAATTCTCAAACAAATCGCGCAGTAGTGGTGCCGACGCAATCGTCATCGCCGACACGCGCCATCGCGAACGCTGCCCCATCAGCGCCGATCACTGCCCCTGTTGGACAAAAGCGCCTAGCGGCGTCGCACCGGCCCAAGAAAAATCCTTATGAGCCTGAGACCACGCTCACCGGATTTTTCGCGCTGCCTTATGCCGACGATCTTTCGACTATCCAGTACGGCGCGATTGTGCGCCTGCAATTGTCCCGCGCGGATTTGGCCTGGTATGGGCTTCCGGTTCCCATCAGCGATTCCGGACAAAAAATCACCGCCGATTTGCTTGTGAATGGGAGCGGCACACCAGAAGCGATTCGTCTGGTGCGATAAAAGTTTTGCGTTGCAGCGAATAGGGTGACGAATCGATTGAAGCGCGATACGTGCACGGCATGAAAAGGGGAATGTGATGGGAAGAAATCGTAAGAGGCAAATCGCGGTAGCGTCAGCGTTCGCACTTTTGCTTTTCGCGGGCGGCGCTTCCGCGCAGACCGGCTCTGATTCCATGGCCGATGCGGGGGTACTTGCCAAAAAGCTCGCACAAGCAGCGCAGGCCGGTGGTGGCGGGGAAGGATCGGTGGCGTTCAGCACGAGCATCGTCGCGTCGTATTCAAAGCCCGTTACGGGTGCTCCGTATTCCGCGCAAATCGTCACGGATTCCGTGCAGCCATTCGCCGACGGGAATTCGATTAAGCACACGACTACATCCGGGGTTTATCGCGACTCTCTTGGACGCACTCGACGAGAGCAAAATTTCAACGTTGTAGGGCCTTTTCAAGTGTCAGATAAGCCGCTTCAATTCATCATCATTGATGATCCGGTCGCCGGCGTTCGCTACAACCTGAATCCCACCAGGATGACCGGGACACAATTCGCAATCTCGGGAACAATTGGCGCTGCGTCGGGCGATATGCTTCCCAGGAAAGTAATTCCGAACGATGGCAGCAATGTGTCGATTACTTATTTTTCGTCTGACGATGGCACCGTCGCGGGTGGAAGGGGTGGAAGCATTTCGGTTCCGTCAGGCCAAGTTACCTACGGCAATGCAACTACCGAATCTCTGGGCGCGGACACCATGCAAGGCCTTTCTGTTCTCGGCACGCGCGTGACGCGAACGATTCCCGCGGGCCAAATTGGAAACACGCTGCCCATACTGATCACCACGGACAAATGGTATTCACCGGATTTGCAAATTGATGTGATGACGGTCCATTCCGATCCGCGCACCGGCACAACGACCACAGCGCTCGTCAATGTGCTGCGCGGTGAGCCGAAACCGTCGTTATTTACGGTGCCGCCGGGCTACACAATTTCAACCCCGGGCAACGGCGCCAACAAGGCCGTACTAAGGAAGCAGGAGCCACTCTAGTCCCCAATTTTTCCCTCCTGATTTGGCGACGCACTGGCTTCTACTTTTCAAGGCGCGAGCGAGACGCACACGTTCGCTCGCGCTTTCTTTTAACGAGAATTGTCGCGTGCTAATCTGAAAGAAGAATCCAGGCACGCCGTAATTAGGCAGAGGTAATCATGTTTCGGCAGAGTATCAACCGGAAAATATTCGCAATATCATTCGTTACCTTGTTCGTTGTGATTAATCTGGCCACCGTCGCCGCGCGTGCAAATGATCCGTGGAAGGACAAAGACCCGCAGGACTGGGACGAGAAGGACGTTCAGAAGATCCTGACGGACTCGCCGTGGTCAAAGCCGTTTCAGTTCGGCATGGCGGCTGATAGTTCTATCGGGTCGTCAACGACGTCGGTGGGAAGTTCGGCGCATCCGGAGACCAGCCCGCAGGATCCGTTACGCGGCGGAAATTCCGCTGCTCCCGGTTCCGGCAATTCCGGGGTTGGGATGGGACCGGTAACAAAGTTCACGGTGAGCTGGCGTTCTTCACGCACGATACGAGAAGCGCTGCTGCGCGAAAAGGAACTTTCGGGATCATTACCGGATCAGGCACGCAAAGATCTGGCGGCGAAGTATGACTCGTACCAAATTTCGATTTCTGGGACGAACCTTAGAATGTTCGGGAAAGAGGGCGCGGAAAGTCTGAAGGCGCATTCTTACCTGACGCTGAAAAGTTCAAAGGAAAAAATTTCGCCAGCCAAAGTGATTGTGCAGACAAATCAAAGCGGCAATCCTGTGGCGATCCTGTTCGACTTCCCGCAGAAAACCGCCACGGGTGAGCCAATCATCGCGCCCGCGGAAAAATCAGTGGAGTTCGCCGCGAAGGCCGGGAACATTCCATTGAAAGTTACATTCGATATTTCCAAAATGTCCACCAAGCAAGGCGTAGATTTTTAGCTGGCGTTAACTAATTCTCCTGCGGCGTCCTGCTGCCTGCATTCGCGTGGTCTGAACTTCGCGATTTGCCACAATTCCTTCGGCGATCTCCTTCATCGTCCGTCGTTCATGTCTGCTCTGCCGCTGCAAAGTGAGATAGGCCTCCTCTTCGGTGAGGCGCAGTTCCTCCTGCAGAATTCCTTTGGCGCGCTCCACGAGTTTGCGAGTCTCCAGCCGCTTGGAAAGTTCCGAATTTTCGGTTTCCAACCGCGCCAGTTCGATTTCCGCGCCGACCAAAAATCCAATCGTGGCCATCAATTGAATTTCACGCTTGGTATGCGCATGCGGTTTGCGATGCTGCAAGTTAATTACGCCCACCAGCCGGTCTCGACACAAAACCGGCACGGAAAGAAATGCCTCGAAGTTGTCTTCCTGTAATTCTCGAAGAGCTTTGAATCGCGGATCTTGAAACGCGCTGCGTCCCACTGCGACGGGTTCGCGATGTTCCGCCACCCATCCGGTAATGCCTTGCCCAACTTGCAGTCGCAATCTGCCCAATTGCTCTGGATGCGGATTCCGAGATGCTCGCAAAACCAGTTCATTTTCTTCCAGCACATAAACAAAGCACGAATCACATTTCACGACGGTGGAAGCGAAGTTGACGATGCGTTTCAAAACATCGTCGAGCGATCCGGGCGCGGCCATGCGGCTGCCGATTTCGTGCAGGAATTCGATATCCGCGTGTTCAGCACTCCAGGCTACGGTCGTCATTTTTTTCACCCTTCACAGCGGTCACGGCTCGATCTCGCGCAGACTCGTTCACCTTTGAAAAGAAAGCGGGCTTCCGGGGAGAAGCCCGCTCGCCTCGGGGTGGCTGAGGCTCGTTACCGGCTCAGCGTGTGTTCGCCGGTCGAGCCACCGCCGTTTGCAACGGCTGTGCTTTCTTTTCGGCTCGCAGCGGTTTCACGCCGGTCGAGTAATGAAACACTCGGTCGAGCGCCGCCACGTAAAACGATTGCACTACCATCTCCTTGCCGTCGGAGACTAGCTGGATCTTGCTGCTGTGGAAATCATCTGTTGCGTCCCAATTTGGCGAAGCGATGATTCCCGACTTTGATCCCCGCGCTGTTCCGTGAATGAAGATCAAGGGAACCGTGGCGCGTTCCTCGATGGAATACGCGTACTCTCCGGCGGGAAGCTCAGCGCTTCCCCAACGTACCGTCTGGGTCAACGTGAATTTCCCCTCCACCGCCTGGCCGTTTGCCGGCTGGGAATACACTCCCAGCATGGCCAATGCAACGAGTAATGCTCGAAACAAAAAAGAACCTCGAAGTGCTCTCATATCCATTCTCCTTGTACTGCGTGAGATGGCCCATAAGCCGGTTGCCGCAAACTTCGCTCCCGGAAGCAGTTCGCCATTTCTCTGTGTCTGCTCACAAGTGCAACGTGAGCAGACACAAATGCCAGACGTGACCAGCACGTTCAAATATCTGGCTGTTGAAGACGGCGCGGTCCGGGAACAGCTGTTTGCGATCAGAACCAACAGAGGTGAGAAGAACGTCGGGGTTCGGTTCACCACCCGTTACGGCGGGGCTAAAATTCTATTCGCCGCAACGATTCCACATTGCACTATGTTCGGTTTCTCGTCCAACTCAATGAATCTATAGCAATCATCTAATCTTTCAATCGCTGTCGTGGGATCTTTTCACGCTGAAGTCACACTCGTGAACGGCCTCTGCTTGGCGGGGAGTCGCTGGACGTTTAAGGTAATTCCGCGCGACCGCTGTTTCCGGCTGGGCCGGTTCTCTGATACACTTGCCACTTCGCCTCAAGCGTTTATTTCCAAGATGGAGTGATTATGGCCCAAAAGTGTGAAATCTGCGGCAAGGGGCCGCAGTACGGAAACGTCATCAGCCACGCCAATAACACGCGGCGCCGGCGCTGGAATCCCAATTTGCAACGCGTTCGCGCGGTGGTGAAGGGCGTGAAGAAGCAATTGCGCGTTTGCACGGACTGCATCCGCTCCGGCCGTGTTACCAAAGCCGGTTCCGGGCATCCAAAACCTGCAATTATCGCCAAGAAAGCCGCGGCTTAGCGCCATCGCACATTGAAATTTCACGGCCACATGCGATACAACAACGCACAGCGAAGGAGTATCAAGTGAAACGTTTGCTGACCGCTGTGGGAATTGTTGCTATCGCCGTGTTCGCGAACGGGTGCAAGAAGGATACGGCGCCCTCGCCGGACGTGTGGGCGACCGTCAACGGTCACGACATCAAGCGCGAAGAAGTGGAGAAGTATTACCGCAGCAGCGCCACGTCGGATAATCCTTCGCCGGCCCAGGAAGAAGCCCTCTCACTGAAGTTGAACGTTCTCGACGAGCTCATCACCAATGAAATTCTGATGGAGCTGGCGCAGAAGCAGTCCATGGTCGCCACCGACGGCGAAGTGGAAGATAAATTCACCGAATCGAAGAGTCCCTATACCGAAGAAGAATTCCAGCGGCAACTGAAAGATCGCGGACTTACCGTGGACGATTTCAAACAGGAAATTCGCCGTGGCCTGACCATTCAGAAACTTTATAATCGTGAGGTGGCCGCGAAAATCACGGTCACGGATCAGGACATCGCCGATTATTTCAACGCGAACCGCGCGCAGTTCAATGTTTCTGAAACGCAATATAATCTGGCGCAAATTCTGGTGACGCCCAGAAAAGATGCGCAGATCAACAATCGCAAGAATGACGACGCGACCACCGACGCCGAAGCAAAGCGAAAAGCAGCTGCGCTCCTGCAGAAACTCAGCGAAGGCGCCGACTTTGCGACGCTGGCCATGGATTATTCCGAAGATCCCACCAGCGCAAAAGACGGTGGCAACGTCGGCTACATTCCCGAATCTGCGCTGGATAAACCTCCGGTAGACCCGGCGCTAAAGAAGGCAGTGTTGTCCCTGAAGCCGGGACAGACCAGCGGAGTGATTGCGCTGAAGGATGGCAGCTACAACATCATTAAGTTGATTGCTCGCGAAGGAACTGGACAGCGCGACATTTCCGATCCGCAGGTAGTGCAACTCATCCGCACCAAGCTGCACGACCGCAAAGATCAACTATTGCGCGCCGCGTTTCTCACTGTGGTTCGCGGTAACGCGAAGATTTCCAACTATCTCGCGCAACAGATCATGGAATCCGGCGGCAAGCTGCCCACAGCCGCGGCCACACCGAAGAAGTAATTCCAATTTCGTTTTGATGTTCGCAAACTAAACCACAACCGCCAGCGGTTCGCCTGCGTTCACAACCTGTCCCTCGCTGACCAACAATCTTTCGAGTTTGCCCTTCTTCGGCGAGCGAATTTCATTCTGCATTTTCATCGCTTCCACTACGAATAATCCCTGTCCCGCTTCAACCTCGTCGCCTTGTTTCGCCAGCACGCGCACAACTTTTCCCGGCATGGGAGCTACTACTTCCTGCCGTCCTTCCGCTTCCAGCGCGCCACCACGCCGGCGGCGCCAAGCGCGCGGATCGTCAATATCCACGCGATATTCCTGCGCTCCGGCGTGCACGCGCATTCCGCCACCCGCCGGTTCCACGCGCACTTCAAAAGAATGGCCACCAATCAGGACAGAATAGGTCCCGGCGGCAACTTCCACGGCGTCGCCTTCAATAATTCTGCCGCCCATTTCCACGCGAAGCCGGTTTCCGTCACGCGTCACGTCAATATTTTGCGCGGGAATAGCCGCGGCCACTCCGTGCGGCGCGTTCGCTCGCGTTGCTCCAATGCGGATTTCAAGTTTCATGAGCGAGTCATTTCTCCGGGAAGCGCGCAACCTGCTCTTCGCGGCCCTGCAATTTCCATCGCGACGCCGGTGCATCAGTGGCAGCAGGTTTCTGCCCGGAATCTGCGGCGCTCTGTGCAAGGTGCCAGGCCAACGCACCGAGTAGCGCTGCTTCCTCGGCAAGCGCACCATTCGCGCCGTCAACCTGTTTCGGCGTCGCCTTGAATTCGTTCTGCAGCCAATCGTCCAGCCAGCGGGTGTGAAATTCCGCGCGAATAAATGCGGGATCCGTCAGAATTCTGCGGAATAAATCCACGTTGGTTTTAATTCCGCTCACGTAATATTCGTCCAGCGCGCGGCTCATGCGCGCAATTGCTTCTTCACGCGTCGTGGCCCACACAATTAATTTCCCGAGCAGCGGATCGTAATCCATCGGCACGACAAATCCCGGATAGACTCCCTCGTCCATGCGCACACCGGGGCCCGCAGGAGTTCGCCGCGCCAGTATTTTCCCGGGCGACGGAAAGAAGTTGTTTTCCGGATCTTCCGCGTAAATGCGGCATTCGATTGCGTGTCCGCGCGGATGAAGTTCCTGCCACGCAAACGTCAATCGCTCTCCAGCCGCAATCCGAATCTGCAATTGCACCAGATCCAAACCCGAAACCATTTCCGTTACGGGATGTTCCACCTGCAGACGTGTATTCACTTCCAGAAAATAGAAATTGTGATCGGCATCCACCAGAAATTCCACGGTACCCGCGTTCGTGTATCCGGCTTCGCGCGCCAAATTCACCGCCGCATTGCCCATTTTGCGGCGCAGCTCCGGGACCATTACCGGTGAAGGCGCTTCCTCAATCACTTTTTGGTGGCGCCGCTGCACGGAACATTCGCGCTCCGCCAGATAAACAATATTGCCGTGCAGGTCCGCGAGGATTTGAATTTCAATATGCCGCGGATGCTCCAGATATTTCTCAATGTAAAGCCGGCCATCGCCGAACGCGTTGGTAGCTTCCGAACCTGCATCCCGCCACGCCGGGTCAAGCTCACTGGCGCGTGAAACAAGCCGCATTCCTTTTCCGCCGCCACCTGCCACAGCTTTTAGCAGCACCGGAAAACCGATCTCTACTGCAATTCGCCGCGCGTCGACAATTTCTGCGATCGGTTCCAAAGCGCCCGGCACCGAAGGCACTCCGGCGCACTTCGCAAGCTGGCGCGCCGCCGTCTTGGATCCCAGTTTCTCCATCGCTTCAGCCGATGGTCCGATAAACGTGATGCCCGCCGCTGCGCACGCTCTCGGCAGCGCAGGATTTTCGGCGAGAAATCCGTATCCCGGATGCAGCGCATCGCATCCCGCGCGCTTGGCCACGTCCATCAACTTGTCGATGCGCAGATAGCTTTCGCGCGATGGCGCGGGGCCGATTGCGTAAGCTTCATCGGCCAAACGCACGTGCAGACTCGCGCGGTCCGCTTCGCTATAAACAGCAACGGCGCGAATGCCCATTTCGTGGCAGGCGCGAATCACGCGCACCGCAATTTCACCGCGATTGGCGATCAGAATCTTTTTAAACATGTCTGTAGAATCCGCGCGGCATTCTAACATGCGTTGGCGTTTCAGTTTGTGTGCACGGCGTTCGGCCGTGAGCACGCCTATTCGCGCATCCCTGAATCTGCTAAGATGTTTAAGTTGGGCTGTATCCCGAATCCCGTTCCGAAGTTTCGGAACCGGAAGGGAACGGCACCGGAGGTCAAAATGAGTGCTACGTACGTTGCGGGCAACGGTAGAACTACCGTGCCTGACATTCTGCAGCGCAAACTTTCCGCGCCGAGTTCATCACCTTCCGCTTTTCAACAATCAGCCGATAAAAAACGCATCACCTGTCTGACCGCTTACGATTTCCCGTCGGCGAAATTGGTGGACGAAGCCGGAGTGGACGTTATTCTCGTCGGCGATTCGCTCGGCATGGTCGTCCTCGGATACGAAAATACTGTTCCCGTCACCATGGAAGATATGCTGCATCACACGCGCGCCGCGCGCCGCGGAGTGAAGCACGCGCTGCTGGTCGCCGATATGCCCTACGGCAGTTATCACACCGGCGCGGGCGAAGCCGTAATCAACGCGCTTCGTCTGATTAAAGAAGGCGGCGCGGAAGCTGTGAAACTCGAAGGCGGCGAACGCCGGCTGGAAGTAATTTCGCGAATGGTCGAAGCGGAAATTCCGGTGATGGGCCACGTCGGACTCACTCCGCAATCTGTAAACGCGCTGGGCGGATTCCGCGTGCAGGGCCGCACCGCCGACACGGCTGAACAATTGATGCGCGACGCGCGCGCCGTGGAAGCTGCCGGAGCTTTTTCCATCGTGCTCGAATCCGTGCCGCGCGAATTGGCCGCCGCAATTACACGCGAGCTGCGCATCCCAACGATCGGTATCGGCGCCGGGCCCGATTGCGATGGACAGGTGCTCGTTTATCACGATCTGCTCGGCCTCACCGCCGGGCCGACTCCGAGATTCGCGCGTCACTATGCGGAACTTGGCGCCGAGGTGAAGCGCGCCGTCCGCGAATATTGCGATGATGTGCAGGCCGGAACTTTTCCTTCCGACGCGGAATCGTTTCATTTGCCCTCGGTGGCTGGAGCGCAAACGAAGCACGGTAAATAATTTCCGCAGCGCATTCACAAGGATAAAAATGGATCTCGAAACAATACAGCAGCTCTTCGACTACAACGCCTGGGCCAATCAACGCACCGTCGCCGGATGTGAATCCATCTCTAATGAAAAATTTCTGGAGCAAGTCGGCGGCAGCTTCGGCTCGGTTCGCAATACGCTCGCACACATCATGGACGTGGAATGGCTCTATCACGAGCGATGGAATGGGCGCTCGCCTTCCGCATTTCCCAAGGCCGAAAATTATGGCGACCTTTCGCAAATCAAAGCTCGCTGGAAAACGATTGATGCCGACGTGAATTATTTTGTGCAGGCGCTTTCGGCGGACGACATTTCACAGGAAATCGAATTCCGAAACATAAAAGGTGTCGTGCTGACTCATCCGCTCTGGGAAACTATGCAGCATCTCGTCAATCACAGCACCTACCATCGCGGACAGGTCACAACTCTGCTCCGCCAACTCGGCGGCACAGCACAATCTTCTGACATGATTTATTTTTTCCGCGAACGCTCCGGCCAGCCGGCTTCCTGAGACAACCTCGCAAACTATCCATGGAAATTATCCGCACAATCGATTGGATGAAGCAGGCATCCCGCGCCGCGCGCGAGGCGGGGCGCAGTATCGGATTCGTTCCCACCATGGGCGCGCTTCACGAAGGCCATCTCTCTCTTGTGCGAGCAGCCGTTGCCGCTCACAAGCCCGTGGTCGTTTCCATTTTCGTGAATCCCACGCAGTTTGGCCCGAACGAAGATTTCGCGCGCTACCCGCGCCAACTGGAAAAAGACGCAGCGTTACTGGAATCTGCGGGCGCAGATTATTTATTCGCGCCGGAAGTTTCTGACATTTATCCGCCGGATTTTCGCACACATGTAAATGTTGAAGGCCTCGGCGATCGCCTGGAAGGCCGGATACGTCCCGGACATTTTCGCGGCGTGACCACCGTGGTTCTGAAATTGTTGGAAATTGTCCAACCGCACGCCGCGTACTTCGGGCGCAAAGACGCGCAGCAAGCGCGAATCCTCACGCAAATGGCGCTCGACTTGAATTTGGACGCCGAAATTTCCGTGCGGCCCATCGTTCGCGAGCCGGATGGATTGGCCATGTCTTCGCGCAACGCGTATCTGAGCGCCGAGGAACGCGGCGCGGCCACGTCGCTTTCGCGCGCACTTGTTGCCGCCGCCAAAACAATAAAATCAGGCGAACGCAACGCCCGTGTCATCGTGCAATCCGTGCAAAGCGTGCTGACAGCGGAGCCACTCGTGAAACCAGATTACGTGGAGTTGGTGAACGAGGAGAATTTGGAGCCGGTAACGTTGCTTGGGCGAAAATGCCTGTTGCTGATCGCCGCCAGCGTAGGAAATCCAAAAGACAAGAAGCCGCCCACGCGGCTAATCGACAACCTTCTGGTAGAGCAAGACGCTACAGGAAAGTTTCAGATCACGCTATAGCACGAAACCGTTCCGCGATCACGGTTGCTACCCGCGCAATTCCGCAATTCCCTTAACAACCTCCGCTGCATGTCCTTTTGCCCGCGCCTGCGGCCACAGTTTTTCCACGCGCCCGTCCGGCCCCACCAGCACCGTGCTTCGCACGATTCCCAAAAATGATTTGCCAAGAAAACTCTTCATGCGCCGCGCGCCATACGATTCAATCACCGTGAAATCCGGATTACTCAATAAAGTAAAATTCAATTTGAATTTCGATTTGAACTTTTCTTGGCTTTCCACCGGATCCGCGCTGCAACCGAAAACCAAAGTTTCTAATTTGTCGAATTCCGGCTTGGCGTCGCGGAATTCCGCGGCCTCCGTGCTGCATCCCGGCGTAAGCACTTTTGGAAAAAAATAGAGCACCACGCGCTTTCCGCGCAATCCTTCCATGGTCACTTCACGCCCATCGTCGGCCTTCAATCGAAACTCCGGAGCAATATCTCCCACTTTCAGTTCAGCCATAACATTTCCTTTCAGCTTGCCAGCAAACGCCGCAACGTATCATTAATCAGTTTTGGATCGGCCTGCCCGCGTGTCGCACGCATGGCCTGGCCCACAAAAAACTTAAACATTCCTTCGTTTCCGGCGCGGTATTTCGCCAGATTTTCAGGATTTTTCTCAATCACTTCGCGACAAACCCGCTCAACTTCTCCCGAATCCACCAGAGTGGAATAACCTTCTGCCGCGATAATCACCGCTGGTGCGCGTCCGGTCTCAAACATCGCGGCGAACACTTTTTTTCCGCTCGCGGCCGTAATCTTTCCGCCTTCCACTTCCGCCAGTAGGGCAGCCAGCGCCGCGGGCTTCACGGGACTATCGTCAATTTCTTTCCCGGCGTCATTCAACCTGCGCAGAAGCTCGACGGAAATCCAATTCGCCGCCGTTTTCGGAGCTGCGCCTTCTCTCACCGTCGCCTCAAAATAATCCGCCAGCGCTCGCGAATCCGTCAGCACGCCGGCGTCGTAGGGCGTCAATCCATGCTTCGCGATAAACCGCACGCGTTTCGCCGCGGGCAATTCCGGCATTTCGCCGCGCACCTGCGCGATCATTTGCTCCGTGACGCGTACCGGCGCCAAATCCGGCTCCGGAAAATAACGATAGTCATGCGCAAATTCCTTCGAGCGCATTGGCTCTGTCTTCCCGCTCGCAACATTCCACAACCGCGTTTCCTGCGAAACTCGGCCGCCCGATTCCAGCGCTTCCACCTGGCGCTCGATTTCAAATTCCAGCGCCTTCTGCAAATACCGGAACGAATTCAGATTTTTCACTTCCACTTTCGCGCCGAATTTCTCCGTGCCCCGCCGGCGCACGCTTACATTCGCGTCGCATCGCAGCGAACCTTCTTCCATGTTGCAATCGCTCACTTCGGTGTACAGCAACACCTGCTTAATCGCCGTCAAATACGCGTAGGCTTCCGCCGGCGAGCGCATGTCCGGCTCCGAAACAATTTCCACCAGCGCCGTTCCACAGCGATTCAAATCGATGTAGCTCCGCGTGGCCGAATCTGCAAATCCTTCATGCATGGATTTCCCGGCGTCCTCTTCCATGTGCAGCCGCGTGATTCCGATTCGCTTTTGCACTCCGCCCACTTCAATTTCCAGTGAGCCCTTCAAGGCCAGCGGCATATCCGACTGCGAAATCTGGTATCCCTTCGGCAGATCCGGGTAGAAATAATTCTTCCGCGCAAAAATTGATTTCTCATTCACGTGAATATTCAGCGCCAGTGCCGCGCGCATCGCCAAGTCAAGCGCTTTCCGATTCATCACCGGCAGCGCACCCGGCAATCCCAGGCACACCGGGCACACATTCGTATTTGGTGGATCGCCAAAGCGCACCGAGCATCCGCAAAACGCTTTGGACGCGGTCAGAAGTTGCACGTGCACTTCCAGTCCGATCACCGGCTCGTAAGCGCTCAGCACATCCGTCATCGAGTTGGCCGCAGTCACACTCATGTCTCGTTCGATTATACATTCGATTCGTCCGCGAATCGCTTCAGGTATACTGACGCGGCGAATCACTGTGCTCGATTTTCTCCATTCCGATCCGCAAACGCTGGCCAGCTACATTGTTTTCCTGGTTGGCGCGCTGGTATTCGGGTTTTTCGCATTGCGGCAGGAACTGCAGCGGCGCAAGTTGGCGGTCAATCCGTATTTACTCCTCGCTGCCGCGAGTGTAGCAGGCGCTGCAGGAGCCGCGCTATTTGACTCGATCGGATTCGGCTACGACGGCGCGTTCCTGATTGGAATTGGAGTATTGGCGTTGCTTGCCAAACAGCAGCGCGTGCCGATGCTCATCCTCTTGGACGCGGCCTGTTCAGCCGCCGCACTCGGCTACGGAATTTTCCGCGTCGGCGATTTGTTCCGCAGAAATCGTGAATACGTCGCAGTCGCCCAGGCGGTGCATCTGCAACTCAGGCCGGTTCACGAACTCGTCGCCGCCGTAATTATTTTTTGGATTCTCTGGCGATTGGGAAGTGATTCTCTGCGCAGGCCCATGCCACACGGCCAGGTCTTCGCCACTTATTTGGTTTGTTTCGGTGGCGCGCGCGTCGCAATCGAATATTTCAATGCCCAACCGCATGGCCTGAGACTCGATTCGTCAGCGATCGCAAGCTCGCTCTGCGTGATTGGCGGCGCGGTGCTTTTCATCGCGGTCAAAACGCGTTTTCACAAACTCGATAAGCATCATCGCATCGTTCAGCACGCGGAAATCCACGGCCAGGTCACGCAACCCGAATCCAAGTCGCCCACGCCGGAATGCCCGCATCCCGAACGCTGGCGAATGTATGACGCGATGACCGCGGAAGTAGAAGTTCTCGAATTTCTGAAAACTTTGGTCACAACGTTGAAGCCCAACGTAGTTGTAGAAACCGGCACTTTTATGGGCGTAAGTACGCTGCGAATCGCTGAAGGATTGAAGGAAAACGGTTTCGGCCGCGTAATCACCATCGAATTCGATCCCAAAATCCACGAAGCCGCGCAAAAGAAATTTCAAGATTCCGGTCTTGCAACTTGGATCGACTCGCGCCTCGGTTCCAGTCTCGACCTTCAGTTGGATGAGCAGATTGATCTTCTCTTCAGCGATAGCGAACTAGAAATCCGCGAAACAGAAGTCCGCCGGTTTCTACCGCGGATGAATCCCAACGGAATAATTCTGATGCACGACGCAAGTTCGTATTTGAAAACGGTGCGCGAAGCGGCGCTGCGTCTTGAAGCGGAGGGATTAATTTCGGTTGTTTTGCTACCCACGCCGCGTGGGTTGGTAATCGCGCAAAAACGAGAAGGGCGCAAGTAGTGTGACCTACGCGCTGAGCGTCACATCCTGAACTCGCGACGATTTCGCGCTGGCATCCGCCGGCAACAAATCACAAAAGTAAAATCCATCGCGCAGCACTTTTTCGCCAATGCTGAATTTCACCGGCGCGGAAAATCCGGGCCCGTCATACACAAAGCTGTGAAACTCCCCGTTTTCTCCGCACGGATCAGCCGCTGCCGGTAGCGTCGCCAAAAACTCCGCGTCAATTTCACGTCCCACAAACGACTCGTCCAATATTTTTGGATCGACGCAAACCGTCACCGCGCGAAATCCTTGCGCGATAAAGTCACGAACAAGCTTGTCTGTCGGCCGCTTCCAAACTGGAAACAGCGTTTTCATTCCCACACGCGCGAGATTCTTCTCGCGATACTCCCGCAAATCCTCCAGAAAAATATCGCCAAACGCCACTTCCGTGATGCCGCGCTTCTTCCACGATAAAAGCATCGCTTCCATTCGCGATTCGTATTCCGTATTCACGCACTTCGGCGGAATGGTGACGATCTCGAGCGGCAAGCCCAACGCTGCAGCCTGCCGCTCGAGCAAAATGCGGCGAACTCCGTGCATGCTGATGCGGTCGAAGCCTTCCGTGACCGTAGTCAGCAGCGCGGCCACTTCGCGCAGTGGATCGCGCCTCAATTGATGGAGCGCCATGCAACTATCTTTGCCGCCGCTCCAGCAAAAAAGCACGGGTTCCGCCGCTGTTTTGGTGACCTCCACAGCGTCACTCCCCTCCAATTGTCAACTTCAGCCCGACTCGAATTTCCCGTCCCAGCGCCGGGAAGCCCAGAGCGTCCTGGTATTGCTTGTTCAACAGATTTCCAACGCGCACAAACATCGTTGCGTGCCGTTGAATTTCATACGACGAGGCGATATCAATTCGCGCGTATCCGGGATTGTGCTGGGTGGTGGTTGACACACCCTGGAAATCGCTATCTGTGCGCTGACCAGTGAAGTATCCCAGAATATTTCCGCTGAATCGTCCACGATAGTAATTCACAATGGCCGTGCCTGAATTTACCGGCCGCCGCAACAAGTGATTGCCGACTATCT
>Ga0210410_10001499_pt1 | contig 21943 bp, 14 predicted proteins | sample IncBWC4MmetaG_FD_161058 | JGI IMG/M metagenome (GOLD analysis project Ga0210410, IMG submission 161058) | Forest soil microbial communities from Barre Woods Harvard Forest LTER site, Petersham, Massachusetts, United States - Inc-BW-C-4-M | ecosystem: Environmental > Terrestrial > Soil >... | reverse complement strand
ATTAATAAAGTCTTGCTGTCACCCAGTCCGCCCAGTCTTTTCAGAATAAATTTTTTCTTCTGCCCCTTGCCGTCCTTGCCGAAAATATCCAGGTTCGCGCGAATCGTCATATCGTGACTTTTATCCTGTTCATAGACGCCTTCCATAACCGTCCGCGCATCCGGCGGTGCGCTCCACAAAGGAATTGCCAGCGCGATGCACAGAAAAATCGTCATCGTCGCAAATATTCGCGCCCGTCGAAAATTTCTGGTTGTCACGCCAATTTTATTCATAGCCAATCGCCTCAATCACTTTCACACACGCTGCGCGGCTCGCCGGCCACCAGCCCGCTAGTAGTGAGATGACCATCACAATCGGAAGTGTCACCAAAATCATCGCCCAGGGATAGAAAAATGGCACGTTGTAGCCCGCCAACGCCATTCCCACCGTGTGCACCATAAAATATGTATTGAATAGCGCTGCCACCGCCCCCGTCAACACGCCAACAATCGAAATTGCCATTGCCTCCAGCAGTACCATTTTCCGAATCTGCGAACGCAACCCACCAATCGCGCGGATGATTCCAATCTCGCGCCGCCGCTCCGAAACGGAAATAATCAATGTATTCACAATCCCTAATGTGGCCACAAGAATCGCCACAATTAATTGAATGTTGTTCATCAGAAAAAACTGGTGCACCAGGCTGAATACCCATCCCCTGAATTCCGCGTTGGTATAAACAAACGCGTGTTCCTCATTCGCGGTCATGCGTTCAATCTGCTGCTTCATCAAAAGAGGATCCACTCCCGGCTTCAACATGATGTCGATAAAATCCACGCTTTCATCTTTCCAGTATTGTTTGTAAAGCGCGCGGTCCATGAAGATCGTGCCTTTTTCCGAGCGATAATCGTCCATGATTCCCAGGACTGGCCGCTCCAGCAAACCCGTCGGCGTCTTCAGACGCAGCGTGTCGCCTAATCCAACGTGAAACCTCGCCGAAAAATTGCGCGACAACAATACGCCTTCGCCCAACGGCATTTTTTCGCGCGCAACATTCTCATCGCCTTCGTCCACCGCGTATCCCACCCGGTCCATAAAATCTTTCATCTGATAGGCAATCAGCGCAGCGCTGTCATTCGCATATGGAATAACGGCAAATCGCACATTTTCCGCGATCTTCACTCCGGGCAGCGCCCCAATCTTCGTGCCCAGCTCCTCGCTGAAATGATAAGAAGGCGATCGCAGCAGTTGCGATGACGCCACAATTAAATCCGAATTCAACATGCGTTTCATCCACCGGTCCATCACCCCTTCGTAGCTCTGGATGAAAGCGCCCGTCGAAAAAACAAACATCAATCCAATCATCAACGCGCCCACCGTCGCCGAACTTCTGCGCGGCGCCTGGATCATTGCGTCCACCGCCAGCGCGCCTTCCGATCCACCGAAGTGACTCATCATTGGACGCAACGCCTGCGCCGTCCACTGAACGAATTTCGGCAGCAGCACGGTCAGACCGGCCAGCATCAGTCCCGCAAAAGCAAACTGAGTCTTAACTCCAACCTTCGACGGCGCCCAACGAATCAGCGCCAGCCCTAGCGCGATCAACAGAATTCCGGCGGCCATCCGTATCCATCCCAGCACCGCCTCGGTCTTGCGCGTTTCTATATTGTGCAGCGCCATGGTGGGATCCAGTTGCGCCGCGTGATGCGCCGGAAACCACGCGCCAATCAGCGAAGCCGCAACGCCCAGCCCAATCGAAGTAATCGCGTAATTCCAGCTGAAAATTGCCCGCTCCGGTGTGGAAACCAATCCATAAACCGAAGCCACCGCCGACCCCATCAATCCTCCGGCCGCCGACGCCAGATAATATCCGCCCACAATTCCCACCAGCGATCCCAGGATTCCCATCACCAGCGCTTCGCCCAAAAACATTACCGTCACGTTGCGCCGTTCCAATCCAATCGCGCGCAGAACTCCAATTTCCTTCCATCGCTGATTCACATTGATTAGAAACGAATTAAAAATAATGTACAGCCCCACCAGCAGCGCCACAAAGCTCGTGACCAGCATCCCTTCGCGCATCGCCGCGACGGTATTTTCCAATCCCTGCCCGCGTGTCTCCGGCTGTGCAACCTCGATTCCAGCCGGTAACACATCGCGCAGACGCTGTTGCACCGTCTCGACGGACTCTGCCGGAGCGTTCATCAAATCGATGCGGTCAAAATTGTGTCCGCGATCGAAAATAAATTGCGCCGAATAAATATCCATCACCGCGATATTCCCGCCGAAGACCTGTCCGATGCCTTCCGGCTTGAATGTTCCGCGCACCGTAAATTCTTTCCGCCCGCGCGATGTGAACAGTGGAAATTTGTCGCCAACTTTCAGCGCATGCCGTTCCGCGAATGCCCGCGAAATCAAAATGGAATCCGGCTGCGCCACAAACACCAGCGGGTCAACCACATCAATTTTTGAGCGATCGAACTGGTAGTCCCGCAGTTTCTGATCGCTCGCCGTATCCACTCCCAAAATCAGCAACGTTCCGTGATCTTCAAACTGCGTGTGCGCCACCACTTCAATCACCGGCTCGGCGATCGCCACGCCGGGTGTGGCGCGAACTTTATCTAGAATTTCCTCGGGGAATCCGGATTCTCCGGACGTGACTTGCAGCGTAGATTTCCCGGCCAGCTTTTCAACGGTGAGCTTTAAAGAATCCAGCAGCGTCGCATTTGTAGTGCGAATCGCGAAAAATACCGACACTCCCAGCGCGATACCCAGCACCGTAAGCGCAACTCGCAACCGGTGCGAGTGCCATTGTCTAAATGTAAGGAACCACAGAGATCCCAGCATCAATCAGACCCATGCTGGAGGTGCCGAACGTGTTCTTCGCCAATGATCGCGCCATCTCGAATGGTCAGGATCCGATCGCATCGCTGCGCCGCTACTTCATTATGTGTTACCAGCAAAAGCGTGCTGTTGAACTCACGGTGCAGCACTTCCAGCAAATCCAGAATTTCCTCGCCCGTCGCCGTATCCAGATTTCCTGTGGGCTCGTCCGCGAGTAGCAGCGGAGGACGAAACACCAGCGCTCTTGCAATCGCCACTCGTTGACGCTCTCCTCCGGACATCTCATCCGGCCGATGTGTCTCTCGCCGCTTCAATCCCACGCGCTCCAGTATTTTCGCTGCGCGTGCTTCAGTTTCACGCCGCCCTAATCCCTGCAACCGCAGCGGCAGCGAAACATTCTCAATCGCCGTCAGCGTCGGCAATAAATTAAATGTCTGAAAGATCATTCCAATTTTTTCGCGCCGCGCGCGAGTCCGCGCGTCATCGCCCAAATTGCAAAGCTCCACGCCGTCAATCTTGATCGAACCGGTGCTCGGCTCGTCCAATCCGCAAATCAAATTCAAAAATGTTGATTTTCCCGAGCCCGATGGTCCCATCAGCGCGACACGCTCGCCGCGTTCGATGCTCAGGTTCAAATGCTTCAGCGCGTGCACTACTTCGGCTTCGCCTGCTCCGTAATTCTTTGAAACGTTAACCAGTTGGATCATCGCTGGGGCACCTTCGCACGCGAAAATCGCACTCTCTCAAATCCGATGCCCAAAGAGTTTACATCAAACTTTGGCGGCCAGACCCCTGAAATCCATGTAATAAGGCGTCCTGCATCGGCACTTCTGAACCAATTCCGAAGCCGCCTATCTTCCTGCAACATAAGGAGATAGATTCAATTCCGCCGGCGTAGCCCGCTATTTCGTTATTGCATCTTCCGTTGGGCTGGATGTAGACTCTGTCCCCCGGTCCCCGGACAATGTGCGGTGCAAGTACTTCCGTACTATAGCGACGGATTTACTCCAAGCACGAATATGGTGGTGGGTGGAACTCTCGCCGGACGATCCGGCTTTCCACTACACGATTTTTCTTTCGTAAGACTTGGGACGAATGACCATGACCACTCAAACCGTTGACGCCACGGACTTGAATTCTTCACCAACCCGCCGTCCGGGTGAATCTCCCCGGCAGCAGTCGGTGTGCATCGAAATTCCCGTTAGCGTGCACGGTTCGCGCAGCGCCACCGGTAGCCTGAACAATACTCAGTCGGCAAAACCGTTCCTGGAAGAAACCCGCACCATGATCGTCTTCCCATCGGGCGCGGTCCTGCGACTTACCGAACCAGTCTCCGAAGGCCAAATTCTTATTCTGAAAAATCCGCGCGTCAAGCAGGAAGTTGCCTGCCGCGTGGTCAGTTCCAAGACCAATGCCAGTGCCAAGGGTTACATCGAAGTCGAGTTCTTTCAGGCCGCCCCCGGGTTTTGGGGCATCACTTTTCCATCCGCATCGTCTTCCGCTTCTTCGCCGGCGGAGCCCAAGCCCGTTGCCCCGGCGCCGATACAATCTCGCGTTGAACCCTCCGCCGCGAAACCAGCTTTCTTCCAGCCACCAGCCGCAGCCCCCAAGCCCGTTGCTCCTGCTGCGCCGGTGATTTCAAAACCAGCGCCCGCTCCAACGCCAGTGATTCCGGTTGCAGTGGCGCCAGAACCGCCGGCATCCGCGCCCGTCGCGTCGACGCCATTCGTTGCAGCCCCAATTGTCTCCGAGCCGATCGTGCAGGCGCCGGTCGCCGCCAAACCAGCTGCGCCTCCCGTACTCACGCCCGACTCGACTCAGGAATTGAATGCAGCGATAGCCGCTGCTTATCGGTCTCAGCCCGAGCCAGTCAAACCGGTGCAGAAGTCCGAGCCCTTTCAAGAAGTTAAACAAGAAGTTAAACAGGAAGCTAAACCGGTGAAAGTTTCCGCGCCTGTTGCGGCGCCGCCCAGCCCGTCCATTAGTGATAGCGTGCCTGCGGCAACCAACAAGCCAGTCAATCCTTCCAAGCCGAAATCCGCGCCACCCGTGAAGGCGGCGCCCGAACCGATCTCGTCTGAACCGCTTGCCATGGCGGACTCGATCGGTTATCCCAGTACCGAATTCTCGTCGCCCGCAAAGTCCGGAAAATCGTCCAAGCAAACTCGAACTTCCGCCGGCTCGTCTGCGATCGAGACTCGAAAAGTTGAATTGACTTCAAGCCAGATCGCATCCGAAGCGGTACTCGGAAAGCCGATGTTTGGGTCGAACGCCGACGATTCTTCAGATCAGAAACCCGCTTCCAGCAGTAAGTGGATTATCGCCGTAGCCGCCGCGGTTATTTTGTCTGGCGGTGCGGGAAGCTACTGGTGGTTTTCAAGCCATAAACTCGGCGCCACAAAATCCACCACAGTTTCCGCAGCCGCGCCTGCATCGACGCCCTCTACAACTTCGACAGCCGCTGCCGTTCCGCCGTTGGCGGGGCCAACCGGAACAAGTTCTCAGCCATCCAATAATCCTTCTGTGAAGCCGGGCTCCTCCGCCAATCAGAAACCGAACTCAGTTTCCGCCGGGTCTGGCGCCAACTCGCTGGTCGCCAAGACTGACAAAACTTCTGAGCCGGTAAATTCTCATCGCCCGACAATCTTGCCGTCGGAGAAAATCGCCGCACCTGTCGCACATAAAGACAGCTCTTCGATCGTCGTAACCCCGGCTCCGGAAGTGGTCAGTAAGACTTCGAGCGCCCCCGGCGCTTCCCTCAGTGCGATTCTTCCCGGCATGGGGCAACCAAGCTCCGCTCCGGCTCCTCCGCCCTCCAGACCGGCAGGTCCTGCGCCGCTGGCCAGCGTGCTCCAACAACCGAAGCTGATTCAGTCCAGTTCGCCCGTTTATCCGAAGATCGCCGCGACTCGCGGTGATTGGGGCGACGTTATAATTGACGCCACCGTCGGCGAAAACGGAAGAGTGACGGACGCGGCCGTAGTTTCTGGGCCGGAAACATTGCGTCAATCAGCGTTGCAAGTGGTTCGCACCCAGACTTACCAGCCGGCCAAGCTGAACGGAAAACCTGTCAGCATGCATGTGACGGTTAAAGTTCCGTTCCCGAAGCCACGCTAAGCGCGAACAGCGCCGCAGCCTCGCCCAAATCAATTTCGGTCCGTGTCTTGACGGAAATTCCACGCATTTTTCGATTCCGCAGTTCTTCATCTCCGCATCCCTCCAGGCTTGTTGACGCGTCGAATTGACACAATAAAGTTCAGCAGAGTAACCTTTCCACTGTCATAGTCCAAGGCAACCGCGGAGACTCTCGCGCATTCTCACCATCCCATGAACACCACAGAATTTTCCGTGAAAGAAAACGCCATGCTCCGCGGATCGCGCCATAAATCTTTTTCCTCGATACCGTTCATCCTCGCCGTCATTTTTATGCTGACCGTCATGTCCTGCGGCGGAGGCACTCCCAATAACACCGGCTCTCCCGTTGCAAACCCCGGAGGCCCGTACCTCGGAAATGTGAACCAGTCTCTGGCCTTCAACGGCTCCGCCTCCGCGCCGGCCGGCAGAACGATCACCTCATTCGCATGGCTTTTCGGTGATGGCGCAAGCGGAACTGGCGCAAGCACAGCCCACACCTACACCGTCGCCGGAAATTTCACCGCCACCTTGACCGTCACGGATAGTTCCGGCGCCACCAATTCCAACAACGTCGCCGTTCAGATTATTACCGCTCCAGTGGCCAAGCCCGGAGGTCCATACTCAGGAAAAGTCGGCGTCGCCGTATCCTTTAATGGCTCCGCCTCCACCGCTCCTCCCGGCCAAGCGCTCGGCTTCAACTGGAACTTCGGTGACGGCGCGACCGCTACGGGTGCCACTCCGTCGCACACCTATGTAAGCTCCGGTACTTTTACTGTATCGCTCACCGTAACCGATGACACCGCCGGAGTCAGCACAGCCACAACAACGGCTACAATTGCGGCAGGTCCTGGGCCCTCCGGCCAAGCCGCCACGCCCTCAACGTTTTTCGCCATTGGCCCGGCTGCCGACGCTTCAACGCAATTCGCGTACGTCTTATCGACGCCACAGACCGGCGCCAGCTCGCTTTCAATCGAAGTGATTGACACGGCCACCGGAGAGCTTCGTCCCGCCAACGTCACTGCTCCGCCGCTCGATTCCAAATTCGTGCCGGCCGGAATGATCACCGATCCATTCCGAAAATTTCTATACCTGTACGGCGGAAATTCGGTACAAACGTTTTCAATTTCTTCCGATACCGGCGCGCTGACTGCATCCGGCATTATCGCCACAGGCGGCAGCCTCGATCGAACGAACAAGCAAATGCTGCTTTTCAATCCGAGCGGGAAATTTGCATTTTTCATTACACAAGATCCGACCACTAGCGATCCTACTGCGCCGGGCTCGGTCACGCGTTTTTCCGTTGATCCGGCGACAGGCACGCTCGGGGCGATTGAAACCATTTCGGCGCAGGTGTCCCGCCCGCAGGCCTCGGTGATTGACGCGAGCGGAAAATTTCTCTACATTTCCGGGGCTGCTCCGGCATCTCCGACTGCCGCCACCTTCCCAATAACAGTTTTCTCAATCGATGCCGGCAGCGGTGCGATAACTCCAACTCCCGGATCGCCTTTCTCGATCCAATCCGGGGGCGCCCCGTCAGCGATGGCCGTTGATCCGGCCGCGCAATTCCTCTACGCAGCAGGAGCATCGTCGGCAACTGGCGCCCCGACGCTCTCCGTTTTTGCAATTAACAGTGGCACCGGTATCCTCTCCGAAACATTTTCACCTTTAGCGTTGGATTCTCCCGGTTCGTACGTCTCGTCGATTGCTCTTTCCCCGTCTGGAAATTTCGATTACGTTTTGACAAGTCAAACGCTCGACAACAATTCGGATCACTACTCCATACGATTGCTCAAGCGGGACAGTCAGACTGGCGCGCCGAAAAGCGCCGACGTCATTTCAACTTGGTCGCTTGGCCCCGCAAATCCTGCGAGAATCCCTAACGGAAATCTGACCATTTTTTCTCCTGATCAAGTTGGTGCTTCTGATGCGACGTCGAAGGCTGGCCGGAGCGCAATTTTAATACTGACGACTTCGACCGACGCGACGATTAATGTGCAATTAAATGATCCGAAAACCGGCCTGCTGGTCTTATCCACCACTTGGAATGCCTTGTTTCATTAATTCAAGTTCGGTGGGGCGCTTGCCATGAAAGGAACGCAGTGCCCGAACTAACAGTCCTCTACGACGGCACCTGTTCACTCTGCCGCGCCAGCGCCAATCGCCTGAAGCGCATGGACCACGGCGCGCGCATCGAACTTTTAGATTTGCACGATCCCTCCGCCGCCACTCGCTTCCCGCAAGTGAATCGCGAAGAAGCCATGCGCCTGATGCAAGCCGTCGACGCGCGCGGACGCATTTTTTCCGGCGCAGACGCCTGGGCCCACATCGGCCTCGCTCTTCCCGGCTGGAAATTAATTTCGTGGCTGCTCCTCGTCCCCGGAATTCATTTCATCGCGAAAAAAATCTACGCGTGGATCGCGCGCAATCGCTACCGCTGGAATAAAGAACAATGCGCCGACGGCACCTGTACCGTCCATCTCCCCAACGAAAAGTAATCGCGCACACAGCGCCACGGATTTTGACGTCATCCTGAGCCGAACCGATCAGGTTCGGTGCCTCGAAGGATATTCGGCGGCGCATTCTGACGCCGGGGTCTCGCGCTTCATCGACGTTAAATACACAGCATGCAACTCAACATAACTCGATTCCGCAGCGCTAACACGAATCATCACAATCACTTAACCGCCCTCCCGAAAAAATAGCCGACCCCCGCCCCCCGGGGGGGTCGTTAACGATGTGTGTGCTAATAAAGGACTTACAGCGATCTGGTGTCAATGTATATGCTAATAAAAGACTTAGCCTAAAATTTCGGATCGCACGTGCACGTGTAGAGCCACCGTTTTGCGCGCACATGGGGTGCGCGGCCGACGGGGCGCGATTCGCTGCGGTCCCGCGGCGCCCCCAAAAGGCTAGCAGTTCGTGGGTTTTGTTCTCCTTTTTCTCCCCGCCTTCCCCCAATCTTTTCTCAGCGCCTCTTCGTCTCTGCGTTGAGAGCCTTTGCCTCTGTTTTTCCCAGCACCCCAAAACTGCACTATAATGCACTTTCCCCCGAAGTCCCCCGGAAAACCTGCACTATAATGCACTTTTGAGGTCAAAACGCCCAGCTATGTTAACCCGTTTCTCCTTCCCAAAACCGTAATCCCAATATATTTTCAGCCGTATGCCCCGTCCTCGGTGTGCAAAGTGTGTGCAGGCCACCCCACCACGTCAGAATTTGTATAATGTCCACCGATGGAACGCTCACCGCTACAAGCGATTCGCTGGCTCTTCGATTCCGAACGCGGCGCGTTCGATCGACTGATTCCTCGCTGGATTTTTCTTCGCGCGTTGGGCCTGATTTATTTCTCAGCGTTTTTCTCGCTCGTTTTCCAAATTCGCGGACTCATCGGCCCACAAGGAATTCTTCCTGCCGCCGAGTATCTTCCCGCAGTCGCTCGCGCATTTCCCGGATTCGGCCGTTTCTGGTTGGCACCAACTCTGCTCTGGTTTTCCACCAGCTCACATATGCTGATCGCGCTCTGCTGGGTGGGCATGATCGCTTCACTTCTTGTCGTGATAAATATTTGGCCGCGCGCCACTCTTTTTATTTGTCTGGTGTGTTTTCTTTCTTTCGTGGCCGCCGCGCGTGATTTCGCCGGTTATCAATCTGACGGCATGTTGCTCGAAGCAGGATTTATCTCACTATTTTTTGCGCCCGCCGGTTTACGTCCCGGATGGGGCGAAGCAAGTCCGCCTTCGCGCGCCAGCATGTTTCTTTTGCAGTGGGAATGGTTCCGAATTTATTTCGAGTCCGGCTACGTCAAGCTCGCCAGCGGCGATCCTCAATGGCGACATTTAACCGCCATCGTTGATTATTATCAGAACGGCCCCCTGCCCACCTGGATCGGATGGTACGCATCGCATTTGCCACGCGCCGTGCACATCGGCACAGCTGCGCTAACTCTCGCACTCGAACTCGTCATCATCTGGATGATGTTTCTTCCGCGCCGCTTCCGCATCGTCCTATTTTTAATTGTCACGCCGTGGGAAATCGCCATCATCTTCACCGCAAACTACACTTTCCTGAATTACCTGGTGTTGTTCCTCGGCTTCTTGTTGCTCGATGACGAATTCCTTGTCCGCTATCTTCCGCGCTGGATGAAAAAGCCGGAATTATTAACGCCGTCAGAATCGACGGCAGCCCCGGATAAAAAGCCGGATAAAAAGAAAGATACTTGGATTTCTCTGCTCCACGAACGCTTCGCCCGATTTCAATTGTCAGTCGTAGTCGTAATCCTTCTTTGGATTTTCTACGCCACAACGGCGCAGATGGTCTGGATGTTCCTTCCGTTGCCGACATTCCTGAGAACTCCAGTTGTCGCGCTAGAACCGCTCCGTATCGCCAACGAATACGGGTTGTTTGCAAACATGACGCCCAACCGCTACGAAATTGAATTTCAAGGCTCGAATGACGGGCAAAATTGGATCGCATATCCATTTCGTTTCAAGCCGCAGGACATAGACAAAGCGCCCGGAATTTACGCGCCTTTCCAGCCGCGCTTTGATTGGAATCTCTGGTTCGCATCTTTCGAGCCATGGGACCGATCTCCGATCGTGCCACGCACCGAAGCGCGCTTACTCACCAATGACTCTGACGTGATCAGCCTGTTTGCGAAAAATCCATTTCCAAACGCGCCGCCGAAGCAAATCCGCGCGGTCCTCTGGCAATATTGGTTTTCGTCCGAAACCGAAAAGCACGCACAAGGTGTTTGGTGGCGCCGCCAATTTCTCGGCCTCTATGCGCCAACCATCGAAATCGAAAGTGATGGAAGAGTTGGCGTTGTTGATTTCCCTCCACAGGGAAGCTTGCATAAGTAAAAACCAGTAGCACCGACAGGAGTGTCGGTGCTACCAAACCAACTCGATTGATCATTCCGAAAAGTAACGCCCGCCCTCCGCCGCTGTTGCCATCCGCCTCCGAAACCAACATAATTGGCGGCCTCTAGCAACATCGCCGGAACAACACTCCAGGGGGAAACGAAATGCCCCGTATTGTCCGATGTTCATTGATTCAAGCCGCAAATGCAGCGTCCGCTGATCTTCCGCTCCCGCAAATAAAAAAAGCGATGATGGATAAGCACGTGGAATACATCGCGCAGGCCGCGAAGGGCGGAGCGCAAATCACTTGCCTGCAGGAAATTTTCTATGGCCCATATTTCTGCGCCGAACAACGAACGCGCTGGTACGACTTGACCGAGCCGATTCCTGATGGTCCTACGATCAAATTAATGCAGGATCTGGCGCGCCAGCATCGCATGGCGCTGGTCGTTCCGATTTATGAACGCGAGCAGGAAGGCGTCTACTACAACACCGCCGCCGTAATTGATAACACCGGAAAATATTTGGGCAAATATCGCAAGACGCACATCCCCCACGTGGCGCCCGGTTTCTGGGAAAAATTTTATTTCCGTCCGGGAAATTTGGGCTATCCGGTTTTCGATCTGGGCTTCGTAAAAATCGGCGTGTACATCTGCTACGACCGCCATTTTCCCGAAGGCGCTCGCGCGCTGGGATTGAATGGCGCGGAAATTGTTTTCAATCCATCCGCAACTGTCGCCGGACTGAGCGAATATCTTTGGAAACTTGAGCAGCCCGCGCACGCCGTCGCCAATGGATATTTTGTCGGCGCCATCAATCGAGTGGGCACCGAAGCGCCGTGGAATATTGGACAGTTTTACGGAACCAGTTATTTCTGCAGTCCGCGCGGAAAAATAATTGCCGAAGCTTCGCGCGAAAAAGACGAAGTCCTTATTGCCGATCTCGATCTGGACCAAATAAAAGAAGTCCGCCAGACCTGGCAATTCTTCCGCGATCGCCGTCCCGATGCGTACGGTGATTTGGTGAAGGCATAAATTATGGGCGCAACTGTTCCGCCGCTCTCGCCCGAGAAATTTGCGTCGGCCTTCGCGGATATTCATCCGCCGTTTGAGCCGCAAGCCGCTACGGTGGAAGCCACGCGCTGCCTTTTCTGTTTTGACGCGCCCTGCACGGTCGCCTGCCCAACTCACATCGATGTTCCGCGCTTCATCAAGAAAATTTCCACACGCAATCTGCGCGGTTCGGCGATGACCATCCTTGAATCTAATATTTTGGGCCTGAGCTGTTCGCGCGTTTGTCCTGTGGACGTGTTATGCGAAGGCGCGTGCGTAATGCATGGCTACAATAAACAGCCCATCGAAATTGGACGCCTGCAACGCCACGCCATGGATTATTTTTATTCGCATAATCCAGCACTCCCCGTCGCAAAAAAACCTACGGCAGGAAAAGTAGCCTGCATCGGCGCTGGCCCCGCTTCTTTAGCATGCGCCGCGGAACTCCGCCGCGGCGGATTCGCCGTTACCATTATTGATAAGAATCCGCTGGCCGGCGGGCTGAACACTTACGGCATCGCCGAATATAAATTCCGTCCATCCGACAGCAAAAAAGAAGTCGATCTTGTCCGTAGCATGGGCGCGGAATTTCGCCTTGGCGCGGCAGCAAACATCGAATCACTTGAGCGCGAATTCGACGCCATTTTTCTTGGCGTCGGCCTCGGCTCCACGCATCGGCTGAATATTCCCGGCGAAACTTTGCCGGAAGTTGTGGACGCGCTTAAATTTATTGCCGCGTACAAAACTTCTTCCATGCGCGTCGGCCGCAAAGTAATTATTATCGGCGCGGGAAATACTGCGATTGACGCTGCCACCGCCGCGCATCGACTCGGCGCAGAAGAAGTTCATCTCATCTATCGCCGCGGACAAGATGAAATGCCCGCCTTCGATTACGAATACGAATTGGCACTTCTCGATAACGTGGAATTTCACTGGCACACGCAACCCGTGCGAATTCACGGTAGCGGCGCGGTAGAAAGCATCGAATGCGTTCGCGTAGATAAAAACCTTGCGCCAATTCCAAATTCCAATTTCCAAATTCCCTGCGAAATGGTGATCCCCTCCATCGGGCAAACGCGTTTGGTGGATTTTGTTTCACGCTGCAAAGGCGTGGAACTGAAAAACGGCTGCGTTGTCGTGAATCCAGAGACCGGGCAAACCGCCAATCCGATGTATTTTGCCGGAGGCGATTGTGTAAATGGCGGACGCGAGGTTGTGGACGCCGTTGCCGCCGGAAAACGCGCCGGCGCGGGCATCGCGAAATCGCTGGAGGCCCATCATGGCTGACCTGACCACTTTGTTTGCCGGAAAAATCCGCTGTCCGAATCCTTTCTGGCTGGCCAGCGGCCCGCCCGCAAATTGCGGAGATCAAATCATGCGCGCATTTGATGCGGGCTGGGGCGGCGCAGTTTGGAAAACTTTGGGCGAACCAATCGTAAATGTATCCTCGCGTTATTCTTCTGTCGATTGGAACGGTCAGCGCATGATGGGCCTCAACAACATCGAGCTCATCACCGACCGCCCTCTCGATGTGAATCTTCGCGAAATTTCCGAAGTAAAAAAACGCTATCCGCATCACGCGGTAATTGCTTCATTAATGGTGGATTCAAAACGCGACGCCTGGCACCTGATTGTTCGCCAAGCCGAAGAAGCCGGCGCCGACGGACTCGAACTGAATTTCGGCTGCCCGCATGGAATGAGCGAGCGCGGCATGGGCAGCGCCGTCGGACAAGTTCCTGAATATTGCAAAATGATCACCGAGTGGGTGAAAGAAGTAGCCAAAACTCCGGTGCTGGTGAAACTCACGCCGAACGTCACCGATTTGCGTCACGTTGCGCGCGCCGCGAAAAAAGGCGGCGCCGACGGACTTTCCGCCATCAACACTATTAATTCCATCACCGGAATTGATCTGGACACTTTCATTCCGCGCCCGGAAGTTGACGGCAAATCCGCGCATGGCGGATATTGCGGCCCGGCGGTGAAACCGATCGCGCTGCACATGGTTCAACAAGTGGCCGCCGATCCCGAAATCGCGCTGCCCGTTTCCGGTATCGGCGGAATTTCCGGATGGCGCGACGCCGCGGAATTTTTCCTGATGGGATGCCAGAGCGTGCAGCTCTGCACCGCGCCGATGCACTACGGTTTCCGCATTGTCGAAGACATGATCGACGGCCTGAGCAATTGGATGGACGAGAAAGGTTTCGCGAAGATCGATGATTTTCGCGGGCGAAGTCTTCCAAACGTCACAGAGTGGAAGCACCTGAATTTAAATTACAAAATTATCGCGAAAATTCATCCCGATAAATGTATTGGCTGCGATCTTTGCTACATCGCTTGCTGGGACGGCGCGCACCAGTGCATTCACATTGAGGGATTTAAGAATCCCGAAGATCTCGTGGCCGCAAGCCGCAAGCGCATCACAGTTACAGACGTGGAAAAACATTCCGGCAACGGAATGCACGTCACGCCGCCAATTCGCATTCCCAAAGTGGACGAGCATGAATGCGTCGGCTGCAATCTTTGCTGGCTGGTGTGCCCGGTGGAAAATTGCATCACCATGGAACGCGTCGACAAAGGCGTAGCGTCACAGAGTTGGGAACAACGCTCCGGAGCGTCAAAATGCTGACCCTTTCCAGCGGGCGAAATGCTCGCCGATGGATTGCAGTTGCGGCAATTCTCGCCATCACATTTTCGATGAGCGCCCGGCAATCGTTTTCCGCGAATGCTTCACCGCCACAAACGAAAATCACGGCTGCGGATATCGCAAGGGCAAAATCGCTGGGATCTAAAAATGCTCCGATCACGGTCGAAATTTTCAGCGATTATCAGTGTCCCATGTGCAAGAATTTCTTTCTGGGTGCGTCTCAGCGGCTTCTTGAGGATTATGCCTCCGCTGGAAAAGTTTATTTCGTCCATCACGATTTTCCGCTGGCGATTCCAGAGCACAAGCATTCCGAAGAAGCCGCGCGATGGTCCAACGCCGCAGCCGCAATTGGAAAATTTCACGAAGTCGAATCAGCTCTGTATGCCAATCAGGATTCCTGGGGTGCGACCGGAAAAATTGAGGAAACTCTCGCCGGTGTGCTTGGCCCGGCAAATTTGAAGCGTGTGAAGGTTTTGCTGGATAGCGCAGAAGTTAAGTCTGCGATACAGAGTGACAAGGCGCTCGGAAATTCGCGAAATGTGGACAGTACACCTTCGATTTTTGTCACGCACGGCGGACACACCGAGCTTCTTCCAATATCGGGAATTTCTTACAATCTTTTCAAATCTTATTTGGATTATTTGTTGACGCACTAGAATGTCGTAACAAGAATTTCCGCCGTCAGGGGACATGTAGTCATGATCATCCGCAACGGAACCGTAGTCACCGCCACAGAATCGCGCTCCGCCGACGTGCGCGTCGAAGGTGAACTCATCAAAGAAGTCGGCGCGAATCTGCAAGCCGCATCCGGCGAAAAAATAATTGACGCCAGCGGAATGCTGGTAATTCCCGGCGGCATCGACGTTCATACGCACCTCGACATGCCTTTCGGCGGCACTACATCCAGCGACGATTTTGAGACCGGCACAAAAGCCGCGGCTTTTGGCGGTACAACAACGCTCATCGATTTCGCCATCCAGCCCAAAGGCACCAAAATGCGCGATGCACTCGATATCTGGTGGAAAAAAGCGGAGAACCGCGCGTCTATCGATTACGGGCTGCACTTGATCGTCACCGATCTCGGCGAAGCGGGGCTGGAGGATATGGACGGCATTGTGAAAGATGGCGTGGCCAGCTTCAAACTGTTCATGGCCTATCCAAATGTTCTGATGGTGGACGATGCCACAATTTTTCAGGCGCTTTCACGCACCGCGAAAAATGGCGCGCTGATTTGCCTGCACGCCGAAAATGGCGGAATCATTGACGTAATCGTGCGCCGCGCCGTGGCCGAAGGAAAAACCGCGCCGATATATCACGGACTCACGCGCCCGGTCACTGCTGAAGCCGAAGCCGTGCATCGCGCGATTGCTATGTGCGAAATTTCCGGCGCGCCCGTCTATATTGTTCATCTTTCATCCGAAGCAGCGCTGAATGAGGTTCGCGCCGCACGCGATCGCGGCGTTCCCATTTTTGCCGAAACTTGCCCGCAATATTTGTTGCTCACCATCGACGAACTGAAGCGCCCCAATTTTGAAGGCGCGAAATATGTTTTCACTCCTCCGCTACGCGAAAAAGAAAACTTGCCGAAATTGTGGGATGGCCTAAAACACGATCACCTGCAAGTTGTTTCCACCGACCACTGCCCGTTCTGTTTCGAGGATCAGAAAATCCTGGGCAAGGACGATTTCACGAAAATTCCCAACGGCGGCCCCGGCGTGGAAAATCGCCTGCAACTTCTTTTCCATCATGGAGTGAACGAAGGCAAGCTCAGCGTCAACCGTTTCGTGGAACTGGTCTCCACAACTCCGGCGAAACTTTTCGGATTATATCCACGGAAGGGAACTATCGCGCCGGGGAGCGACGCCGACATTGTCATTTGGGATCCCAACGCTGCGCACATCATCAGCGCGAAGACGCATCACATGCGCGTGGACTACTCGATGTTTGAGGGATTCAATGTGCGCGGCAACGCGCGAACGGTTCTTTCACGCGGCGAAGTGATTGTGGACAGCGGCAAATTCCTGGGCCGCACTGGGCGCGGGAAATTCCTGAAACGCGAAGCGCGCGGCGGAGCCTGGAAGTAGTTTTTGCAAGCAGCCGTCGCTCATAAATAGTTCGGTGCGCGAGCCTTATGATCGAGAGCCGAGACCGCACACTCTACAACGAAGACCTCGCTCCTGTTCCCATCGAGCGCCGCACCTGGGGCATCTACAATTACGCTTCTCTCTGGGTGGCCATGAGCGTTTGCATTCCCACGTACATGCTCGCCTCGGGATTGATCGCCGGCGGCATGAATTGGTGGGAAGCCATCGGCACAATTCTTCTGGGCAATTTAATTGTTCTGGTGCCGATGCTTCTGAACGCGCACGCCGGAACAAAATACGGCATTCCGTTTCCAGTTTTTGTTCGCGCATCGTTCGGAGTTCGCGGAGCAAATATTCCCGCCGTGCTGCGCGCGCTGGTTGCCTGCGGCTGGTTTGGAATTCAAACCTGGATTGGCGGCCAGGCCATTTACGCGATGCTGGTGATCGTTTGGCCAGCCGCCCGCAATTCTTCATCGGGACTGTGGATCTGTTTCTTCGCGTTCTGGGCGCTGAATATGTTCGTAATCCTGCGCGGCATCGAAACCATAAAATTTCTGGAAGGCATCGCCGCACCATTTATGTTGGCGGTCGGCTTGCTCCTGCTGTGGTGGATCACCAAACTCGCCGGCGGCCTCGGCCCGGTCTTGAGCGCGCCCAGCAAATTCCAATCCAACGCCGAATTTCTGCGCTTCTTCATTCCATCGCTCACAGGAATGGTGGGCTTCTGGGCTACCGTCGCGCTAAATATTCCGGACTTCACGCGTTACGCGCGCTCGCAACGGGCTCAAATGGTTGGCCAGGCGCTCGGACTTCCCGCCGCGATGACGCTCTATTCTTTCATCGGCGTAGCCGTCACGTCCGCATCCGTCGTAATTTTCGGCACGGCTATTTGGGATCCGGTTATTCTTCTCGGCCGGTTCAATCGACCCATCGTCGCATCTGTCGCGCTGGTTGCTCTACTTATCGCCACGCTCAATACAAACGTCGCCGCAAACGTAGTCTCACCCTCAAATGATTTCTCAAATTTGAATCCGCGCCTCATCTCATTCCGCACCGGCGGCATCATCACGGGAATCGTCGGCGTGCTGCTGATGCCGTGGAAGCTGCTGGGCAGCTTCAGCGCTTACATTTTCGGCTGGCTCATAGGCTATTCGGGGCTGCTCGGGCCCATCGCAGGAATCATGATCGCCGACTATTTTGTTCTGCGTCACTGCGAGCTGGATCTTGACGCGCTTTACCGCGCCGAGGGCGTTTACTTTTATGCTGGTGGAATCAACTGGCGCGCTGTTTTTGCTCTCGCCGCGGGAATCATCGTAGCCCTCACAGGACTGGTCGTTCATCCGCTGCGTCCTCTTTATGACTACGCGTGGTTCGTGGGATTTTTCGTCGCCGGCGGAGTCTATCTGGCACTCATGCGCGGTTCTGCTGTTGCCGCCAATGGTCACAACTACGACTAGAAGTCCGTTTGCGCATCAACTCTGGGCATCGCCGGATTCATTAACCACTCCGACACGCATAGTACCGGCGCCGGGCGTCAGAGAGCTTACGGACGTAGACTTTGCTCAATCTTGGCACGAGTCAGGCTGGACACGGGGAGTCCTAAAAATGAAAACCATATCAGCGATGGTGATTTGCGTGACGCTCCTTGCATGTGGGACATACGGCCAGGGCGTCGGAGCCTCTGGAGATATAAAAGGTACAGTCACCGACCCGACCGGGGCGGTTGTTTCAAAAGCGACAGTCACGGCCACAAACGCCGGTAACGGCCTCAAACGAAGTTCCGTCTCCGATAATGACGGGCAATTTCTGATCTCAGGCCTGCCTCCCGCCAAATATGACGTGAGCGCCGAGATCACCGGATTCCAAACGCAGATTCAAACCGGCGTGGTGGTGACTACCGGTCAGATTTTCTTGCTCGATTTTCATCTAAAGCTCGCCGCGGTCTCTACCAGCGTGGAAATTTCCGCTGAACCCCCCAATGTCGATACCACCAAGGGCCATCAGGCCGACCTCGTTACCACTCAATACATCCTGGATCTTCCCATTGACCGCCGCGATTATCTGACCTTCACGCTGCTAATGCCGGGCGTTTCCGATTCCACCAGAGTGGCCGGCGATCAGGACTTTCGCGTGAAGCAGACACCGCAAAGCGGGCTTTCGTTCTACGGAAGTAATGGCCGAGGCAACAGCGTGACCGTGGACGGCGGCGAAGCCAACGACGATTCAGGCGGCGTACGGCTGACGGTAAGTCAGGAAGCCGTACAGGAGTTTCAAATTAATCGCAGCAATTATTCCGCGGAACTCGGCGGGGCCAGTGGCGCCTCAATTAATATCGTCACCAAATCCGGCACCAACAATATTCACGGTTCGGCTTTTGGTTTCTTCCGCAATCAAAACATGGACGCTTCCGACCCGTTTGCAAGAACTCAGGCTCTGGCCCCCGGACAAACTTTTAATCCCCTCAGCGCCGATCTTCTGGGTTCGCCGGTTAAGGATGCGCTCAGCCGTCAACAATATGGCGGCTCCTTTGGAATGCCGATCAAGAAGAACAAACTTTTCCTGTTTATGTCATTCGAGGGCCTGCGGCAAAATTCGCAAGATGCCGTTCCAATTCTGCAGGACACCAACATATTTCGGCCAACCGGTGGAGTGCCCGCGGGCGTCACGGCGACGATTCCCGTCAACAACCAACTTGCGATCATCAACGGCCTGGCCGCCGAAGGCGCCACTATGGTTCCTTGCTTCACCGGGCAGATGGATATTCAAGCGGCGGTATGCGCAGCGGAGCTCACTGGTGCTCTGACCGTCAATCCCGCGTCACCCAATCCTGGCATGGCGGCGATCGATTCGTTTATCGTCAATCAGTTTGAGAATAATGGCGGCCTTTCGGCATTCACCACGCGCTCCTACTTCGCCTCCGGGCGGCTCGATTATCAGATGAATTCCAATAATCAACTATTCTTCGGGTACACGTTTGGCCACGATCAGGAACAGAGTCCCGACGTGCGCGCCCTCACCGGATTCAGCCGCGGCAGTTCCGTGCTGACCTATGACGATACTCTCCGCGGCGCGTGGTTCCACCAGTTCAGCACACGAACGCAGAACGAACTCCGTGTGCAGTGGAGCTACAACAAGTTCAACGTCGTTCCCAATGTGCCGGCGGAAGTCGGACTCGATGTCTCGGGCTTCGCGAATCTTGGTACCAACTTATTTTTGCCTAGCCTGACCACCACGAAGCGACCCGAAGTAGCGGACAATGTCACCCTGATTCGCGGACATCACAGCATCCGATTCGGTTTCTACGCTTTGGTACGCGGCAATCAAACGCAATCCAACACGTTTTTTCCCGGCCGTTTTGAATTTGGCGCACTGCCCGGCGGAATTCTCAGTCCCTGTTTGCAGGTACCGGCAGCCTGCGCACTTCCGGCAAGTGTCGCGCCCGCCGCAATTAATCCATTGCAATCACTTTCGCTCGGATTGCCCGAGTTCTATCAGCAAGGTTTTGGAAATCCGAACTACAGCTACACCCGGCCGTTTGTGGCCGGCTATGGGCAAGATACCTGGCAGGCCCGTCCGAATCTGACGTTTACATTCGGCTTGCGCTATGAAGTCGATGTGCAATCCGGAATCATGTCCACGGACAAAGACAATTTTGCTCCGCGCGTTTCCTTCGCGTGGGATCCGTTCAAGGATAGCAAGACTGTAATCCGCGGAGGTTACGGAATTTATTATTCACCAATATATGCCCAGATTCCGGACGTGGTTCAAACGCTGGGCAACATCAATGGCAGCAGACAAATCGCAAACATCCTCGTGCCGCTGACTGGAGAGCCCGGAAATCCGGCGCTCACTTCCGCCGCGATCTTCCAAACGCTTTTCGCGCAGGGCAAAATCCAGTGCACCAACCCAACCGCGGGCAATGCTGCTTGCATCACGCCCGCCGATCTCACCCAGTTCGGCATCAACATAACGAATTCAGGCCCATTGCCGCCGCTGACGGTTCTTTTCGGTGTGCAAAATAATTACCAGAGCCCGTATTCTCAGCAAGCCTCGTTCGGAATTGAACGGGCGATTACATCATCTCTATCCGTATCTGCCAGCTACATTTACGTTCACACTAGCAGGCTTCCGGTGGCCGTCGACGCGAATTTGCTTCCCGCACCTATCGTAAATGGCATCCGCAACTGGGCGGCGCCGGCCTGCCAGGCGAACCCTTTTAGTTGTTTCGTGAATCCTCTCATCGTGCAGAACAACGTGTATTCTTCCGTGGGCGCCGCGCTTTATCAGGGAGGAATTCTCGAAGTGAAGGAACGCTTTAGTCCTCACTTCAGCTTGATTGCGAATTACACCTACAGCAAGGCCATCGACAACACCACTGACTTCAATAGTGACTACGCTCCGTTCGATCAAACCAATCTAAACGGTGATCGGGGATTATCTGAATTTGACCAGCGCCACAAAGTAGTGGTTGCAAGCGTTCTGAATAGTCCGTGGAAGCCCTGGTACCTCGCGGACTTTGAGCTTTCACCGATTTTCCGCTTCAACAGCGGGCATCCCTTCAACCTTCTTGCTGGTACCGACGTCAACGGTGACAACCATTTCACCAACGACCGCCCCATCGGCATTGGCCGTGACACCGGTCTCGGCCCCAACTACTACACGTTTGATTTGCGGTTTAGCAGAAACATTCGCTTCGGAGATCATTACAACATTCAACTGATGGCCGAAGCGTTCAACCTCACAAACCGCACAAACTACGCGAGCGTGAATAATATCGTGGGCGCAGCTTACGTCGGCCCGGCGAATCCCCATGGATTCGTCGCACCGGCCACCGTTACTCCCGGCGGAACTCCTTTGGCATTCACTTCCGATTACGCTAAGCGTGAGATCCAACTCGGTGCGCGTTTCGTTTTCTAGATTTTTTCCCCGCGAATGCCTCTGCCCGGAACTTTCGAGCAGGGGCATTCGTTTTTTGTAGCCATGATCGCGCCCGGAATTTCGTAGTTGTCGGCGCTTTCGCGATTCATCGGCTGCGCCTCGTTGCGGCCACGCACGACTCATCGGATTCTTCGTGGCCCGCGCCGGATGTGCCTGGCGCATGGGCGGCGAAGCGGATCGAAGCGCACTTCCGCGATGTTAGCGTACTAGTACCGCGAAAATATATATCTATTGTATTATTAGAAAACACTTGACAAGTTTTCGGTATATCTATATTAGTAATCCACCTCCTGGATATACTCCTCAGGAATGATTTCGATGCCTGGCCTTGGCGTCCCTATCCCTTGAAATTCTTCTGCTTCCGCGGCCGGGTCCCAAGCCCGCCGCGGAGGCGTCTGCTCTGCTCGGCC
>Ga0210410_10001498_pt1 | contig 21951 bp, 16 predicted proteins | sample IncBWC4MmetaG_FD_161058 | JGI IMG/M metagenome (GOLD analysis project Ga0210410, IMG submission 161058) | Forest soil microbial communities from Barre Woods Harvard Forest LTER site, Petersham, Massachusetts, United States - Inc-BW-C-4-M | ecosystem: Environmental > Terrestrial > Soil >... | reverse complement strand
ACGTCATTTCCTGTGTTGGTTGCCCAGACGTCACCCAGTCCATCGATCGCAAGAGACTGACTGGCAGTTATGCCGGCGTTGGTAAATGTCAGGGCGATGGCGAAGTCGTTGGGTACGGTGGTCAGGCTCGGCGCAAAAGGTGCACCGACGGCGGGCTGCAAATCGAAGAGGGCTACGACGTTCGCCGCGGGGTTGTGTGCGATATTGATGGCCGCGGTCGCGGTATCAGTCGGCGGGATGCCGGTGGTCCCGTTGCTCATCGAATTGGAAAACAGCGTGCTGCAAGGAAAAGAAGCGGGTCCGGGGGCGTTGACACACGTTGAGAGAATGTTGGCGAGGGTGTTGATCTCGGACTGTGGAACTGTTCCGTTGCCTGCTGCAGTAAGGGAAAGAGCGGTTCCGGTGGCGACGTCGACGAGGTTGGATGCATTGGCAAAAGCGTTAGCTATGCCGGTGGAGGCAAGGGGCGTGCCGGAGCTCGAAACATGAGTGGCGTCGGTGGCGTAGCCGGCCATGACGTATGCGGCGGCGATGGTGGAGACCTCATCGACCGAAACAAAGGGGACGGCGGCGAGTAGATTGCCGTCCGCAGGGCAGTTGCCAAGCACGGCAAGTAGGCCTGAGGCAGAGTTTAGACCGCTACCGGCATCCCCACCCAGCGCGTATAAGTAGACTTGAGTGCCCGGAGTGCAGCTATAGCCGCCAGTGACAGTGAAACCGCCACCGGCGTCAGTGACGACATAGGCACCGAGAGTGTCGGAGTTGCCGGTAACGGCAGGATCGAGCAGAGAAACGGAGGGTTGCCCATAACCCGTGGTGCCGGCGGTGAAGAGATAAACATGAGCCCCTGCGACAGGCTGCTGTCCACCATGAAGGTTGCCACGTATAGAGAGGCCTTCCGCAGCAGCAGGAGGGGCGGTGGGACTGATGGAACACCCGGTGAGAAGGATGCCGAGTGGCAGCGAGAGTGAAACAGCGGCGAGTGTATGGAGTCGCACGGGATGTCCTTTTAAGATGGGATTTTCATATGGCCAATTCCATCGAATAGCCCAACCGTGGCACGGCGCTGCGCGATGACGACGTGAACTTCGTCCTGGGAGTCGAAGGGCGCAATTGGGAATTTCAAAGCGGAACGACGTACCTCGAAGAAACCATAAGACTCTTATCGGCGATTCAGAATTGAACATGAGGAGACATGCGTGAATGGCCGGGGAGAAGCTCGTCGAAGGCGAGGTCGTGGGTCACTGCATCTTCGCCGTGACGGTGGTTCATCGCGTAGAAGGATGGCAAGCCAAAAATTTACAGTGCCAATTTCAATCAAAGAACGATCGGATGCACTGATAAAATTTTGGTATGGGCAACGATCCGAACATTGAAGGACTTTTACTTCGAATAATCAGGGTGCTGGTAGATAAGTCGAATGAAGTAAATGTAACCTCGGTGATCGCAGACACCGGGACAGTTTTTCAGGTGGCTGTTGCGCCAAGCGACGTGGGAAAGGTCATCGGCAAGAACGGCCGAACAGCTCAGGCGCTTAGGATATTGCTATCGGCGATGGGAGTTGCCCTGAAAACACGGTACGGATTGGATATCGTTACTAACGGATAACCATCGTTGAGACTGCTGTAAGGGAATCACCAAGAACTTTAGCTCAAGTATTCCGGTCTCAGGGTCTTTATCTCTGATCTCTCCATTTGGATGTGACTCCAAAGACGCTGAGTGGTTCCCGACGCAGTGCGGCATTGTCCGGCCAGGCTTTCCTTGCAATCTCTCATCTCCAATCTATCTCCAACGACGGAAAGTGGGAGTCGAAAGCACATTGTTAAGCATGGAGAGCCTGCTCCTCTCAACGTCATCGGAGAGATGATCCACTCACCCAATCCAATCGGTTACTAAAGATGGACGCCCTTCGACCGATGAGGTTACTTGTTGACAGGAGAAAGGAACGAAAGTTACCGTAAAAAAGTTCTGTCAATTGTCGGACTTGTCTTCGCTTATGTCTCACCTTATCTGCCGAGGTCTAATGCCATCTTCCGTTGTTCGTGAATCTGCACGCCAGGGTATTCCGTCAATCCCCGAAATTCTTCATGCGGTTCAATTTGTTAGAAAAATGCGTGGTGGGTCCCAACCTGCTCTGATCCGCTGTAATGATGGAAAGCTATACATCGTTAAATTTTTCAACAATCCGCAGGGCCCGAACGTTCTTGCGAACGAAGTTTTGGGAAACGAGCTTCTGAACGTGTTCAATCTTCCAAGTCCGCGGTGGAGGACGATCTTCATCTCACCCACTTTTATTAAAAAAAATACTGGGATGTCTTTTGAAACCCAGTCAGGTTATTCCCCAATCGAGAGTGGATTACATTTTGGCTCTGAATTTCTGGGAGACGAGAAAACGGGACTCGTCTATGAATGGCTGCCAAATGCCTTTTGTAGGCGAGTCGTTAACGCGAACGACTTCCTGGGAATCCGTATCTTTGACGTGTGGACAAATCATTGCGATCATCGTCAATCGCTTTACACTACCGGCGACGGGAACGCGTCATTTCGGGCAGTTTTCATAGATAATGGTCACTTGTTTGGAGGACCAGAATGGGCACGAAAGAGCAGGCAAGGTGAATCGCTCAGTTTAGATAAGCGCTTTCACCCAAATGAGTGGCCGGCAGCGATGGCGGAAAGCTGGATCGCCCGTTTTGAAACAGAATGTTCCTCTTCACTACCCAACATCATTCAGCGTGTTCCGAGGTTTTGGTACAGTGGTGATATCAACCAAGTCGCTGAGTCTTTGGTCCGGCGATTGAGTATGTTGAGGGCCCTCTTCTCTGAAGAGCTGACGCGAAAACGCATGATTTTTAACCTGTCGCATGTGGATCTCACGGATGCCAGACTGTCGCTACATCGTTTTGAGCCACCATCCTACGGAGACCTCAAAAAGGGGCCAGCTTTGTGTCTTGCTTCTTGAGTACGTCGAAGAGGACAGGAGTAGACAGCGCAAGAGCTATTTGCTCTCTGATCTGACCCAATTGGTTAGTGATATGCTCCCTTCCGTTCGGGAGTGGATAATTTCAGTACTTACTGACATTCGCGACGCGCAGTTCGATCCACACTTGAGTACAGACGAAATGTTCAGTTGGTACTCTTTTTTGGATGTGGGGCCTCTGCGCACAACGTGCTTTGGATCCTTCGTTTGTATGAGCCTAAGTGAGGCGTTTGCGTCAATCAAAGAGAGGGTTGTGTCCGCAGTGCAGGATCCAAATGAGGGTGCGTGTTTTCCTGATGTGCTCCTACCGCTCGAAAAACATGGCGTTTCGTTCAATCCGGACACAGCAGAAATGCCACTCGCAATCAAGAAAAATTCCTAACACCAGGGACATTTTAAAAGTATTAGCGTAGCGTATGGTCGCTCCTGTCCCAATGGCATTGAAGACTAGGGTCTCAAGGAGTACCTAAATGAACGACCGGAGGCACGCATGGCTCTTTTCACAGGGTCTTTGGTCAAGCAGGCCTTAGTCTTCTCGGAGCGCCAACACTCTTAGACACTGGGCTCACGCAACTCAGGCCTAGACAACGGGGTAAGCTGCTGTCCCTCGAGTGCGTTTTTCTTTAACCATGCCTTGGCCCTCCACCGTCCCAAGAACGGCGCAGCGACGACCATCCCAAGAGCAACACCCAATATGATATGCATCATGAGAACTCCTTTCTCCTGGGAGTCTTATCGTCGTCTCAAAGGAGTTTCAATAGTTAAATTTCTCCAGAGCGTTTTCCGGCCCTCTCCTCAAGAGCTAGTATCTCAAGGCTCTTAGCTTGGCTATCACCCATTTGTGGGATGTTGCGTGTGGCATCGACAAAGGAACATCGGTAATGTTTCCAACAAATTAGTTGCATGGATCACCCGTTGAGGGCATTGCATTATTTAGTAGTAGCTAATCTTTCAACAGACAAATTCGAGCACAAGTGAGCGCACCGTTGAGCCATACCGCCTCTATAGACATCGATCCCGACAAGCGACCTACGAAAATTTCGTCTTGGTCATCATCAGATTCCAATTTTGGTTTAGAGAATCGTGATCCTTCAGCGAGCCTAAGCAATAGCGGGGCAGAGGTCATGTTGGCCGGAGATTGCTCGAAGGCCGTCACCGTAAATCCTACGGCGTATCTTCAGGCAATTCGTCTGCTCGTTGTGGACGAGAGCGATCAAGTGCGGCAGATGTGTTGTAACGCCGCGGAAAACTTCGGATTTGTAGTGACGGAAGCAGAAACGGTCTCAGCTGCCCGGAAGATTCTTGAGCGTAAAGATACAGCTATTCTAGTTTTGGATTTGACGCGGCCCGAAGGTGAAGGTCAATCGCTCGTCGCTGAGATGAAGTCCCTTTGTCCGAACACTCTCTTGATCGGGATGAGCGCTACAGCTACGATAGCCTCCGCCGTAGAGACGATGAGGACCGGAGCCTGCGACTATCTCTCAAAGCCATTTCCCCTGCATGTCCTGGCGAAGGCTTTTGAGCGAGCAGCCATGCGACTGTGTTTTGATGCAGAGCGCCGTAAATTACAAGAGATCGGTAACCGCCGGCCTGGCATGAGAGATGCGCTCGGCAAATCTGTAGAGATGGAAAAGCTCTATCGGATGTTATCGAATGTCGCCGGTTCAAGACATCCGGTAATGATAGTCGGCGAGCCTGGAACAGGCAAAAATTACGTGGCGAGATTCATTCACTCGAACGGTCCGGATGGTTCCAAGCCGTTCGTTTCTGTTGATTGTAATTCACTGAGTCCAGAGCTGCTGGAAAGTAAACTTTTCGGTGGGTCGACGGACGCTTCAGCCGGTGACGGTTCGCGTGGGCTACTAGCCGCTCTCGAGGGGGGAACTGTTTTTCTCGACGAAATCGAAAGCCTCACGCTCGAACTCCAAGCCCGATTGGGAATGGCTCTCAAAGAAAGAAAAATTTATCCAGTAGGTGGAACTCAATCGCATGGCCTCTCCGTTCGGGTCCTGGCAGCGACTAGTCTCGACATAACCGAGATGTTAAGGGATGGGCGCTTCCGCGTGGATCTATACAGACTCCTATCTATCATGAATTTGAAGATTCCACCGCTCCGAGGTCGTCCGGATGATATCGTCTTTCTTGCAGAACGGTTTCTCGAAAGGTTCGGGCGTACTACTGGAATTATTAGAACCATACCGCAGGAAACTCGTCGTGTGCTTGAGATCTATGATTGGCCAGAAAACACTGAAGAGCTTGAGAGTGCAATTAGTCAGGCATGCATTCTATCCTCTGGAACCGAGCTCGAAATCGATCATTTGCCTCAAAATATTTTAGCCTTTTGCCGGGCAAAAGACGCAGAGCGAGAGCGCGATTTCAGCCCTTCTGGAAAACCCATGAAAAGCCATTTGGACGAAGATGTCGTCCCCATTGCTGCAATGGAGAAGCGAGCAATTCTTATGGCCTTGCAACGGACAAAAGGTGATAGGAGAAAGGCTGCCGGCCTACTTGGTATTGGGAAAACAACTCTCTACAGAAAGTTGAAGGAGTATAGCGTACAGTTCCCGTCGGAATCGAGCATGTCCCTTCCTTTCCCAGCAGATTCGACTCCTGTCACGAGTGTTTCTGAGCCGGTATCTGGCTCATATGTGCGGAATCAGGGCTCCGTGGATCTGCTTCCGTATCGTCGGGTAAGCGGTGGTTGAACCACCATCGGGCATTTTAGTCCACTGGAGGCAGAGCCGATACCGCTGCAGCCTCGACTTTTTGTCTCCATCTTCATCCAACTCTCAGAGATTGCCTGACCTTCACCGGATCAAAAATAATTGGCATCACTAGAAGAGGCTTCGCTGATGTTGTGAGAGCCGACGGGAGTGATGCGCTGGAGATCGTGAGCCTTTCCAGATGTCTGCGGTTGGGCCACAAATATTGACAGACCAAGACGTAGGGTTGGGGCTGTACCCCAGCGCGTCTTCAGCCGCGTTGGAGTTATCTTCGTCCACTGACTCGTCACTGTGACGCCCCAAGTGGTGATCCCCACCCGTTTAGCCGGTTCTCCAGTGATCAAAGCAGATCGCCAAAGTTCTATCTTTTTTTGAAGAGAGCTGGGCAATCAGCCTTGAGTGACCTAATTGATAAACCATCGGTCAAGTATTCGTCCGTGACCGTACCTCCGGAGACCGATGCGAATCTGATCACAAATTTCTTGTGTGTCAGAAAGTCAGAGATGATTCCTTTATCGACAAGAAAATCTGAGCCATTTTTTGCTATATCTGCAGTCCATGGTCGAGATCTCTGGCGTTCATTATGAGTCGACACCCGAGCCCTGCCATAGGAGGACATACAAATACTGTGATACTGGTTCGCAATGGCGGTTCCGGTGCAAATCTGAACGCCGTCAAACGCACCTGTTTTTTGACAAGAAAACCTGATCCTGGGATGCCTCTTGTTTTCGATGTCGGTCTCTGAACTCTCCGCATCGAGCGAGTAGGCCGTACTAGACTCCCCAGTCAACTGGTCGGTAATCACAGCCTTTTGCCACTTGCCTCCGGGCGACCCGAAAACCACCGAACCTTCGCCATGTGGCTCGGTGACGGTTTGCGCCAGGGAGAACATGCTGGAACCCACTAGGACGGAAATGGCGATGAAATTTCTCATGACACCCCGCATGCCAGGGCTTTTGAGTTTATCGACGAACGGCCATTTTTGTTTACCGTTCTAGGTGGTCTTCTGAGTCGCATCGATTCTAGAGTTGTCGGAGCGACGTTCTTCCCGCCGGCTGAGCTCCGACACTTGCACGTTGAATCGCTGAAACTCCACGATAGACGCTGGTGGAATGACAGAATTTCGATGGCGTTTCTGGAAATCTAGTTCCCGTCGTTTCAAGTTCGCGAGCATTTGCAGCCCATTGTGTCGCGCCAATTCGGAAGACTCCGGGAAAGCTAGTGGAAATACGTTATCGCATGGAAAAATACGAATTTCCTCAACTTATTAGACGTTACTCACGAAGTACAAAGCCGGGCCGCGGGCGCTCGTGCACCTGGCTTGCGGCTTGCATTCCGCAAACGTACCCGGAGAAGACGTTTCATCTCTACACCAACCGCCGCTGCAGACTCTGGATTGAGGGCCTCCGACATCTGATCCATGCGACTCCATTCTCCGCCTGGTTTAGGCGAGATAAAAAAACTTTCCTTCTGGTGATCGAGCGCCATGCTCTGCCGATAGAGAATGCAACGGCAATCACGACTCTACGAACGGATCATGTCCATGAAGTCATTCTTTCTCACACTCAGCGCCTTCATTATCGCCCTGGCCCCCGCCCTCACGCCTTCTCGTGCCCTCTCACAAGCCCCCGCTCTTGAAAACACAGCGCTCAACGTTGCCCCTGGACCACTCCATACCGATAACTTCGCCAGTTCGGGCGTCTTCAGTACTGCCCCTCCACGTCGACTCGGTACCACCCGAACCTATCGCCCATTTTCCGGTCTGGGATTCGCCTCGCGAGTCGGCCCAGCAGGAACCGGTTTCGACGTTGCCACGCCGCTCGCAACGAGATTCAACCTTCGCGCAGGCACAGACTTCTTCAACTACGCCACCACTTTCCAGGAACAAGGTGCTAATGTAGGCATCAACCTCCACCTTCGTTCCGGCCACGTCGCTCTCGATTGGTTTCCCTTGGGTGGACGCTTCCGACTCAGTCCTCAACTCGTCGTCGGCAACAACAACCGCGTCGTCGCGACAGCCGTCATCCCGGCTGGCAGCACTGTTTCCCTAAATGGCGAGAACTACATCAGTAGCTATACAGATCCGCTTCGCGGCGCCGGGCGCATCGACTTCCACAAAATCTCTCCGGGCCTCAGTCTCGGCTTCGGTAATCTCATCCCGCGCACCCGCAGCCGTTTCAGCATCCCGGTCGAGATGGGTTTCTTCTACGCCGGCCAGCCCAGCCTCCAGATTGCCTTCACCGGCAGCGCCTGCGATCCTAATTATCCGCCCTCGGTAGGCTGCCAGTCCGTCGATCAGGATCCCAGCTTCCAGCAAAACCTCGCCGCGTTCAAAGTGCGCAACGATCATAACCTAAGTTACGCAAGCTTTTTCCCTATTTTCTCCATTGGCTTCGGTTATCGTTTGTGGTAATCGAACAACCGAAGGGACGCGAGGAACTACCGTGGAGGACGCAAGCAGAAATCTCTCATTGCTGAAGTCAGGAACGAGCCTTTTCCAAGGATTGTGATCTGTCATTTGGGATCACAGTTGCACTGGTGGATAGTAGAAATGAAGTACAGGTAACGTCAGTGAACAAGGGCGTCGGGCACTGTATTTCAGGTATCCGTCGCTCGAACCGATGTGGGCAAGGTGATCGGAAAAGACGGTCGAACAGCTCAGTCGATTAGGATGTTGCTCTCAGCGATTGGGGTCGCCACGAAGACCCGGTATAAGTTGGAAATAGGCACAAGGAGCTGAGGCCGTCCCCCAACGGTCAGGTCGTGGACACGCCCCCAAATTTAAGAAGCCCTCGCCACCATGCCGCGATCGCGATTGTAGATACACCCTCGTACGGCCTTATCCATCAACTACCCGATCATCCCGAGCAATGGTGTTGCAGTCCAGGCGACTATCTCTGGGGCGTGAGGCGAATCCGAGCGGTCTCGTCCAAGGACCTACTGATTCAACAGGACTTCGTTGCCAATAATAGAGTTCCGGACTTGAGCCTAGCTGGCCAACGCTGGCTGAACCATTGGCGTCGCCGCAGAGCATTGAAATCTGCCCTGGGTTAGGACCTTCTAATGGTCGCAACGTTGAGTTTGGCTTATTGAATGCATACGCAAGTGTTGTTGTGGACTCTAGGTGAGTACGGAGGCTCTGGTAGCGAGGGGAATGGCGTCGCCTGGGACGCACCCCGCGTGTTCCGACAACCAGCCGAAAGGAGTCCCCTTTGGGCGTCGAGCCTCGATGATCGTCTTGGAGATTTCACTTTGTTCCATAGAGATAGGTCTGCTGCTGAAAGAGCGACCCGCGCTGCAGACGAGAAAGTGCGACAACGGGAGTTCGGTCGCAAGTGACAATGCAGCCGAAGGTTGACGATGTTTTGGCTCACGAAGATCAGAGGGAACGACGATGGGAAATTTTTCGATAGCGCTGTCTGGATTGCAAGCCGAATCAGTCGCGATGAATACGATCGGCAATAACTTGGCAAATCTCAACACGACGGCATTCAAGAGGCAGACCACGTCGTTTGAGGATCTGTTTTATCAGGAGATCGGTAAATCTGGATCTGGTGATGCGATTCAGCTAGGGGCCGGAACGAGGGTCTCGGGAACGAGTACTGATTTTAGTGAGGGAACGATACTATCAGATGCAAATATGGATCCGGCACACATGGCCGTGGCCGGCAACGGCTTCTTTGTGGTGGAACAGGGGGGAGTGCAGTCGCTCACCCGAGCAGGTAACTTTCAATTGGACTCGAGCGGCAACCTAATTACCCAGGATGGGCAGCAGGTGATGGGATATCCCTCGGTGAACTCGCCGAACGGCGTGGTGAACCAGAACATCACCCTGACACCAATCACCATACCTTTGGGAAAGGTCCAAGAGCCGCATTTCACCTTCGCCTTTTACTTGACGGCCAACCTCGACTCGAGAGCCGCGGTAGGCGCGACGTTCTCGTCTCCAATGCAGATATACGACACGCTTGGCCAAAGTCACCAGTTAACTGTGAACTACATCAAAACTGCAACAAATACATGGAACTACACGGTAACTCTGCCGCCGGGGGATGCAACTGGAGCCCCGATAAATAACACAGGGACAATGATCTTTGACTCCTCGGGGCAGCTCATATCACCCTTGGGGGCCCAGGATGGGATCATTTTTCCGGGGCTTACGGATGGAGCGAAAGACCTTAACATGAGCTGGCCGATAGGTCCGTTCACCGGAAAGCCGACGATCACCCAGCGGGCGTCGGATTCGACCAATACTGGAACCTTCCAGAACGGACATAGCAGCGGGATTTATCAGAGCTTCACGGTGGATTCCGAAGGCCTCATTACTTTGCAGCTTGACAACGGACAGACCATGCCGTGGGGACAGGTTGCACTCGCGACCGTGGCTAATCCCGAAGGCCTGATCGCCGTAGGGAACAACAACTACGAGACAACGACGGCTTCCGGCCAAGCGAGTATCGGTATAGCTGGTGCTGGCGGTCGCGGCACGATATATGACGGCGCGTTGGAGCAATCAAACGTCAACATTTCGACAGAATTCTCTAATCTGATCGTGGCGCAAAGAGCGTTCGAGGCTAACTCAAAGACGATAACAACCTTTGATACGATCTCGCAGGATGTGATTGCGATGGGTCGGTCGCATGGCTAGATGTACCAGACGATAGGTAGGTCGGAGACCAGGAGGGTTGGACCTTCGAATCGTATCGCCTTCCGCGAATTTCGAAACGATAAGAGTGTCATGTTCCCCTCGCTGGTTCCGACCGACTGTGTTCTCGGCAAAATGCTCAGAGCGAGCCGGTCCCAGCGGCCACCATCGCAGAGTGCCGGACAGCTCTCCTTCCGAATCGTCCCCAGCAGCCAATGAATTGGTGTTTCCAGATCTATCCTCGCAGGATTCCGGCTCGCAGCTTGCTTGCTCATGTTCAGGAGCAAAGATGTGATGTCACGGCCTACCAACAACGTCGATACAGCGATTGTTCCTTAGTTGGGCGGAGGAGAGATGGAAAAAAGGGAACACCTGCCTTTCATGGTGGATGTCTATTCTCGCACCCTTTGCAATTGTTGTTGCCTTAGTCCCCAACGTTAGCATCCTGACTTTAGCATTTGCCGATTAAGGCCGCCGGTGCTCTAAAGGTTTTGATCAGCTCCGCCGATATCTCTGCAGAGGATAAAGAATGGATCTCCATTTTCCGCATGTTCTTGTTGTCTGCATTTGGGCTGCTGCTGGCGTGCTCATCTATTCTGCGTTCCTTGTTCTTCTCGGCCGCAGCGTCGCTGTCGGCAACAGAAAAGATGAGTTCCGACTGGAACTGTGCCACCGGGTTGCCGGCTTCCTTCAACCCGCTTCAGAGCAAACGGGCCAACCACTCTCTGATTGCCCGGCACTCTCTGAAATTCTCGCCACTGTCGCCTCAAATGCAATTGTCAGACCAGGTATGGAGTTATTGGTGACCAACTCGCCACATAGCCCACTCGTCCTCGAAATTACCGGCCCCTCAGGCGCCAACAGTCAACCCACTCAACTGGTGGCTTACCATTACCGGGTCGTCGATGACCGCTTATTCCGTGAGACCGAGATGGCTTTCGAAGTTGGTCAAGTGGGAAACCAATTTTTCCTAAAAGCAATTCATTACTTGCCCGCAAACCCGAAATATTTGAAGCCGTTTGCAAAGGTGTGGTCTGAGCAACTGATGAAAAACGGTTACCTCGAAGCCGTAAAGTCGAGGTTCGCGATTCCCGAAGCGGCGTGAGAGTATTTCGATGGGCGCCAGATTCGTCCCGGATTGCGCTGCATCCTCAGATATCTTCGCCACTGCTCAAAGTGGCATCGCGTTTGGGTGACTTGGTGCTCCCGCTGGCACGGCGGCCACTCACACTATTAGTTGCGCGATTCCTTGGACGTCGCCACTGTCTTTTCAGAAGAACCATCGGAACCAGTCCCGTCTGCTGCCAGAAGTCCATTTAACAGAAACATATAGGTGAACTCAAGGGACCTTTGACGGTTGCCGATTATAGAGAAAGAAAGGCGCGATGGCTAATTTCACGGTTACGCATGATCAGGAGGGTTGAAATGCGGTTCTCACGGATCTTGTCGAATGCGGTACTACTGATGGTTCTTGGCGCTTCCCTGGACAGATGCCTTCCTCAAAGCATTCCTGTGGCGACTCAGCAGATGCAGCTCACAGCCTTTAGCGCCATAACGCCAACATCAACTGGCCTGGGGCAGGGAAGGAATCTCACTGTCACTGCGGGAGCTGATATCGCCTTCGTAGGTCTTCGCCGCGTCCGTTCCGTCGTAGAGATCCGCGGTACCTATCCAATCGCCGCTGGCAACGTGGATAGACAGAAAAGCCTTGTTGCAGGGCCTGTAATCGAATGCGGAGTCGGTCGATTCCGCCCCTACGCCGATTTTCTCCTGGGCAAAGGCGCCATTACCTACCTTAGTGGTGGATACGTTTTCGGCGGTAAGAAATACATAAGCTCGAGTACGGTTGTCTATTCTCCAGGGGTGGGGCTGGACTACAGCATTACACACCATTTCGCGTTGAAAGGCGATTTGCAATACCAGCGCTGGGAGGTACCGGTAGCCGTTTCAGGACACATCAATTCCACCGTCCTGTCTCTTGGCGGGAAGTATATGTTTGACTTCAACCCTCATCACAATCGAAGTCGGTAGCGGGCAGTCTCAGTAGCCAAGACAGCAACGCAGCCGCAACTATTTTGCCGTACTGCTCCTCAACGTTTTCGCGCCGAGAACCACGCACAATACATGTTCTATGATGCGTCTTCTAGTGCTCCGCTGCGACAGGCACCAAAATCTGCAACATGATCCCGTGGTGCATGCTTGTCCTGCCGTTGTCTTTTCTCACACCGGTAAGGCCTTTGGTGGTTGGCCTATAGCTGGGATATCTGACATTGGTCATGAGCCTGCCCAACGGGAGTCGTTTTGGAATCGTGAGCTGGGCGACCCGATCCGGCTGGCGTGTCTGGCTCTTCACCTAAAAAGAGCTCAGATGTAGCACAGCCGGCCGTATAGGCAAGAAATTTAATTTCTTGCCCATCAATAAAACTCCTAACAGTCCTGCCGATAAGAAAGAGAGAACTGTTTGTCCCCAACTGTCGGCCGTTGTCGTGAACGTCTCACTAAGAAAATGTGCAGCGCAGAATATGACAGAGACATTGGAGACTTAGAAAGAGGTACACCATGTCTGCCAGATTGAGCTTGGCATTGCTCCTTTGTCTACTGAGGACGTCATCGGCAATGGGCTCCACCCAGGCCAGCTTGGTCCAGATCGTTCATCAAGCCCCTAGTACTACTTCCCTCCAGATTGTGGGGGGCTCGGCGCATGCAGCGGGCGATGTTACGGTCAATGTTCAGGTATTTTCGTCAAATGGTTTGACAATTCCCGGCGGAATCGTAGCCGTATCTGATGGTTCAACCTCATTAGGCCAGCTCACTGTCTACAACGGCAACGCCACCGGAATTATAAACATTAAATCGCTGGGAACAAGCGAACTCACTGCGTGCTACCTTAATTCGGACAACTACGCTCCAAGCTGCAGCAGTCCTGTGATGCTCACGTCTATTCCCCCGTACACACTCCAACAGGGCATCTCGTCGTCGGTGATAAACGCACCTAGTCCCTTTGTTGACGAGCTCAAGGTGATTCCGGCCAAGGATTTTGTAGGAGTCGTTAAACTGGGGTGCCAGGTACCAACGTATCGCTGTACGCTTTCGCCGTCTTCGCTTACGTTTTCTGGTGACGGCCAAACTCAAACCGTCCAAGTGACTTTCATTCCCTCGACTACCGCGGCTGTCGCAGGTCTTCTGGGGCTACCACTGATCGGCCTAGTCGGTACCGGATTCAAGAGGAGAAGGTCGATATCCGCTAAATTGGTCGTTCTGGTCAGCGCGGGCGCACTCATCGCGCTTACAGGTTGTGGGCCAATTGTCTCACTTCCGTTCAATGCTGCGAACTACACCATGCTTGTAAACTCAGCATCTGGCACGTACAGTCAAGCCGTCTCCTACGACATCCGCGTCGATACGGTGGGCACAAACCAATAAGCGGTCTGTCAGAAGCATTGCACGACGCACATCCTCCCAAGAGGATCCGACGTTCCCGACGGAATGTCATTTCTAGCCTGGGCGAACGGCCCCTTGTTACGAGTGAGTCATTGCTCTCACAAAAGAGCGCCGTTCTGCTACTTGTTCTCATGTCAGATGAGTGGGTTCATCTCTAATTTTTCTGCGTGAACTCGGTGCCCCCGATGCAGTTCTGTCTGATCAGAGCGGACAATGCAATTGGTTTTACTTCTGCGTGCCCGCCGTGGCAGCGAACCAGCTGCTTGAATGACCTGTAACTCCGCGTCTAAAGAATTGAACGAGCAAGCCGAAAAAGAATCTGAAGTCTGTTGCTAAAGCAACCTTCAGGATGAATACGATGGGAAACCGCACAATCTCACTCCATGCGACGAGGAATCAGACGAACGCCTCACGGTTATCGGAGCCGTCAATCGCGTCAAAATCGATCCCACGTGGCGGAGGGTATGTTTTCCCGTCTGTTGTGAAGTTTTTAATGGGTTTCCTGCTTGTTGCCACCGCTGCGATGAATTTGAATGCGGTAGTCATTCCCCACACCGCAACTGTGCTCTCTGTCTCGCCCAGTGCCCCAGTCGCCCTAGGGGCCATAGTAACCCTGACGGCGACAGTAACTGACCCGGGAATTGTGAGTAGAGGTTTTGTCAACTTCTGCGATGCGACTCGTTCCACTTGCCTTCCAGGTGATGGATTATTCGGTGCCGCGCAATTGACGAGTTCCGGGACAGCAACCTTGCGAATGAGATTCGGTGCCGGGACCAATAGTATAGTGGCAGTGTTTATGCCGACAAAAAGCGACTTGGGAAGCAGATCTCTCCCGGTGAGCATGAATGTGGGCACGGCAGAGATATATCCAAGTATAACTTCGCTCACTGTGAGCGGAGGGCCTGGCGATTACACGCTCAGCGGCGAAGTCGTGGCCTTCGGAAGACTGGCTATGAACGGCGGGATTGACCTACTCAATATCACCGCCAATAATTCTCCGATCGGTGCAACTTCAGTGTCTGCGCCGGGAGTCCAATTTGCAGCCCCCACTTCAAACTACACAGGGATCCAGCCAACCAGTGTTACGGTCGCGGATTTCAACGGCGATGGTTTTCCTGATTTGGTGGCCGCCGATAGCAGTGACAACACCATTTTAGTGCTGCTTGGCAATGGTGATGGGTCTTTCCGGCCGGCGCTTCGCTTTCAGGCCGGTCGAACGCCGGAGTCCGTCGGCGTCTGTGATTTCAATGGAGACGGGATACTCGACCTCGCGGTGGCCAATGCACAAGACAACACCGTGTCAATATTTCTGGGCAACGGCGACGGCACATTTCAGGCGCTGAGCACTCTCGCCACCGGAAGGGCACCGGTATCCATGGTCGTCGGAGATTTCAATGCGGATGGTATCGCCGATTTGGCAATTGCCGACGCAAATGACGCAGATGTATCTGTTGTGTTGGGGAATGGCGATGGGACCTTTCAGACGCGAATGACGTTTGCTGTTGGAAGCACTCCACAACATCTTGTTGCGGCAGATCTCAACCGTGACGGGGTCGTGGACCTCGCTGTCGTCAACACCAGAGACAATACTGTCTCAATTCTACTTGGTAACGGGGACGGCACGTTTCAGCGCCAACTGATTTCTCCTACGGGTGCAGGGCCCTACTCTATCGCAGTTGGCGACTTTAATCGTGATGGACTTGTGGACCTGGCTGTATGTAACCGAGATAGTGGCACAGTATCTTTGCTGATTGGCAATGGGGATGGAACCTTCCAGACGGGAAGCTCAATGCAAACTGGACGCTCTCCGATATCACTGGCCGCAGGAGATTTTGACGGTGATGGCCTTGTAGATCTTGTAGTAACGAATCAGTTTGACTTCAACATATCGGTCTTACGCGGTAACGGCGATGGGACATTTCACTCGAATGTGACCTATGCGACGACAGGACAGTTTCCTCAATCTATTGCAGTCGGAGATTTCAACGGCGACGGCATACCAGATGCGGCAGTCGCCGTATTCGGGTCCGTAGAAGTTCGGCTCGGCCAACAGGTTGCAAGCTTCGTAATCGATGGGGTGGCAGTCCCGGGCCATGGCGATGTGACGGTGCAAGCAGACTATTCAGGTGACAACCTTCGTACAGCGAGCCAGTCCCCCCCGATTACTCTGGCCGCAACACCCGCAAGCGCGTCAGTGGTCCTGACGTCAGCTCCGAACCCGGCACGGTTTGGACTCCCTGTTACGTTGAGTGCAATTGTCACGGGCGTGGACGGAATCAACCCAACGGGTAAAGTCGTTTTCAAAGAAGGCGCCGTGATTATCGGGACTGCCAGTATCACTGGCGCTACGGCGACAATAACTACCACAACACTGGCTATGGGTGTTCATTCAATCGTAGCTTCCTACCTTGGAGATGACAACTACACTGGCTCCGCCTCCATGCCTTATACGCAAGCTATCAGTCAGGGCGAAGCTGCCACAATGACGATCTTCTCTTCGATCAATCCTTCTGTCTTTGGAACCAATGTGGTCTTTACCGCTACCCTCAATCCAGACGCAACCGGCACGGTGACCTTCTCGGAAGGTACAAGCGTTTTAGGGGTTGCAAACATAACCTCCTCGGGTACTGCGTCCATTTACGTGAACACGTTATCGGCGGGGTCGCACAACATATCGGCAACGTATTCCGGAGATGCCAAGTATTTCTGATTCGCATCTCCGTTTATCTCCTTTTTGGGATCCCCCCCGCGGTGTCTCTCGTGGAAAGACTTTTGGCGAGGGACACCGCCGCCTGATGGTTGCTGCTGATCTCCGCCACTGAGAAGCTAACGGCTTTGGCAAACCCAGATGGTCCTGCCCCGACGAGGACAGGGCATGTTCCGCGTTCTCCTCACGAATGCCCGTGAATGACGATGCTCGATCGCCGGCGAGGGAATCCGTCCGGTCCTGAACCCTGCACACATTACGACCTATCCGGTTTTAGACCGGCATAAGATCCAAACAGACTCTTGATGCGTAGTGATCTGCATCGACTGTTTGATGAGGGCCAATGACGCTGGGCCCAGATGACCGGCGCGTCTACAGCAAGCCATCCGGGAAGAGTGCGAGAACGGCGGGAACACTACAAGCTAGAAAGCCAACTGGTCCGGGAACCGAGTCCGGTGTGGGCGCGACCGGCTCAGAAAAATTTAGAGTTTTCAATGCGTATAACGTATTCCAGTAGCTTTTCCCAGAGTCTGGCGCAACCCAACGGGCAGCAAATTCCCGCGAATTTGATATGACGGGAACTCTCTACAGATTTTCCAAAAACGCCATCAAAACTTTGTCATTCCGCCAGTGGCCCCGCCCTCGGATTGGGCTTAGCTTAGCCAATTCTTTACGAAATCGTTCCGGGGTCATGGAAAGATACCTTTCTGTAGAACCTAACCCCACCTGCCCCATGTAAGCGGCCAGAGCCGGGAGCATCCTGTTTAGATCCGCTCCGTTTCTAATCCAGGATGTGATCCGATGAACAGCAAATGTGTACCTTAGATCATGCATCCGGGGCTGATAGGTTCCTCCGTCATGACGGAGTACGCCAGCAATTTTCCGAAGTCTTTGAAAATCTTTATTGATTCTGCGATTTAGGAGCGGAAGGTCATCTTTTTTGACAAAGAGGTGAGTACTCTTAAAACTCTTCCGCGATCGCCAAGCCAGGTACTTCCGCAAAACATCGCGCAAATCCGCGCCAATTGGAATCTCACGAGATCGACCGAAGTTCTTGCTCCTTATCGTCATCATTCCTGCTTCCAGATTTACATCCGCATGCTTGAGGCTGAGCACTTCGCCTACGAGAGCACCGGTCGCATAAAGAACCAGGATGAAAGTTCGGAAAGTTTGTCGGTCTACGCTTTGACGCGGATTGTGGTTTTGCGCGGCCGCCTTCAATAGGGCTCGGAGCTGCGATCGGGTATAAACATACGGAACGAAGGTTTGGCGCACCTTTGCTCTGGCCGGGGGCATGAGCAGCTCTGGCATCGCTCCGCGAGAAAACCAGAAATCGAAGAAACGGAATAGAATTCGGTACTTGAGGCGCCACGTAATCGGCCCCGTTTCTGAGCCATTCAAATATGTCAGGACTTGTTGAGTCTTTACTTGACCGAGGTCTACGTCGCCAACCTGACGAAAAAATGCTGTGAGATTAGACTCCCCCCTTTCAAAGGCTAGACCACTTGCGTGTCTACCCACGACATATTGTTCAATGCTATCGGAGAGTTTCATTTCACACCTGCCAAACTAAACGTGGCTACCTCTCGAAGAGACCGAATGTCATATTTGGCATAAATGCTCACCGATTTCATGTCACGATGGCCAAGGAAGTCCGCGATTTCTCGCAATGAAGATCCTTTTCGTAGAAGTTGTGTGGCGCAAGCATGTCGAAGGGAATGCGCGCCAAAGTGCTGTGAGTTTATTCCTAGACGTTTCACTCTTGGTCCAATAATCGCCCATAACGTCGTAGGATGGACCGGTCTGTAGGGCGGTCGCAGAGTCACGAACAAATGTCGACAGGTACAAGGTGGTCTACCGTGTTGGAGGTACCGGAGGATGGCCTCACCGACTTCGAACTGGATCGGGAACTGTTGAACTCGACCGCGTTTTGCTCGCCTTACTGTAAAGGTTTCATTGATCCAATCGAAGTCGCTCAGCATGAGGTTGACGACCTCGATTCGGCGCAATGCATAAATCGAACATAATGAGAAGATGGCTGCAGCTCGCAACTCTGGAGCTGCCTTGCCAAAGTCAGTGTCAAGCAGTCGTCTCACGTCCTTCCATGGCGGTCCCTTCGGGGCGGCGTCGTACCTTGGGATGCGAGGACTGTGAATAGCTGGGGCGAGTTTGGATTCGTTCCAACCGCGGATCTCGGCATACCGAAAGAACATGCGGAGCGCCGCGCAACACGATGCGATCGTTCTTGGTAGGCAACCAGCCACTCGCTTGCTTTCGAGATAGTCGTCGACATCCGGTAGCGAGATCATCGACAACTCCTCACGACGGGTCATCGCCCACCTCAGAAAATGGAATACTCTGGAAGCGTATGTTCTGGTCGTTTCAGGGGACATACCTCGGGTAACGTTTATGAAGTGGAGAAATTCCCTAACTATGACCTCGGTGGGCTCTTCTGTCGCAATCGGGGTGTTTATCAAGCCATGAAAGCGAAACCAGTTTCTGGCTGTATATGTAAACGAGGAGACTGATGACGCTCCTCGCCTCACCTTGTGCGATGTATCCGTCAGCCAGCGCTGACTACCCTGTTGAATCTCTGCCGTATCTACAACTCGAAGACAGTTCAGCTCCATTAAGCGAATGACATTCAGCAGCATGGATGCGATCGTTCGCACCCGTTGTTTACTAACGCCCTCGCTCAGCATGTAGGAAAGATATTGCTCACGCTCCTTAAGGAGGGGTGCTTCACGCTGTCTTGCACGCGTACTTTCAAAGACAAAGATGCTTTCAATCATCCTGACAGCCTCGCGTGGGGTTACGGGTAAATCGTGCGCGCGATTATACCGACTCAATCCTACTTCCGTCGCTTACAAAGGCAGTAGCGCAAGAGGGGCAAGAGGGGACGGAGACCAGATGAAGTCCGGGATGAATTCGACTCTAGAGCAGCAAAGGCAGAGAAGGCTCGCTTGACGGATCAGGAGAATCATTGCGTGACCAGGGGTGGGGCCTAAAAAACATGCCCCGGACGAACTGGCCATTTTCTCTTTAAACCAAGGAAAAAAGCTGCGGGTCGTGGGGAACTTGCAAAACGTCGCGATCCATTCGCCCCCGCGCTGGACAGGCGATCAATCAGCTACCTCACGATAGTCATGATTACGAAGAAATGCCCGCAAACGGGTGATCGTCGGCACGTAATAGATTGCGGTATTCAATTACTGCAGGCCTAATTCGCAACTTGAAATCAGTGAGGCTGGAGATAGGCGCTTTCTAGCGGTCTATCTCCAGCCTCACTCGTTATTCCGATGTTTACTGCACGTTGAGTGTGAGGTTGATGGAGCTATGTGCTGCAGTGGTCACATCGGTTGCGGTCACGACCACGGTGTAGCTCCTGGCCGTTGAGTTGGGAGAGCTGCTTCCTCCGCAACCGCTCAATCCCAGTACAGCGCCCAGGGATAGAGCCATGACGATAAGCACGGTCAGCCGCGGTATCTGCCGCAGCCGTCTACGCACCGGCTTCATGCCAGCCAGCGGCAGCAGGAGGAATCCGAGTGCGAGCGGAGCGAACGATCTGCCCGAGGAGGGCTTTTCATTGCGCGCTGTCTGATTGCTGCTGGTCTGAATTGTGAGCGTGACTGATGTTGCCGGGCTGCCCGCCGGAATGGTTGTCGGCGAGAAGGTTGCGGTTGCGCCCGGGGGTAACCCGGATGCGCTAAAAGTCACCGCATCGGGGTAGGTTGCTACGCCCCCAGGGGAGAGCGTAAGGGTAAAGGTCGCAACTGCACCCGGAGCCACGGTTGCAGTTCCTGATGTGGAACCGGTCCCTGAGCTCGAAGACAGCGTGAGGCTTGCGGCTACCGTGAAGCTGGTGGTCGCAGTTGCCGCGGCATAGATTCCGCTGGCGAGCTGGCTGACACTCAGCACCACGGTTCCCACTCCGGTCAAGGTTACCGTCGAACCTGCGATTGTTGCGGGTCCCGAGACTACAGTGTAGGCAAAGGCACCTGTGGAGTTAGAGGTGGCGCTGACCGTGAAGGCAGCGTCGCCGAAGGTGTGGTTGGGAACGGTGAACGCGATGGTTGGAGTGGTTGCTGTGACAGTGAAGGTGGTGTTCTTGGTGGTTGCGGCGTAGTTTCCGTTGGCAGCCTCGGAGGCCTTGAGCTCGACCGTTCCCGGGCCAGTCAGCGTGACTGTCGAACCCGCGATGGTTGCCGGGCCCGAGAGCAGGGAATAGGTGAAGGCTCCGGTGGAGTTGGAGGTGGCGCTGACGGTGAAGGGAGCGTCACCAAGGGTGTGGTCGGGTACGGTGAAGCTGATGGTCGGGGTGATGGCTGCGACCGTGAAGGTTGTGTTTTGGGTGGCGGCAACATAGTTGGCGTCGGCTGCCTGTGAAGCCTGCAGCACGACGACTCCCGCCCCAGTCAAGGTTACTGTGGAGCCTGCGATGGTTGCCGGCCCGGAGACTACAGAGTAGGTGTAGGCTCCCGTGGACTTGGAGGTGGCGCTGACCGTGAAAGGAGCGTCGCCGAAGGTGTGGTTGGGGACGATGAAGAGGATCGTTGGGGTGATGGTGGCTACGGTGAAGGTCGCGTTCTGTGTGGCGGCCAGGTAGTTGGTATCGGCTCCCTGAGAGGCCTGCAGCACGACGGTTCCGGCACCGGTCAGGGTTACCGTGGAGCCTGCGATGGTTGCCGGTCCAGATACCACCGTGTAGGTGAAAGCTCCTGTGGAGTTGGAGGTGGCGCCGACCGTGAAGTCAGCGTCGCCATAGGTGTGGTCAGGCACGGTGAAGCTGATCGCGGGGGTGGCGGCAGTTGCGGTCCCGCTGAGTGCGATGCTCTGCGTGGCATAGCCTGGAGCCGATGCGTTGAGGTTGTCATCGGTCGTCACTAGCGAGCCGCTGATGGAGCCGACCGTGGTTGGCGTGAAGCTGATCATGTTTGTGCACGAAGAGCCGGGGGCCAGTGTTGCCGGGCTCGAACTCGACGAGAGTTGAGGGCAGGTGGAGCTGCTGCCGATCGTGAATGCGGCTGCGTTGCTGGGGTTAAGGCCAGTTGCCGGCACCGGGAAGGTAAGTGGGGCGTTGCCGCTATTGGTAAGGGTCACGGTCTGCGGGCTGTCGCTGCTGGTCGAGCCAAACGCCGTCGATGCGAAGCGAAGACTCGGAGGATCGGCGAAGTCGAGCTTCAACACCGCATGGTTGAAAGAATCGGCGACGAAGACGTTGCCGCTAGCATCTAGCGTTACTCCCCCGGGCCGGTTGAAGTTGCTGCCCAGTGTGTTGATCGTGGAGTAACCGCCCGCTGCCAAAATCTCCTTTACCGCATTGTTACCAGAGTCGGCGATGACGACGTTGCCGCTAGCGTCTACCGCTATGCCGTTGGGGCTGCTGAAGCCGCTGCCCAGCGTGTTGACGGTGGTGTAACCGCCCGCTGCCAGGATCTCCTTTACCGCATTGTTACCG
>Ga0210410_10001497_pt1 | contig 21952 bp, 23 predicted proteins | sample IncBWC4MmetaG_FD_161058 | JGI IMG/M metagenome (GOLD analysis project Ga0210410, IMG submission 161058) | Forest soil microbial communities from Barre Woods Harvard Forest LTER site, Petersham, Massachusetts, United States - Inc-BW-C-4-M | ecosystem: Environmental > Terrestrial > Soil >... | reverse complement strand
GCACCCGTCTCTGTCAGAGTTGGCGTTGGCGACCCCGTCGTCGTTACTGTGAAACTCCCCGCTGCACCCACCGAAAACGTGGTGCTGGCGGCGCTCGTGATCGCCAGTGGCGCCTGCACGGTAATGGTGCGAGTCGGGGGATTCGGGTCGGTGAGGCCGGCGTTGTCAGTGACTGTAAAGGTGGTGACGTAAGTGCCCAGCGTGGCGTATGTGACGCTTCCGGGATTGGCGAGGTTGCTGGAGCTAGGATTGCCTCCAGGGAAAGACCATGAGTACGCGCTGATGGTGCCGTCCGGATCGCTGCCGGTGCCGGAATAGACGACGGACTGTCCAGCGGTGATGGTCAAGTTCGAGGCCGGGCTGGTGATAGTGCCGGTAGGCGGCACGTCGTTGGCTGCCAAAGAAACTTGAAGCATCTTCGCGATCGATGGAACGCCGGAGCTGTTCAGGATGAACAGCATGTAGTAGCCCGGAGGGGCGATGTTGCCATTCGGCGGCCCGGTGACGTTGAGAACGCCAGCACCCACGGTAAAGGAAAGACCGACATAGCGCTGGTCCATGTCGAAGGCGTGAGTGACGGCGCCGTTGCGCATCAGCACCACATTCGAGATGGTTGCCGCATCGGGTGTCTGTACCTGAAACGCGCCGCCATAACCGATGACGGAGGACGAGGTACCGGTGATGTTTGGACGCGTCGCCGGCGTACCATCCGCCTTAAAAAGATACTGAGGCGAATAAACCTCCATGTGCGGCTCGTACGTGCCCCGCTGCGGGTTCCCGCCGGCAACCCATACAGTAGCGTCGGGGAGAAGCAAGCTGACCGAGTGATAAAGCCGCGCGTAAACCAGCGCCCCAGCCGAGCTGAAAGTGTTGGTCCCAGGATCGTACAGGTCGGCATTCAAGCTGGCTGTGGCGGTGTCTTCATCATTCAGGGAGCCGCCGAGGGCGAGAATCTTGCCGCTTGGGAGGATAGTCGCGTTCATTTCGATGCGCGGCTGCGACATGTTCGGGCCTTTAACCCACTTTGGTGTGGCCGCGGACAGGTCAATAATTTCGGTCGTGCTGGTCGAAGGGCTGCCGCCGCCCATGATGATCACTTTAGGCGTGTAGTTATTCGCCGGCGTCAGCGGGAAGAGTACCGAGGTGCCATATGTGCGCGTGCCGCTGTAATTTGTAAACGCGATGTTGGTCGTCCAGGTGTGATTCGATGGATTGAACAGACTCGAACCGGTTGTCGAGCCGGAATAAAAAACGTTGCCATTGGGAAGCACGTGCATGCGCGGATAAAGCGGTGGCGTCCACGGAGCAGCAAATGCCGCGCTCCAACCTGAGCTGGCGCTGTAGAATTCGACCGAGCTGTTGGTGCCGCCGGTCTCATTGAGACCCGAGAATATCATGGTGCGCCCATCGCCGAGCACCGTGCCGGTGGGATACCAGCGGCCGTGCGCCATCGATTGCTGGTTGGTAAAAGTGTTAGTCGCAGGGTCGTAAGTCGAGGTCTTCAGTTCCCCATGGAAGGGATCGTACTGCAACGTGCCGCCCATCACGAACGGCCGCCCATCGGGCAAAACCACCATTCCATTGCAAAACATGTCCCAGGTCACGGGCTGCGTCGTAATCGTGCCAGCCTGGGGATCCCAAAGCGCAGCCTGGAAATTCGTGTTCCCGGCCACGTTGCCGGACCCCGAGGCAATCAGTACCTTGCCGTTGTAAAGCAGCGCTGTGTGCACGGGATTGATCGGCATAGCGTAGGGCAGGGTCTGCCATTGGCCGGTCTGGGAGAAGGTGCTCCGCGCGCACGAAGCCAAACCGATCAGGAGCACACACAAACGCACAAAGAGACGGCAATGAAATCCGTTCATCTCAAATCCTTCCACGAGAGTGCTAAGGGGGACAGAAATGTCCGCTGCAATCCAGCTTCCAGCCGAAACTTAGGACGCGTCCATATCTTGTTAATTCTAAACCGCTTAAAATGCAGGAAGGCTTGATGGAGGACTAATTTTGGACAAGAACTGCAGTCGAATAGCAAAGTGGGGAACTTTTCTGGTGAGAGTCTGTTCGCTCAGCTGCAGGGCACCGGTGTAAGACCGCTGCCCCTCGGATAGTCCCGCTGGACAAGCGAACTTGATCGAACCTAACAATTAGGCCGCAAGACCGAACGCGGGACTGTCTATTGCTGCCAGCCGCCGCCAAGCGCCCTGTAGAGTTGCACGAGAATCTGATACTCCGTGCCGCGCGCCTGGGCGAGCACAAGTTCTGCGGAAAAAGAGCGACCGCTGGCCGTCCAGAACTTCCAGGTACGTGGTGGTGCCTCCCCGGTTACGCATGATGGACAGCCGGACGGACTCCAGCAAATCCGCGACAGAGTCTTCCTGGCGAACCCGGACCTGGTGGAATTTCTCATAGCCGATCAGCGCGTCGGATACGTCCGCGAACGCGCGCTGGATCGCCTGCCGGTACGCAATCAGCGCCTGTTGATGTTGCGATTCGGCCAGCCGCAAATTGCCGCGAAGCGCTCCACCCGTGAAAATTGGCTGGCGTCAACTTTCAAGATTGGAACAAAAATATCGAATTGGGTTTTTGAATTACTGCGAGAGATGGCCAGGTAGGTCATGCGGCCACCTTGAGAGTGAAGGGAAAGTAGCGATCCGTTTGTGCCGCGCCCCCGGCACCATTTGTTCGCACTACGTCATCTTCTCCAGAGAAATCTAGTTTGTCTTGAGCATGGCGCTAGACGGGCCTCACCGGGCTAGGTCTAACGGTGCCGGCGGTCGTTGGCGTGCTCGGAATGACCATTTTCGTCCAGCCAGGCCAGAAGAGAACGAATGCTGCCGTTTGCCAAGGCGATGCTCGAATCTGCGGCGCCGTAGTAGAGATTGATGGTGTCGCCGTCCGGGGCAATCGTATAGCCACAGGGGAACACAACGTCCTGTACATCTCCCCGGCGTTCGTACTCCTCCTCGGGGGCAAACATCCACGAATCTCCACGGACCAAACACTTCTCGGGTTGTTCCAGATCGAAAAGGGCCAGGCCGAGCCGATAGATGGAGCTGGATGGCGTCCTACGGACGCCATGGTAGATCATCAGCCAGCCTCTGGGCGTTTCGATCGGCGGCGGTGACATGCCAATCTTATTGGCGTCCCACCAAGCGCCACGGCGGGCTTCCAGCATCAGCTTGTGACTTCCCCAATGGCGGAGGTCGGGAGAATAAGAGATCCAGATGTGCGCTCCCAGCGGCGTCATCGGCCGGTGGATCAACGCCCAGAATCCGTTGATTCTTCTGGGCAGGAGGGCGGCATCTTTGTCGTCCGGCGTCATGATTACGCCGAATCTCTCGTAGGCACGGAAGTCCTTCGTCAGAGCCAGGGAAACACCCGGGCCGCCACGGGAATAAGAGGTGTACACGACCGCGTATTGGTTAAGTTCCGGCACGAAGGTGACGCGCGGATCCTCGATTCCCCATACTTCTTCCGGATATTGTTCCGGGAGAGCGGGCATGGAGGGGTCAGTGTCGATCGCCCAATTGTTGACTCCATTCGCCGAGCGCGCCGCACAAAGGTGAGAATGGCCGCGGCGATCTTCGACGCGGCACAGGAGAAGAGTGGACCCATCAGGCAGAAGCGTAGCGCCCGCGTTGAAAACGCTGTTGATTGAATAGGGCCAATCCTTTGCGGTTAGGATTGGATTCAAGGAGTAGCGGGTGAACAGAATATCGTGCTGGATCATGGTTTCAGTCATGGGCACTCCTGAAATAAGAAAACGTTGTGATGCAAAAAGCCGCAAAGGGGAGAGGGTACCTGTGGGCGTTCATGATTTCCGGTCGGTGATATCCGCTTTTTCCAATTTGCGCATCTCCAGAAGCGCCATGAGGAAAGAGAGCGTCGATTCCGCGCCCTGGTTCTCGTTAGCGCGGTCGGGATGCAAGCCATCGCGGCAGCCGCCGGTGGTGGGGTCGTAGAGGGCGATTTGCAGGTCGTTGTCGCCGAGGAACCAATTGAATGCCGTCCAGGCTTCTTTCCGCCAGCGTCCTTTTCCCGTCGCGCGATAGGCTTGCAGATAGGCGGAAACCGTGGCACAGGCTTCGATGGGTTGCTGGTCGAAGCGAGCCTTTTCCGTTTTCTTCGAGTAGAAGCCGTGTGAGCCGATTGGTACGAAGTGGCCCTTGGTTTCACAGCGCTGCACCGTCGCAAGCCAATCGAGCGCTTCGAGCCCGGCCGAAACCATTGCATCATTGCCGCTGCGCGTTCCCGCGCGGATCAACGACTGCGGCAAGCGGGCATTGGAGTAGGAGAGCACGTTCTCAAACCATTTCCACTCCGCCGAACGGTTGGCCAGGTAGGAATCCAGTAGGCGATTCGCCAGCGCGTCTGCCGCGTTCAGAGCGGCGCGATCGCCGGGGAACGACTCGAGATATTCCAGTAGTCCCAGCAGTGCAAACGCGCAAGCACGGGGACTCTTGAACTCCACAGCCGCGGGAACGGCCATTTCAAACAATCGGCCGGCTGCGCCACGAAGTCCGGCGTCATTGGTTCTTCCGAGGACGGTGCCCAGGCCCCACAAGGCCCGCCCGTGGCTATCTTCGGAGCCGTGCAGCTCCTGCCACTGGCGTTCATAGCTGAGGCAGTTTCGGAATCGTTTGGTTGCTGGATCGAATGCCAGCCACAAAAAAGCGAGATAGCGTGCGGCGAGATCCACCGAACGGGTTGCGGAGGTGCTGCCAAGTTCTTCCAGCAGAATTGCGACGATGAGAGCGCGGGCGTTGTCATCGGTCGAGTAGCCTTCCGGGTAGTTTGGCACATTGAAAACAGCGTGCTCCACGATTCCGGTGCTGTCGGTCATGCGGCGCAAGTGATCGAGTTTTATGGACGGAAGCCGGTCGAGGGCCTTTTCCGTGTTCTGCGCCGAAAACGTTGCCCGCGGCTTCCGCAATCGCTCGTTGTAGACGCGTTCAAAACTTCCCATGTACTGCTGAGCCACGCGGTCCCATACCATGTCCCTAGCATAGAGGTATGCACGCTTCCTCATGGCATGGCGCGCGGTGCCGTTGTCCAAAAGCTCGATAGTCTTCGCGGCAATCGCCTGGGGATCATTAAAGGGAACAAGCACGCCGCGCTCGTCGTCCAGTAATTCCATCGCATGCAGATAGGGTGTGGAAATGATGGCTTTGCCGGCGCTCAGGGCATACGCAAGAGTGCCGGAAACCACTTGTCCCTTGTGTTTGTAGGGAGTGATGTAAATGTCGGCTGCGCCGATGATTTCCATCAACTGTTCGGGGCTCTCGAATCGGTTGCGAAAAATTACATTGGCCTCGACGCCGAGGTCTTTCGCGAGTTTCTGCAAAGACGCCCTGTACTTGTCACCTTCGCGGCGCAGGATATGCGGGTGGGTCACGCCAGAGATCATGTAGACGACGTTTTCGTGGCGCGCGAGGATTGCGGGCAGGGCCTGGATGACGTTTTCGATGCCCTTGTTCGGCGAGAGCAATCCAAACGTGAGCAAGACTTCTTTTCCTTCTGTTCCGAAGGCATCTTTGTAGAAATTGGGGTCGGTGAACGCCAGGTCGGGAATGCCGTGGGGAATGAGGTCGATCTTGGAGGCTGGAACGTGGAACACTTCCTGCAAAATCTCCGATGATTGCCGGCTCATGACGATGAAGCGATCCGACAATGCCGCAATTTCTTCCATCACTGCGCGCTGGTCAGGATTCGGCTCGCGAAGCACGGTATGCAGGGTGGTGACCACCGGCATCTGCAGCCGGCGCAAGAGTTCCAGGATATGGGAGCCGGCGGGGCCGCCAAAAATTCCGAACTCGTGTTGCAGGCATACCAGATCAATGCTGCTGAAATTCAGGAACTCAGCAGCCTGCCGGTAGGAGGCAACCTCATCCTGGGCGAGTTCGAATCGGATGCGGGCCGGGTAGATGTAACCTTCTGGCGTATCGTTGACGGGAAGCGCCAGGAGTTCCGTGGCCTCATATTGCGCGTGAATCGCGTCACACAAATCGGTCGTAAAGGTTGCGATGCCACATTGCCGCGGGAGGTAGTTCCCGATGATGGCTACCCTGCTAGGCAAAATTGGCCGGGGATGCCCCGGCCCAAGCGTCACAGGCGCTTCATCGGCGAGGGGTGCATCCAGGCTGATCACCTGTTCGAGACTAAATTGATCAACCACTTTGAAATTGTCAGGGACCTCGATAGCAGGTGACCTTTCTGCTGCAGAGATCATCTTCGGAGTCGACATTTGATTCCTGTCCTGGTGTTTAGTTTGTGCGCTTCCGTCGGAAGAGAATGCACGCTACGGGCGAAATGCTTTCTGGTTCTTCTGCCGCTCGGCTTCCAGGTCACTGGCTTCTTTTTGCTTCAGGTCGGCTTCGCGCTGGGGTTTTTCCTGTATTTCCAGGGCCACGGCGTCCTTGACGGCGAGTTCCGCCGTTGCGTTGGCTTGCTTGGAGAAGATAATCAGGCCAAAGCGGGCAGTAAAGGAAGGGCGGACCAGTTTGAAGGAATATTGTGGATCCTCCCACGACGCAATGTCTTTTTCGCTGCTGCTGAACCGCTCATTCAAAATGGAATCGGCATTCGGCTGAAGGGTCGTAGCCGGGCCGTATTTTGCGGAGATGGATTCCACCATGTCGCCTGCGGTGAGCCCTTGGGTGGAAGAGGAATCGTAAGTCACGGAAATCTTGTAGAGTTCGCCATCGCAGAAGGAGAAAAGCATCTGTTCGACGCTATCCGCGCGGTAAGAAGTGCCCGGAACGGTCGGCGGCCACCAGGTCAACTCCTGAAGAAGCGCCGGGCGAGCATGGATCATTTTCACATCGATTGGCCTCTGCTCGGTCTGCTTGAGCACAGTGGCCACGCTGGTTCCCAGCGAAAATCCCCGGTACTTCGAAAAATCCTGCGCGCGGAGAATGGGGGCTGCAAGTAGAACGACACCAAGACAAAGAATCGAATTGCGTAAAGTTTTCATTTTCTGATCTCCCACGAATACCTAAGAACTTGAAACCAAAGCCCCGACTCTGTTTCCAACTACCGCTTCGTCTGCAGTAGCAGGTCCCTTGCGGGTGAAATCGATCGCGCGGTCCAGGGCTAGACCTTGCTGGATGTGGCGGAAATTCGCTGTGACTATCACAAAAGGAATGCCCAGAAACCGTCTTGAGCGTGTTCCTGTAATCTCGAGCGAGTTGAACTTCTGCGCCCCCGGTCTCGCCAGGACACCGCGGACGGCCCTGCGGAAGGTAGATGGACCCTCGCGCCCAAGAAGGATTACCTTGAGCTCACCGGCCAGGTAGAAGAAGTTCCACTTTGCTTGCTCGATTTTTCGGCCGAGCCGGTAGCCATCGCAATTTCTCACTGCTCTCCAGCCGGGCAGAAACGTTTCCGTTTCGATGATCAAACCTCCCGGCAAGAGAGTGTTCTCCCGGATAAAAATAGTTCCAGCAGGTTCATTTACCGGCATTTTGGCCTTCCGAATCGCAAATTGAGTGGACCTCGACACGCAGAGGCCGGACTTACTGACCCCAGTTAGCCTGCTCGACTTGTAAGGAAAGCACGTTTTCCAGGGTTGCAAATCAGCGGGATGTTGCGACGGCTCATACCACACAACCCGGCATCTCTGCCAAGTGCCGCCTTCCCGCGCGTCCCACTGCCACATCTTACAGACTGCCAAGCGCACGCGCTGTTCACTTCTGCACAGTTTTGGGGAGACCTTCCTGGTGGCCCAAATTCTGGCCACCAGGGCCGGTGACTTATCAATTGTGGACGGCGGTGCGCCGGTTGCGCTTATGGCTTGCGCTTCTTGGGTGGTTGTTTGGTTTCGGCGCCCTTGCCGCCCTTGGTGCTGATGAGGGCTAGGAAATCCTTGGCGTTGAACGGGTAGCGACGAATGGACTGTTGTCCGGTGGTGCTCAATGTGATGTCGACGCGGCGGTTGTTCGCCAAGACCAGCACACTGAAATTTTTCATCAACTGCTGGCGCTCTTCGGGAGTGAGGTCCGGATTGTCGGCCATCTGTTGCTTGATCTCGTCGGGAGTGAGCTGTTGCTCTTCGCCAAAAGACTTCGTGTCAATGTGGTCTGCGGGAACGCCGTGTTCGACGAGGAAGTCCTTGGCGCGTGCGACGCGGCGGTCGGTAAGACCCTTGTTGTACTCAGCGCCACCGCGGGGATCGGCATGGCCACTGAGGATTAAATGGGCGTCGGGCCTGTATTTCAGATAGCTGGTGAAATCCGCAGCTAGCGCTTCCAGGATTGCTGCCTGACTGTCGAGCAGGCCGCGTTCGGGATGATCGATCGTGGGCCGCGCGGTGGCAAAGTAAATCGTATGGAGAGCCAGCTTGGATTCCAACTGCTTGATCTCCGGGGCAGGCGCAGGAGGGGGCGGAGCTTGCACGAGCACAGCGGTGGTGCTGGAGGAAGTGAGCGCGGGAACGCGGTCATCGGCAACGTTGCAGGTAACGGTGATGGTGCCGGGCTGTGCATCGCGGGTATTCAACGTGGCGCTGCTGCCGTTGCCGGAAATGTCGCCGGCGCTTGCCGAATAGCTGTAGATGAGCCTGCGTCCATCCGGACTGCTGGCGTTGGAATTGATGGTTGAGGTGCCGCCAGGGAGGACGGTCGCGGGATCGGCGGAGCAAGAAATGACGGGTGGATGCGGCTGCTTCACGGTGAAGCTGGCGCTGCAGGATGCGAAACCATGCTTGCTGCCATCATTCAAGTTGGCGGTGACAACGTAGGAGCCGGACTGCAAGCCGGTGGTGTCGACCTGCGTGGAGGCATCACTGCCCGAAACTTTTGCACCAGTGGCATTCCAACTATAGGTGACGGTGCGCTTGGGATTGAAATTGGAGCCGCGGGCAGTGGCGGTCACCGTCTCGGCGGCAAAGACTTCTGTCGGCTGTACGGAACAAGCGGCGGTGGGCGGAAGCGGCGGCTCTCCACCACCGAGGTTAAGGACAAGGCCAGTCTGCAGGCGCACGCCGCGGAGGTCCGTACTCGGAATAGTCGTAGGACCAAAGTGGTAATTCGACATTACAAAATCGGCGCGGAGAAGGCGCAGAGCGATGTGGCGGGACACGTTGACATCCAGACCACCGCCAATCATGAGCCCGAGCTTGTCGACATCGTGGAAAGCCTCGGGTGTAAGGCGATGGTCGCCAACGAGCACTTCAAAAAACGGGGAGAAACGATTGGTGCGATAGGTAATCTTGGGGCCGAAGGAGATGTTGGTGAAAGCGGCGTCGTCAAGCCGGTAGGCTACGCCCGGCTTTTCCCCGCTGCCCCAATTGGTGCTGGCATCGAGTGTCAATCCAAACCAACGATTAAAATCATATGTAGCGCTGCCGCCGATGCCGCGGGGATTCCATTCGAGGCGGCTGCTCAACGGAAGCAGGGCGCCGGGAAGCTGGCCATGCACGTCCGCGCCCGGATTCCAGACGGTGTACCCGCCGAAGAGCTCCCACTTGGGAGCAGGCTGGTCCTGAGCCGCGGCGAGAGTGACAAACAGGAACAGGACGGCAATCACTGCCGGCAGCAAGGTTAAGACCCGAACAGGATGGCGCTTTGTTTGAGATACCATACGAAAGTTCCTCCGAAATTCAGCAACGTGAAATGCTTTTCCAGTCAGACGCGCGGCGGGCCAGCCGGTAGGCGAGCCCACCGCCGAGGACTTTACGGACATGCAGGGACAACAACTGTGTTGGTGTCCAAGGTGACGGCGGCGGTGCGGGCCAGCGCTCTGCCATGCAGCGTTGCGCCGGTGGTGAGCGTGATGGATGCCTGAGCCATGATGGTTCCCGTGAACGAAGTGGTGGTTCCCAGGGTCGCGGAACTTCCCACCTGCCAAAAGACGTTGTGAGAGTTGGCGCCATTGATGAGGATGACCTGGCTGTTGGTGGGGGCGGTGGTGAGCGTGGAAACGATCTGGAAGATCCAGACAGCGTTAGGATTCCCTTGACCGTCGAGGGTTAGATTCCCGGTTATGCCCAACGAGGGTTGGGCGCTGGTGGTCTTATAAACGCCGGGGGGAAGAGTTTGGCCGCCTATGTCTGCACTGAGGATTGCACCTCCGGCTGCTCCCGCAGCATTGTTATACGCCGTGGTCAAGTCACCTTGGGCGGTCATAGCCACGGTATCGCCCGCGTGGAATGCCCCTGTAATGGATGCGGGCGACCCAAATCCTGTTATGGCGGTTCCTGGCCAGACGCCAACATCTCCGCTAACGGTAGTGGCAGTGCCCGCAACGTTAGTGACCGTGGAGCCGGCGAGAATTCCAAAACTGCAGGCCGAACCTAGCGCTATAGCTCCGCTGGGAGGAGGACAGGTCGGCGAGGTAGTAAAGGTCCAAACGAAATTGGAGGCCAGCGCATTGCCGAACTGGTCTTGAGCGGCGGTGGTGATCGTGGCGGTGAAAGTGGTGCTCGCTGCAAGAGCTGCAGAGGGAGTAAAGGTGGCAATCATGGTGGCGGCAACGTAGCTAACCGTCCCGGAAACGCTGGCGCCGCCGGAGGTCAGAGTAAAAGAAGTGGTGGTGAGAGTCGCGGGGTTCATCGGCTTGCTGAAAGTTGCGGTGATGATGGCGGTATTGGGGCAAACGAGTGTGGTGCCGTTGGGAGGAGTGACCGCAGTCACCGTTGGCGGGGTCAGCGGATTACCGGGGTTTCCTGTCACGGCATGTTTGTCCGGATCGCTGCAGCCGGCCATGACGGCGACCAATAGGAACGCCGGAACCCAAATTTTAATGACCTTTAATTTGCGCATGTGTTTCTCCTCATGACCCAGTCACAATCTGTTCTATTCCGGCCGCAGATGGGCGGAAACATTCGAAACTCCAACTTTTGCTGGGTAGTTGGATAGAGAACTCAGTCCATTCCTGAGCCCTTTGTATATCAACTACTTACTTCTGATGTCTGTCTAATACTGAACACACTCTACCCAAGGCCAGTGAACCAAGGCACTGTTCACTTTTGCACACTCTTGCAACGGCTTTCCTGATAGCCTGAGATGGGCGAAGAGCGCCCGGATCGAGAAGCTGACTCAGCCCCCAACATGAAACACAAAAAGCCTACGAATAACGGAAGAGCCGGACTGTTTAACGCTCAGAAGTTTCTCGACACCGCCGGCGTGGCGAGAAAGGTGATGGATTACCACAGGGGCGAATCCATTTACTCTCAGGGGGAAGCCGCATCCACGGTCATGTACATCCAAAAGGGCGGCGTGAAATTGTCCGTGGTGAATGGCTCGGGCAAGGAAGCGGTGGTTGCCATGTTCGGCCCTACGGACTTTTTTGGGGAGGGATGCATGGCGGGTCAGGGAGTCCGTATGGGCACGACGACCGCCGTTACCCCCACCACAGTTCTTGTCATCCAAAAAGAAGAGTTGTTGCGCGTCCTTCACGCGGAACATGAATTGTCGGATCATTTCATCGCTTACATGCTGGCGCACAACATCCGGGTGGAAGAGGACCTGATCGATCAGCTGTTCAACTCGAGCGAAAAGCGCCTGGCTCGGACGCTCCTGCTCCTGGCCCGATACGGAGAGCAAGACCAGCCGGAGCGAATCCTGGCCAAAGTCTCGCAGGAGACCCTGGCGAGCATGGTCGGAACCACGCGTTCGCGCGTCAATTTCTTCATGAACAAGTTCCGCAAGCTCGGCTTCATCGAATACAACGGCAAAATCAAGATCAACAAATCCTTGCTGACCGTTGTTCTACACGAGTGAACTGAATTCCCGGCGAATCTAAATTTAATCCGCAGCAGGGGCGAGAGAATTGCCGGCGTGTGCGTGGCTGTGAAGTTTTGCCTGCTGGATGTGAGAGGCGAGGCCAAGCCGCTTCAAGAGCAATATAGCGTACCAGTTGGAGTCGAATTCGTACCACTTCATGCCGTGCCGGGCGGAGACGGGATGGGCATGATGGTTGTTGTGCCACCCCTCGCCGAGAGTGAGCACCGCCACCCACCAATTGTTTGTGGAGCGGTCACGAGTCTGAAAACGGCGCGAACCCCAAATGTGAGTAGCGGAATTGATGAGCCACGTCGCGTGGTACCCCGCAACTGTGCGCATGAAAATGCCCCAGAGCAAGAAGGGCCATCCGCCGACCGCGAAGAGTATGATTCCAAGGGCAATCGTCGGTACAAAATGGAATTCGGTGATCCAGACGTGAAATTTGTCCTGCGCTAGATCCGGGACGTACCGCTCCAGGGTTGATTCATCCTGGCGCAATGCATTGCCAACCAGGATCCAGCCCGCATGTGCCCACCACCTGCCCTCGCGGGGAGAGTGCGGATCGCCTTCCGCATCGGTGAATTGATGATGCATCCGATGGGTAGCTACCCAGAGCAGAGGTCCACCTTCCACGGCAGTAACAGCGCAAATCGTAAGAACGTACTCGAGCCACTTGGGAGTCTGAAAACTACGATGGGTGAGCAGTCGGTGATAAGTGAGGCCAATGCCCACGATGGCGGTTACCCAGTATAGAAAGATGGCGACGAACAGCGCGTTCCAGGTGAAGAAGAACAACGCTGCGAAGGCCCCCAGATGAAACAATGCCAGAAATGAGGCGATCAACCAGTTGAACTGATTCTTGTCGGGCTGATTCTTCCGCGGAGTGTTGAAGCGCAAGACGCGCATAGAGGGTCGTGGTTTCTGCGTAAGGATTGTGGCAGGAGGAGCAAAGGAAAACTGTTCAATAGTGCACACTTCCGCTTTTCGGCGGAAATGCACTTTGAGGCAGGTGGGAAGACGATGATTGGTAGCCTGCTGGGATAAGAATATCCCGGCAGGCTGATAAACAAACTACCGATTGGAAGCGGCGTGTTCTGATTCGTTGTGCGGCGCGCTCTTTTGCAGAACCGACACAAGGTGACGCCCGGTCTCGGGTACGCCAACGTGTTCGCCTCTCACGATGTCCTTTGCCTTGAAGGCGTGCCCATAGACCTGTTCGTTAGCGTCATCGTCCGGGCGAAGGGTAGTGCCTTCGAGGGAGACTCCGGCAAACAAACCGCGGGAACGCGAGTAGCTGAGGATCTCAGCGCGCATCCAGGCGTCGGTATCTGCGGAAGCGTCGCGACCCTTGGGGCCCGCGGCGACAGACGCATCTGCGCCCAATTTCACCTTGCTGCTCAGGATAGACTCCATGCCTCTGTCATTCATCACGAGCAGGATTAAGTCGGTAGCTTCTCCACCGATCTGGAAACCAATGCTGCCGCCTTCTAGCGCATACATTGCGGGAGCTCCCCAGGGTCCGCGGAATTTATTGCCAGTGCGGCAAACCATGGCGCCGCGCCCGTATTGGGCGCCGACTACAAACGCCGCCTTCAACAGGTTCGGAAACACGATGACGCATTCTGCCTTTTCCAACAGTTCGTGAGGAATATTGTCGGGGACATTGAGCACTTCCTGCATGACAACGCCGCTCTCTTCGAGGCGTTTTTGCTCCTTATTCAAATCGGAGGCGAACACGGAAACTGCTGCGAGGGTAATACATGCTGCACCAATCAAAGAACGCTTCATCTTGACCTCCACGGTCGGAACTTCTCTTTCGAATGACTTACTTATGTAAGGAGCGCGCTTGAACGTGGTACGGCGCGGTTTGAATCAGGAGAGGGAGATGCGTTACCCGACTCTCAGGCGGGGTATTTTCAGAATCCCAGACTAGGAATTCTTTCGAGCTCCGGCGACGACCAGTAAGATTCCCCCAACCAGGGCGAGTCCACCGAGGATTGGCGGGACGGAGACGTGCTCCTGCCTTTCTGCGGTGGCGTGAATCGGGCCAACGTCAATCACTTTTTCCTGGCGGGTGTAATTGAACCCCTGATAAGCCAACGCCAGGCCGCCAAGAACAACCAAAAGGATTCCAATCATCATTGCCGGTTTCATAGTCTCCGCTTCCCGATTAAACTGTGCCTCTTCGTCCTGAAACCAAGTTAATTACCAGGACGACCAAAGCTGCGAGCAGAAGGAGATGAATAAGTCCACCAGCGGTATAGGAAGTGACCACACCCAACAGCCAGAGAACGCACAACACGACGAGAATTGTCCAAAGCATTGCCTACTCCAGTCTCACAAGGGGCCCGTGTCTCGAGCGCTTGTGGCGCACCAGGTGTTCGCTTTCGATTCTTCCTGGATGTTCTACGTTATTCCGCCTGCTGTGAAGTGTCTGTTCACTTGCGTACAGGTTGCCTTTTATTTTGCCGGAGCCGCCGCGAGATTTTGCGTTGGGTCCACCAGCTTCAATTGATCAAGAGAAGCCAAGACGCTCTGCCAGCGTCCAGCGTCCTTTTTCATTTCGATGGGGGCGGAGAGGTCGGAATAAAAGTCGAGAATATTCTGCCGTAGGCCAGGTGAGGTCAGGTCGAATTTGCGGCCGGAAAGTTGACCCAACAACTTTGCGTACGTCTCATCGGTCAAAGAATACTCGGCGGCGATGGTTTCCTTGCCGGTGTCACAATCGGTGTTGGCAAGTGCCAGTGAGTCCGTCCGAACTTGGTGGAGATAGGCGCGGTATTGATCCACGGTGTTGTTGATGCTCTTGAAATACAGATCCTCCGTCTTTGGCGTCGGGTTGTTGAACGCCATCGCCTTGAAGGGACCGATCTTGGGCATGTAACGCAGGACGGCGGACCAAAAACGCGTGCTAAATTTAGGTTTCGTGTAGTCTTTGCCCCAGGTTTTTTCATAGTCGGAGCGCGACAACCGGTACAGGAACTTCTCCTTTGCGAAGTCCGGCGTCTCTTTCATCATGTCTTTCTTGTGGGTGCGCAAGGCGATCTGCGTCATTTGCGGGATCATGCGGCTGACCGCGAAGCGGTAGGAACCAATGGCCAGATCCTCATGCGTCAGCACGTCTTTCAGCTCCACTCCATAAACGATCGGGAAGGTCCGCTCCAGCAGCGGCTTGGACACCTGGAAGCCGATGAAATCGTGATACTGCTGCGAAGCGTAGCGATTCTTCGCCACTTGCACCATGTCGAATCCAAATTCGGTCTTCAGGTGCGCAGTGTGGTCTTCCGCGTACCGCACGGAGTTCCCATACTTTGCCCGAAGCTTGGGATATTGGATGGAAACCGCCTCGTTGACCGCGGGGTGGCCGGCGATATCGGAGGCGTAGTGCGCGAGCGCACCCAGGGCGAAGGCGAATTCGTTGGCGTCCTGGCTCTGCCGAAGCAGTTCCTGGACGAAATCTCCGCTACGGACGTAGTGGACCAGATTGCTGAATTCCACGCTGCCGAACGGATAGTAGCCGAGGTCCTGGATCACCGCGCCGCCATAGGCGTAACTGTGTGCTTCGGTGAGCTGCTCTTCCGTCAAGCCCGGAAACCGGTGCAAAAGAAGCGGGCGAAGCTCACTGGTCCACATCAGGTCGACAATTTCTTCGTGCGTCAGCACGGAGTAGGCAAACGAACCGCTCGTGCCCAAGAGCGTTGCCAGCAAGATGGCCACGATGCGGATACACCAGCCACCGACGCCGCGGAACCCTGAGACCCGGGCGGAGGGCTGTTTAATTCGATTTTTTGAGTTCGGTGACAAGTTTTTTCGCTTCTTTCATTCTCTCTTTGTAAAACGCAGGATGCATCAGCGCCTGTTTGTCTCTGACGTGCAATCTTTCCAGGGTGCTCTTCTTCGACAGGAAAAGAGACAATGCTGCGTACGTCTTGATCTCCTTTTCGAGGAACTTGACCACGCGTTGTTTACTGTCATTCACTGTCCACCTCCCGCCCAGCTCTGGCCTCCGCTGCAAGATATGCCGAGGCTCGGATCGCGGGCGCGCCGGCTACAGACGCCCGATCAGCACTAGGACCACGATGATTAGAAGCACCAAGCCCACGCCGCTGGTGGGCATATAGCCCCACTTTCGGCTGTGCGACCATCTCGGAAATACGCCCAAGAGGGCCAAGATGAGAACAACGATCAATATGGTGCCAAGCATTGCTTACTCCCCTTCCCGGTATTTCTCTCCGGGACCTTCCACGTTCTCCACCCCGGCGGCACTTGTGTGCTTCGACATTTATGCCAGCCGGGGCCGGAGTTTGTTTTGAGCCACGCAGCGAGGGCGTGGCTAGTTCAAGTAAACGTTGATGGCGACGCGATCGCGAGGATACCTGCGGTTGTACAGGTAATAGCCGTCGCCCGAATAGTCGATGTACACATCGTCGTTGTCATACCAATTGTTGGACCAGTATTCCGGCCAGGAATCGGCAAGGCTGAACCAATAGCCGCCGTATTGAAAGCGGGGATATCCACCGACGATAACCACGGGGTAACTGTAAATCCTGAAGGAATGACCCGAACCAAAGTAACCGTTATAGCGGTCATCGGGAATGCGATAGCCGTTGTAGCCGCCGCGTTGCTGCCAATCGCGATGCTCCGACTGCCAGTTGCTGGCGCGATGCTGCTGCCAGGCTCCCTGCTGTTCGCCTTCCTGCCGGTGCTGCTCCTGCTGGGATTGCATATGGACTTGCTGCACATGGGCTTGTTGCTGTGACTGTTGCTGTTGTTGCCCTCTGGCTTGCTGTTGCGATTGATTGGCCGAGCGGTCTTGCTGCTGTTGCTGGCCCTGACGCTGCTGGTCCTGCTGGTGTTTGGTTATTTGCTGCTCTTGTTTCTGGGAATTGTCATGCTGTTGTTGCTGCTGCTTGTTGGAATTGGCCTGTTGCTGTTGTTTCTGTTGCTGGTCTTGCTGGCTCTTTGCTTGTTGCTGGGCATGCTGTTGCTGCTGTTTGTTGGAGTTGGCTTGATCCTGCTGCTGTTGCTTTTGCTGCTGGTCTTGCTGGCTCTTTGCTTGTTGCTGGGCATGCTGTTGCTGCTGTTTGTTGGAGTTGGCTTGATCCTGCTGCTGTTGCTTTTGCTGTTGGTCTTGCTGGCTCTTCGCCTGTTGCTGCGCATGCTGCTGTTGTTGTTTCTGTTCCGGTTGAGAGTTGGGTTGCTGCTGGTGAGGCTGTTGCTGCGGATGTTGCTGCTGCTGTTTTGGTTGGGGTTCCTGCTTCGGTTGCTGGGCCGGCTTTTCCTGGGGCTTCTGCTCTGGTCTGGCTGGTTGCTCCTGCTGCTTTGGTTTCTCTTCTTGGCCCTGGCGAGCGAAAGCCGGCACGCCAAATCCCAATAGCAGAGCCATAGCTGTCGTGCTGATTATTCCAATTGATCTCATACAATTTTCTCCATGACCGAATCTTCCTACGCGCGTTCTCCTGCCTGGCCGGCGCGCCTGCTTTTGCGGCCGTAAAGTTCGTTCCCGGATCACGGCCCCGGGTCGGCCGTTCACCGCTGCTTGCCTATGTGCCGACGCGGATTCGCGAAAGAGAGTGAAAGAGCCCAAAAGTGTCCAGGAGCCATAACACGACGCCGATGACCACGACTGCGTTCAAGATCGACTTGATGGTTCCCTGCATAGGAATGAATCGATTCACCAGCCATAGCAAAACGCCCACGACGACCAGGGTCAATAGAATGTTCATGAGAGGCATACTCTTTCTTCCTTTCTTACTGTGCTGCGAGACACTTCCAGATTGGTTCTCCGAATTGCCCCACGCACTTAATGGTGAGCACAACTCGGTGAACCCCTTCGACTTAGAAAATGACTGGACTGTCTCTCCGGCGAGGGTATCGGGTCAAGTTGTCGTTCGAAATCCTTGCTGCTTGTGAAGGCCGAGGGGTACAAGCTGCGGGGATAGACTGGCCAACAAAACAGTCCTTTTACAACGTGGCAATCGTAGACCTTCCCTGCCTGCGCGTCTGTTCACTTGTATACAGGCGATCAGATTGTTTGGTTGCCGGAGCGATTGCCTGCAGTCAATCTAGAAACAAAATGAAACACGAATTCCGACTTCAAGGGGAAACCGTTGCGCGGCTCAAACTGTTTGATTCTTGCTTGAGGCTAACGGTTTGGACGAGAACGGCCGCTGCAACCAGTGCCCGATAGATTTTTTCATTCGCGGGAAGTTCATCGCGCTGACCGTAGCTTTCCAATCGTGACGGAATCCAACCTTCCACTGTCGAAACACAACCCCGGCGGCAGCCGTCGTTTCGCGCGTCGTGCGAAGTACTCTCGCGGAAACGTCCGACCACATTTCCGTAGATACCGCCGGCCTGATGCGTGTCCCTGGGGGAGTACGGGTCAATGGGGGTGAGCTTTCGGTTTCAACTTTCGAGGGCTCACGCTGCGGCCCTGGAGCCGAGGAGGCTGCCGCGAGCAGTCGTCCCATCGTAGCCACAAGCTCGGCGGCGCAATCGGACTGGGCGGAGCTCGGGTTCGGGGAGAGTCTGCTTTTGACTTGCTGCGCCCCCAACTCTGGCGACGCAGGAACCAGATCCAGCACGGAGAGGGAGGTGTCCAAGTTTTCTGCCGAAGCTGCACTCTCTCCTTCTTCTGGAGCGGCCGCAACCATACACATTGCTGTGGAGGGCTCGCGCTCTGCTTCCACAAATCCTATTGCAGCCGAAGGACTTTCCGCGCCGGTTGCTTCCAGTGAACTGCCTGCCTCTTCCCGATAAGGGTGCGCCGTCTCCCTTGTCGATTCCGAATTCATGACGGTGAGGCTGCTATGCATGTGCGTGGGCAAGCTGTGGCAGGCAGAGAGCGGCCGGAACTCGTCCATCAGAAAATCGCGAGCGGCTTCTTCAACCATTTGCGATGGAACGGGATTGAGTCCTTCGACGTAAGCGTTGATGAGGGCGTGCTCGCAGAGAAGATTCATAATCCGCGGAGTCCCGCGCGAATACAGGTGCAGCGCCTCGACGGCGTCAGACTCAAAGACCGGCTCGCGGGTTGCGCCGGCGATGCGCAGCCGGTCCACAATGTATCCCCGGGTCTCGTCCAGCGTGAGCCGCGCGGTGTTGCAACGAAGCGCAATCCGTTGCCGAAGTTGCCGCATTTCAGGACGTTGGAGCTTCTCTTCCAGTTCCGGCTGACCTACAAGCAGGATTTGCAGAAGTTTCTCGGAAGCCGTCTCCAGGTTTAGAAGGAGCCGGATCTCCTCCAATAATTCGAGAGAGAGACCCTGGGCTTCGTCCACGATCAATACAGGGGTTGAGCCAGCGCGGAAGTTCTTGATCAGCCACTGGTTCAGCTCCAGAAGCATATTGCTGACCAGGTGGAAATCGGTAGAAATCCCGAAATCGTTGAGAATGAAATCAAAGAGATGATTGACCTTCAAATGAGAATTAAAGATGAACGCAGTCGGTGTTTTCTGCTGACGCAGCCGATCGAGGAGGTGATTGATCAGCGTGGTCTTGCCTGTTCCGACTTCTCCGGTCAGAAGAAGCAGTCCTTTGCGGCTCTGGACACCATAGGTCAACTGTTCCAGCGCCTCTTGAACGCGGGGGGTTTGATGCAGAAATCTAGGGTCTGGGTTTATGTTGAAAGGATTCTCGCGAAGTCCAAAGAAGCGCTTGTACATGGCTGAGTAATTAAAACCCCCGGCTTGGTGTTGGCCTCATTTTCATGCTGCAGAACTCCTGCCACTCAATTGGTCGATGGCGGCTCTTCGCAAGGGCGTCTGCTCGTCGCGCCGGTCCAGTCCAGGGGCCAATCTTCCGCCTCCAGCTCGTGGTTATAATGTTGAATCGCCAGCGCGGCAAGACGCGCCGCCCGCTCAATCAGCCCACTTTCGTTGAGGTTCGGCTTCCGGGGAAAGCAGCAATAAGTCTCGAGCGTGCCGAAGAACTCCCCGCTCGGCGAGAGGACCGCCAAGCAACTAAATGCGGTGAGCCCAAACTTCGTGGCGCTATGCGCGATCGTGTGGAGAGTGTGCTCCCCGTCATCGGCGAGCAACACCAGCGAGACAACGTTTCCCACGAGCATGTCAAGCGCCGCACATACTCTATCCAGCACTTGCGGCAGCGGGGCACCTGCGGAAATCATCTCCAGGAGTTGACCTTCCCCTGCCAGCAATGTCTGCACGTTGTCTGATCCTTGGCGATACATTACGGCACTCCCCAAGCGCCACTCGAATGAAGGGAATTATTGCCGGTGAAGAGACTCTGTTTCAATCAGGTGAGTTCCCCCATTTCGAATCCGGTGAATTCCCTAATTTCATGCAGCGACTTCTAAATTGCATTCGTCAGAGTCTTGCGCCGATAAAAGAGCATCCCCAGGCCGGCCAGACCGAAGAGCAAAAGCGTTTGCGACCCAGGCTCCGCTACAGAGACCGCAGGCGAAGCAACGCCGCTGCCTGACCCTGATCCTGTTCCAGATCCAGATCCTGATTCATTTCCATCGCCGTCTCCACCGTGGGGTTTGCCCCGGCCCTTCCCTTCGTCCTTGTCTGAATCTGAGGAAGCACCCTGATTGCCGCCGAAATCGCCCAGATGCGCAGATTCGCCCTTCGCGAACCCGCTAAAGGAAGCGCCTGCAATTGAGCTGGTCCGCGACTCTTGCTCTTTCACTGGCTCTTTCACTGAGCTCAATAGAAAATTGCACCGCGCAGAGTTGCTTTGCGAGTCTTGCTGGTCCGTGAGCCCTTCCGAAAAGCTCACGTAGTTGTGTCTGTCCCTTGAATGACCGGGAATGCTATCGGCAAAGGCAAATATCGGAACAGTAAGAACGACTGCGAAAAGCAATGTTCGTTGTTTGTTATTCACTGTACTTCTCCTTGGTCTGTCCTCTTACACTGCGTCTTCGTACACTGCTCCAATGGTTCCCAACATTAGGGCACGCACAGGAAAGCTGTCTGTTCAGTTTCGGACACCTTCCGCGGCCGAGGGGACAATCTCGATCAGGAAACAAGAAGCAGACTCGAGGGCATCTTCAGGTCCGCAGGGGATTGCCGACAATTTGAGAGTCTCACCGACCAAGATTTGTGGGCTTGGACTAGTTTCTTGGCGAAACTCCGCAAGGCATACCACCAACTCCGGGATGGCTACTTTCGCCACTCTCACCCAGTTCACAAGATGCTGTCCTGCATAGCAGGCGAGTACGATGCCCAGAACTATCAGGACCAGCACGGCAAAGAGCGAAGATAAGAAAAGCCAGCAAACCAGGAGTTCTTTGGCGCGGTAGGAATAACGGGTGAGCCCCAGGAGCAACGCGGAAAATAGGAGGACGTAAAATCCCAGAGTGAGCCGGCGGAAAATGTGCTTCTGAATCATGGAGTGAGCTGCGGGCTGTTTCTGCTGGTGGAAACAAAAAGGACGGCGAGATGACGGATACCGTCCGACCCGCCCAGACCGGCCAATATCGCTCTGTCTCGCCGTCCAGTGCATATCGTATGGAAGGGACGCGAGGCGTGCTGTACACTTTTAGACAGTTCCCAAAAAACTTTTAAAGTAAGCTGTTTCCACCGAAATCGCCCACGCACCTCCCAACTGCGGTTCGACGGCATGGACTCGGCCAGCCAGCTGAAACTGGGGCCTTCCGATCGCATGTTACCGACAATTCCGGGCATTGGCCCGGTAAAGAACAGCAAAATGGAACGACCTTCTTAACGTACAGGAAATCGAAGGAAGACCAGCATGCCAAACGATTCGCACCAAAGAGCCGCCGAATTCCACGAGCTCGCGGCGCACGCGCACCGCACTGCCGCTGCCCACCACGGGAAAGAAGATCACCAGACGGGGCACGAGCACTCGAAGCAGGCTATGGAATATGCGAATAAGGCGATGGAGTGGACACAGGGAGCTCATCGGAAGTCCGAGAGAGCTGCGGGGAAGACATGAACATGCGTAGAACGATCCATGCGCGGAGGGATTTATGAATCACACGGGGCAGCTGGCTTCACACTTGGGCGTTTTCAACTCTGGTGCCAGCTTGGGCGGCAAGGTCGAGCAATATCGGGATAAACAAAAAATCTTCACCCAGGGCGAGCCCGCTTTGACGCTTTTCTACATTCAGCATGGCGGCGTGCGGCTGACCACGAGATCGAAGGGTCAACCCTCGGCGGTGACCGCGATCCTGGGCGTGCACGATTTCTTTGGCGAAGTTTGCCTGGCGGGCTATCCGCTGCGGATGTCCACGGCGGTCGCGA
>Ga0210410_10001496_pt1 | contig 21965 bp, 13 predicted proteins | sample IncBWC4MmetaG_FD_161058 | JGI IMG/M metagenome (GOLD analysis project Ga0210410, IMG submission 161058) | Forest soil microbial communities from Barre Woods Harvard Forest LTER site, Petersham, Massachusetts, United States - Inc-BW-C-4-M | ecosystem: Environmental > Terrestrial > Soil >... | reverse complement strand
GCGAGATGGCGCCCGCAACGCTCACTGGGCGCTTTTTACCTCGTTCCAGACTTCGTTGTATTTCGCACGGCGGGGAACGTCCTGCCAGAAATAGATGCGCTTCATGTATTCGTCAGGATTGTCAAGGTGCAGACTCTTTCGCTCGTCCGGAGTGAGAAGCTCGGAAGTTGCGGGATTTGCCGGAGTGTACTGAGTGACATCAGCGACAAACTTCTGCGTCTTGGCCTCGATCATATATTCGAGAAATTGCTGCGCGAGTTCTTTGCGCGTGCTGGCGGCAGTAATCATCAAGTGATCGATCCAGCCCGTCGTGTTTTCCTTGGGAATGGTTTCGGCGATCGGGAAATTGAGCTTGCGAAGCTGATTGGTCATTAACGGCCAGCCCATGGCAACGATGACCTCGTGATTTTGAAATAGATTCGTAAGCTCGCCGCCAGTGGACCAATATTTGCGAATGTTGGGTTTAAGCTCGATCAGTTTTTCCTTCACCGCTTTCAGTTGCGTGTCGGTCAGATTGTAAATCTGGTTGGGATCAGGCTTGTCGTAGCCGAGAACCTGCGCGGCCATGTAGACGCTGGAGAGCTCATCCCACAGGGAAATTTTGCCCTTGTACTTGAGAGCCCAGAGGATGCTCCAAGAGTCCGGCGCTTGCGGGAACGCCGTAGTGTCATAGAGCAGAGGATTCGGTCCCCAGACGAAAGGCACACCGTAGACTTGGCCTTTGTCTTTGACCAACGGAGAATCGCGAAGTCTCGAAGAGAGCTGGTTGTAAGAAGGAATCTTCGAGAGATCGAGCGGGGCAGCAAGCCCAGCGCGGACGATGGACGTGGCCACGTCGCTGGACGGTGAGATCACATCGTAATTGGAGGCACTTCCGCCGCGAAGCTTGGCGACAAGCTCGTCGCTTGAGCCCATGTAGGCCGCGACCACTTTGCAATTATGAGATTGCTCGAACGGCTGTAGGAAGGAAGGATCGGCGTAGCCTTCCCAGACCAACAGGCTTAGCGTTTCGGTTTTCGGCTTGCAGCTGCAGAGAACGGTGACAAAAAGCGCCGTGCAGTGGAGCAGTGAGCGTCGCGTCATCATGGTCCGGCCTCGCACTTCACTGTGCTGGCGCCTGATAGACTACACGCCCCCCGACGATGGTCGTCAAGACTTTGGTTTCCGCGATGCGACGCGGATCGATATCAAAGACATTTTGCGAAACGATGATCAGATCGGCCAGTTTCCCGGGCTCGATCGACCCTTCGGTCTTCTCGCGGCGGCCCGCGTACGCAGCACCAAGCGTGTATCCGCGAACGGTTTCCGCGACGCTTAGCCGCTGCTCCGGAACGAAGCCTGCCACCGGTTTGCCTTCCGTGGTCTGGCGGGTGACGGCAGTCTGAATGCCCTCCCAAGGATTTAGTGTCACGACAGGCCAATCGCTGCCGAACGCCAGACGCCCGCCGGCATTCGAGATGCTTTTCCAGGCCCAGGCGCGCGAGGCTCGGTCCGGGCCGGCATTTCGCGCCCACACGTCCAGCGTATCCGCATCGGGATAAGAATGTAGCGGCTGCATGCTGGCGATAACGCCGAGTTTCCCAAAACGAGGGATGTCTGCCGCGGCAATCGTCTCGATGTGCTCGATGCGCGGGCGGCGATCGTTCGTGTGATTCACCTTCTCAGCCTGCTCATACGCATCGAGCGCCGTCCGAACCCCATAGTCGCCTATGGCATGAGTGAAAAGTTGGAGGCCGCGCTTATCGAGCTCGGCAACTGCCGCGGTGTATTTTGCGGGATCCCAGAAGAGCTTGCCCTTCGTCGACGGATCATCGCTGTAAGGCTCCAGCATGGCCGCGGTGTGCGATTCGACGACGCCGTCGACCATCATTTTCACAACGTTGGTGTCAATCCATTCGTCGTGAAATTTCTTGCGAGCCGCTTCGATAGCGTCGATGTCTTGAGGGCGGAGCTCCGGTGGATTCAGAAAGTACGCAATATAGAAGCGGAGATTATTTTGGCCTTCGCGGTACAGTTCGTCATAGAGGTCGAGATATTCAAAATCGCCGCGAGCGCTGTGGACGCGCGTGAGCCCGTGTTCATTGGACCATTTAATACCGGCGCGAAGAGCGGCGAGATTTTCCCTGCGAGACGGTTTCGGAACCACCCGCGCAACGAGCCCTTGAGCTGATTCCTTCATCGCCCCGGTCGCTTCGTGGGTCTTCGGGTCACGCACAATCACGCCATTCGGAGGATCGGCAGTGTGATTAGAGATTCCGGCAGCGGACAGTGCCTTGGAATTGGCCCAATACGTGTGGCCATCATAGCCCTCGAGGAAAACCGGGCGGTCCGGAAAAATTTCGTCGAGATATTTTTTGTGAGGCAAAGCTTCAGCGCCAAACATGGCGTAGTTCCAGCCGCGTCCCAGCACCCAATCGTTGCCAGGATGTTTCGCTGCGTAATCACGCAAGCGCTGCTGAATGTCGGAGGCGTCCTTTGCACCTTCAAGATTTACGCGGCCGAGGCTTAAGGAGCCGTCCAGAAAGTGGATGTGGCAATCGACGAAACCCGGGAGGACCAGGTGGCCGCCGGCTTCGATCACCTCCGTCGTTGCAGAGTGCAGCTTGTAAATTGTTTCTTCATCCCCAACGGCCATAATTTTCCCGTCACGAATGGCCACAGCCGTTGCCCAAGGCTGCTCCTTATTGCCCGTATACACCTTGCCTCGAGCGATGATCGTGTCTGCAATGGGTATGGGTTTTCGTGCCAAAGCCACGGTGATCGAAAGAGCCAGCGCGGCGGCGAGGAAGAACAAGATGCGTTTAATCGTCACAGTTCGCCCTTTCTTAAAACGTCGGCGGAGTATTGACCCAGAGCAGCGAGGCTTTCGTACGCCCGGGATTGCGCCAGCGATGGGGCGTCGAGCTTTCAAAGTAGAGGCTGTCACCCGTTTTTAGATGATAGTGCTCCGTGTCGCCAAGCCAAATTTCAAATTCGCCGCGAAAAACGTGAAGGAATTCCTCGCCCTCGTGCGAATAGGATTCACCGCTACCTCCGCGCGGTTTTATGTGGAAGAGATGGGGCTCCATGACGGTGCTGCCCCAAGCGAGTAGTTCCATACGAACGCCCGCGTTGGTCTCCAGGATTTTTCTTTGCGAAGGACGCACGAGGCGAGGATTTTCGCCGGCAGCTTCGAACAGCGAAAGAATATTGGTGCGATAGAAGCGCGCGATTCTGCGAAGCGTGGCTACAGAAGAACGCATCTGACCCCGTTCTAGCGAGCTGAGAAAACCAATAGAGATCCCGGTAGCGCGAGCGACCTGGGCGAGCGAAAGGCCGCGGCGCGCGCGGAGCCGGCGGAACCGCTGTCCAGGAAGATTCGCAGCTTCGGCGGGCAGTGCCACAGCGCGCTGCCGCTTGAGCACATGAACGATGGCGGGAGGATTTAGTCCGCGAGCGCGGCGAAGGAAAAGCGCGCGTTGCAGTAAGCGCACTTCAGCTTCGGTATAAAGACGATAGCGGCTCTTTGAGCGCTGCGGAGTGACCAAGCCCAGGGCCTCCCATGCACGCAAAGCCGATGACGAAATGCCGACGCGACGCGCCACTTCGCTGATGCGCAGCGTGACGCGCTTACCTTGGTTACTCGATTTGATGGATAGATTCTTTTTCCTTGACACCGATGCTGGCTTTCTCTAAGTTTGCTGGATTATAGTAAGGTTCAGGGGACGAGGCAACCTCGAAGAGTAGCCTCGACAAAATTCCTCAGAGGGGTGGGGTCATGTGGCCTGATGCTTTTGTTCGGGTGAGTCGCACGGGGTGTCGCCTCGCATGCGCGTTTTGCGTGCTCGTACTTTCTCTGGCTGCGGCGGTGTGCAGCAACGCCCAGAGCACTGGCGGCCGCATACGCGGAACGGTAACGGATCCGAGCGGAAGCGCGGTGACTGGAGCCAAGTTGGTGCTGATCAACGAAGCCAATGGAACCCAGCGCGATACGGTATCGGGGTCGAATGGCGAGTACATCTTCTTGGAAGTTCCAATCGGAAGCTATCAACTGGAGAGCAACCAGCAGGGTTTCAAGAAATATCTGCACAAGGGTTTGGTCGTCAACTTAAACGAAGTTGTTTCGCTGGATATCACCCTGCAGATTGGCGGCACGAGCGAGATTGTGGAAGTCACCGGAGCGCCGCCCGTTGTGGATACGACTTCTACCCAACTTGGCGCCATTGTCAATGAGAGATCGTCGACGCAACTGCCGCTAAACCAGCGCGACGTCTATCAACTGTTGCAACTCCAGCCTGGAGTGCAATCGCAAATCGGAAATAACCTGTTCTACGGTTCGGACAAAGCCGGAGTAGTGACCGTAAACGGCGGACGCGGGCGCGCCAACAACTATTCGGTGAACGGCGGCGATGGAAACGATTTGTTTGCGAACCTTCCAGCCGTGCAGCCCTCGCCGGACAGCATCGAAGAGTTCCGCGTAATCACCAATTCATTTGACGCCGAATACGGACGAAATTCAGGCGCGGTCGTCAATGTAGTCACAAAATCGGGAACCAATGATTTCCACGGCAGCGCATTCGAGTTCTTCCGAAACGATGTGCTGAACGCCCATGGCTACACCTTTCAGCCCACGCCCAAGGCGCCGTTCAAGCAAAACCAGTTCGGTGGAACGCTTGGTGGCCCCATCCGAAAAGATAAAACGTTTATATTTGGCTCGTATGAAGGGCGCAGAATCGTGCGCGGCATCGTCTCTCAGCAAGTGCCGGTGCCCACAGCAGGAGATCTGGCCGGAAATTTTGGCACTGCGTTTCCGGGCACCTTAAACGACTCGCTGGTTGCAAATATTTTTGAGAATCGTACGGGCTGCAGGGCGGGACTTTCCGGCCCCGGTCAAGCGAGCCTCGATGCCGCAGCTGCGGGCACTCCACAGTTGTACGATTCGATTTTTACAGGCGGCGTAGTGCCCACAGCGTGCTTTGATCCGGTGGCGAAAAGTTTGGTGAAGTTTCTACCCGGCGCGGGCGGCGCAAACAATCAAACCCAGGACGTTGTGAAGTCGACTGACCGCGGCGATCAATTTCAAATTCGTTTTGATCAGGTGCTGAACAAAGACCAGAAACTCTCAGTCTACTATTACTACGACAACGACAACACTCTAGACCCCTTCGCGATATTTCAATTGGCGGGCGGATCGCTGGGCAATTTCCCCGGACGCATTATTTCCCACGTGCAGCAAATTAACGCCAGCCATACGTGGACGCTCGGCTCAACCGCAGTGAATGAGTTCCGCTTCACATTGTTCCGCGAAGCCGAGCCACAGTTTTACACACCGACCGTCACGAACGCCGTAACGGCTTCTTGCGGCAACGATCCTGCGGCCGCACCCTTCTGCTTCACGGGTACATCCGATACCACTCTGGTCGCCGACAACGGAACAGTGCTTGGCGCCACGCCGGCGTGTCCGGGCTTTGGCTGCGGCATTCATCCTGGGCTGGGTTCGAAATTCGAGGGAGTGCCTTTTGTCACCATAAACGGCACGCAAGGCTTGTTTGGAAACAACTTCGAAGGTCAGTTGCCCCAGACAGGGAACACGTTTCAGTTCAGCGACAACTACAGCAAGATCGTGGGCAATCACAGTTTCAAATTCGGCGGCGATATCCGCTATCAAAAGTTCGACCAGAAGGTCTTTTTCAACGTAAACGGGGAATACATTTTTGGCCCCGGCGGCAACAACGATACCGGAATTTCCGATCCATACGCGAACTACCTCCTGGGCCTGCCAGTCTCCTATTCGCAAGGCTCGGCGAACACGGAGTTCGTACGCAGCACTTCGGTCTATTTGTTCGCGCAAGATAGCTGGAAGCTCAGATCCAATGTAACGCTGAACTACGGTCTGCGTTGGGAAGTAAATACTCCGCTGACCGACGTCGGTCAGAAAGTTCAGAGATTCAATCCCGGCCAGAATTCCACCGTCTACCCTTGCCAGTTGAGCGCGACCAGCAATTTGTTCGGTCCTGGAAATACTTGCGACAATCAGGGTGTGACGCCGACCGGACTCGTAGTGCCCGGCGACAAAGGCGTCCCCGGCGGCCTCTTCAACACCTATTACAAAGCGTTCGCGCCTCGCCTGGGCCTGAACTGGAGCCCCGCGTGGAAGGACGGCACTCTCGCGAAACTCACTGGTGGTCCCAACAAAACGACTATCAGCATGGGCTGGGGACTTTTTTACAATCCGATCGAGCAATTAGTGCTGGAGCAGTTCGTCGCGGAGCCTCCGTTCGGTATCAGCAACGGCGTCTCGAATCCATTGTTTGGTTCTCCCTTCGTTACGCAAGACGGTTCGACCAAGCCCAATGTCTCTGATGCGTTCATCAGCCCGCCTCGCGGGCAACCTGTCGATTGGTCACTCTACCGTCCGATTTTGCTTTTCGGGCAATTCCCCACCAAACTGCGCACGCAATATTCCGCGCAGTACAACCTGACGATTAAGCGCGAACTGCCCGGCGACATCCTCCTGCAGGTCGGTTATGTAGGTTCACAGGGGCACCGCCTGCTTGCCATCCACGATCAGAACGCCGCCAATCCGCAAACTTGTCTGGATTTGGCTGCGCTTGGGCAGGGTTGCGGTCCCTTCTCTGAGGACAACGCATATAACTTTGTGCTCCCGAGCGGCTCGGTGTTTCATTTGCCGTACGCGGCGGGTCCAGGCGGCGGTGCGGATATTCCGTGCCCGATTTCAGGCCCCACTCCAGCGGCATGCACTGTTACTGGCGCTCCGGGCGGCACCCCGATTACGCTCGTCGGGACCAGGCCATTTGCGTCGCCGAATTGCCAGCCGCTCACCGGAATCGGATGCCCCACGGACGGAACCGAAGTGTTCAACAGCATCTTTTCCGAAGACAGCGTCGCTCATTCCAACTACAACTCCTTGCAAGCTCTCTTTGAAAAGCGTTTCTCGCACGGCCTGCAATTCCAAGCGTCTTACACCTACAGCAAGTCGCTGGATAATGCCTCGAGCTTCGAGGAAATCCTGCAACCGACAAATTTCAACGCCACATACGGCCCGTCGCTCTACGATTCGCGGCACCGCTTTGTTTTCAATTACGTCTGGGAGCTTCCTATCCGCAAGATGCAAGGATTTGCGGGCAAGGTGGCGAACGGATGGCAGGTTTCCGGTATTTACACATATCAGAGCGGCTTCCCAATCCTGCTTAACAATTGCAACGACACTGAATTGGAAGGCAGCACCCTGGGTTTCGAATGTCCAGGGAAGCCAAACCTAGTCGCCCCATTTAAGACCCACAACCCGCGTACGGACGGCTTTGTTTTCGATCCGACGCTGCTGGACAATAACAGCGTAGCGCTCGGAACATTCGGCAATGCGCCACGCACCCTGTGCTGTAATCCGCCAATCAACAACTGGGACATGGGGGTGTTTAAGAGCACGCCTGTTGGGGAAAGATTGCGTGTCGAGTTCAGGACGGAAATTTTCAACGTATTCAATCACGCACAGTTTTATGGCACGGATGGCAACTCGGCAAATACGACTTTCGGCCAGCCACAGAAAGTGCGGGACCCGCGGTTGCTGCAATTTGCGTTGAAGCTGCTTTTCTAACGATTTGAGCGAACAATAAGGCTCGGATGGCGCGGCTCAAAGGGCCGCGCCTTGCCGCGTGCAGAGAAGATTTGAACGATACTGACTGCAGGGAAGAGACCTGCGTGAATTAGGGAGTTAGACATGCACGAGGAACTACAAAAGGAAATTGCGATTTACGAGAAGCGGACGCCCAAGTCCGCGGAAGCGCACGCGCGCGCGTTGAAGCGCATTCCGTTGGGCGTGGCCAGTAACTATCGCGCGTACGACCCGTATCCGATCTTCGTCAAGGAAGGGCAAGGCAGCAAAATCCGCGACATTGACGGCAACGAGTACGTGGACCACAACCTTTGCTTCGGTGCGCTGATGGCTGGCCACTGCCATCCTGCCGTGGTCAAGGCCATCGAGAAAGCGCTACACATCGGAACTACGTTCGGCATGCCTCACGATATGGAGTGGGAGCTTGCGGAAGAAATTTGTGCGCGCTACCCGGTGGAGATGGTGCGGTTTGGGTCGAGCGGGACGGAAGTGACCATGCACGCGTGCCGCATGGCGCGTGCGGCCACTAAGCGCGAGAAAATTCTGAAATTTGAAGGCTCCTATCACGGTCTGCATGACACGGCGCTGGTCAGCGTGAAGCCGAAACCTGAAGAGTACGGCGACATCAACGCCCCAACTTCGGTCCCCGGCGGGCTAGGGGTGCCGAAAGCAAGCGTTGACAATGTTCCGGTGGCCACGTTCAACGATCTCGCCAGCGTGGAGCGGCGCTTCAAGCAATTTCCGGGCGAGATTGCCGCGATAATCCTCGAGCCCATTCTGATGAACGTAGGCCTCTGCATGCCACAGCCTGGTTTCTTGCAGGGTTTGCGCGACATCGCCGATAAGAACGGAGCGTTGCTGATCTTCGATGAAGTAAAAACAGGCGCGAAGCTGGCTTGGGGCGGCGCCAGCGAATATTTCGGCGTGAAACCGGACATGATCTGCCTGGCGAAGTCGATCGGAGGCGGCGCTCCGCTCGGCGCGTTCGGCGCAAGCCGCGCGGTTATGGACCTGATCTCGCAACACAAGGTTTTTCATGGCGGTACCTACAACACCAACCGAATCTCGATGGCGGCAGGTCTTGCAACGTTCCGCGAAGTGCTCACGCGCGAAAATTATGCGCATGTCGATAGGCTGAGCAAGAAGCTGACCGAAGGTTACCGTCGAATCGTCGCAAAGTCAGGATTGCGTGCGTACATAGCCAGTGCCGGAGTAAATGGAGCGCTGATGCTGTACCCCCAGGAGATTCGCAATTACCGGGACTGGACGACGATTGATGTAGACCTGTGGCGGCAGTACTGGTTCGCCATGGTGAATCGCGGCGTGCTCGCCCAGCCCTATTGGTGGGACGAGCAGTGGACGATTTCAGTGCAGCATACCGACGCCGACATCGATAGGCACCTGGCCGCGTTTGAAGACGTCGCGCCGGCGCTTGCGAAGGCGCAGCAGGAGCGCGGCGCGGTTGCCATCGGCTCGGCGGGACACTAGCGCTATTCGCGGTTGCGCCCTCGTGTGCGGCTGTCAACGGAGATGAAAGTTGCCCAACGAAGTCATCGCGGCGGGGACGCCGGCGGAAAACGAAGCTCCGCGCCTACGCCGGGTCTTGGGCCGCTGGGATCTCGTACTCCTCTTCGTAGTCGCGGTCTTTAACCTGAATGTGGTGCCGTCCATAGCCGCGAACGGCGGCGTGACGGTTTGGCTCTGGATCATTTCGCTGATCCTGTTTTTCTGGCCGCAAGGTATAGCCGTGATCGAGCTCGCGCAGCGCTATCCCGGGGAAGGCGGCGTGTACCTGTGGGCCAAGGAAGTCTTCGGCGATTTTCACGGCTTCCTCTCTGGCTGGTGCTATTGGACGAACAACATGATGTACGTTCCGACCATCATGCTGTACTTCGTTGGCGTTTCGGTATTCATTCTCGGCCCGGGACATCAATCCCTCGCGGACAACAAAGTTTTCGCGCTCAGCGCTTCGATTGTCCTCCTGGCAGTCCTTGTGGTGCTCAACATCATCGGATTGGGCGTGGGAAAATGGATCAACAATTTCGGTGCGATCGGGACCTTCTTCGCTGCCGCCGTCTTGATCGGCCTTGGTCTGATCGTTTGGTTCCGCTTCGGAACGACAGTCACCGCGGCGGATTTTCAAATCCCGGCGAATCCGCGGTTCCTGCTGAACTCCTTCGGTGTGATCTGCTTTGGGCTGGTAGGCTTAGAGCTGGCGTCCGTGATGGGCGATGAGATCGAGAATCCCCGGCGAATTCTACCAGGCGCCGTAGCTTGGGGCGGCGTTTTATCAGGGCTGCTGTATATTGGCGCGACACTCACGTTGCTGATCGCGGTCAGCAAGCAAGATATCAGCGTATTGCAAGGAATCGTGCAAGCTGTCAGCCACATGGCGGACAGAGTGGGAGCCGCTTGGATTGTCGCTCCGTTTGCGTTTTTGCTCAGCGTGTCCATCGCCGGAATAGGTTCAGCATGGCTTGCCGGGTCGGCGCGCATACCGTTCGTCGCCGGTCTCGACTCATACATGCCATCCTGGCTCGGCAGGGTGCATCCACAATATTCGACACCCTACGCGGCCCTGATCGTTCACGCGCTTGTATCGATGATTTTGATTGTCGTGAATTTTACGGCTGCGGGAGTGCAGGAAACATTTCAGAAGCTGTTGTCGCTCGCGGTCGTGCTGCAGTTGGTGCCATTTCTCTACATGTTTGGCGCACTGCTGAAGCTTGCCGCCGCGCCAACATTCACAAAAGCTCGCTACGGCAAGCCAACCCTGCTATTTGCAGGCGGCAGCGGATTAGTCACGACGAGCATGGGTATCGCGCTGGCCTTTTTTCCGGCAGCACAAATTACCTCGCTGCTGTCCTACGAAGTATGGATGTTCGGTGGAACACTCCTGTTCGTCGGCTTGGCGGCATTTTTCTTTTTTGTGTACGGCCGGCGGAAAGCGGCGCGCAGCTTGGCCACCACGCCCGCTGCGTAGGTTCGCTAGGATCTGGAGGAAGTCATGTCGGGCACTGCGAAAGTCGAACTTCGAACCTATCGTAACTATGTGAACGGACAATGGACCGCGAGCGCGTCCGGTGAAACGTTTCCAGTCTACGACCCTTCAACGGAAGAAGTGATCGCGCGCGTAAGCGCCGCCGACAAAGCCGATGTGGACATTGCCGTCAAGGCCGCGCGCGCGGCTTTTGATTTCGGCCCGTGGTCGAAGACGACGGCGCAAGACCGCGGGCGCATCCTGTTCAAGCTGGCGGAGAAACTTCGCCAGAACGCGGCAAGTTTGGCCGACCTCGAATCGCGCAACACCGGCAAGCCCATCGTTGAGGCGGAATACGACATCGCCGACGTGGCAACCTGCTTCGAATATTACGGCGGCCTAGCGACAAAGATTTTAGGGCACGTGAATCCAGTACCGGCAAATGCGCTCAGTTTCACGCTGCGCGAGCCTGTGGGTGTAGCCGCGCAAATTATCCCGTGGAATTATCCGCTTCTCATGGCCGCATGGAAGCTCGCTCCGGCGCTCGCTGCCGGCTGCACCTGCATTCTAAAACCTGCGGAGCAAACCCCGCTCACCGCCCTCGAGTTCGCCAACTGGTTTGAAGAAGCCGGCCTTCCTCCGGGCGTCGTAAATATTGTCAATGGCTTCGGCGAGACCGCTGGAGCCGCGCTCGTGGCCCATCCCGGCGTCGATAAGGTTGCGTTCACAGGAAGCGCGGCAGTCGGCAAAATCATCGTGAAGAGCGCGGCAGACACGCTGAAGCGCGTGACGCTCGAGCTAGGCGGCAAGTCGCCGAATATTTTCTTCGCCGAAGCTGATTGGGAAGCCGCAGTTGATGGCGCGCTCTTCGGCGTTTTTATCAACCAAGGCGAAGTGTGCTCGGCGGGCAGCCGCATTCTGGTGGAAAAGAAAATCTATTCCAAGTTTGTGGAATCAATGACGGAAAAGGCCAAGCGCATCAAGCTTGGTCCGCCACTGGAACGCGAAACCAAGATGGGACCACTGGTGAGCAAGGAACAGTACGATCGCGTGCAATCTTATCTCGAGCTGGGAAAGAAAGAAGCAAAAGTCGCCATCGGTGGCGGCCGGCCGAAGCAATTCGGAAAGGGCTATTACCTCGAGCCCACGATATTCTACGACGTCGAGAACAGCGCACGCATCGCGCGCGAGGAAATCTTCGGCCCGGTGGCATCGGTTATTCCGTTCGACGGAGAAGCGGACGCGATCCGAATCGCGAACGACACACCATACGGCCTGGCTGCAGCTGTCTGGACGCGCGACATTTACAAAGCGCTTCGTGTGGTGAAGGCCCTGCGCGCCGGTATTGTCTGGGTAAATCACATGCAGCCCACCTACGTTGAGGCGCCGTGGGGTGGCTATAAGCAATCCGGTTTTGGGCGCGAGCTTGGCCCTTGGGGCTTGGAAGAATATCTGGAAACGAAACAAGTTTTCGTGAATCTCGACGAAACTCCGATCGGGTGGTACTGAAATGCCTACGATTCAGATTCGCACGGAAATTCCTGGGCCGCGTTCGCGAGCGCTGATGGCTCGCCGGGAGGCTGCGGTTCCTCGCGGACCTTACAACAGCACACCGATTTTCATGGCGTCGGCCAAAGGCGCCATGCTTGAGGACGTGGACGGCAATAGCTATCTCGATTTTGCCGGCGGTATTGGCTGCCTAAACGTCGGTCACCGTTCGCCGCGCGTGCTTTCAGCATTACGCGAGCAGCTCGAGAAGTATTTGCATCTTTGCTTTGCGGTGACTCCATATGAGGGTTATGTCGCGCTGGCGGAAAAATTGAACTCGCTGGCGCCGGGCAAAGCTCCCAAGAAGACAATTATCGTGAATACCGGAGCGGAGGCCGTGGAGAACGCCGTCAAGATCGCGCGCGCCTACACCAAGCGTCCCGCAGTGATTTGCTTTGAAGACGCTTTTCACGGACGCACTCTGCTGACCATGACGCTCACAAGCAAGACGCACCCGTATAAAGCAGGGTTCGAGCCCTTCGCCAGCGATGTGTATCGCATACCCTTCGCGTATCCCTATCGGGGTGGGAATGGCGCGACGGCGGAGACATTCGCGCATCATCTTGAAGGTGCATTCAAACGAAGCGTAGCGCCCGAATCCGTTGCTGCCGTCATCGCCGAACCTGTTCTGGGCGAAGGCGGGTTTATAGTGCCGCCGAAAGATTACTTCGCGCTTCTGCAGAAGATTTGTCGCCAACACGGGATTCTCTTAATTGCCGATGAAGTCCAGTCCGGCTTTGCGCGCACTGGAAAATGGTTCGCCAGCGAACATTTCGGAATTGAGCCGGACCTGATTACCATGGCCAAATCGCTGGGCGGTGGCATGCCCATTGCCGCAGTCACGGGCCGCGCAGAAATTATGGATGCCCCTGGCATCGGTTCGCTTGGCGGAACGTTCTGCGGTCATCCGCTGTCTTGCGCCGCCGCGCTTGCCACGATCGAAACCATCGAGAAGGAAAATCTGCTGACGCGGTCAGCCGTGATTGGGCGCCGCTTCGAAGAGCGCGCGCGTGGCTGGCAAAAGAAATGGCCGCTCATCGGCGACGTGCGCGGCCTGGGCGGGATGTGCGCGATGGAGTTGGTGCGCGACCCCGCCTCGCGAGAGCCAGCCGACACGGAAACCAAGCAGATTGCGCGCTTCTGCTATGAGCACGGCCTCATTACCATCAGCGCGGGCACGTTTAACAATGTCCTGCGCATCCTAGTTCCGCTGGTGGTTACGGACGAACAATTAGACGAAGGCCTCGGCGTGATCGAGGCGGCGCTTGCGGCCGTTGCAGAACAAAAGCAAACCGCGCTTTCTCACGCTTAGAAAGAAGAATCCATGCCCGCAGCAATCGAGTCTATCAACCTGGGCTTTCTTCTCGATGGTAAATGGCGGAACGAAGGCGAACGCATCGAGATTCTCTCGCCCGGCACTCGCCAACGCGTCGGCGTCACCTATCGTGCGACTTCTGCCGATGCGGAGGCCGCGATCCGCGCCGCGGTTCGCGCCTTTAAAACAACGCGGCACATGGGCGGTTACGAGCGGCAGCGTGTGCTGCGCGCAATCTCGTCCGGAATCGAAAAGCAAAGCGACGAGCTAGCTCGCATGGTCGCGCTGGAGGCCGGCAAGCCGATCAAGACCGCGCGCGTCGAAGTCGACCGCGCCATCTTCACATTCAGTGTCGCTGCCGAAGAGGCTGTGCGTGTGGGCGGAGAGTATCTGCCGCTCGACTGGCAAGCATCGACCGCCGGGCGATGGGGCATTGTGCGACGCTTCCCGCTTGGGCCCATCGCAGCGATAACTCCCTTCAACTTTCCGATTAATCTGGTCGCGCACAAAGTCGCTCCCGCCATCGCCGCGGGTTGCACGATCGTGTTGAAACCTGCCCCGCAGACGCCGCTGACCGCGCTGCACCTGGCCCAGATTATCGAGCAGGCCGGATGGCCGGCGGGCGCGCTCAATGTCCTACCGCTTTCCAATGAGGACGCAGGCATCCTCGTGTCCGACGATCGCCTGAAGCTGCTCAGCTTTACCGGCAGCACTGCAGTAGGCTGGGCGCTCAAGCAGAAAGCTGGGAAGAAGCGAGCGGTACTGGAGTTGGGCGGCAATGCCGGCGTGGTGATCTGCGCGGACGCGAATTTGGAGTACGCAGCGGACAGGTGCGTCACCGGCGGCTTCGGTTATGCCGGGCAGTCGTGCATCTCCGTGCAGCGGATTCTTGTAGAAGAGAGCGCGTACGATAAATTCCTCTCGGCGCTGATTTCACGCGTGCAGAAGCTGAAAGTCGGCAATGTCCTCGACGAAAGCACCGACGTCGGTCCGCTGATCAGCGAAGATGCCGCGCAGCGTGTGACGGAATGGATCGAGCAAGCCGTTCGTGACGGAGCCAAAATCGTTTGCGGAGGCCACCGCAATGGAGCGATGGTCACACCGACCATCTTGACCAACACAAAGCCGGACATGCGAGTGAACTGCATGGAGATTTTCGGTCCTGTCGTTACAGTAGAAAAGTTTTCGGACTATGGCGAGTCGCTGAACACGCTGAATCGCAGTGAGTTTGGTTTGCAAGCGGGCGTCTTCACGCGCGATTTCAAGCGCATCACTCAAGCTTTTGAGACGCTCGAAGTGGGCGGCTTGATGATCGGAGAAGTTCCTACGTTTCGAATCGACCACATGCCCTACGGCGGCACAAAAGACTCCGGCGTTGGCCGCGAAGGTCTGCGTTACGCGATAGAAGAAATGACTGAGCCGCGCCTACTTGCCATCAATCCCGCGGGCCTGTAATCCGTTTATCTCGCGACCGTCGCCCAAAGTAAAACTAAACTTACTCTCAAAGGGATAGTCCCCGTATAGTCCTGCGTTTCGATTCGATGCAAGGGCGAATTTCGGAGCGGCGTGAATTGTGCAGCGTTTGCTGAGTGCAGGCAGAGTGTGACCTATGACCGCGTACTGCCGTAGAAAAGTACTGCTGTCGTGTTGTCTGTGAGGTAGAGTGCAAGAAATACTCAGCGACTTGCGGGAGGAGCATATGGAAGGCGCGGCGGCTTCAGTCGACAACAAGAAGAAATTGATGGAGGCGATTCGGGCGGGGGACAAGGCGACACTGGAGGCGCTGCTGAGTGCTGAGCCGAGCTTGCTGGGGTTTACGGCACCGAATGGGTCTTCCGTGATGCTGCTGTCTGCGTATTTCGGACATCCGGAGGTGGCCGAGGTTTTTATGCGTCATGGAGCAAAACCGGATGTATTTGAGGCTAGTGCGCTCGGCAATTTAGAGAAGGTGCAACGCTTGGTCAATAGTGATCGGGCTTTCGTTAATGCCTTCGCCGCGGATGGATTTTATCCGCTTGGTTTGGCGGCTTATTTTGGGCATCCCTCGATTGTCGAGTTTTTGCTTAAGAATGGCGCGGAAGTGAAGCTGGCGGCACGGAACACGCAAAAAGTCACCGCCCTGCACGCCGGGGCGAGCCGGGGTGGTGCGGAGATCGTAAAGATGCTTCTGGATGCAGGGGCGGACCCTAACGTTAAACAGGAACGTGGATTTGTGCCGCTGCATTCCGCAGCAGCGAATGGCAACGCAGCGGTTGTAGAGTTGCTGCTGAAATACGGTGCGCGTGCCGATGCGAAGGCGGATGACGGCAAGACACCAACTGATATGGCAATGGCGCAAGGACACAAAGACTTGGCGGAGATGTTGCGGACAGCACAGGCGTGAGTTTTCGGCTCTCGGCGATTGGGAATAAACATGGAAGTGCGAAGCAGACCAAAGATGCCGGTGCAACCTGCCAGAGCGTGCTGGCACGCGGTGAGGTACGGGAGTACTAACGGGCGAGTACGCAGGTAGCGGCGCCAAGTACTGGTTGGAATGAAACCGGCGGGCTATCGACCTGGCAAGGTTGCGGCGGCACAATCACAACTGTGATCGGGGACGGCCCAACCGGACTCGACCACGGTTCCCTCCATCCCCAACGCCCGAGCGGCCGGTCCCCCCACCGGTCGCTCACTTTTTTGGTACCTCACGAACACCGCTCGCACGGCTGCCTGTCTAAGACTGCCCACTACAACTGGGACGCACTTCCGCGGCTTCACGCGCGCCGGCCAGATGCCAGCGCTCCACATCACACCACTGGCACGGCTGGTACGTGCCTAAGCTCGCCCAATAACCGGCGCGCGCGAGTGTCCTACGGGAAAGTTTCGGGCTACAATTCATTCGCCGTTTAGGTTCGGGCGAGGTGGAAGACGGGATGTGTAAACTTCGGGGTAAACCCTTCTTGGGTGTTTTGCTGTGTGCGCTGGTGCTGCCGACTGCGGCGTTGGGGCAGAGTGTGCGGGGAACGCTGCTGGTTGCTGTAGAAGATTCGGCGGGCGGGCGCATTGCCAGTGCTGGCGTCACAATCACGCTGGAGAAGGCGGCAGTTTCCCGGTCGGCGAGTACGGACGAACGCGGGGAGGTACGATTCGAATCGCTGCCGCCCGGGACGTATTCGATCACGGTGAGCGCTAATGGATTCAGGGAAAAGACCTCGCAGGTGAGGGTCTCGGTCAGCAGCCAGGCCACTTTTGCGGTGCTTCTGGGACCAGAAACGCTTCAGCAAACGGTTCAGGTACGTGACCGCGGGCCTTCGCTGGCGAGCCAGCCGCTCGAGACCACTAGCAGCACCATCAATACTGTGATCACGGCGGAAGACTTGGATGAAATTCCCCTGTCGGCTCGGAGCTTTGCGAATATTGCGTTACTTGCTCCATTTACGGCGCCGGTCGAACCCTCTGATCCGACGAAGGCGCGCATTACGGCTGTTTCGTTTGGAGGTAGCTCCGGGCTCAACGTGGACCTGTCCGTGGACGGCGGTGACAATAATGACGACTACGTAGGCGGATTCTTGCAGAACTATTCGCCGGAGGCGATGCAGGAGTTCGTGGTGCGGACTGCGCAATTCGGCGCGGATACGGCGCACACGAATGGCGGGAGCGTGGTTATCTCGACGCGGCGCGGGTCGGACGATTGGCACGGGAGCGGGGCCTATTATTATCGCGGGAATGCTTTGAACGCGCGCAATGCGCTGGACAACCCGGAACCTAATCCGAAGCAGCCTTTTTCGCGGCAGAATTTTGTGGGCACGCTTGGCGGGCCGATCAAGCGAGGCGAGCTGTGGTTTTTCAGCTCCTATGAATACATTCATGAGAATGCGAGCATCGCGTACAGCGCGAATTCGCTTTCGGAATTCAATGACTTGCAGCAGCTTGCCGCCGGCGGTTTTCTTTCAGGCGTAAGTTCGATCGGGGCGATACCGTCTTCGGTCTTGCAACCTTACCGGGAGACGCTTTTCTCGTCGCGGGTCGATTGGAGGCAGTCCGAGCGATCCCAGTGGTTTGTGCGCGGTTCGTTGGATCGGAATCATACGAAGAATGACTTGCTGCAGCAGGGCGCGCTGCCTTCGACCGGAGCAACGACAAATTCAGACTACTATAATGTATTGCTCAGCGATCAATTTCAGTTTGCCCCGGCGACTCTGGGCGTGCTCACGCTGGAGGCCAGCGGATTCCATCACACGAAAGTGCGCAACTCAACCATTGGCGAGGCTTTCGATTTTCCGTTCACGGTGAATTTTCTGACGACCTCGGGGCTGGAGACGTTTGGCGACAATCAATTCGCGACGGCGATTACCGCGTTTCCGATTGCAAGGGATCAACAGAAATATCAGCTTCGTTACGATGTTTCGTATGCGCGGGGAAAGCACGCTCTGCGCTTCGGAGTCAATTTCATTCACGAGCCGGTTTTGCGCGGGGCGCTTGCGGGCACGCCGGAGATGCTGTTCTCTTATCCACAGGATCCCAGTTTTTACGTGGGGAATCTGGGCGTGTTGGCAAGCTGCCCGAATCCGCTTCCGGCTGAGCCTGATCCTAATTTTCCGGATTGCCCGACCGAGAACGCTTCGGGTGCGAGTGATGGGAGTTTTTCGCAAAGTGTGCGACGGCTGGGTTTGTACGCGGAAGATGCGTGGCGGGTGACGCCGTCGTTTACCGTGAATGCCGGACTGCGTTATGACACGACGTTTGGGTTGTTTGTGGCTTCGGGACATGATCAAGCCGCGAATCCGGCTATAGCGGCGCTGCAATCTTCCGGGAGCACGCTTGTTTCAGGAATTCCGCACGATTATCGAAAGGCCTTTGCGCCGCGCTTGGGGATTGCCTACGCGCCGAACGCTTCGGCGAACACCGTTTTTCGAGCCGGAGTTGGTCTCTACTACAACGATCTGGCGCAAAACGGATGGGTGGACGCGTTTACGGCCGTCAACAATTTCAATCTGCAGAATGGAAGCGGGCCAAGCGCGCTGATCGATCCCAATTACCACACGCCGTACGCACTGACCGCGAGTGCTGGGTACGAGCACGCGTTCACGAACAACTGGCGCGTGAATATCACGTACGAGCATCAGCAGGGAGTGCATCAGTACCGGAGATACGAATATTCGCCTGGCATCGGAATTCCGCCCGACGCCCCGGCCGTTTCACTGTTCCGCACGGACAATCGATCGATTTATAACGGCTTGTCGCTCCAACTGCAACACAGGTTCTCGAGCCGCTTTGAAGTCACGGCGAATTACGTTTTGTCGCACGCGACGACTTGGGGAGCGACGGTTGGCGAGCTTGCCGATTATGTGAATGGCGTTTCGAACGTGCTCGACCCATTTGGTCCTGGCGACCATGGGCCGTCAGGGGAGGATATTCGGCATCGGTTCGTGCTGGTGGGCGTGCTCCAACTGCCCTGGAAATTCGAAGTATCAACGCTTTCGCAATTTGAAAGTGCTCGGCCCTTTACGATGGGCACGCCGGCCGATATCAACAATGACGGCATCGTTGGCAATGACCGGGCTGTAGTGAATGGCGTGCAGACGAGCCTGGACCAGTTTCGCGGGACGCCGTTCTACCAAGTGGATCTGCGGGCGAGCCGGAACATTGCTTTGGGTGAACGGGTGACACTGCGACCGTTCGTGGAGTTCTTTAATCTCTTCAATCGCCAGAATCCGGCGAACAATTACATCCCAGATATTTCGGCGCTGCCGCTTCCTGTGAATGACATCGCGAATGCGACGGCGTTCTGCCTGAATGCAGACTGCACGCAGACGCGGCCGATCACCAGCGTAAATCAGTTGCGGGTACCCGCGGGAGCTTTAGGTGATTTCTTTGGGCCGGGGACGACCGTCGGGATACCGTTTGCGGCGCAGTTGGGCGTTCGGCTCAGCTTCTGAAGCTCACCGCGCCACCCTAAAGTCCGCCGGTACGAGGGCCAGCAGGCCGAACTTTACTGAGAACCTGTAGGCGGCTTTTCAGGATTTGTGATTGTTGAGATGACGTGCGTCGGCTGACTCGAGTCGCGTCTCGGGGGAGCGAATTTCGGAGTCTTTTTCTTGGGCTTTTTTGCTTCGCGGCTTCGTCTGTCTTTGTTTCCCATATCAGTAGCATGCCACGGTTCGCGTTCGGAACGCTAGCGTGTGTCCAATGGGGTGTTCTCGTGAAAAATGCGCCTAGGCGCTATGAAATAAATCCGTCAAGGTAAATGGATTGGGTACGCGAGTGAGCAACGCGCACCCCATGACGGTCAGCGTGCCGCTGTACAAAAAACGCTTAAGCCCGCATAGAATCCACGGAATTCCAAGGTTTCGCATGGAAGCTCCTGGGGCCGACTTTCGCTTTCATTTCCCAGGCCGCGCCGACAATGTACATCCCCCCTTAACGTGCGACGGTTCAGCGGACTGTTTCGGCCTTTTCAGGCCGTCGCGAGGGGCCCAACACATTGCTTTTTGCGAACTCCGGCTGTGCTCATCTGGATACGATACTGGTAGAGATGACCTGCCCTTTCGGGCAATTGCGCGACTTTTTCCCCGCGCAAATACTGTCATTACTATGAAACCCACACTTGCACTCGCGTTCTTGGGGACCCTCGCGCTCGCGGGAACAACGCTCGCGCAACAAAAGCTCTTTGAATGGCAGCCGGCGAACGATGAATCGGTCCGGCTGGATCCCGCCAACTACCATACAGGCCGGACGTATCGGCCGGGGCCGCAGGGCGGGAATCTGCATGTCGATATCGAGTCGCAGCAGCCTGTGACAATTTTCATGACGGGTGAAGGCGAGTGGAACCGGGCGCTGCAATATCCGGAAACCATCGGGAGTCTGAGAATGCTGTGCTTGCGCGAGCACGTGGTGAAGACCACGTACCTCTGCGACCTTCCTGCTGAGCCGATGACGCTGGTGATTCGCGATGACCGCGGCAGCCGCGAGTCCGCCGCGTTCGCCGGGTTAGGCGAGGTATGGAAGCGGGACGGCGCCCTGCTCAATACTCCTGTTGGGAATGCTGTTGGTAGCGCTGTCGGAACAGGCCTGGGCTTGGCGAAAATCTTGAAGTCGGAGAGTTCCCAGACTCGCCATTTCGTGTCGCCGAACGATGTGCATATCCAGTATTACCGCTGGGCGTGCATCGCTAACTGTTTTCCGCCGGAGTTTCAGTGGATTCAGCAGGCGAAAGAGAAGTATCAGCTGACGCCGTTCCTGAAGGTCTATGGCGGGTACGCGCCGGATCGCGACGGCGAGGTGGTGAGCATCAAGATCAAGGCGCCTACGCCGATGCTGGTGGCGGTGGTGCCGTCGTCGATCGCGAACCAGTTGCATGCTAGACCGGAGATGCTGGAACCGGCGCTGGAGAAGAATTCTTGCCAGCAGCGCGGCGTGCAGTCGCAGACGTTTCAGTGCACCTTTAATGCGGCGGACGGGCCGCAATCGCTGATTGTTGTACCGGAGGCGGGCGAGAAGGTGCCGCATAAGAAGGCGGAGATTGAGTTCTTTGCGTCGAAGTGCGTGGCGAATTGCGCGCTTCCAGCGGAAAATCCGAACAGTTCGGCAGAGAAGGTCAACCCGTAGCACATTCGATTATCGAAGTGCCTGCCGCCCGGTTGGTCGCACGACCTCCCGGGCGCTTTTGTTTTTGGTCCTCGTGATCTCCCGCGATCCCGATCGGGCACCCATGGCTCACTTTCGTTACAATGGGAAGGCCCCGGCTGAGAAAAGGCAGATATGTTTGAGAATTTAACGGAAAAGCTGCAACGGACATTTAAGAATTTGCGCGGACAGGGAAAACTCACCGATGAGCACCTGGACGCGGCGCTGGCGGAGATTCGCGAGGCGTTGCTGGAAGGCGACGTGAACGTGGGCGTCGCCGACGAGCTGCTGGCGAACATCCGGCAAAAGGCGATTGGCAGCGAGGTGATGCTGCAACTGTCGCCGGACCAGCAAGTGGTCAAGACGGTGCGCGATGAGCTGACCGCGATGCTGGGGAAGCACGCCAAGCCGCTGTTTGCTTCACGACCGCCGTCGGTGTGGATGATCGTAGGCTTGCAGGGTTCTGGCAAGACTACAACAACGGGCAAGCTGGCGAAATGGTTGACGCAACATGGGCACCGGCCGATTGTTGTGTCCACCGACGTGTATCGACCGGCGGCGCGCGAACAGCTTGCGCAGGTGGCGAAGGCGGTGGGCACGCAGGTGTGGCCAGGCGCGGGCACGGACAAACCGTTGGAGATTGTGCGCGGGGCGATAAAGGAGGCAAAGCTCTCGGCCAGCGACGTGATTTTGGTTGACACCGCGGGGCGCTTGCACATTGACGATGATTTGATGAACGAGCTAAGCACGCTAAAGAAGGAATTGCAGCCGGCAGAGATTTTGTTTATCGCGGACGCGATGATTGGGCAGGATGCCGTGCGATCGGCCGGAGAGTTTCACAAGCGCCTGGGGCTAACCGGCGTGATTTTAACGAAGCTGGACGGCGATGCGCGCGGCGGCGCGGC
>Ga0210410_10001495_pt1 | contig 21975 bp, 17 predicted proteins | sample IncBWC4MmetaG_FD_161058 | JGI IMG/M metagenome (GOLD analysis project Ga0210410, IMG submission 161058) | Forest soil microbial communities from Barre Woods Harvard Forest LTER site, Petersham, Massachusetts, United States - Inc-BW-C-4-M | ecosystem: Environmental > Terrestrial > Soil >... | reverse complement strand
GACGATCTGCCGCGCCGACAGAGTAGTGAGCCCAACATTTCCAAAGGAATCGGGTGAACTGTAAGGCGTCTTGTCATAGAGGTAGGTGCCAAACAAGCTGTCCTTATCCGAGAACTTGTGGTCGATGCGGGTGGTCACAAAATTCTCGTTAATGACTTGTTTTCCATTAAAAACAAACTGACAAACGTCTGCGCCGGTGCACGACGGTACGGGATATAGCGCCAGATACTTCTGGACGGCCGGATCTACGGTCACCGTGCCGGACTGAAGATTTCCGTTGCGGGCGGCTGCCGAGGGCACAAAATCCACGTTGGCAATGCCTTTGGATTGACGGATGCCTTCGTAATCGGCGAAGAAAAATGTCTTATTTTTGAAAATCGGTCCACCAATTGCGCCGCCGAACTGATTCCGTTTGAACGGAGCCTTGGCAGTATCCGCAGCCTCGAAGAAATTCTTTGCGTCCAGCGCGCTGTTGCGTAGGAACTCGTAAACGCTTCCGTGGAAGGAATTGGTGCCGGAACGGGTGATCGCGTTGACCACACCTCCAGAGGTCTTCCCATACTCCGCTGAATAGTTGCTGGTTAGAACCGAAAATTCTTGAATCGCGTCGACACCGAGATTCCCGCCGAGCACACTGCCGGGCGCTCCGTTGGCGTAGTCGTTGAGGCTGACGCCGTCGAGGCGATAGTTATTCTGCTGCGGGCGTGCGCCGGAGATAGTGAGTTGCTGGCCAAAACCACGATTTCCGCGATCGGAACCCGTGGCGAAGCTCGGCTGAGTCTGAATGGTATCAACGCCGGGCTGCAAGGCGGCGAGATCGGTCCAGCTGCGACCATTCAAGGGGAGCTCTCGAACCGTAGTGGCATTCACGGTCGCGCTGATTTCTGAAGACGTAACCTGGACGGCGGGTGCCTCGGTAGTGACCTCGACTGTGTGGGTTACGGTTCCCACCTGCAGAGTCAAATCAAACGTCTGCTGAGCGCCGACGTTCATCGTGATCCCAGTCTTTAATTCCGAATTGAATCCGGCCGCTGTGATCTTGACTTGATACTCTCCGGGGAGCAGGTTCACGGCCGTATAGAACCCGTCCGTGTTAGTGGTGACGGTTCTGTCAACGCCCGTAGCCACGTTTGTAATCACGAGTTTCGCTTGAGGAACCGCTCTGCCAGAAGGATCGGTGATGGTGCCGGAAAGGTTCCCTCCGGCGACTTGCGCCAGCAGCCCAGCAGGAAACAGGATTACTGCCATCAAAGAAATTGCTACTACGTGCACAAACCCCAGCATTTTGCAGAATCGTCGAGAGGACAAAAGATCACCTCCAAGGTTGAGCGGAGGGTAGTGCAGATGGAAAGAGGATACCTTAACCTAGGATTAATTTCCGTTTAGGTGTAACTTCAGGAGCGGATTCGCCACCCTGAGATGTTGGCAAAACGACCGTAAACGTTGAACCGACCCCCGGCGTACTCTCGCATTCGATAGAGCCGCCTTGGGCGCGCACGATTGCTTGCGCGATGGCCAAGCCCAGGCCACCACTCTGCGCCTCGCCGCTGTTGGCCGGAGCGGCGCGATAGAATCTTTCAAAAATGAATGGTAGGTGCTCAGTCGAGATACCCACACCTTGATCCGCGAAAGCAGCGCGAATCTCGCCCTCTCGATTTTGTAGGGTCACACGAAGGCTTGTACCGCTGGGAGAATATTTGATGGCATTATCCAGGAATATCAAGAAAAGCTGATGCAGGAAGGCTTCGTCTCCGAAGTACGGGACTTCTTGGTTCAGGTCACGGATGATCCGGATATTCTTGGCGCGCGCGCGGAAATTCACCAATGAGCAAGCCTCTTCCAATGTTTCATTGATGTACAAAGGATCGCATATGAGGTGCAGCTGTCCTGCATCCGCCATCGAAAGGGTAAACAGGCCTTCCACAATGCGCGTCAGCTTTTTAAATTCGTCATCGAAGACACACAGCGTTTCCCGGTATTCCTCCGCGGTTCGGGGCTTCGAAAGCATTAATTCTGTTTCGCCGTGGAGAACGGAGAGCGGTGTACGCAGCTCGTGGGACGCATCGGTCACGAATTGCCGCAACTGGCGAACCGCGCCGTCCACGCTTTCGAACAGACGATTGAAAGTTTCCGTCAGCCGGCCTAGTTCGTCGTGAGGAGAGGAAATAGGCAGAGGACGCCAGAATCCCTCGCGATTCGTTACGCGATTCGCCATGAGCGCAGCATGCTCCGTGAGCGCAGCGATGGGCGCGAGGCTCTTGCCTACATACAGGGCAGAAATCAAGGCAGTGACCAGCAGACTGACTGGGAACAGAAGAAGAGCCACTCTTCCGAAACTGTCCAGAACTCGGTTGGTCCCGAAGGTGGGAATGGCGATAGCCAAGACCAACTGCTTCGTTCCTTGCTGAAAGGGGATCAGCGCGATGCGGACGGACTCTCCCGTGGCGAGCGTTGCAACACCGAATGTTGTCTGGGAAACGGGAATGCCGATGCCTCTCAAGTTGATCGGGCCCTCTAAATTTCGCGAGCGCTGCAGCACACGACCAGATGGATCCAGCACTTCAAAAAATTGCCCGGCGATATCCATCCGGTTTATGTCCTGCGACTCTGGTTCGGCGGCGAAATCGGCTAGAATCGGGCGAGCCGTCTCCTGAATCTGGCGGTTCAGCTGGGCCGACACTTCATGAGCCAAAAGCCCCCAGAATGCCAAGTAAGACGCACCGAGGAGGACACCGACAACGGTGCAGAAGAGCACCATCATGCGGAAACGCAGGGAGCGGTTCTTGATCATTCGGCTAACCCGAGCCGGTAACCGACTCCACGAACCGTGTGAATCAGCTTCGCCGCCCGATTTTCGTCAATCTTTTGGCGCAGGCGATTGATATAGACCTCTACTAAATTTGTTTCGCTGTCGAAGTGACAGTCCCAGACGTGCTCGATGATTTCGCTCCTCGTGACCATTTCAGGAGCGTGAAGTAAGAACAATTCCAGAAGCGAAAATTCCTTTGCGGTCAAAGGGATGACTTCCGAGCCGCGCGTTGCGCGGCGACGGTGCCTGTCCAGAGCGAGGTCCGCATACCGCAACTTGGCGTTGGCACCGTGAAAACCGCGGCGCACGAGAGCGCGCACGCGAGCCAGAAGCTCTGCCAATGCGAAAGGCTTGGCCAGGTAGTCATCGGCGCCCGCATCCAGGCCTGCAACGCGTTGTTCGACTAAACCTCGCGCGGTGAGCATCAGGACGGGAGCTTCGATGCCTTGTTGCCTGAGTTCGCGGCAGACCTCCAGGCCACTCATGCCGGGCAGCCGAACGTCTAGAAGAATGGCGTCATAAGTGACGTCTATGGCTTGTTCCAGGCCTTTCTCGCCAGTTTCGGCAACGTCAACAGCGTAGGAATTTTCCCGCAACGCTCTTGCGATGAAGCTTGCTACCTTCCGTTCGTCTTCAATTAGGAGAATCCGCATGGCGAATAACTCACATCATTGCATACGGTGCATGGTCTGCGTATCTGGAACCCTCGCTGCTGGAGGTTATCGCAATCTTACTTCAAATCGTTGCGAACGATCTGCCCGCCCTTCATGACGAATTTTACGCGCTCGAGTTCAGTGATGTCACTTAATGGATTTCCTGCGACGGCGATAACGTCCGCGAACTTTCCCTTGTCAATCGAACCGACACGATCTTGCCATCCCATCATCTCTGCTGCGACCGTCGTCGCGGTTTGAATGGCCTGAGCGGGCGACATGCCGTATTTAACGAGATATGCGAATTCTCGCGCTTGCACACCGTGGGGAAAGGGCCCCACGCCGCTCCCGAAGGAAATCTTGACTCCTTTTGATATCGCCAGCCGTCCACTCTTTTCCCGCAACGCGGCGAGACTATACTTTCCGCTCGAAATCTTCGCGTCTCGGACGGCATATTCGGAAAGCGAATAGTGATAGGCGGTTAGTTCGAGGTAAATACCTTTCTTTTTTATTTGATCTACTATGGCCTCGTCCAATTCAATGGCATGCTCGATGGTGTCGACGCCGGCGTTGACGCAGTTTCGTAACCCCTCGCCACCAAACGCGTGGCACGCGGCTTTCTTCTTGTGACGATGTGCTTCGTCGACAATCGCATCGACCTCTTCCTTGGTAAAAGTCGGATCATTCCACAACTCGCCGTCGGATTCGAATTCGTATTCAGCCGTGGAGTGGAACTTAATCCAGTCCGCGCCATAGTGAATCTGCTCACGGACGGCCTGGCGCGCGGCCCAGGGGCCATCCACTGTCTGATAATTCCTCGGCAGGTTCACCTCAGGCGAACCAAGAATTCCTTCGCCCGTCGCGACCAGGCCCATCGTCGAGACTTGCATACGTGGACCTTGAAAAAATCCGCGGTTAATAGCTTTCTTGACGTCCACATCTCCGTAGCCGCCTCCGTGGCTCATCAAATCACGCAGGGTCGTGAATCCCGCCCTCAAATCCTTTTGCGCGTTGGCGAGTGCAAGGAGCGTCCGGTATTCGGTCGTATCGTTGATAATGCTCGCGAATGGCGGGCCGCCGGGCTTGATGTCGTCGAGTCCGTATCCGAACACGTGGGTGTGCCCGTCAATTAGCCCAGGGAGTACGGTGGCTCCGCTAAGGTCAATCACTTGTGCTCCCGCCGGAATTTGCACGTCCCCAGCGGGACCAACTGTCGTGATTTTTTCCCCCTCTATTAGGATTACCTGGTTTTCCGCGAGTCTGCCGGACTTGCTATCAAACAGACGGCCAGCGCGAATCGCAGTGAGCTGAGGAGCTTGCGCGTGTGTCGATACGGCCGCAAAGCACACTAGTGCACAAACAACGAACCGGACCCTAAGAATGTTCAAGTGACCTCCGATGGGATAGCATTCGAGCGCTCACTCCCGTGAACGCTCCCGACCGAGCCGCCTATAAAACGTTAAACACCAGAATTTTCGCGGATTCTGTTCCATGCTGTGGCACGGCCACGAAATACCGATTTAGCTCCGGAACCAGGCGAGCTGTCCTGGCCAAGGGTCCTGTGGGAACCTGCGCCACTCGTTTGTATTGATCCGGACCGGATTGCTGGTAAACGTCCACGTTGCCGTCGCAAGCTGCGTATATGCGTTTGCTTGCGGGATCATAAGTAATATCGTCAACGCCCTTTGTGATTGGCAGGGCCGCGACTTCTTTTCCGGATTCCGTATCTAGAACGGAAATCTGTCCGGTGCGGCAAGCAATGAACAACCGGTGATTTGATTCGTCGAAAGCCATGGCCACATTGGTCTTGCACTTCGTCACTGGCCAACTCGCAACCAGGGCACGCTTTTCCCGATCGACCACGTCCACCTGATTCTTGGCTTTGTTATTGAGATAAAGTCTTGGAGTGGAGCTTTCCAGAGACATGGCCTCGAGAGTGTCGCCATCGATCTTGATATCGGCAAGTTTTGTGCCCGCAGTAGTATCAACGACGCTCAGCATGGAATAGGTCTGATGCACGTCGCCCCCGCCATTATCGATATAGAGATAATTCGTCTTGGCATCGTAGCCGATGGAATCGGCATCTTCTAAGAGCTTCACGCTGGAAAGCAAAGCGTAGCTCTTGCCATCGAAAATCTTGAGGTCGCCCGCGTCTCCATCGGTAATGTAAATGCGATTGAGATCCTCGCGGTATAACACTGCGTGCGGCTTACCGATTCCTTTGATGGTATGAATCGGTTTTCCGCTGTTCAAATCAAAAACCAGCACGGCCTTATACCCTTCGGGTGTCGCGAACAGGCGATTGCCTTTGAGATCGATGCCGAAATGATCGAAGTTCCCTTTGACGTCCGCCGGAAGAGTGAAAGTCTGCGCAAGCTTAAGTGCCGAAGCGTCTTGGCCTTTCGCCGGAATTACGAATAGAACGAGAAAAGCCGCCAGCATGGAATAACGTTTCTTCATTTACTCTCCTGAGCTTTGATCGGGCTGTGCTGCAAAATCGCACGGCAGAGCATAATTCATCAAACGACCTCTTAGCTTAAACGAACATTAATTTCTGTTTAGTTCCCTAAGCTCGAGCCCCTTGTTGAAGTAGATTGACGACACGGCACGGATAACCGCCGCTTCCTTTCATCTGACAGACTGGCAGCGGGAAAATTTGCGGACCTGCCTTGAAAATGCGAGAGGAGCACCAGTAATGAAGTCAACTCGAGCCGCGACTATCGCGCTATTGGTTTTGTTCGGTGGCGTCGCTAAGGCAAAGGATAATCCGCCGCTGAAGCTTATTGAAACAATTTCGCTGCCTGGTCTCAAAGACGGCGACTTTGATCACTTTGCTCTCGATCTGGAAGGGCACCGTCTTTTCCTCACGGGAGAGGAGAATGGCAAAGTCCTGATTTTCGACACCTCCACGAACAAGCTTATTCACACTATCGAGGAATCGAAAGCGCCGCACGCTATTCTTTATCGCGGCGATCTTAAGAAGCTTTTCGTCGTCGAGGGCGACGCATCGGCGGTCAAGGTGTACGACGGCGAAAGCTATAAGCCTCTTGAGGAGATTAAGGTTTCCGTCGACGCGGACTCCATCGCTTACGATGCTGCTACGCATTACCTGTACGTGGTGAACGGCGGAAGGGAAGCACACACGCCGTATTCGTTGATCAGTGTCATTGATACGAACAGCTCGAAGAAATTACGCGACATCAAGATCGACTCCAATCATGTGGAAGCGGTCGTTCTGGAAAAATCCGGGCCGCGCATATTCATGAACATCACAGGCAAAAACGCTGTAGGGGTCATGGACCGCAACAAGTCGACATTGGAAGCTACTTGGCCTCTACCAGCTGGCGATAAGATGAATGTGGCCATGGCCTTGGACGAAGCGGGCCACCGCCTTTTTGTCGTTACGAGGACTCCCGGCAAGCTAATCGTGCTGAATTCAGATACGGGCAAGGTTGTGAGCAGTGTTCCGGCGGTGGGCATGGTCGACGACATGGCCTACGACGCCAAGCAGAAGCGCATTTACGTTGCAGGCGACCAATTCGTGGATGTATTTTCTCAAAAAGACCCGGACCAATATGAGCGTGTGGGCAGAGTCCCTGGGAGCTTCCGCGCGAAGACGGGCATTCTGGTCCCCGAGCTCAACCGCTACTATCTGGCCGTGCCTCATCACGAGAATCACGAGGCCGAAGTTAGAGTCTACGACGTGCAACCCTGATACCGTCGAATTGTGACCCTGATTCGAGGTCGGTCGATCATCAAACATGTCGGTGAATAAATGTTAAGGCGGGAGTTCGGCAAAGCCTCTCTGGGTATGATGGCTTCGAGTGCGCTTTCCGTGACTGCAGAGAAAGCAGCAGCGTCCGCCGGTGACTTCCCCAAAACTCCTGGATTGACCGAGTACGTCGGCAGATTCGTCACCGCGACGACCTACGAACAGATTCCCCAAGAGGTAATCGAACTCGGCAAGAAATCCATTCTCGATGGTCTGGGATTGGCTTTGGCCGGCTCTCGGGCGGAAACCGGGTCGATTTCCAGGAAGTATGTTCAGCAAATAGGAGTGAGCAGTGGAAAATCGGTCATCATTGGTTCGCCACAAAAGACCTCTCCGCGTTTTGCGGCGCTGGTGAACGGCATTTCCATTCACGCTGACGATTTCGACGATACGCAGCTAGCCGCCGCAAAAGACAGGGTATACGGCCTGCTCATGCACCCCACGGTCCCCGTGCTCCCCGCGATTTTTGCTCTCGCGGAGCAGCGCACTGTCAGTGGCAAAGAATGGATGCTTGCTTATCACGTTGGCGCCGAAGTGGAATGCAAAATCGCGGAAGCTATCGCGCCGCGCCATTATCAAGATGGATTTCACACCACCGGCACCTGCGGGCCGTTCGGTTCGGCTGCTGCCTGCGCCAAGCTGCTTAAATTCGACTTACCGAAAACGCTCAACGCGTTTGGCCTGGCTGCCAGTCAATCCGGAGGGCTGCGCGAAAACTTTGGAACAATGACAAAACCCTTTCAGGCTGGGCACGCAGCGGAAAGCGGCCTCGTTTCTGTCGAACTGGTCGCGCTAGGGTGGACCGCGGCGGAGCAAATTCTCGAGGCCGAGCGGGGCTTCTTTCACGCGGCTGGCGGCTCTTACGACCCGTCTGCGATAATGGACCGCTTGGGAAACCCTTGGACCTTTGCCTCGCCGGGCGTTTCACTCAAGCCGTATCCCTCTGGCTCTCTCACTCATCCAGCTATGACCGAGCTTGCACGCCTGATTAAGCTGCATAAAATTCAGGCGGCGCAGGTCGCAAAGCTCGATATTGGCGCGAACCATAACATGACCACGACACTTCTGCATCACCACCCAAAAACCGGGCTAGAGGCCAAATTCAGCATGGAATTCTGTCTGGCGATTCTTCTGCTGGAGCAAAAGGCGGGTTTGGGCCAATTCTCGGATACAGTGGCTCAGCGCCCCGATGTCCAAGCGATGATCCGTAAGATCAATTTTTATGTCGATCCTGAAGCTGAAAGCGCCGGCTACGACAAAATGACCTCGATCCTGAAAATTCATTTGACGGACGGCAGGGTGATCACCGGGCAGGCCGATTTCGGCAAGGGCAGTCCGGCAAACCCCATGACCTTTGACGAAGCTGCGGACAAGTTCCGGGGATGCGCCGAATTCGCCGAATGGCCCACGGCAAAGACCGAACAAATCATCACATTCACAAAAGCATTGGAGGCTGCTCCCGATATCTCCGCCTTGTCGCCGCTGCTATCAGCGTAAGCAAGACGAATTAGAACTCATGAAAACTTTCAACATCGCAATAATCGCCGGAGACGGCATCGGAAAAGAAGTCGTACCCGAAGGCGTTCGTGTCCTCGAAGCAGCGGGGCAGCGTTTTGGCTTTCGCCTGCAGTGTCATGCGTTCGACTGGAGCTGCGAGACCTACATACAAACCGGCAAAATGATGCCGGACGACGGCCTAAAGCAACTGCGGCCTTTCGACGCAATCTTTCTTGGCGCCGTTGGCCATCCCAGCGTCCCGGATCATGTCTCGCTCTGGGGTCTTCTGATCCCCATCCGGCGCACTTTCCGGCAATACGTCAACCTTCGTCCCGTTCGCCTTTTCGACGGAATCGAGTCGCCACTCAAGAAATGGAAGCCTGGTCAAATTGATTTCACGATCGTTCGCGAGAACAACGAAGGCGAATACTCGAACATTGGCGGCCGCCTGTATGAAGGTACCGAGGACGAGATGGCCGTCCAACAAACGGTATTCACTCGGCGCGGCGTGAATCGCGTGCTCCGTTTTGCCTTTGAACTGGCTGGAAAACGAAAGAAGCATCTAACCTCGGCCACGAAGTCCAACGGGATCATCCATACGATGCCTTTTTGGGACGAATGCTTTCGTTCCATGGCCGCGGAGTTTCCGGATATTCGCACCGACCAGTTTCACATTGATATCTTGACCGCTCACTTTGTGCGTAACCCGGATTGGTTCGATGTCGTCGTGGGTTCAAATCTCTTCGGCGATATCCTGTCGGATCTTGGACCCGCCGTGGTGGGCTCCATCGGGATCGCTCCGTCCGCCAATCTCAACCCCGAAAAGGAATTCCCCTCAATGTTCGAGCCTGTTCATGGCTCTGCTCCGGATATCGCGGGAAGGGGAATTGCCAATCCCATTGGGCAGATTTGGTCCGGGGCAATGATGCTGCAGCATTTGGGTCTGCCGGACGCAGCGGACTCGATCGAAAACGCAATCGCAGACGTTTTGGCCGAAAGGAACGTGCGGACTCCAGACATTGGAGGCACAGCCTCTACGCGGGAATTGGGTTCGGCAATTGCGTCGCGCGTGAGCGGGGAGAAATAGTCCATCGACCACCAGTCGCGCTCGATTCGGTCTCACTGCCAACGAAATGAGCCAAGGACTCAAACAGCTGGGCCGGAGTCCCGCCCGGACGTGTTGCAGGGCTGAGGAGAACGATGACAATCAAACGTGCCGCAACGGATGACGGCAAAGAGTTGATCGCGCGCCCACCTCTGACGCGGCGCGGCCTTTTTGAATTTGCAGGACTCGCCATGGCCGCTGCTGCCATCCATCCTCAACTGAGCCTCTCCGCCACGTTGCCAGTCCGCGGCAGCTCACAACAAAACGTGAGCTCGATCATGGAAACGCTCAGCTCGTTCATGAGTGAAGCCGCAGGTCGCGCTCTGCCCGACGAAGTCGTCGCAAGAACAAAACAGCACATTCTCGATACGTTTGCTGCAATGATTTCAGGTTCCGAGCTGCATCCCGGGAGCACTGCAATTCAGTTCGCTCGCGCCTATGGTGGCAAGGAGGTCGCCACCGTGGTGGCTTCGAACTTCTCATGCGGTCCGATCGAAGCCGCGCTTGCCAATGGCATGCTTGCCCATGCCGACGAAACCGATGATTCCCACTCTCCTTCGCAGTCCCATCCCGGCTGCGCTGTTGTTCCCGCCGCTCTAGCAGCCGGCGAAAGGTTCGGAATTAGCGGAGCGCATTTTCTGCGCGCCGTTGCTCTTGGCTACGATATTGGGCCCCGCTTCACGGTTACCTTAGGCGGCCAGCGCTTTGAGGCCGAGAGCCATTGGAGCACGCACAGCATTTCTCCGCTCTTTGGCGCGGCAGCGGCCGCGAGTTGCGCAGCGAGCTTGAATGCTCAGCAGATGCGATGGATGCTCGGCTACACCGCGCAACAATCTTCTGGTCTGGGAGCATGGAGTCGCGATACCGAACATGTTCAGAAAGCCTTCCTTTTCGGCGGCATGACCGCACGCAGCGGAGTCACCTCCGCGTTGCTCGTGCAGGCGGGCTGGACCGGTGTCGACGACATCCTCTCGGGAAAAGATAATTTTTTCGCTGCCTACAATCCGCATGCCGATCCCGCCGGTCTGATCGACAAGCTAGGCGAGCGCTACGAAGTTGTCCGCACAAACATCAAGAAATGGCCTGTCGGTTCGCCCATCCAAGCGGCGCTAGACGCAATGGAAATCTTGCGCAAGCAAAAGCCTTTTGACGCCCCTCAAGTAAAGCAAGTGTCCGTCCAGCTTGCCACCGATGAAGCTGCCATCGTGAACAACCGCGAAATCCCCGATATCTGCCTGCAGCACATAATCGCTGTAATGCTGCTGGACAAAACTGTCACATTCGTTTCCGCCCATGACAAAGGGCGGTTAAAAGATCCTGCGACTCTTCGCGAGCGCGCGAAAGTACAGCTCATCCCAGACCAGGAACTGGAGCGCCTCATGCCTCTGCGCGTCGCGATCGTCAATATCACTTTGGCGGACGGATCTCGTCTCACTCAGCGCGTCGACAATGTTCGAGGCACTCCCGAAAATCCCATGACCGGCGACGAGGTCGTCACGAAAGCCAGGGACCTCATAGCTCCGATCCTCGGTGCCGCCAAGTGTTTGAGCTTGATTGAGAAAGTGTTTCAGCTGGAAACAGTAAATGACATTCGCGAGCTTCGACCGCTATTGCAACGTGACTGAAACCGTCTCCCCACTCGCTGTGGGACGAAAGGTTCTTCTTGAGAGTCGTCGACATCCGCGAAATCGTCGTACCAATTAAGTCGCAGATTCGCAATGCGTTCATTGATTTCAGCCAAATGACCGTCAGCGTGCTTGCGCTGATCACAGATGTGGTTCGTGACGGAAAGCCGGTCGTCGGTTTTGGCTTCAACTCTAACGGCCGCTATGCGCCAAGCGGGCTTTTGCGTGATCGCTTTATTCCTCGTCTCAAGGCGGCGGAAACTTGCGCCTTGCTCAACGATGCCCAAGATAACTTCGATCCCGTGCGCGTTTGGGATGTTCTCATGCGCAATGAGAAACCTGGTGGCCATGGCGAACGCTCTGTCGCTGTGGGCGTTGTGGATATGGCTGTGTGGGATGCCGTCGCGAAGATCGCTGGAGTTCCGCTTTATAGGCTCCTCGCCGATCGCTATCGCAGCGGCACCCTTGATGCAAAGGTCTTTGTCTACGCCGCCGGTGGCTACTACTATCCCAACAAAGACTTGACAGCGCTTCAGAACGAAATGTCTGGCTACCTTGACCTGGGTTATTCGGTTGTCAAGATGAAAATCGGCGGAGCCCCGCTTGCCGAAGATCTGCGCCGCATCGAAGCGGTCCTTAAGATCCTGAAGACTCCTGATCAGCTCGCTGTCGATGCCAATGGACGTTTCGACCTAAACACAGCCGTTATCTATGCTCGCGCTCTCGCCCCTTACAAGCTTCGGTGGTACGAAGAAGCAGGCGATCCCCTCGACTACGACCTGCAAGCAAAGCTCGCTCCTAACTATCCCGGCCCCATGGCCACCGGCGAAAATCTTTTCTCGATGCAGGATGCACGCAATCTCATCCGATACGCAGGTCTTCGTTCCGATCGTGACGTCTTGCAGTTCGACTGCGCGTTAAGCTACGGCTTGGTTGAATATCTCCGCATCCTCGATATGTTGAAAGAACACGATTGGTCGCCCATCCGTTGCATTCCTCACGGCGGACACCAAATGTCCCTGAACATCGCTGCCGGATTAGGACTAGGAGGCAATGAATCTTATCCAGGCATCTTCCAGCCGTTTGGAGGATTTGCAGACGGCATTCCTGTAGAGAATAGCTACGTGCGCCTGCCGGACATTCCGGGCATCGGCTTTGAGGCCAAGAATGAATTATTCCGTGTAATGAAAGGGTTGATCGAGGCTTAGTTTGCATCCGCTCATGAGAAAACGATTGCCATTAACAGAAATTAAGTCTGATTTCAGGTATCGCACTCATTCCTGGCATAACTTCCTTTCTCTCGAATGTTGTGCGATGCCGCTGCACCAGTCAGATCAAACACTTCGGATACGACAAATATGAGCGAAGCAGCAGAATACATCTACAAAGCGAAACACCACTCGCGGGTCACTCGTCGCCGCTTAATCAAGCTGAGCGGAATCTCCACAATCCTCGCCGCACTTCCGCCTGGTCTCGCCAAAGCCGCCTCATTTCTAAACCCTGACGACACCCAAGGCGTCAGCCCCATCATGCAACAGCTCAGTACGTACATGGCTTCGGCCGGCACTCGTGCGCTGCCGGATGAAGTCACCGAAAAAGCCAAGGAACACATCCTGGACACTTTCGCTGCCATGATTTCCGGTTCCGGCTTGCCTCCTGGACGCGCCGCGATCGAGTTTGCCCGGGGATATGGTGGGAAAGAGATCGCCACGGTCGTAGCTTCCAATGTTGTGTGCGGTCCAATTGAGGCCGCTTTCGCCAATGGCGTCCTGGCGCATTCGGATGAAACTGACGACTCACATGGTCCCTCCCGCTCGCATCCCGGAGTTTCCGTGGTTCCTGCCGCCTTCGCCGCCGGCGAGCAGTTTGCAATCACTGGCGTGCAGTTGATTCGCGCGGTCACCCTCGGGTATGACGTCGGCACGCGTATAACAATGAGCATGGGCGGACCCGCCTATCAGGCAGCAACTCACCGCAGCACGCACGGAACGGTTGCGGTCTTTGGCGCCGGCGCTGCCGCCGGTTGTGCCGCCAGTCTAGACACGGAAAAAATGCGCTTGCTGCTGGACTACACGGCGCAGCAAACGTCTGGAATCGGCGCCTGGTCTCGCGACGCCGAACACATGGAGAAGGCCTTCCTCTTTGGTGGAAAGCCGGCCGCTGGCGCAGTCTTGGCCGCTTCGTTGATTCGGTCTGGCTGGAGCGGCGTGCAAGACGTCTTCTCCGGCCCTGACAACTTTTTTGAAGCTCTCGCTCCTCGCGAAAATGGCGCCATCAAGGCCGATCCCGCCGCGTTGGTGGACAAGTTGGGCGAGCGATATGAGATTACCCGAACCAACATCAAGAAGTGGACCGTAGGCTCGCCGATTCAAGCCCCTCTTGACGCTCTCGCCGGCTTCTTCAAGCAGCGCTCCTTCTCCGCCGACGATGTGACCAAAGTTGTCGTCCGCATTGCCAGCGACGAAGCAAACACTGTCAGCAATCGCGACATGCCCGACATCTGCATGCAGCACATGGTTGCCATCATGCTCCTCGATAAGACCGTCACGTTCCGCTCAGTCCACGACCGAGCACGCATGAAAGATCCCGCCGTACTTCGCCAGCGTGTCAAAGTAGAGGTCGTCGCCGATCCGCGTATCGACGCCCGCCGCCCGCGACGAGAGGCCATAGTCGAACTGACTCTCTCCGATGGCTCGCAACTTACCGAGTGGGTGCGTGATGTTCGCGGCACCGCGGAAAATCCTATGAGTCGCGCCGAAGTCGTGGACAAAGCTCGCGATCTCATCGCGCCTGTGCTCGGTGCCGACGTTTGCTCGAAGCTCATAGACAAGTTATTAGCTCTGGAAACTCTGCGCGATGTCCACGAACTGCGGCCAGTCCTTCAAAGGAGCTGATTGAATCCATGTTGGCTCCGGCCGTCACCGAATCTTCGACAACTGTAGAACGCAAGAAACCCTTCTATACCGGCCTTTCATTCCAGGTGTTGGTCGGTGTTGCCATCGCAATCATCCTGGGCTATGTCAGCCCAGCGACGGCCGTCGCCATGAAGCCGCTTGGGGACGCTTTCATCCGGCTAATCACTATGATCATTACTCTAGTGATCTTCTGCACCTTGGTCACGGGAATTGCCGGCATGGAAGACATGAAAAAAGTCGGACGCGTCGGCGGAAAAGCTCTACTGTATTTCGAAGTAGTCTCGACCCTAGCGCTGCTTATAGGACTCGTTGTCGGCAATGTGGTACATCCGGGCGGCGGTTTTAACATCGATCCTGCTACGTTGGACGCCAGGGCTGTCGCCGAATACGCCGGCCAAGCCAAAGCCCAAAAAGTGACCGAGTTCCTCGTACACATTATTCCAAACACCGTCGTCGATGCGTTCACCAGGGGAGACATCCTTCAGGTCTTGTTCGTCTCTCTGCTGTTCGGTTTCGCTTTGTCGCTGGCAGGTCCGCGTTGCAAACCTCTCATCGATTTCTTGGACGCCCTCACCCGCGCCGTCTTCGGTATCGTAGCGATTTTGATGCGCTTCGCTCCCATCGGGGCGTTCGGCGCCATGGCCTTCACGGTAGGCAAATATGGTCTGGCATCTCTGGGGCCTCTCGTCAAATTGATGCTTACTCTCTACATCACGTCGTTATTCTTCGTCATCATCGTGCTCGGCGGAATCGCCCGCGTGGCGGGCTTCGGAATCCTCCGTTTCCTCTGGTACCTCCGCGAAGAAATTCTCCTTGTATTAGCAACGAGCTCTTCGGAACCCGCCCTGCCTGCGCTCATGGCCAAGCTCGAAAAGCTCGGATGCTCCAAAGCCCTTGTGGGCCTGGTTGTCCCCACGGGTTACACCTTTAACGCCGACGGAACTAGTCTCTATATGACTCTGGCCGCACTATTTGTGGCTCAGGCCACCAACACACATCTCACGCTTCTGCAGCAACTCACGATATTGGGCGTCGCCCTCCTGACTTCAAAAGGGGCCAGCGGCGTCCAAGGAGCTGCATTCATCGCACTCGTCGCCACAATGATGGTTATTCCAACTATACCGGTCGCCGGGATGGCGCTAATTCTGGGCATCGATCGCTTTCTCAGCATGTGCCGCGCTGTCGTCAACATGATCGGTAACGCCGTCGCAACTCTGGTCGTAGCTCGTTGGGAAAACGAGCTGGATCGTGGAGCTCTGCAACGCAATCTCGCGGAACAAGGGGCTATCGGCCGCTAACTTGATCACAATTGGGGTGAAGCACCAAGTCCGCCGCTCGATCTAGACGAGCACATACAGCCCCGAGCCAACCCTAACGCAACAAAGCGGTTGGGCACAGACCATGCCTCGGGACCTGCAAGTAGTGTTCAATCGAAAATACCTGCCAACGCGCTGACAGAACTGTCGGCTCCGTGACGGTAGGCCCCAACTTCGTTCGAGGGTATAAACGCCATTCCTAGTGCAAGCAACTGCACCCACGGGAGATAAGTCCGTAAGGTGAGGATGGAACGATTGGAGTATCAGGTGCACCTCACGACTGTAGGTGGCGTCGCAATCGGCATTCAGTCGTGGCTCCTGGAGTGTCATAGTTTTTCAAACTTGCGGTCGTCGGCACATAAGCTATCGGAAGCTCCTTGGCGGGAACGAAGCATAGTGGGCAATGGTGCAGAAGCACAAAACGGAGTGGCGAGTAATCGTTAGCCGGGCCACGGGAATTCTCGTTCTCCTGGGTGGGATACTTCTTGCGGCTGGCTTGTGCAACGCGACCGCGCCGCCACAGAACCCTGTACCCAGCATCTTCGAACCACGCTCAACCCCTGCGGAGTCGATCCGTGATCATTCCTATTTCGTCCTTGCTATCACTAGTCTGATCTTCCTCGTCGTCGTCACCTTATTGCTTTACGCCGTCGTCAAGTTCCGTGACAAGCCGCAGAATGCTGGACGCGAGCCTGCCCAGGTGTACGGGAGCACACAAATTGAGCTGGCTTGGACCATCATTCCCGTCTTGATTGTGCTTGTCCTGTTTCTCGCCACGGCGCGGGTGATTCATGCGATCGAGGATGCCCGGAAACCCGCAACGGCCGTGGAGGTCACCGCGATTGGCCACCAGTTCTGGTGGGAGTACCGCTATCCGGCCTTGGGCGTCCTCACGGCTAACGAACTGCACGTTCCGGTGAGCGATCCAGCTCACCCGACGCCCACCTTTTTAAAGTTGCTTTCCGCTGACACGGATCACAGCTTTTGGGTTCCTCAACTTGCGGGGAAGACAGACTTGATCCCGAATCGCGTAAATCACACATGGATCGACCCGCACCAGACTGGCGTCTACGTCGGCCAGTGTGCCCAATACTGCGGAACACAGCACGGGAAGATGCTGCTCCGAGTGTCGGTCGATAGCCCCGAAGAGTTCGCTGCGTGGGTCCAGGCGCAAAAACAGCCTGCAAATCACGACGACAAAGAGACTGCGGGCCGGCGTGTTTTTGAAACAACTGCGTGCATAAATTGTCACGCGGTCGACGGTACGAATGGGACGGGGCGCTTCGGTCCGGACCTGACGCACTTGATGAGCCGGGACACAATCGCGGCTGGTGCGGCCTTGAATACGCACGAAAATTTGCGCCTGTGGATCCAGAACCCGGATGCGATTAAGCCTGGCTCGCTCATGCCTGCCATGAAATTGAGCGACGCCGATCTGGACGCACTCGTGCGCTATCTAGAGACGCTCCGCTAGAGAAAGGTTTGAGGGACGAGCTATGTCATCGGATGCAATGGCCATTCATCAGGGAGCAGATGTAGGCAGCCGGCCATGGGTCGAGACGCTGCACGGGTGGGTGACTACGGTCGATCACAAGCGCTTGGGCATTCTGTACATCCTTTATGCCCTGCTGTTTCTCGCCGTCGGCGGATTGGAAGCCATGATCATGCGCATCCAGCTGATGTATCCGCACAACAGCTTTGTTTCGCCGCAAGTCTTCAACCGTGTGTTCACCATGCACGGCACCACCATGGTTTTCTTCGTAGGTATACCCGTGCTGTTCGGTTTTGCAAACTACCTCGTGCCGTTGATGATCGGCGCGCGGGACATGGCCTTTCCGCGTTTGAATGCCTTCAGTTTCTGGCTGACGGCGTTCGGCGGATTTCTTCTTTACTTCAGTTTCCTCGGCGGCAGCGGGCTCTACGGCGCCGGAAACGCACCCGATGTGGGCTGGTGGGCCTACGCTCCGTTGACCTCGCGTGCCTTCTCGCCGGGGCATAGCTCAGATTACTGGACCATCGCGCTGCTCGTCGCCGGTTTCGGCAGCATCGCGACAGCAATCAACATCATTGCCACCATCCTCTGTATGAGGTGCCCGGGCATGAAACTTAGCCGAATGCCTTTGCTTGCGTGGCTGAACCTGGTGATGTCCGGGATGGTCCTCATCGCCGTTTCGCCATTATCAGCGGCGCAGATCATGCTGTCCCTGGATCGCTATCTGGGTGGACATTTTTTTGACACCCAAGCCGGAGGGTCCGCAACGCTATGGATGCACTTCTTCTGGATTTTCGGACATCCGGAAGTGTACATCCTGATTATTCCCGCTTTTGCGGTTTTGTCGGAAGTCATTCCGGTATTTTCGCGGAAACCTATGTTCGGGTATCCGGTCATGGTCGGAGCCACCATAGCCATCGGGTTCATCAGCATGAGTGTTTGGGCGCATCACATGTTTGCTATTGGGATGAGCTCTTACGGCAACGCCTTTTTCGTGCTGACGACGATGGCTATCGCTGTTCCGACTGGCATTAAGATCTTCAACTGGCTTGGCACCATGTGGGGAGGGCGGATCATCTTTAAGACGCCAATGCTGTTCTGCATTGGATTCTTGTTTAATTTTTTAATCGCCGGTCTCACCGGCATCATGTTGGGCAGCGCGGCTTTTAACTGGCAGCTTACTGGTTCGTATTTTGTCGTGGCGCACTTTCACTATACCCTCTCAGGATCATTTCTGTTTGGAATCTTCGCGGCGTTCTATTACTGGTACCCAAAAATCACGGGAAGAATGCTGAGCGAACGCCTCGGCAAACTCCACTTCTGGCTCTTCTTCATCGGGTTTCACCTCTGCTTTGATCTCATGCACATTCCAGGTTTGCTCGGCATGCCGCGCCGGATCTACACCTACGAGCCCGGACGCGGTTGGGATGCTTTGAATCTGCTCGTCAGCATCGGCGCATTCATTCAAGGCATTGCCACGCTGATCTTTGTAGCCAACCTCATTATTTCTTACTTCAAAGGGGCGAAGGCCGGGAACGATCCCTGGGATGCCTGGACTCTCGAATGGTCGGTAAGTTCGCCGCCACCAGCGTACAACTTTGCCGTGACTCCGACGGTCGCCAGCCGCCGCCCTTTGTGGGATTTGAAGCATCCGGAAGACCCGGATAGCCGGTATGAATGAAGGAATCGAGCGATGAGCGCAATCACAACTCCGTTTCCCGAAACACCGGCGACTTGGAAGCTTCCGTACAGAGGCAAAGTCGGCATGGCGTGCCTGATTATTGCCGAGTCGGCGATCTTCACGATCTTCGTCGTGGCCTATCTGTTCTACATTGGGAAGAGCCTCACCGGGCCGACTCCCCGCGAAGTTCTCGAGACGCCCATTTTCTTCACCGTCTGTTTGTTATCTAGCAGCCTTACGATTCACCTCGCGTCAAAACTTCTCGAACGCGGCAAGCGGGGCGCATTCCTCGGTTTGTGGTTTCTGACGATTGTGCTTGGCGGTCTCTTTTTGTTCGGCACCGGCCAGGAATGGCACCGCCTGATCTATGAGCACGGTCTCACCATCTCCACTAATCTTTTTGGAACGACTTACTACTCGCTCGTCGGTCTGCACGCGACTCACGTCACGGTAGGTCTGATCATGCTCAGCATCGTGCTCCTCTTTGGCCTGGCTGGGCGTGTCGGCCCGGAGCAGTCCGCTCGCGTGGATGTGCTTTCCATGTATTGGCATTTTGTCGATGCGGTGTGGGTCGTCGTTTTCACCGTGGTTTACATTTTAGGGCGCTGAGGAGCGTCGATGGCAACGCCACTATCCCCGGAACAAATGCTGCGAAGCGGTCGCGCGCCAAGCGAGATCGCACTGCCGGCACCGACCGCGTGGCCCATTGTATTGGCTTTTGGATTTACGTTGTTGTTCGCGGGACTCCTGACGAGCGTGTCAGTAAGCGTCCTGGGTGCTGTGCTCGCCCTGGCTGGTTGCGTTGGCTGGTTTCGCGAAGTCTTCCCCCACGAAAACGAAGAAGTTGTGGTGGTCGTCCCGGAGGAAGTTGCGTTCAGGACAGTGCGGCGGGTTGTCGAGCGAATTCCTCTCGCGCCGGACCAAGTGCGCGCGTGGCTTCCCATTAAAACATATCCCATTTCGGCCGGTGTGAAGGGCGGCTTGGCGGGAAGTGTGGCGATGGCCGCGCTGGCCTGCCTCTACGGCCTGTTGAAGACCGGAAGCATCTGGTATCCCATCAATCTTCTTGCTGCTGTTGTGTATGCGCCGTCGGAGGTGCCTTCAGTTTCGCAATTCAATTCCTTTCACGCTGGCCTCTTTTTCCTTGCCGTGCTCTTACATCTCGTCACCTCCGTTCTTGTGGGATTGCTTTATGGGGCGATGCTTCCCATGTTCGCGCGCCGGCCTATTCTGCTAGGCGGTCTGATCGCGCCCGTGTTGTGGTCGGGCCTGCTGTACGTAATCCTCGGACTTCTCAATCCGGTGCTCGGGAGGTACATCGATTGGTTTTGGTTCATCGCTTCCCAGGTCGCCTTCGGCATTGTTGCAGGCATCGTCGTCATGCGGCAGTCGCAGGTGCCAACGCATGAGAACCTGCCCTTCGCCTTGCGCGCGGGAATTGAAGCGCCGGGAACGATTCTGCCGCGAAAAAGCGGAGAGAAACGGCCGTGAAGTCGATTCGATATCTTTGTGCATCCGTCGCCTTCAGCGCGATGCTCTTTGCTTGTGCTTCACCCCATGGCCAGCCCCGTACAGGTTCCGAAACTCCCGCGCCGAATGAAGTTTTGGATTTTTCCACCTTGTACGCGGAAAACTGCGCAGGTTGTCACGGCGCGGAAGGGCGGGGAAGTGCCGCCATCGCGCTCTCCGATCCGTTGTATCTGGCAATTGCGAACGATGAGGTGGTACGCAAGGTCATCGTCAACGGCGTGCATGGAACCTCGATGCCCGCCTTCGCGGAAAGCGCCGGAGGAATGCTGACCGATAAGCAGATCGATGTGATCACAAGTGGGATGCGATCGCGCTGGAGCCGGCCCGGAATTCTCGCCACCGCCAATGCGCCTCCCTATGCAGCGACATCTGCGGGCAACGCTGCGCGAGGCGAGGCCGCCTATAGGACGTATTGCGAACCCTGTCATGGCCCGGGCGGTCGGGGAGGCGCACGGGGCAGCGCGATTACAGATGGTTCATTTCTTGCGCTGGTCAGTGATCAAGGGCTACGCACGATTGTGATCACAGGCCGTCCCGAGCTGAAGGCGCCAGACTGGCGCGGTGACGTACCTGGCCAGCCGATGTCGGACCAGGAAATCACCGACGTAGTTGCCTGGCTCGCTTCGCGGCGGGTCCAGGACCCGGGCCAACCCTATTCCGTTTCGAATTACGCGCAGCACTAGGAGTTCGATGATGTCGAATGAAAATACGCTCTCCCGCCGCGGGCTATTCATGAAGATGGGAATTCTGTTCAACGGCCTGGTGGCGGCCGCACTTGCCGTACCCGTCGTGAGATTTGTTCTGTCCTCAGTTACGCGAGGGCGCGCCAACGCGTACCTTTCCTGGGTGTCTCTCGGATCCGTGAGCCAATTTCCGGAAGGCGAGACTCGGCTGGCAACGTTTCAAAATCCATACGTAACGCCGACTGATGGTAAGACTGTGGACACGGCGTGCTGGGTCCGGCGCGTCGCCGGCGAGCAATTCCAAGTCTTTGCGGTCAACTGCGCCCACCTGGGCTGCCCCGTCCGCTGGTTTCCCCAATCTGGTTTGTTCATGTGCCCCTGCCACGGCGGGGTATATTATCGCGACGGCTCGCGCGCCTCGGGTCCGCCGGAGCGGGGGCTGTTCGAGTATTCGTACAAAGTGCAAGACGGTCTCGTCACCATCCAGGCGGGTGAACTGCCAACGCCGGGATCGCCTACCGCCTCTCTCTTTGGAAAAAAACCACCATGCGCCGCCTGATTACACAGGTAGGAGAATGGTTTGACCGGCGTTTGCAGCTGGCCGCTCCGATTCGCGAGGTGTCGGAGCACCCTGTGCCGCGAAGTACAGCTAGCTGGTGGTACGTGTTCGGCAGCGCCGCGCTCGTCGTATTCCTTCTGCAACTCGTCACCGGGATTCTGCTCGCCCTGATCTATGTCCCTTCTGCGAGCGAGGCCTGGAACAGTCTGCAAGCTCTGAACCACGACGTGGCCCTCGGCTGGTTCATCCGCGCCCTGCACGGATGGGGCTCGAATTTCATGGTCGCGATCGTTCTCATTCACATGGTGCAAGTCTTTCTCTTCGGGGCCTACAAATTT
>Ga0210410_10001494_pt1 | contig 21975 bp, 23 predicted proteins | sample IncBWC4MmetaG_FD_161058 | JGI IMG/M metagenome (GOLD analysis project Ga0210410, IMG submission 161058) | Forest soil microbial communities from Barre Woods Harvard Forest LTER site, Petersham, Massachusetts, United States - Inc-BW-C-4-M | ecosystem: Environmental > Terrestrial > Soil >... | reverse complement strand
TTCAAGAAGCCTTGACGAACGTCTTCCGGCACGCTCAAGCCAGCAACGTGTGGGTCTCGCTCGCCGCCGAACAGAAAAAAGAGGTTTCTGTCACTGTTCGTGACAACGGGGTGGGTGCTCAGCTCCGCCAGGGCCACATCGGTGTCGGAATCGCCAGCATGAGGCAGCGGACCAAGGAGTTGGGCGGCGAAATTTCAATTCGAGACGCCAACCCCGGCACCATCGTTGAACTCGTGGTTCCGATTTCGCCAATCACAGCCTCGGGTTCCGCTCCTCGTACGCAGTCCACCGCTCACTGGTCTTAGTTCTCAGTAGCGTTCTTCCTCGTTCTCGAACCGGACCGCGAGTGCGAATTCGCTTCGTGGTCCTCGCTGGTCTGGTCCGTAAAGAACGTGCCGCCCCCTAGGAGACATTCGATCGCGGTGACCAGATCCCCCGCGACCTGCGATTTCTGGACATAACCGTGGGCGCCGGTGTCACGGATTTCCGATCTTAGCCAGTCCGAGTCGTGAACCGTAAATATCAGGATTCGGCACCCCAGCTCCAGTCTTGTAATCCGCCGCGCGGCTTCCAGTCCGCTCATACCAGGCATCGTGATGTCCAGGACCACGATATTTGGTTTGAAAGCGTTGACCAGTTTGACCGAATCTTCACCGTTCCCGGCTTCACCGCAGATTTCCCAGGTCGGTCGAAATCGGGTCAGAATCCTTCGGATTCCTTCCCGGACGATGTCATGGTCATCTGCAATGACAACCCTGGGGTTCAATCGGAAGCCAGTTTCCTTCTGGCGGGGCGCCTGACTCACAGTCATCTGTTGGTGTTGGCCGCTGCTCAAGGGTCACCTGACCAATGCGTTTTGGTTCTACTCACTAGTTTCGCCCGTGCCAAGCGGCGGCTCGAGGTCCTAGCTCATCGCGAATGGCACAGATGACTACCCATTCTAGATCTCTGATTCCATAGGACTTGCGCAGCACGTCAAACGCGCCGAGCTGTCTCGCCCGGCAGTATCCGAGGGAATCGAATTGGTCCGCATCCAAACCCGCAACGACAATCCGGGCCTGGGAGCTGACATTTTTTGCGGCCGCGAGCAAGTCTTCATAGGTTCCGTCGACGAGTCGATTCTCGCAGAAAATCAAAAGGACCTTTTCCTGCGCTAGGGCGGCGCAGGCTTGCTTGATGGATTGGAAGCGGATGAGCGAAAGGTCCTTAGCTTCAACAACATCGATAAACCTCTGCCACACCGTAAAGTCAGTGGTGCCGATCATGACTTGCATCTTTCCTTCCATCGCGCCCTCCTTCATGTGGTATCTCGACCGGCAAGCTGCTCATCTGGCTGACCGGTTGGCGCACGCTCCGTCGGCTTCTTTCCAACGTGAGAGTCTGCGCCCTGCGTCCGCCCACCACTAGACGTCTACACCCCGAATGCCCGTCGAGCCATCGACGGAACGCCGTATTTCAACTCCGGGAAAGTACGGAGAACGCTCACAACGCCGCGAACTACACGCGGTTTTTGGGATCTGCGGTGCAGCTCTGAACTTGAGCGGTCTACGAGAGAAACGCTGAAGACGGGAAAGGAATCAGCCCTGTACCGCGCCGGAAGTCGGGCCTTCGCTAAGGGCGCTCTCGAACTCAAATACAGGTTTCGCGGGATTGTTTCATATTCGCCATGAGGCCAAAGTGCAAGCGTAAGAAGTGCCGCCAAATCATTCTTCGCGGCACGGCGCCCAGACACTCTGAGGGAGATGACAGGGAATGAATACTTGTACGATTCCGAATATTTCATGCCCGGCCTGTAGGAGCGCGCTGGTTTGCAAGGCCGAATACGAAGGTGTTCTTGAGCAGACGATTCTGCGGGCCCTCGACATTTGCCCATTCTGGTGCCAGGCCTGCGACATGCGTTTTTACATGTTTCTTGCCTCTTCTCCTCTCCCGCAGTCCGAACAGCTGCAAACATGGCTTGACGCGGAGCGATACAAAGTCACTTTGTCCTCGAACTAAGCGTAAAACAGCTCTGAATGCGTAGTCCCTCTGTGGCCGTCGAGCACACTGACTCCTGCCCGTTTGCTCCTTATCGAACTTCTACGGCGATTTCCCGCGGGATTTACACGCGACACTGTATGGAAAGTGGCCGCATCCTGTCCTAGGATGGAACTCCCTCCGATAACCATTGCAACGCCACAAGGGGTAGGACCAAATCCGAGTCCTACCCCTTTTCGGTTTAGAGGTCTCTGCGTCCCATCGGCGCCCTTGCTCAGGCCTTCAAATGCGGCGACGCAGCGTCCAGATTGCTAATCAAATTGCGAGCGGCCTCGGGTGGCGTGGGGGAGGGGCCGCGTATGATCGTCCGGGCCGAGAGCCGGCGTCCATACAGCGCCTCGTTTCCGTCATCGTCGGGACGCAAAGTGGATCCTTCAAGCGAAATGCCGGCGAAGAGGCCCCTTGACCTCGAATAGCTGAGGATTTCCGAACGCATGTAGGCATCTGTATCAGCCGCAGCGGCCCGGCCCACGGGCCCAGCAGCGATGGAAGCATCTGCCCCAAGTTTGACTTTGCTATTGAGGAGGCTGTCGACCCCGCGCTCATTCATGATCAGAAACACGAAGTCGGTCGCCTCGCCACCTAGCTGAAATCCGACGCTCGCTCCTTCCAGGGCGTACATCGCGGGGCTACCCCAGGATCCCGAGAAATCCTTCCCACTGCGGCAAACCATCGTCCCTCGGCCATAGCTCCCGCCCACGATAAACGCTGCCTTGAGGACAGAAGGGACCACGACGATACATTTGGCCTTGTCGAGAAGTTCCCTCGGAATATTCTCCGGCGTGTTGAGAATTTCCTTCATCGCCAGTCCGGCATCGTTGAGTCGGTCTTCCTCTTTCTGGCGATTATCCGCGGCAAAGAGCGCTGGGATGCCTAACAGGAAAACGAAAGTGATTGTGATCAGCTTTTTCATTGTTGTCTGCCTCCCTATAGCGGCGCCGGCCGATTCTCGTTCTGCTGCTGACCGCGCGCCTACTCAACAGGGTACGAACCAGCCAAAGAAGAGCAAATACCGGACGGGTGGTATTACTCGCTGGGAAGCGACCCGACTCCCGCAGGTCCTTTCGACAGCTGCTGGCAACCGGAACTTAAAGCCTTTGAACACCGCTCCATCGGCGCCGGATACAGCATTCTACTTGGACGAACTACAGGGTATAGCGAATGGACTTGACATCCGCATGGGGCGAAAGTTGTAAGGTAAACAGCGAAGTGTAGCGCACGTTCGCAACAGCTCTAGATCAGCGGTCAGCAAAATCGGTTTACAGACGAGGTAGCGGAGACGGACGCACATGCAAAGCTAACCTTGCAGCTGGCGGCGCCTCAACTTAGGTTACAATACGGAGGAATCTCAAGATGTTGAATTCCCAAGTGACAAGTGTAGCCCAGTCTGATGGCAAGCTTGAGGGAAAGTCGGAGTGGACCGAACCGGTCAGAAGCCAGTCCGCGACCGGACTCAAACCACTGGGGAACACCGCCGTGAAGAACCTGAGAATTCTGATTGCAGATGATCACGATATCGTTCGTCGGGGAATCAGGTCGCTAATCGAAGCGAGGCCGGAATGGAAGGTCTGTGATGAAGCTCATTCCGGTCGGGAGGCGGTCGCAAAGGCCGAAGAACGAAAGCCCGACATCGTGATCCTCGACGTTTCCATGCCGGAGCTGAATGGGTTGGAGGCTGCCCGAAGAATTAAGAAGGTGTCGCCCAACAGTGAAATACTCATCTTGTCGGTCCACTACTCGGATCAGCTGATCAAGGAAATTCTGGACGCCGGCGTGCGTGGATTTGTCGTGAAATCCGATTCCGATCGCGATCTGGTCGCAGCTGTCGAGTCGCTGGCGAACCACAAACCATTTTTCACATCGATGGCTACCGAGGTGATGCTGACGAATTTCCAGCGGCCTGCATCCGCTCCCATTCCGGGAGCGCGCGCCAGCAGGCTGACTTCCCGAGAGCGCGAGATCGTGCAGTTGCTCTCGGAAGGCAAGAGCAGCAAGGAAGTGGCTTCCTCTCTAGGTATCAGCGTCAAAACCGCGGAAACTCACCGGGCCAACATCATGCGAAAATTGGAAATACATTCGGTGAGTGAACTCGTGAGGTACGCGGTCCGCAACCAAATCATCGAGGCTTGAAGCGCCGCCGGTTACCGTTCGTTCCGCTTAGAAAGTTTAGTTTCTCTTCTGCACCCAGTGAATCTCTGAGGTTTTTGAGGCATTGACTGTATTGTTTGATAGGTACCCATGAAAGAAGATCGCGCAAGCAGGTCCGCGCAACCGGGAGAAAAAGAAAAGCCGTATAGTCTTGAGAGATCAAGACAAATGAAGGCTGGGCCGGCAGTTCTTTTTCTCCCGCGCAAATTCCGATATGGTTTGATGTCCTTCGCGTTTGCAGTACTTCCTGTATTGAGCAACACCTGTGGGAATTGTAATTTTGACGCCTCCGAACCGAACCGCTGCCGAGTGCTCTGGGACGCTTGGGGGATTGTACTAGAGCACGCGGCGGATGGCGGATCGCATTTCTTCAGCCAGAGAGACACCTGACTAAGCTAGAGATTGGAGAGAAACATACCCACATTCTACAAGATCGACAAAGAACGCCAACTCGTGCTGACCATGGGGTTCGATTTCGTGACCAAAAATGAAGTGCTCGCACTTCAGGACCAGATGTCGCATGACCCCGAATTTGACCCCAGCTTCTCTCAGGTGGCGGATTTTGCGCAACTCACCGATACTGACGTCGGGATGGCGGACCTCCAAACCTTTGCGCAGAGGGACGTATTTTCAATCCATTCTCGCCGGGCGATCGTTGTGAAGGGTGACATCGCATTCGGGTTCGCAAAGATATTTGAACTATATCGCCAGTTATCTGGCGCGAGGGGAATCCGGGTCTTTCGTAACTCCGACGAAGCCTCCGACTGGATTCTCCGAGCGGATGTAGCCTCTACTCCGCGCCCGGCGGATTCGGCTGCAGATTCTCCGTTACCCTGAGCCTAGGCCAACGAGACTGTACGCTGATGCATGACCTGGATTTAGTGATTGGATCTATATACGTTTGACGTCACGCCAATCGCCGCGCGTACATGATGAACGGCGGATCGACGCGCAATGAGTGAATTGGCAGTGGGGACTGGCGTTCCAACGAAGGGGTCCAATTGCAAGTGAACAGGTTCGTGCCTACATTCGCGAGACTCTGGCATATGGACGCCGACAAAAAACAGGTGGAGAGGGAAAAATTACACACTGGAATACGCTCGCCCATCGGGAATACATGGTATCATAATATACTGTAACGTATTGATATAAAATATGTTAGCAGTGACGCTGAAAATCGTATTGATTTTGGCTGTTACGGTGCCAGTTCACTCGGTGATTGCAGGAGCAGTTGGGCCAAGAACAACATAGATCCTTCTAAACGGCAACTGGACCTAGGTCGTCCCGCACCCTCCCAACCCGGCGCGGCTGATTCCCCGAAAGCTCAATGAGGAACGTCGATGCGCATGGCCTTGAAAATGGTCCTGCCCCTCATCATCAGCGTCGCCGTGGTGTCGGTGCTTTTCGCAGGCTACCAAGTGCGCACGGAACGGCGCGTCCTCAGAAATGATCTCTCGCGCAGGGCTGAAATCCTCGGGCAGGGACTCCAGGAGAGCGTCGAACCGCTGCTCGATCGGATGCCCGACAAATCGTTGCAGCGGCTGGTGGACCGTTTTGAGGGGCGCGAGCGCTTGCGAGGCGTCGCCGTGTACAGCGCGAGCGGAGCGACCTTGGCGATCACGCCGGGAATTTCATCGATCTTTCAAACCTGGCCGGACGTCGTGAGAGACGCCGCGGCGAAGGATCAGGAACAGGGCCAGTTTGTGCGCGAAACGTTACTCGACACTTCGGGGAACGACGAAATCCTGCCTCTGCACATTCAGGCGGCGCCGCTGCATCGCAACGGCGAAGTTGCCGGTGCGCTCGCCCTCTTCGACGACACGAGCTACATCGACGTGCAACTCGAGCACACGCTGCGAGACTCGCTCGTGAATGCGTTCGTGCAGACGCTGCTGATCACCGGGCTCGCGATGGTCCTGGTGCGCTGGACTTTCATGCGGCCGCTAAAGCGCACAGCGCACTGGCTGCGCACGCTTCGGACCGGCTCCCTCAACGGCGCGAAAGCCCCGCCGGCACTGCCCGAGGGCGAAATTTTCGACCAGCTTCACCAGGAAGTGACTCACCTCGCGCGCGATTTGAACACCGCTCGGGCGACAGCGGAGGAGGAAGCGAGGCTCCGCGAAACGGGCGCTTCGATCTGGACCGGCGAGCGGCTGCGCGTCAGCCTGCAAAGCAAGCTCAACGGCACGCCGCTGTTTGTGGTTTCCAACCGCGAGCCGTACGTGCATTCGCGGAACGAGAAAGACGGATCGATCCGCGTAACGGTTCCGGCGAGCGGTCTGGTCACGGCGCTCGAGCCGGTGCTTCTCGCGTGTAACGGAACGTGGGTGGCAAACGGAACGGGCAACGCCGATCGCGAAGTCGTCGACGCGAACGACCGGCTGCGCGTCCCGCCCGATCTGCCGAGCTACACGCTGCGGCGCGTGTGGCTGACCGCGGAAGAAGAGCGCGGATTTTACGAAGGCTTCTCGAACGAAGGGCTTTGGGCGCTCTGCCACATGGCCCACACGAGGCCGCTCTTCCGGCCGGACGATTGGATTCAATACCAGCGAATCAACCGGCGCTTTGCGGACGTGGTTTTGCAGGAAATGGAAGGCACGGAATCGCCGATTCTTCTGGCGCAGGACTATCACTTCGCTCTCCTGCCGCGCATGGTGAAGGACGCGCGTCCCGACGCTCGCGTGGCAATCTTTTGGCATATTCCCTGGCCGAATCAGGAAATGATCGGAATCTGCCCGTGGCAGCGGGAACTCGTCGACGGGTTGCTTGGCGCGGATTTGATCGGCTTCCACATCCAGACGCACTGCAACAATTTTCTCGGGACGGTGGACCATTCCGTCGAGGCGCTGACGGAGTGGGACCGTTTCGCGGTGAACCGGAACGGTCACGTCACTCGCGTGCGCCCGTACCCGATCAGTGTGGCGTTTCCGGATACAGCGGCCACGCCGGGAGAGGCGCGGTCTGCGGGGGCCGAGCGCGCCGCAATTTGCAGTGAGCTCGGCATCGAGGCTTCGCTTCTTGGCGTCGGCGTGGATCGCGTGGATTACACCAAGGGAATTCTGGAGAGATTTGGCGCCATCGAACGCTTCCTCGATCTTTATCCTGCCTACCAGCGGAGATTTTCGCTGGTGCAAATCGGCGCGCCGAGCCGAACCGACATCCCGCGCTACAAATTGTTTCTGGAAGAGGTATCCGCGGAAGCTGAGCGAATCAACGGAAAGTTTCATTCGGGACGGTGGAAGCCGATCGTGCTTCTGAATTGGCACCACTCGCACGAGGAGATCGCGCGTTATTTCCGCGCGGCTTCCGTTTGTCTCGTGACGTCGCTCCACGACGGTATGAACCTAGTGGCCAAGGAATTCGTCGCTTCGCGCGAGGACGAGCTGGGCGTGCTGATCCTTAGCACGTTTGCGGGGGCAGCTCACGAGCTGACCGACGCGCTTCTTGTGAATCCTTACGACGTTTCGCAGTTGAGTGAGGCGATCCACCAGGCGCTGGAAATGCCCGAAGCGGAACAGATCAAGCGAATGCAGTGGATGCGAAACGCGTTGAGGGAGCACAACATTTTTCGCTGGGCGGCGAACCTGCTGAGCGACTTGACCGAGATTCGCATCGAGACAACCGAGCGAGGGGAGATTCGCCAGCCGCAATGACCACGACGCCTCGGCCAACTCCCCACCTGTTTGCGGACTGGGACCTCATCCGCCGCCGCATTCGCGGCAGCAAACGCCTGGTGATGTTTCTCGATTTTGACGGGACACTCGTGCGCGTCGCGCCGACTCCGCATCAGGTTCGCGTCGAGAGGGCGACGCGGGCGGCTCTGAAAAAGCTCGCGCGACACCGAGGCGTCACACTCGTGGTGATCAGCGGAAGGCGCCGGGCCGAGCTCCAGCGCCACATCGGACTGCCCAACGTGAAATATCTAGGCCTATACGGTTGGGAGGCCAACGGGAACATGAGTTTGCCTTTTTCGGTTCGCGAAGCTCTAGCTTGCACGATGATGGATTTGGTGGTGAGGATCCCCAAAACTTCCAGCGTGTGGGCGGAGCCGAAGGGCGGGAGCTTTTCCGTCCACCTGCTCGGTGCGAGCGCCGAGACGCGGCGGCAAGTGCGGGTACTGGTGCAAAAACTGGTGAGGCCGCACCGCGGAACGCTGAAGGTGATGATGAACCTGCGGGACCTGGAAGTGGCCCCGCTATCGATCGGCGACAAGGGCGTGGGAGTTCGGAAGTTTCTCGACCAGCCGGCCCAGCGCGGCGCGCTGCCGATTTATTTCGGCGACGACTTGTCGGACGAGCCAGGCTTCGTTGCGGCACGCGCAGGGATTTCGGTGTTGGTGGGCAAACGCCGAAAGACACGGGCGAAGTTTAGCCTGCGGGGGCCGGCGGAGGTTACGAAAGCGCTTTCCAGAGTGGAGGAAATTGTTCGATGGACAGGGCAACCACGCCGTTCGAATTCAACGCCGTCTCCTATCTGACGCGGATCGGCAATCAATCGGCGGAGACGATTGCGGAACTTCTGCAGGGGCTCGAGGAGTGCAGCGACGCATCCATCTTTCACCACACGTTTCAAACGCTGGGCGCTCACCATTTTCTGACCGAGAATTTTTCAAACGATTTTGCGCAGTGGGCGATGGCGGACGCCAATCGCAACGACCTCGCGGAACAGCTCGCCTCGCTCGACATCCGCGACTACTTGTCCATCGCCGCGCTGCGCCATGACCTGTGCCGCATCGTGGGCGATTTTTGCGCCACATCTCCCGCGCTCGCCGGCCGATCGGCGCTCGAACGTTTCTATTTTTGCGAGGGCGTGGAAGTGACGGTCCCGGTGGGACTTCAGGCGACCACACTCGACGAATTTCGCCACGGAATTGAACGCTTGAGCCACGCCGGTTTCTATTTCCACTTCATTTCATCGCGGTTGCGCCTGCAGTTGCAGACGAATGATTTTTCGTACTGGCTGGCGAATTCACTGGACCTCAAGACGCTGGCGGACAGCGTGAATCGCATCGACATCTACACCAACACGCTCGAGGGAACGCGGGCCAGAATGCTTCGCCTGATCGACCGCGAACGGAGGAAGTCATGATCGATCCCGGTGTTTCCACTCGAATTCCCCTCGAAGAATACGCGGCCCTGTTGGGCGAAGGAGAGATTGAAGAGCTGAGAGCTCTGGCGAGACCTCTCCGCGGCCGCAGCATCGAGATGATCAACTCGACGGCCGTGGGCGGCGGCGTGGCGGAGATTCTGACGCGCCTGCTGCCGCTCGCCGACGAGCTGGAGCTCGACGTCAAGTGGCACGTGATGACGGGCGGCGAGGATTTCTTCGAGGTGACGAAATCGTTCCACAATGCGTTGCACGGCGCTCCTTATCCCGCGACAGCGCAAGATTTCGAGGTTTACCTGGCCTACAACGAAGGCAACGCTTCGCGCCTCCTGCTGGATTCTGAATTCGTGGTGATTCACGACCCGCAGCCGGCGGCGCTGATCGAAGCCAGAAAGAGAAATCACAGCTACTGGGCCTGGCGCTGCCACATTGATCTGTCACGCCCCAACGAATCGGTTTGGAATTTTCTGGCGCCGTTTGTAGCCAAGTACGACGGGGCGATGTTCTCCTCGCCCGCGTTCGCCCGAAGGCTTCCCATCCCGCAATATCTCTTCTATCCGGCCATCGACCCGCTTTCCGACAAAAATTGCGAATTGAGTTCGAATTTCATCGAGGGCGTCCTGGCGCGATACAAGATCGATCCGCAGCGGACGATCCTGACGCAAATCTCGCGCTTCGACCGGCTGAAAGATCCCGTCGGAGTCATCCGGGCCTATCGCATCGTCAAGCGGTACTTCGATTGCCAGCTCGTCCTCGCGGGAGGAGGCGCACCGGATGATCCGGAGGGCGCCGTAGTCCTCAAGGAGGTCCTACGCGAGGCGGAGAGCGACTCCGACATCAAGGTGCTCGATCTTCCCGCGTTTGCGCCGCTCGAGGTGAACGCCCTGCAGCGTGCCTCCACGATCGTGATTCAAAAAAGCCTGCGCGAAGGATTCGGCCTCACGGTGTCCGAGGCGCTGTGGAAGAAAAAGCCGGTGGTGGCGTCGGCGGTCGGCGGAATCCCCTCGCAGGTGATTCACAAGCAGACCGGGTTGCTCGCGCATTCCATCGAGGGCACCGCGTACCAGATTCGCTTTCTCCTTTCGCACCCGGACATCGCCGCGAAGCTGGGCGAGGCCGGCCACCAGCACGTAAAGGAAAATTTCCTGATCACGCAAAAGCTGAAAAGGTATCTGACACTGTTTTTGGCGGCGAGGAAAGGAAAGTAAGTGTCGTCCTTTGAAAACTCTGATTGCTGCTATCGTCTGCCGCGGGAATATCGATTGGCTGCTCAGAAGCGCGTTGGCCGGGCGAGCCGGATTGCTGAACTCTTAAACGCGCTCGCGAGGCACTTTCTGCCAACGGGTTCTGGTCCTCGCATTGGTCTCTTCCTCGATTAGCTGAAACAAAATATTCGACTTGCGCAACAGCATGGCATATCGTCGAATGGTGTGGAGCCTCATATGGCCACTCTTCCACGCCAGAATATAGCGTGGAATCCTGGTCCTAAGAGTGGCGAGCAGGCGTCGTAGGACCAGCTGAGTGCGCCGAACGAGACCAGCAACGGTCGGCTCCGAGCCAAGCTCCCCCCGCCCCACGAGCCGCATGCGACTCAGAAGCATGCGCGCTCGACTCGACCAGGAAAACTCCGCAAGAAGGGTTGGCAAAAACGGTGGGGTGACAGACCGCCCGCTTTGTGCCGACCAAATCTGCTCTTCTACCAAGGTCCGCAACTTTGAAAGATCACGTGGCTGCGCAAGGGCTTGGAAGAAACAGTCCGGTACCATCGCGCCCACCAAGTCGCGAGCGACCTCTAAAGTGAGGTACATCCAGGTGGCGCATGCGCACCGCAGCGAACGCTCAGCGATGCGCGCCCAATTCCAATCTTGGCGCGAATCGAGCAGTAGTTTCAGATCGACGAGAGGAAGCAGACCCTTCTCGAATCGATGAGAGCGGGACAGGTGCAGACACAGGTGGAAAAGAAAATCTTCTGGACAAAGTGTTCCCACTCTTAGTCCTTTGAGATCAACCAGGATAAATCGAGACCAGAACTCGTGCATAGGCATCGGGAATGACGGCTCGCTACATTCCAACTGGCTGTGGACTTCGAGAAATACTCCGGAGTCCCTGAGCTGGAGTCCAGGAGCGAATTCCTGATTTGGTGCCAAACGCAAAATATGATCTCGATTGATGGCAAGCAGGCTTTCCGGATAGTCGTATCCAAGAGTGCGCAGTACGCCCAATGCATCTTCTTTTCTGTCCGGCGGGACTAGCAGGTCTATGTCGGACATTGGCCGCAAGGACGGGTCGGAATAGACGGTGTGCGCCAACACCACCCCCTTGAGTCCGAGTGCGGGGATGCCGCTTTGCTGAAGGGCTTTCAGAGTCCTTTCCAGTTCATGGCGTAGGAGAAGATTGTGAATTGCCGTCAGTCGCCTGGGCTTGAAAAGGCGCTCCCACTCCGGCAGTGGTCCCAGAATGCCGAGGTATGGCTCCAATGCAACGGTCACCAGGGGATAAAGGTCCACGGAAGTTGAGTTGAGAAAAGTTAGCCAATTGACTTGGCCGAGCAGAGACAGGATCTCACTTCTGTCCCGCGCCTCCCCACGGCTGCTCAGCAACGCCAAGAGAAGTTTCTGCTCAGCACCGAGTTGGTTGTCCGCTTTCATTCCACGAGTTTCCTGGGTAACATTTGTCACTGTTTGGCCCTACCGACGTAACGACGAAAGGCTCGCCGATTTTATCCTCTTTCGCCGGAGAGAGATCGAGTAACGGAGACGTAGCGCGCCCCTCGCTGCCCATAAGGCGATCTTCACATTCATATCGAGCAATCGCCCCACAAGCGTCGTAGATGCTTTTGAAACTAGTCTTCTCCAGCCATGGACACCGATGCGATCGAGTGGCGTCCAGTTGTCGCCGATAAGCCTCTCTGTAATTATCCCGACGACAGAACAAATATGCACTGGTACGTCGCACAGGAGTGCGGCATCCCCGCAAGCAACGAGATAGTCCTTCGACTGAGGTGACCGGCCGAGATGGGTTACGCGATGAGCTATAAGCCCACCGTTCACGGCGATAGCCACAACCTGGCCCACCGCGATTTCGGAAGGACCCGCAAATCGCAGTCGCACGCGGGTTCCCTCTGGCAACGTGGTGCCCATGCTTCCGCCGCGAACTGTGGAAACAAGCCCTTCACGGGATCTCTTCAGAATTGCGAGAACTCCCGCCAGGTTCTCCGGGTCGATCAATTGAGACGAAAAAGACTTGCTGCTCTCATTCATAATATGACAAATTCACTTATCCGCGAACGGGAACGGGGCCACGAAGCAGATACGATCCGATTGATTCGCGAACGTATGCACGGCGGAAAGCCCAGACTAAGCCATCCTGATAAAAGTGAATGGGCGGGATTGCTAGCAGAACGGTATCGAAAATGGCTTGGAATCCAATGGTTCTACTCATCCACTGTATCACCCAAAAGGAAACCCCGCTCACAAGGAAGGCTGTTATTAATGCAGCACCCTGACGGCTGAGCCTGCCCAAGAATTGTTGGCGTCTCGATCCATCAGCATTCGCGTACTTACGCCGATTGAGCAACCAAACAATGGCGAGATACTGAATAAAGTGCCCTATCAACATAGCGAATGTAGCGATCCGTACGTCTCGAACCCACAGGAAGGGGTGAAAGAGCGCAATGCTAACCAGCAAGAAGCTGAGTTCCTGTGAGCTTATCCTTTTCGAACGTTGCAAAATGCGCCGCGTCAACAGGATGACTGGAACAATCGCAATCAGGAGGCAGAGCTTGCCAAGAATCGCAGGTAGCGTGGAGTGGACCTTGCCGAGCAAAAGCGTAAGTGGCTGGTATCGCTTGATAAACCAGAACGCCATCGTGAAGTTGACGGCGAGAATCGTGAACGACGCCAGCCTCTTTTCCGACATCGGACCGTCGTTCAGCTTGCGATATATGTTCAAGATGCCGGAACTCTGCATCGAGACGTGATAGATATTCCAGACAAAGACAGCGGACGCAAGCACGGGTCCGAGACTCATTCGCCGCAGGAAAATGACAGCAGCCAGAATGATAAGCGGCCCGCCGAAAAATGCCGTGCGACGCATCCAGTATTGGGCAAGGTTGTCGTCACCAAGATAGAAGGCATATGTCGAAAGATAATGAGGCATTCCTATAAAATAGAAAGCTGCCAGACCGAAGAGTGTCGCCCCACGCGGCGACAAAATTACGTTGGCGATGATGATCGAGAAGCCAAAAACGGGCGACAATAAGAAAAACCAAGAGTCGAAACGCGCGGATTGAATCCAATGACCAGATGGGACTCCGGTTGGCTCGGGAGCGATATCGGACTTTACCTCCGCTTGGGTCATTGCCGTCTGACTGTTCATAGCCGCGCCTTTCAGTGCTCGACATCAAGCGCCAGCCAGCGTAGCCTTTTTCTTCGCCATGACATCCGAAGCGACCTTGAGTTCTTCCGGCAGGAAACCCGCCTCCAGGCGAGCCTCGGTGCTGACGTCGTACCTCACTTTTGTAGCGGCTTCTCCCATCACTTCGGCAAATGCAGCCATCGCTGTCGTCAATGCCTTCGCCACTTCCATGGCTACGCGCGGATTATCGCGAATTGCCTTTCGAAGATGTTCATTCGCAAAGCGCACGTGCGTGATTTCATCCGCTGCCTGGAACTCGAACAGGTCCACCAGATCGGAATCACCGATTTGAGCAGCCTCGGTGATTGCCAAAGCGACTGCATCGATTCCCCCGGCCTCAAACGTTTTGTTTTGTACTGCCAGCCTGCCTGCCAGACTAGAAATACGACACACGATCCGATATTGGAAATTCATCACTGGATAAGAACCAACTTGTTTCCCTAGCTTTACGACGAGGCGGCGGAACATGTCCACATGACGTGCCTCATCGCAACACTGACGGGCAATGCTCATCCGAAGTTCCCACGGCGCATTGGGGAAATCGGAGAGATTCCGGGCGGCCATCTCCATTCCATTAATTTCTTCGTTCATCTGTCGATGAAGAAACTCCGTGTTCTTTTCTGGGTGATTATCCGGGAGGTTGTGACATTCCGCCCACCGTTCTTTTACCTGAAATCGTTCGTCGCGCAACGGTGGCTCACCGAATAGTCCCGGAGTCAGCAGCTTTTCGTTGATTAGCATACGATTCACCTATTGGATTGCTGGGGTAGAATTGAACTGAAACCCGCTTGTTTAATTACCTGGTGGATTTCATCTTCACTGAATTCGGCATCGCGGCGAGCCTCTACGTTGATCTCTATCTTCTTATCGGCCGTGGCTCTCAGGGGAGTGCCGAGCGCGTCTACTTCTCCCTCCCCTATTTGCAAGGCTGCATTCGCCTTGTTCAAATACTGGAGGGCGGTCACGATTTTCAACAATATCTTCGGATCTTTCTTGGCTAGTTCCTTCAGCCATTGATTCGCGAAACGCACGTGCTGCACTTCGTCATTGAGGATCTCTTCCAGTGTTTCCGCGGCTTCTTCGTCTCCGACCTCGCGCCACTGCTTCGGGAGGAAGCCCAGCAGATCCATCTGGCCCGCTTCGAACGTCCTATTCTGCAAAGCAAGCCGCGCTGCGAGGGAGTCAAACATGCATGTGATACACCACTCATAATTGGCGATCGGAAATTCGCCCTTGCGCCCGCCGATCTTGCGAAGCTTTCGGTAAAGTGCCATCACATGGCGGCTTTCATCCGACGATTGTCGCGCAAGTCGCATCCGAAGTTCCCAAGGCGCATCGGGAAAATCGGCCAGACACTGCGCTGCAATATCGAGAGCTCCCATTTCGTTGTTCATGTGACGATGTAGCCTTTCCCGCTGGCCCTCGGGTGTCAGTGCGGGGTACGAATGCATATCAGTGTCCGTCTGTGCGACTTTAAAGACAGCCTCACGATCCGGGTCTGCTCTCAGGGTAATCCCACGCACTTCCTTCGTAGGAAAATCGTACATGGCCATCTACGCGCCTCCTGCACGAACAGCGGGCTGGTGCGAAACAATGTTCGCTACCAGCATCTCCCTCGTTGCCAGCCCCGCGGACAAGGATTTGTCCGCGATGTTCAAGTGAGGGAGTGCTGCGCGCAATTCCCGGCTCTCTTCGGTCATGCGGGCCAGGTCCGTTACAATTCGCTGGACAATCCGCACGCTCGGCTCATCTAGCAAGGAGTCGGTGACATCAAGATAAGTTTTGTAGCGCGCCGACAATCCGGGAAGTAAACCGTCATAGAGAGAACTCATCCGGCCAGCCGCAGTCTTTGCCGACGAAACTTCCGCGAGCAATGCGGCATAACTGTCCACCGGAGCTAAAGTGAAATGCAAGGGAGCACGTAATTCGAAAGTGCGTTTCCCCAACATGTCCGCATGCTGCGCGAAGTCCCAAATGTGGCGACCGAACAGGACTTTGGCCTCCATCTCAGGAGTCGTCGGCACCCAACGGGACAGAATCTCCATCAATTGAACCGATACGGATCGAAACGTCGCCAGATTCTCTGCCCTGGCTCGAATTTTCGAAGTCATGATTCCTCCATAGCCTTCTCAACAAGTTCAGCTGTCTCTTGTGGTGGTCCAGCGATTAGTTCGTACACGCGGCAGCTCGAGAGTACGGTCAGAAGCTGCAACAATTTTTTCTTGTGTGACGCACCGTAGAGGCAACACCCCAGCAGCCTCAGCCAGCTCACGTGTTTCCTTTCCAGGAGGCAACGTTGAACTGCTGGCGCGTCTGCGAACCCTCTCAAAAAGAAAATACACCTTAGTGGAACACGTGGCGCGGGGTCCAAAGGAAAAAGGGAACCGATTGGGACTCGCAATCGAATGGTACCATCGAGAACCAGCTCCGATGAGAAGGATTCTTGCCGCAGTCGCTCTCGCACGCTCTCGGGCAGCGGTCCTCTACGAATTGACAACGCACGGCGGAATGGCACAACCTCACGCGATGATGAACAAACTGCGCCAATTTCATCGCTTAATAATTGGTGTCCTCGGGCGGCCAAGAAGAGCGATGTAGTTGTCTTGCCAGCCCCCTTATCTCCGACGAGAAGCAGCCCACTACCCGAAACGGCGATCGCCGCAGCATGAAAGAACAACATGTCACGTTGCAAACGAAGGAGCCGTTGCACGGCCAGGTTAGTAACGAACGGTTGCCACCGCATACGCCGGTCTACCAATACTTGAGTCCCTCGGAATCCAATCACAGGTCTATACGGAGAGTCTGTATGAACCAGAAAACGCCAACCCGACACGGTCGCTGAAGGTTGTGAATAATCTGAAGAGGGAAACATGGCGCGAATGAATGCCAAAGCGTCGAGTGGTTCCGGATCCTCAAACTCAACCCGAGAGACACGCGGGAGTCTTGTAGTGGTTAGGGTGCATCGAATGCGCGGAATTTCCTGAGGAAAAGGGGCCTGGATCGAACAGTCGCCATAAACATCATGAAAGCGATCTTGAAAACCGCGATACCGGTCACTAATTTCAAGAACCCCATCCCCGAACTGATACGCTTCGAGGGGGAACCCGCTTGAATCTTCCTGATTCGCTGCTGGTTCGTCGCAATTTGTTGTCACCATCACGTCGCGTGACCAGAGTCCGCTTAAGTGCGTTTCCATGCCGTCAACCACCGACTCACGGCACCCACCAGGTCGAGCCACCCGCCTGGACCACTTGAAATGCGCTTAGGATTTCTTCTTCATTTAACACTCGGACGCTAGGACGCTCATATTTTGGGCGTTCCGAGGTGTTCTTCTCGGCAAGGCTACCTCTGGACTCTCTCTCGCCTGATGTTACTTCCTTCATCATAAACCTCCTTCAGTTATGATCCATTGGTGGCATCGGCAACTACAAAGCCCAATGACGATAACTGCTCCAGTGTGGCCACTACATCGACTGTGGCTTGCTCCCGACCAACATTGTCAAACGTCGCCGTTAGAAGGTGGGCGATCTCTTCTGCCGACTTCGGTGTACCCACCTCGTTCCAGATAAACGAAGCAGTCTTGTTGAGCAGGCAGAATTTATTGTTGCTCGGGTGGAGGAGTATAGTCTCCTCCTGGAGTGGTGCCGCTTCCACCTCAGACTTTTTCAGGTAACGCATCGCACTCCTTCCCCGCCGAACCCCCAAATCGTGATGGGGGTAACGAGGACCATATGTCAGTTCGCTATGTTAGCATAGCTGTTCTGTAGTACAGCGCCAATCCTGCCCCTCCCCTGTTCCAAGCTGGCACCCATTTTTCTGATAGACTATGCTCCTTGATCTTGTATGAGTTCCCTCACTGCAGTCGTTCAGATCGAACCCAAACCATATGCCGCCGGGCGTGCATTTACCTTGATGCAAGCCTGCAAATCGCCTTGGGACATGGCATCGGAAGCGCTGGTCGTGCGAAGTTCCTGGCAAACAGAGATTAAACCCTCTTTCCCTCAAGACATCGCAGGGGATGCAAGAATCTTGCTCGGCGGTAACTCTCGGCCTGTTTGCTCGGACGACGCCACTAGATGGATTATCTTTGATGGAGAAATTTACAACGCCAGCGAATTGCAACAAATTCTCGGATCAAGCTGTCCTTTGGACGCATGTGATTCCAAGCTTGTGTTGGCGGCTTACGATGCCTTGGGAACTGGCTTCCTGGAAAGGCTCAATGGTGTCTGGGTGATGTTAATCCTAGACCTTCGGAGGAGGCGTCTTATCGGTTCGCGCGACCGCCTCGGGATCAAGTCTCTGTTTTATTCCTGCGAGTACGGACGCTTGGTGTTGGCCGGACAGGCCAAAACCGCAGCGGCAGGTCGGAAGCAAGGTCCGGAAATTGATTTCGACCACTTTCATGAGTTCCTCAGAGGACTACCGCCGCGATCTTCGGCGCGCACTTTTTATCGTGACGTGAGGGTCGTCCCAGCGGGATCTTTTTTTGAGGTCTCCCTTGATGACCCTCAGCTGGCTCCCAATTTTCAATCTTTCTGGGAGTTGGAATCAAATGGGGCTCGAAGTGAGCCTGACTCGTCGTTTGCCGAGGCACAAGAGCAATTCCTTAGCCTTCTCGGTTCATCGGTGAGGATGCGGTCTGGCACTGGAGACCACGTCGGCTGCTTCGTTTCTGGGGGACTCGACAGTAGTTTGATAAGCCGATTGCTCGTAGACCAAAGCAGTCAATTGCCAAGGAGTGCTTATTCCATAGTTTTCGATGATCCCGCGTTGACCGAGTTGCCTTACATAGAGGCTGTCATTAAGCAGGGCGGGCTCAGGCTCGTCACTATGACTCTAACGCAAGAGCTGCTTTGGGATTCGGTTGACAAGGCGGTCCGAGTGCACGGTGAACCATTGCTAGGGCTGGATGTACTTGCCCAATTTCATGCCTTGAAACTGGCAGCTACCAACCATTGCTCCGCAGTGTTGGATGGTGGAGGAGCTGATGAATTGTTGGGAGGGTCTCCAACTATCGAATTCGCTCTGATTCGGGACCATATAGAAAACCTCGAAGTATCCCAGTTTGCCGCTGAACTTCGGGCATTAAGGAAGAGGCTGCCCTGGAAGAGTATCGTGCGTAGGCACTTACTTTTGCCTATTCGCCGACAAATCAAACTAAAGCGAGGCTGGGAGCATCCTGATTGGCTCAATCGGAGTGAGAGCCAGGTCTCTTCCCCGAGCATCGTCGGTTCCAAGGGGCTTAGCCACTATCAGCAGGCTGTGCGATTGCAACTTCGCGAACAGAATCTGCCTTCCATACTCATGCACTCAGATTTGAACGCTGCCGCGGCGGGGATTCGAGTAAGAACGCCTTATCTTGACCATCGCCTTGTCGATTTCTGTTTTCATCTTCCCGCCGACTTTTTTGCGACCGTCGGCCTGAAAAAACGCATTCTTCGTGAAGTCGGGAAGGGATATTTGCCTCCTTTACTGATAGAAAAAACCAAGCAGGGGATGATTAGATCCGTTCCGTGGATGCAGATGTTGCGACAGCATGAGGGTACCTTGCGAGAAATGTATGACTCCAGCTCGATGACAAACCTCCATTTGCTTAACGCCGACAGGGTGAAGGCCTTCGTCGACGGCTATCTCGCTGGCAAGCATGATGACGGATTGGCTGTTTGGAGACTATACACGTCGTGGCGATGGCTGGGGTGTTTCTCGCCTGTGAAAGCGTGATCGACAATGGCCCAAAGGCCAGCCCAGAGCTACTGAAGTAGGGCCGCAAATTCCAAACCAACTACTCCATGCCGTCCTCGCGCATCTTCGTCGAGGCCATGGGGGGGACCCAAGGGCATTGCTGAAAGAAGGAGCTCAACTTCCGCAGACGCGTGATCCTTTCCACCAAACGCCCAGGCAGGACTTGGCGCACAACCGATCGCATACCTATTGCGCCAGGTGGCGAGGACGACTTGATGTGCCGCAGGAGCCGCAGGGCTGCGACCCAATGTCCTTTGCGCAATAGGGAGACGAAACGAACGGAGAGATGACGCATGTATCCGAGATATTGGTCGGAGCCCTGGCCGCCAAGAATTACTTTCAGGCCAGCTTCATGCGCACAGCGAAAGATGCGGTATTGAGCGTAGATCGTTGGCGATCCGAACGGCTGTTCCTGCACTCGAACGAGTCGCCGGAAATCCTCAATCAGTTCGTTTGAGTGGATACGAACCAGGTGTTGTTGGGCCGAAGTCGCGCGCGCCACAATTGCGCACCAACGTTCTTCGGAGAGATGGGGATCATCCGCAACATAACTGAACGTGTGCAGTGGAGTCTCTGGGCCTTGGACAGAGCGCGCCATCACGGTTATGGCTGACGAGTCCATCCCTCCGGAAAGGGACACGCCGACGGGAACATCGCTCCGCAAGTGGAGCACCATACTCTCTTCGAATAGATCACGGAATCGCGAGCTAGCTTCCTTCGCAGATATGCGTTCGGGGGGGTTCGTTCGGAGCCCCCAATAACGCACGGGCTGCGCGTTCCCGGGAGACTGGCAGGCGACCGACAAGTAGTGCGCTGCCGGCAGCTGGTGAATACTTTGGAAGAAAGTCTTGTTCGAATGGTCCCCCATTCCACCCAAAAGAAACTCATACAGCGTTTGTGGATCTACCTGGCGGCTTGTGTGAGGGAAATCCAGCAGCGGAGCAATTTCCGAAGCAAAGACGAGGCTTTGCTGGGCTTGAATGTAATATAGAGGCTTTACACCGAATGGATCCCGCGCGAGTACAAGCACAGATTTGTCTCGATCCAGGATGGCAAAGCTGAACATCCCAATCAGGCGTGGGAGTAAAGCGGTTCCCCATCGCTCCCATCCCATCAGCAGCACCTCTGTGTCCGAAGCCGTGCGGAAGGGGTGCCCGAAGATCTCAAGCTCAGTCCGAATTTCACGATAGTTGTAAATCTCGCCGTTGAAAATGACGTGAAAGCGCCCGCTCGTCGTCGACATCGGTTGACGGGCTGACTCGGAAAGATCAATGATCGCCAACCTTCGATGCCCCAAGAGTACGGTCGCGGTCGATTCTTCTCCTGAACTTGCCTCACGGTTCGAGACAGTAAACTCTCGGAAGCCTTCGCCGTCCGGTCCCCGATGAGCCATGGCGCGCATGGCGCGCCTCACCTCCTCCCGATAGGGTTCTACGGGCGCGACCTGCACCGAGCCGACAATTCCACACATTGCTACGCATTCCGATCTGGCCTGGCATCGTAACTCCGGCCCACTTGCATTGTACGATCACCGAATGCTTACGGAACCGAGTGTCACCGGCCGTTCCGGCAGACCACCCTTCGAGAGAACGAGGCTCTAGGTTAACAAACATACCTGGACTCGTCTGGTGGTCGTGGCAAAAGGCAGTGATGAAACCCGCAGGTTCTTGTGCTGATCCTCCTGTGCCAACCGTGAGTCGACCGCCAAAGATTCGATACGTTGACCTCTGATAGTGTTAGCAGCTTTAACTGCCAACCCAATCGACAAATTGCTGGACGGAACACCTGATTCTGGGAATTCCCTTCGATGACCGATCTTTTACGATATCCTTTCTGTTCGTGGCCGAAACGCTGGCGTGCGCCGGCTGTTCACGTCGTGAGGACTACCCGGAATTCGGCTTTCCCGCTCATCATGCGCGCGTATCCTTCGGGCGCCTTTGCGAGAGGGAACTTTTCGATCATGGGGCGCTCGCCCGTCATCTCCGCGAAGACCAGCGTGTCCTGGGAGTCGGTGGGGATGCCGGCCGCCCAGCCCTTGATGCCTTCGCGTCGAAGAGTCCCTCACTCATGACGAGTGCAAAATTTCCTTGAGCCAGGATCTTGTGGACTTTCTCGATCTTGATTGCGAATCCCGGTTTTGCATAGGGCCGTGTTTTTGCTGCCACTACTCAGGCAGCGATGTGCTCTGAAAGTGGACCAGCTCGAGACGATCGCCCTTCTGCGCGTACACCGCCACAAGTCGAAAATGAGCACGCACTTCCTTACCGTCACGCGAGCTTACCGTCTTGCCTTCGCCGGTCAATACCGCGGTGGTGCCATAGATGCGCACCTTTTTCTGCTCAAGCTCAATGGACTGAAATGTCAGCCCATCCCGCAACTCTCGCAATATCCCCTGCTTGTTCAGCACCGACCCGTCTGATCGAACCAACATGTAGTCATCGGAGTAGACCTTTGCGAGCATATCGAAATCTCGGTTCTTTATGGCACGGTAGAAAACGTCTTCGTGTATTTTGAGCACCTCTATGT
>Ga0210410_10001492_pt1 | contig 21993 bp, 27 predicted proteins | sample IncBWC4MmetaG_FD_161058 | JGI IMG/M metagenome (GOLD analysis project Ga0210410, IMG submission 161058) | Forest soil microbial communities from Barre Woods Harvard Forest LTER site, Petersham, Massachusetts, United States - Inc-BW-C-4-M | ecosystem: Environmental > Terrestrial > Soil >... | reverse complement strand
CCACCTTGCTTAGATTAAAGTCGTAATCCAGCGCTTCCACGGGGCAAGAGTATACCTCACCGTCCCCTTCTCTCGCCTTCACACCAGACGCTTCATGACCCAACTTTGCTGGCAGCTTCGGCGGCTCCGACCAATACCCATCTATGAACATGGATTCTGACCGATTGAGTCCTATCGCGTGAACCCTCAGCCTGACTTCGCCCTCTTTGGGCTCTTGCGCATGGACCTCTTCGATCTTCAATACCTCCGGTCCACCGAGTTGATGAAACCGCACTATCTTTGCCATTTCTTCTGTTCCTCCAGTTGATTGAGTTTTTATTTCCATTAGATTATTGATGTAATGCATGCTTCAAATTGGTTCGTATCACCTGGACGCGGTTGCAAAGGCTCGATGGATAGCTCTGCTGTCCAGTGGGAAGCTGGGGTCGTTTTTTAGCTCCTCTATCTGCATGATGTGTCGTGCAGTGTGAAGCGCCGTTGCGATAATCCAGGAATATCCATCCCACTCTGGAGAGGAATAGAGCGGATTGGGTACGATGCGTCCACGAAGATAGGAACTCTCTTCAAGGAGTTCCTGTGTTCTCGCTCGAGCGAGGAGAAATTGCTCTATTACCTCAGTGGAGTCCCAGCGACTTGTGGGATGTCCTGGTGCAGGCGACTGCAGCTTCTTTGATCGATCCGGAACCGTCCTAAGAAGGAACTGGTCAATTTCCAGCGGATCTTGATCTGACTCGTCTGGGGGAAGATCTTTCATGCTACTGATTACGAAATGAGTATAGGTTTCAAAGAGGACCAAATGCTCAAGAACATTCAGGATAGACCACCTTTGCGCTGAGGGTTTGAAATTCCATTGTTCTTCCGTAAGGTTATTTACGTACAGTTCCACGGCATCACGGGTTTCTGTTAGGTACTTCATCGCGTTACGTCGTTGCTCGATGCTCAATTGGTGTCGTTTTTGAGGGATGGGGGTTTCCACGGCGTCATACTCCTATCATTGATCGTTATTTATGCGTTTGTATTTCTGTGAAACTGACTGGTGCTTCAGGAAGGTGGGCTAGCTCGTAACCGAGCTGCGCGTCTACCGCTGATTGTAGTAATTCCACAATCTTCGTTGATGTATCGATTCGTGCTAGCTCGTCTGCGATTTCTCTCGAACGAAGTTTGTACGAAGATCCTTCTTTGAGAACTGCATCAATGGCGTTCTGCAATGTCTCGGGTGTTGGCCGGTCTGTTCGCAGGTCGATTCCAGCACCGGCATGCGCTACTCTCATTGCAACATCTGCTTTATCTTCACCCTTACCTGCAATCACCATCGGCAGACCCAGGCCCAGGGCACGACATACTGAACCAAAGCCACCATTCGTCACAAAGGCAGAGGCATGCTCAAGCATTTCATCCCAAGGTAAATAGGAGAACACCATTGCATTCTTCGGAAGCCCACGTTCGAGTGTGGATACTGGACGGCCGCCGGTTGTTCCAACAACCAGGAGATTATCCCGTTCCGCTAATGCGTCGAGCGTCGGTTGAAGAACTTGATCAAGCTCATGATTGGCAAGAGTTCCTTGAGTGACCGCAATAATCGGCTTTCCGCTTTCAAGAAAAGGCTGTATCTCCTTCGGAAGGACACCCTTGGTAAAGGGGGGCAAGACGCCGACTATATGTACAGTCTCGGGAAGGTCGGCTCTGGGGATTTCGACACTGGGTGAACCCAGTTGCAGAAATAGATCCGGTAGTACCACAAGGCTATCCAGCAAAGACATCGGAAGCGGCCCTACTTCCAACTTCTGCAAGATTTCATCTACGTAGGTGCGAAGTGGATGGGTCAATTTGGCGTCCACATCCTCTGCGATTCGAAGATATGTCTCGGCGGCAGGGGAGGCGGGATCAACGGGTGGAAGACCGAGACCAAAAGGAGCATGGTCGTCGCGATGGAATAATAAAGGATTTACTCCCAGTCCCACTATCAGTGGACGGGCATTTCGTTTTAGAAGAAATGGCAGAATCCCCCCAAAGAGATTGTCTGCCATGATTACATCTGCAGGATACGTCTCGAGAATCGACAATAATCCCTGGTATTGCGCAGGGATAGGATCGCAGAAGACATTCTTGAAGTCGAAAAGAGCCCGGTCCGGTCCAACAGGAGTTCTATTACGCTCGGGAAAGCGCGAGTTCACATCCAACATATCTTCGGTGCCACTCGCTGGAGAAGATATGAATCTCAGACCACACGACTCGGCTCGAGCTCGGAAGGACTGTCCAGAGGTAAAGACGACCTCGTGACCAGCCTTGACGAGAATGCTGCCCACATTGAGAGCCGGGTTTGTACGACCAGTAATCGGTAGAGTGGCAATAATGATCTTCAAAGAGTCTCCAATCGGTGAAATCCACCTGAAAACTCACGTTTTCGGGTAGCGGGGATCCAAACGATCCTCAGTCGTGCAAATCAATAATAGCACGATCGGTCGTTCTTTTCAATCATTGTCCTCGATTGCGGTCGGTTTCGAGCGATTGCGCTGCACAACCAAGGTCCATGGTGGAGCGCTGGCCAGAATCGGAATTCTGTCAGATACGATCGGTCGTGCTATACTATCCAGCCATGAACCAGACAAGAATAGGCACGCGAGATCGCATTCTAGATGCAGGCCTGGACCTTTTGAGCACTTCCGGTTTTGCCGGCGTAACCATCGGTGTATTGGCCAATCAGGTCGGCATGTCCAAGAGCGGTCTCTTCGCCCACTTCAAGTCTAAAGAAGATATTGATATAGCACTCCTGGAGCGGATGGTAGATGTTGCGCACAAGCATGTCGTCGTTCCAGCAATGCGTGCTCAGGAGGGTTTGTCTCGCTTGACAGCACTCGTAGAGAACTGGTTTGGCTGGTCTACTAAAGCCGGCCTCGTCGGCGGTTGCCCGGCCGCGGCTGGGATGTTCGAACTTGATGATGTGGAGGGGCCAGTACGAGATAAATTGCTAGAGCTAGAGAAACAATGGGACAAGATACTCAAGCAATTCATCGTCGAGTCGATTGCTGTTGGAGATCTCCATAAAGATCTTGATGTCGACCAGTTCATCTGGGAGCTGATGGGAATCTACCTGAACCACCATGCGAGCCGTCGCTTTATGCGTAATCGCGATGCAAACATGCGGGCAAAGAAGGCCTTTCAAGGATTGGTTGAGAAGTCGACCCCTGTGGGGTTCAAACGAGCGGTCAAGGCACGATAGGCCTGTTGCCTGGAAGCTCGTCATCACGCTGTTCTATACATGGCTGTTCTACCGCGCGGTCCAGTACCATGCTTATGCCTGCGTCGCCGGTGCCGCTATCGGAGGAACCATTGATTCTCCACCCGCTTCGACAGAATACGAGACAAATTCAAGGCTACCCTCGCCGTTACCTGCGTCTGGCTATTCCTTATCCTATATGTCGATACACCCTAGTCAGTTGGCATGGGGTCTGCGGTCGGCAGCAAGTCTCTCGCCATAAGAGAACTCGGAAAACTGGCACTTATCCATGGGGAGAATTATCATGGAGTTGTTTCCGCTCAAAGCTAAAAAATCAAAGTGTTTAGGTTTCTTAGTCAACGAAAGCTGGAAATTCGACGTGTCCGATTATCCCGGCTCCTCTTTTGGCTATTTCCCTCCACTGCAGCTGCCGCGTTCTAGGCAGTCAAAACAGCATATCTTTCTCCATTTTCCTTTGCTTGGCGCTTACATCCATAAGCGGGTAGCTGTCTCAGGGATGTCAATGCCCCAATCGGGAGCCGTCATAGAGTTACTCATGGTCGGCTTACAACGACCGTGGCTCCAGAGACAACGTCGGTGATTATCCAACTGACCGGAGCTAGTGCTGCATTGGAGAATATCCTTGGCACGAACTGGATGAGCGTTCACTATCAAGAACGGAACTTTACCCGAGAAAGCCGCTTGCCAATGAAGTATTGGTCCTGAGCGAGCTTTCGTTGCGAAGTTCAGAATCAGGACTGATAGGGTAAAGAGTCCATGCCGATCACAGTGACAAATCCATTCAAGGGACGCCAGTATCACTGCGAGGAGTGGGCCATGGCTGGCGGTTCAACGCTGCTGGCCCTGCCGTTTGAGAGCGAGCGAAACATCGGTTTATTCTGAACCTGAGAAATCGATGCATTCTCTGCTGAAGGCTATGGAGGCGCACGCTGCTCTGACTCAGGCGATCGCCGCCGTCAGGAGCGTGATGATCGCCGCCGCGGCGCCGAGGCACGCCAGCATTCAGCTGCACGAAGGACTGATGAAACCTGACCAAAACCTGACCAACGTTCGTATACATCTTGAAATCTACTGAACAAATTGAACAACTTGCGGCGTGCGTCTGTGCGGGCGGGAAGGGCTGTAAATCCATTTAAATCAATGAAAATACAGACAGTTAGTGTATTGTGAGCATTCGACTTTTAATCGACTGGTCGTAGGTTCGATCCCTACCGCGTCCACCATTCTTTCCACTCATTCTAAATCGCTTACACATAGAAACTCTCGCACGCAGGGGAACCTCTCACCGCCCGGATCGTTGTGGTTATCGCCAATTATCGGCCACCGTTGGGCACACTTTGGTCACAGTGCGCTCACGCACGCCAATGCCGTGCGGGAGGCTACCCATGGGATGCGGCCAGCGTTACCGGCACCGTTCGCATTGCGTACAGGTGTTAGCCTAAACCCTGTTGTTTTCTAGAGAGGCAAGTTTCGATGGCAATAGAGAAAGATGAAGTTGTTGGGCCTGTTGAAGGCGAATTTGTGGCTCCTCCCATACCGGTGGATTTGGACGAGCGGGCAGACGCACTACCCGAACAGGAGGAGTTTTGGAAGCCTCCTACGCGCTTCGGGAGCGTGCCCGTAGAAAAGGAGCCGCTGGGCTGGGACCGTCGCAAGGGTTTCCGCAAGTTGTTTCCCCCGATTTACTTGCCCTTTCAGGTAGTGGAGCGCGTCCCGTTCAGCCATCCGAGTCTTGAACCGAACCGCCTGATTTGGGGTGACAACCTTCATGTAATGCGGCAGCTTCCCAGTGAAAGCATAGACCTGATCTATATTGATCCGCCATTCTTTTCTGGTCGCAACTACAACGTCATCTTCGGTGACCAAAACGAATTGCGCTCCTTCTCAGATATATGGGAGGACGGAATGCCTGGATACCTTATCTGGCTCAACGCTCGGCTCTATGAGATGAAGCGGCTTCTCAAGAAGACCGGCAGCATCTATATACATTGCGATTACCATGCGAGCCATTACATAAAGTGTGAAATGGACAAGATCTTCGGGAGCGGCAATTTCGTCAATGAAATCGCTTGGTGTTATAGCGGAGGTGGGAGAGGCAAGAGTGCTTTCGCGAAGAAGCACGACGTCCTACTTTATTATTCGAAGACGAAGGATTACTACTTTAATATCGAGCGTGTTCGAGTGCCTCACTCGTCAAACAGCGGATGGGCGAACGTAGGAGGAGAGATAAAAGGCGGAAAGCGATACGACGCATTGGCCGAAGGGAAAATACCCGAAGACTGGTGGCAGATATCACAAGTAAACCATACATCCCGAGAATACATAGGCTACCCGACACAAAAACCCGTTGAGTTGATGCAACGAATTATTGAGGCGTCTTGCCCGGACGATGGAGTCGTCGCAGATTTCATTCTTTCCCCCAATCTTTCAAGCACTTACCGTTACCGGTTCGTTTGCCCCTACGATGCGTTTTCCAAAACCTGACCAAAAACCTGACCAAACTTCTTTCGCCGGTTGCGCTGGTTGATCGCTACCCGCAGTGGTTCCAGCTCCTGGTGCTGATACGGCTCCATCGACTTCAGGTCGGCGTGCCCCATGGACTTGCTTACCGCAAAGGCATTGCCGCTCTTTTCCATCGTGTAGGTGCCGTAGGTGTGCCTTGCTGAATACGGGACCAGCTTCTTGTCCAGCCCCGCCCTCCCTCGAGCTGCCTGAAAGCCCTTGGCGATTGTTGTGAGATGACCGGACTTCGAACGAGAGGATGGAAAAACCCAACCTTCTTTTCTCGATCCGCACCACGCTCGCAACATAGCTTTCATGCGGTCGCTCATCGGCACGAAGCGGGTTGCGTTATCCGTCTTGCCCTCCGGAACCCAAATGCGGTTCTGATCCCAATAGATATTTTCGATCCGCATGGGAAAGACCTCGTCCGGTCGCATGCCACTGTCCTGCAGAATGACCACGACCAGCCAAGCTTGCTGCCTGAGCCGGCCTATTCTGCGGTGTTTCACCGGATCTAAATAAGCCTGCTCGAGTTCATCTTCGGCCTGCTCATCCATCATCCGATCCCGCCCAGGAGCCTTCGATAACCTGATCTTCGGAATATCCCGCAACAGCTTCCATTCGACGGCCTTGTTCTGCATTCGTTTCAAGGTGCGCAGAGCCTGGTTCGTGTAATGGCCGGTGCAGGTCACCGTCTCCTTCTTTTCTTCATACCTCCCTTCCCCGTCTTTCTTCTTCCTGTTCAGCAACGGGCGCTCAAAAACAATCGATTCGGCCACATCCTGTGAGAGATGGTCGATTCTCATGCCCGCAAGCCTGGACAGTTGTAGCAACCGCCATCCGTAACAGTAATATTTCTTGCTGTTGGGCGTTAGTTGCTGTGAATTGTCCACCCAATCCAGAAACCGTACGGCAAGGTCTCTGAGAACAGGAGGTTTCTTTCTACCTACTTCGATTGCATCGCCTTGCTGAAGCCGTGCCAGCAGGCTGGCTTCGACAACCGCTGCAGCGGTCTTCTTCGTTTTCTTGGTGCTCTTGCGATACCGCTTTCCATCGAAGTAGAACGAGTACCACCAATAGCCACTATCTTTGGGACGAAACAGAGACAAGGTGTTCCTCCATGTGTGCCCGCACAGACGGAATACGCTCGCTCTCGTGGAGAAAACTCTCCACGTCGGTTTTATCATAGCGAACACTTCCCCTTAGCTTGTGCCATTTGGGACCGACCTCCGCGCAACGCCATTGCCGCAGTGTGCCTTCCGGAATTCCAAGAAGCTTTGACAGTTCCTTGGTAGTCAAGAAACGTGCCGAATCAACAGCTGTGTTCATGGCTATCTCCCGTTAGGCCGATACATCAAGCCTTCTGGCCCACATATGAAATAACCCTGTCTCGAATCTCGGTCAAATAATCCCAAAATGCCCGTGCTTTTAGTGTTCAGCCACAGCCCTAAATAAGAGTTCCTCATCCCTCCAAACATGAATTCCCATTCCTGAATAGACCCAGACGTACCAGTGGCTGTTTTTTTGCATGGTTTCAAGGGTCACAAGGCTAATTTGACCAAATTTCAGAGATGCGGCATGCTGGCACTGCTCCGGAAGAACGTTATTCCAATCCAATCGATGGATTGAGACCGACAAGGGCGCAGTGTTCTCAACACAGAGGAGAGAGCCATGAGAATTTCAGCCGGCCAAAGCATTGCAGGGTATCCTGTGTTCGAAGTACGCGAATTCGTCAGAAGATATCGGTCTACTAATTTCTTTACGAAGGCGGCTGAGAATGCCCTAGCGTTGAGTTCGGAGGCCGCTGCCGACTTCCTAAGTAAGCTTGTAGATTTAGGTTTTGCCGAAAAATCAGACGAACAGAATGGGAATCAGCTTTTTCGATTGACAAGCAAAGGGCAGGCACTGGCAAATGCTTCTGCGGCCAAGCCTATCCATCGCAAAACTGCGGAACGCGTCCTTGCGCAGTTCCTGGAGCGAGTACATAGGGTTAATGCCACGTCCGAATATCTATATCAAGTAGAGGACGTTATCTTATTTGGCAGTATGTTGTCCGAGGCCGAACAGCTCGGCGATGTAGACGTCGCTATCAAGTTGCAGCCGAAAGTCGGTGAGACCAGAGCATTTGAAGCATGGAGTATGGCTCGCAGGGATGCAGCGGAAGAAGCGGGAAGATATTTCCACACTCAATTTGAATGGGGAATATGGCCGAGACATGAAGTCCATTTGCAACTTAAGGCAGGATCTCGCAGCTTGAGCTTGCATGAACTAGAGGAAGTCCAGAATATTCCTGACCTATGTTATCGGGTGCTGCTAGGCGATCCAGAACAACTCGCCGCGTCGATGCCCACCGGGAGGGCCATATGAGTATTGCGCCGAACATAGTTGAATGCACAAGAAATCGAGCTTCAAGAATATTGCGCCCGAAAGCAGTTGGTGGCTCGTTAGGCTCGTAACCTGCGACCTTTGGGCTCATAACCCAAAGGTCGCAGGTTACGAACCCAACCCTCGGGGCCTCTTTGAAAGAGGCTGACGTACGAACCCCAAAGAGCTCACTTCTTTTCTTTCATCTGGTTTGAGTTGAATCCACTCTCCAACCAAACATTTAATGAACTGAGTCGAAATTTCCAGCGCTTACCCACTTTCAAAGCCGGAACCTTCTGGGTTCGAGCCATCTTTTCCAGAGTTTTCGGGTGTACTCCCAGAATAGATGCAGTCTCCACCAGATCAAGTAGTGCTTCGAAGCTCCCCTGTTTTGATCCTTCAGAACCACCCTCCGGTTGTGGTATGTCATGACTACAATTTAGTGCTTGTAACAACTGTTGTACCCTCCTTAAGTAGCCTAAACCAAATGACTTAGGATTTTGGGACATGTGTCCTGCATTCGGTCAAATTAGGTCGGCATCTGATCGTTGGCCAGTGGATGAGACAGAGTAACGCCGCTTCTGCTTGTCTTCCATCACTGATCGGACCTCTCAAGCTCCGTTCGGGGAGTCCAGCAGGACGATACACAATCTTTTGCGAAACCGTTGCCTGGGAGCAGATGCAACACCCGCTCTAGAATCCTTTCCTTCTTCGACGCGAGAACCCAAAGATATACGGTTGTGAAGCATTCGTTACCTGAAGGTAGTAGCCGCTCTCTGCCCTGCTTCCAGTAATCGGGACGTGCAGAGGTGTGTAATGGTGGTGGTGGCCAGAGACGGGATCGAACCGCCGATCATTATCGGATCATTACTTTCCGCAAGCCGACCTTGTGTAGATCGATCTCTAGGGTCCAATAGCGACGTCGTTCCGTGTAATCGGTAGCGCACATTGCGGTCTGTTGCTTGCCGAAGTGCCAAGGAAGAGGTCACCGTTGAAATTTGTTTAGGTCTGCTTTAAGTTTCACGAACTTACGGGGTTTACGAAGTTGCTTGAGGGACCATCAAGGGTCCAATAAGAGAAATCCCTCACTTCACCCATGCGATTACACTGTGCAGCGGCCGCGTCTTGCATCATTGCGTCGGTCACGGTACCGGTCATGGCTTGGTTGGATTGAGCGCAGACGCCGCCGAGATCATCGACGGTACTGTAAAGAGTCTGATTGATGACCTAATCGTGGCGAAGTTGGTTGAAAGAATTCCTGCTTCTTTACAGACCGGCATCAATGGTCGGACGGGCGCGGTTGGGTCGGACACCACCCAATTTCTGCGCTTGGCCTAGCTGTCACTTTTGCCAGTATGCACGGCGGATAAGGTCTCTTACATTGCTGATGGATCGCAGCGTGCACCGCATCTTTGTGCACGCTAGGTAGATCGCGGCCAATCAAGGAACGTTCCGTTGATTTTCAACTTAATCTCAGTCGAAGAGGAGAAAAAATGCGCAAATCTTTTGTCCTTGTGGGATTGCTTTTGCTGACAGCCGGTGCGGCCTTGGCTCAGAACGACTTTCCCAAGGTTGAAACCGCGCCGGCGTTCATGTACATCCGCACCGTGCCCCCCGGAAACGCACAATCCGTTAACTGCGCCGGTGGTGGGGGCACGATCGCCTATAACCTAACAAGCATGTTCGGCCTGGCGGCTGACTTGGGTGGGTGCAAGGTATTCGGCTTCCTCCCGTCCAGCTCCCCCTTGTCCAACAAGATTACAGGGAATGAGTTTACCTATTTGTTCGGGCCGCGGATTACATTGCGAAACAGTAGTCCGTTCCGACCATTTTTCGAGCTCAACTTCGGCGGGGCACGCATCTCACTCAGTTGCAACAACAATACTGCTTGCAGTGGCACGAGTTTTGCCAAGAGCGCTTTCGCCATGACAGTGGGTGGGGGTTTTGACATGAAGCTGAGCAAGAAGTTTTCCCTACGCCCCGTCCAGGCCGAATATCTCTACACCCATTTTGGCAACAGCTGCCCCTTCACTATTTGCACCAACAACAACAATCAGAACAGCTTTCGGCTGAAAAGTGGAATCGTCGTGGCATGGGGCGGCGGCAGTGCCTCCAAATGACTTTTCTGTTGACCTTGACTCTCCTCCTCTAGAGATGTCCAGGGTCGCGAGCAGCCGAAAAGAGTGTACAAATGGCTATCGTTTTCGAAGCTAGAATATTGACGATAACTTTGTTTCTCATTTGTTCTGGGATCCCTTTTGGGGACGCACAAACACCATCGAAACCTGGACGGGAGTTCACCATTGATGTTCCACAAAGCAAGGTTGATTTTTTTGTGGGATCCTCAGCGGGAGACGTCGACGGCACATTCAGGTCCGGAAAAGGGGAGTTTAAGGTGGCCTCTCCGGCGCATTCCAGAGAGCGTGACGCTGGACCTGGAGATCTCAGCCGCCAGCCTGACAACGGGTAGTGGCGTTAAGGAGATAAGATGGTTAAGGGGAAGGATTTCTTTATCAAGAACTATCCAACCGTCACTTTCATTTCCACTTGTGGTTTACGCCGAGTATCAATCCGCTCTGTGCTGCATCATAGACGAACTGGTTATTTCCACGGTAGTCGACATCCAGATAGCGCCAACCTCCTTGTAGAGTCCACTTCGGCTTTATCTGATAGTTGAGAAAACCAACAACCTGATAATCCATGTTCGCGCCGCCGCCCCCCGCATCCCCCAGAACTGTCACCGAAATCTTGGGTGAAAGAGGAGCAGTGATTCTGCCTCCGGCAATGCCATCGACCCAGTTTGTCGATCGCGAAAAGCTCAAGCCCAGGATGGAGGGCTCAAAGCTGAGGTCCGCTCCCAAATGCCAATAGCGAATGCCGGCCAGCGCAATGACCTGGAGCCTTGGGTGATCCAGTATCCAATAACCAACCTTCGGGGTTAGAACTGCCTGGTACACTTTCGCCTTCGCCGAAGTCGCGGTACCGATGGGAAGCACCTTGTCATCGGAAAGCTTGATCCACATGAAATCAAGTGGAAGCGCCAGACGGTTGCGCTGGAATTCGCCAGCACCCATGATTCCGATGTTGGCACGGGAGAATACATCCCCGGCGGTCGCATCCACACTGACGTTGCGACCGAGTGCCCCAGCTGTCCCGTGCACCCCTGCGAACCACAGATACGAGTTTGTCCGGAAATGCCATTGGCCGTCCGTAGTGCTGGACGGACTATCAGGAGTGGTGTCTTGCGTCGTTTGGGATTGCGCAGCGGCCTTTGCCGATGTGTCCTGCGCTTTCGCAACCATGCAGAACAACAGACCTAGCCCAGAGCTAACGACTATGCTTAGCCACAATTGTCGATAAGAAGGCATGTTTTCTTCCCTCAATTTTTTATTCGTGGCCTGTTTCAGGAAGCCACGACGAAGTTAGGGAAGTCTTGGAACACCCAATTGTTCTTGAGGGTGTGACTGATGACTTCCAGAACATTTGCATGTCAGAGCCACGTTGGCATTGCCACCGCCGCTGCGGTAAACCATCTTGCTGACCCGGCCACCTGCCTCCCTTCCTCTGCAATAACGAAGTGGTGCGCATCCATGCAGGAAAAGCGATCCTTCAAGAACTCAGCGCTCGCTTGACTCTGAGTCCCAGGGCAAGTAGACAGAGTCCGGCCCCGACGAGGCCCATCAACGGGAAGGAGCTAGCGGTCTTAGGCAACGTCTGCGGAGCCGGTTCCGCAGACGCGGATTCCACGGGTGCGGGAACAGGGCGCATAACGACAACCAACAAAGTTGCGCCGGTTTGGAGAGGCTCGGGTGAAGGCGGCGGCGGAGTGGCAGCTAGCTTCACTTCGTGAGAAACGACTGTTTCCGGCGATTCGGTGACGGCGGTTGCGGAGACCTGCATGCCCTTCTTTAGTCCGAAGGCATCGGTTTCTTTCCCACTAATCATGAACTTCTGGCCTTTAGGGATCTTGAAGGATTGATTCGTGCCGTCTTCCATAGTGAGGATCACACTGTTTGGCGGGGTGACGTGCCAGACCTTGCCGGTGACGGTTTTGACTGTGGTGACCAACCGCGGAGTAGTGGTAACAATGGTTGTACGTTCAAACTTCATGCCTGGCTTTAAATCGTGAATCGTGAGTTGCTTGCCGTCGACGGTGAGCGTTTTGTTGTCCGGGACATTGGGGAAATCGAGAAGCTCCCTATCTTCCCTCCTGATGATTAGGTCGTTGCCAGAAACGGCGACGACCTCGCCACGTTCCACGTTGACAGTCTGCGTCGGAGCGCCGTGCTCGACGTTGGTGCTGGTCTGCACTTGTGCGCTGGCAACTAGGGTAAGGAAGAGCGAAGCACCGCCCACCATGACCCACTTGAATACGATGCTTTGCGTTTGTTGGATCGGGTTCATTTCTTATTTCTCCTTCGAAATGATTTTCTTAACTGAGGGTTGATTCGCGACTGGCGTCGATCCGTTCACTTTCTCCACGGAAGCGGAGACAATGTATCGCTGTGGAGCGCTGCCAACAAAGTAGAACGGATAACAAGTGACGAGGGTCAGAGTCGCATTCGGGGTTGGCTGGAGGACGCGCACGTCCTCGGGATTCACGATTTGAATTGTCTCTACAACATAGGTGAGCGTTCGGCCCCGTAGAGCCAACTCGACGACATCTCCTGGAGCGATATCCTTGAGACCACGAAAAAAGCCATCGCGATGGCCGGCGATGCCGAGATTGCCGCGCTGGCCAATCCGCGCCGTGCCGAGGATGCGGCCTACGCCACGGTTGAGGATCAGGTCCTCTGTGCCGTCAAAGACCGGAACTTCCAAGTGGATCTTCGGGATGCTCAGAAGGGCAATGGGAGCACCAGCATCTTCCGCGAGGCTGTCTCTGAATGCTTGGACGCGCTTCGATGACCACATGGAGAGATCCACAAGGGAGCCGGAAGCGGGGTCGTATGCCTGCGTAACACTGTTCTGCGCAGACTCTAACTCGTCCGCTTGAAACTTCAACATCGCTGCGCGGGAGAAAATCAATCTATCCGCCCGTGCACCGCCCCACACCGCCAGAAGCACCAACCCCAGCAGGAGAAGGATCCGTTCGAAAGAGGAGACTTTCATCTTTCGGAGCATAAGTGTGGAACTCTCCGTATATTGCAAGGCTCGATGGTATGGAGCCTAATTTAGGAGATATGGCTCTGTTAACTAGCAAAAGTACCAATAGACGGGGGAATTTGTACCTGCGACATTACTGGTTATCCTGCGATGCCAGTGTTACTGCGAGCTGAATGCGAAGGTTTCACGGGAGTAACTAATTCAATGAACTGTAGGGACTGCCGATCAGGCGGGGAAAACACAAACCGGGGCAACGCTGGAACTCCATCAACTGGGGTCAATCGGCCGGATTAAGGTCTGCTGAAGTATTCTCTGGACCCCGGAATCTCCCCGGCTCGCTGTATTTTTTCGTGCTTTCGACAATCTAAGGACAGCCCATGAAAAAACCACGCATTTTGCTTGCAGACGATCACGTTCTTCTTGCCGAGGCGCTCAAAAGCATGCTGAGCACCGTTTACGATGTAGTTGGCACAGTGAGTGACGGTAGGTCTTTGCTGGACGCGGCCGAGACCTTGGAGCCCGATTTGATTGTCGTCGATATAGGCATGCCCCAGCTCAACGGACTGGACGCGACGAGGAAGATTAAGCGGCTTTTACCCAAGGTCAAAGTTATCATCCTCACAATGAATGAGGAGAGCGGTCTTGTTGCAGAAGCGTTCCGGGCCGGCGCCACGGGCTACCTGCTGAAATATTCCGCTCCCCGGGAGCTACTTGAGGCAATTGAGGAGGTCCTCAAAGGGGCATCTTACCTCTCACCACGAATCACTCGGGGAGCTGTTGCTGCCATGCTCCGAAGCGGCACTGCCCATCCGGCAGAAACTCATGAACTCACTCTGCGTCAGCGCGAGGTAATCCAGCTCTTAGCCGAGGGCCGCTCGATGAAGGAAATCGCGGATGTCCTTACGATCAGCCTCCGAACCGTGGCTGCCCACAAGTACCGCGTTATGGAGTTACTGGAGATTACAACCAATGCAGAGCTATACCGTTACGCCGTGAAGCATCAAATCGTCACCGCGTAAAACAATACCTTAGAAAAGCATCCTTAGATATTCTTCCCCGTTTAGTTATTTCTACCAATAGCCAAGGCCCGCTCCACCTTTTATCCTCTTGACTAACAGGCCATGGCTTGCACAGATGGATCTAACGATGGAAATCAGTCGGCCAGTAATGGAGAATGAGAAATGGCCTACTCGAATACTGGTCGTCGACGATCATTTGGCCGTCCTTGAGTCGCTCGTTCCGACGCTTGAATCACAATTCACGGTCGTGGGAACAGCCTCTGATGGCAGGGCCGCGGTAGAAGCCGAGGAAAAGCTCCATCCGGACGTTGTGGTTCTTGACATCTCAATGCCGGGGATAAACGGAATCGACGCTGCCAAGATAATACGGAGGAGCGGGTCGAAAACTCTTATCGTCTTTCTCACGTTTTATGAGGATACCGACATCCTTGCGGCGGCAGAGCGCGCAGGTGGGTTGGGTTACGTCTTGAAGACTCGCTTGGAAACAGACCTGGTACTTGCCATTAAGGAAGCGCTGGAAGGTCGCGCCTTCGTTTCACCATTCTCGAAATGGTGAGCCTGCACTGTGCACTCGATCTCGAGCAACTGGTAAGAGCGCTATACGGAGGCTTATGTTAAAAAATAGCGCGCTGTGGATGGCTCGCGCTGGTTGTGATCACGGAATCATCCCGCATTCGAACATTTTGTTTGCGATCGGAGCGGCTACTTTGTTCAGGAACTGTTGGCGCATCTTTGGATCGCCCTTTAGAAGACCCACAACCTTCTGCTTCGTCGCGGCTTGCTGGGGATCTGGTGGTTCCTGCTTTTGCGCTTTCAGGTCGGCGCAGGTGGAGTTCTGATACTTGTCGATTACCTTCTGGGCGACCTTATCCATGATGGGATATTCGCTCGGTTGGGTGCTGGCGGAAGGAACGTCAATTGCCAGCATAAACAGTAGAAGGAGTGCGATTACAGAATAGCCCCTCATGATTGTTTCCTCCCCTCGTGGCGAACTGTAGCGAAGTATCCCATGAGCGAGCTCCAAGAGGAACTGTTAAAACTGCCGGGAAAGATCAAAAAAACACGCAAAGGTTTTGGTGCGCTCTCGGTGAATCGGTGTAGTTTTTGGCAAGACCTTGCTCGTGAATCGACAGGTGTGGCGAGCTGTCGCTTGGTGCTTTTGTCAGCTGTCTCCATTTTTGCCGGCATGCGGCTTCCAGAGCAAAGGCGCATGCCGCGGGGATTGACGGGAATTAGTAGTTTTTCTGGCTCCATTCGCTAGTTCTCCTAGTTCCATTAGGGGCAGAAGTCAATGTAAAAAGGCACCCTGGATCCTCTGGGATCTAATCAGTCGCGAACTACCGAAACCAAGAACGTTTGCCCGATGAGGAGTGATGTGTGAACAGACTCAAGCGAACGCGGCGCTTCGTGGCCCTGCTTTGTTGCTTCACACTCCTTTACGGGTGCAGCCCAAAGAACGAGAAGCAAACAGCAGAGCAACGGGTCTCCACGCCAACCGGAGACTGGCCGCAGGAGATAACGAAGGAGGGCAATCGTCTCACTTACTATCAGCCGCAAGTCGACGCTTGGACCGACTACCGTCGTCTGGATGGCCGCGTAGCTGTCGTCCTCACCCCAAATGGTGGCCAGAGCGTTGCAGGAATGATCACTCTGCAAGCTCAGACAGACACTGATTTCGATGACCGCACCGTCGCAATTCACGATATCCGTGTGACCACAGCACTCTTCCCGTCATTGGACAATGCTACACAGCAGAAAATGCGCTCCATCGTTGAAGGCCTTTTTCCGAAGGACGCAGTTCTTATTTCCCTCGATCGGATGCTCGCCGCAGCAGAGGATGAGGAAGCACCTGGTCAAAAGACAGCTCTAAGGACTGACCCGCCCAAAATTTTCGTGAGCACAGAGCCTGCAATCTTGCTGCTCGTAGACGGCGATCCCATCCGTGCTCCGATTCCGGAGACGTCGGTGGAAGTGATCGTCAACGCGAATTGGGACCTGTTTTTCGATAAAGCGCGCCAGCAATACTATCTTTCACAGGCGCCGCTGTGGCTGCAGGCCCCCACATTCCACGGGCCTTGGGCCATCGCCAAAAGTCTGCCACCCGATATGGCGAAGTTGCCTGACGATTGGGCCGACGTAAAGAGAACGATTCCATCCAACCCACCGGCGAACGGTAAGGCTCCTAAAGTCTTCTACAGCAACACCGCAGCCGAATTGATTGCTTTTGACGGTACACCTCAGTGGAAAGCGATCCAAGGTACGAACCTGGCATACGCTGCCAATACCGACAGCGATTTCTTTATCGATTACAGCACCAACCGTCTTTACTATTTGACCTCCGGCCGATGGTTCACCGCTCTCCAACGAACCGGACCTTGGTCATTCGCCAGCGATAAGCTCCCTCCCGACTTCGCCAACATACCCGCTGATAGTCCGGCAGCCGATATTCTGCCCAGTGTACCGGGCACCGACGAGGCGCGGGAAGCCGTGATGATGGCCCAGATTCCTACGCTGGCAACGGTCAACAGAACCGAAGCCGCCGCCACCGTGAAAGTCAGCTACCAGGGACAACCGCAATTCAAGCCGATCGAAAACACACAACTCTCATACGCTGTGAACACTGACAGTAAAGTCATCAAAGTGGGCGATCTCTACTATCTCTGTTTTCAGGGGGTCTGGTTCATGTCGAGGGGCTCCAATGGCCCCTGGGAAACGGCTAGCTCTATCCCGGGTTCGATCTACAAAATCCCCTCTAGCAGTCCGGTTTACAACGTAACGTATGTCAAAGTCTATGAATCAACCCCTCAGACGGTCACGTGTGGGTATACCGCTGGTTACATGGGCACCTTTGTTCTGGGTATGGCCGTCGGTGCCACTATCGCGTATGGCACAGGCTACCATTATCCGCCCTATGTTTACTGGGGCCCCCGGCCCGTCCCTTACTATGTCGGCTATCCGCGCACGTACGGCGTCGGGGTCCACTACAACTATTACAGCGGGGGCTACTATGCGCAGAAATCTGTATACGGACCTTATGGCACCGCCAGCAGGTCAGCCTGGTATAACCCGTCGACAGGTTTTTATGGGCGGTCGGCCACGGTACAAACCGCTGTTGGAGGGGCAACTGTGGGCCAGGCTTACAACCCGTGGACCGGAACTTACGGCGCGACACGCCAAGGCTCGAATCCCTACTCGCAGTGGGGCAGTTCTGTCGCTGTTCGCGGAGATCAATGGGCTCAAACGGCCCACAGATCGAATTCCAATGGAACGATAGCCGGAGGTAGAACCTCTGAGGGCGGGAGAGCTGTGGGTGGCGCAGGTTACGGTGGCTCAGGCTTTATAGCTCAGGATAAAAACAACAACATGTATGCCGGTAAAGACGGCAACATCTACAAAAAGGACGCCAGCGGCAATTGGTCCAAATATGGTAGCAGCGGTTGGTCCAGTGTTCCTCCGCCCGCCACCCCGTACAAGTCGTCGTCTTCAAGCCCGCGGCAACCGCCGGTATCTCAAACGCGCCCCTCAACGCAACCGGCTACTTTGCAAGCAAGGTCCTCCGGTACAAAGGAGGGCTCGTCTATAAAGCAGGGTTCGTCTCCACAAACAATGCAGACGCGCCCTTCAACCGGAACGCCGCAATATCCGTCCGCACAGTCGCAGTTCGCAGGTCAAGGTCGCCCCAGCCCTTCGCAGCAGCTCTCTGCGAATCCAATTCAGCAGCCCTCGGTGAACCCGATTCAGCGACTCGATCGCGAGGCAGCAGCTCGCCAGCGGGGTGCACAACAGACAGCGCAGTATCAAAGCGACCGCCAAGCCCGCGCTACTACGCCTGACATCGGAACCGGGTCCTCCGGGCGTGCACGTGGCCGCCGGCAATGAGAAGAAGCGATCATCATGGTTGAACACGACACATCGACAGGCCAGCCCGTCCTGACAACAACACAGTTGGCGAATCAACGAACAGATCTGGCGCGGCTACGCACTAGCATGGCCGCAGATCGAACGCTCATGGCATGGGTCCGCACAGCGTTGTCGATGATCAGCTTCGGATTCACCATCTATAAGTTTCTCCAAGATGTAAATGTGTACGTTCGGGTGAACGGAGGAGCGGGAATTCGCGAGCAAGGTCCGCGGAATCTCGGCCTATCCCTCATCGTATTGGGCACCGGCGGATTGCTACTTGCATCCATCCAGCACTGGAGGTTGCTGAAGGAGCTGAACGCTGAAAAACCCCGGAAGCACGTGTGGTCTCTCTCGCTAAGCATCGCTTGCTTCATCTCGCTCATTGGATTGATGGCCTTCCTGAGCGTGCTCTTGAGGAGAGGACCCTTTTAGCCCGCCCGCGAAGTCATGATTAGCCTGGCCATTCAACTCTCGGCGATTTTCTTACTAGCCTGCGTTTTTCTTTTTGGCAAGTATCTGCGAACTTCTCCTTCGCGGCACCCCCGGCGCTGGTTATCAGCCGCGGCGGGCGCTTCGGTGGCCTATGTCTTTGTACGGGCTCTTCCCGAAATGAGCGAGGCGCAGGACGTTTTCACGCGGGTAACTTTTCACCGCGGATTGCCATTCCCGGAACTTCGCGTTTACACGGCTGCCCTGATCGGGTTCCTGTTTTTCTATGGTCTGGAGAATATGGTTTTGCGATCTGGCGTACCCCGCAGAGCACAACGCGAACCGGCTGCTCGATCGACTTATAGGCTTCAACTGGGCGGGTTTGCCGCCTACGGCAGCTTGGTCGGTTATTTGATGGTTCATCAACGCAGCTTGCCCACGCTTCTATATCTGATCGCAATGGCATTGCACTTTCTGGCTGTGGAGCGCTCGTTTGAGCGCGAGTACGGCCCCATTTACGACCGCAGCGGAAGATGGCTGCTGGCGGCCGCCATAGTGGCCGGGGGATCCGCAGGGATCTTCACTTCCATGTCCGAGGAACTGCTGGCAACACTTCTTGGGTTGAACTCCGGGGGCGTGATCATCAACAGTATGATTATGGAGTTGCCAAGCGAGAAAGAAGGACGCTTCTGGCCGTTCTGCTTAGGAGCGATCGCGTATTCGCTTCTCCTGCTGCTGATCTAGACGATTGACGCCCTGGCCTTCCTCTTAAATTTTGCCTGCTGACCAAGGCGTCTCCTCAGTTACATAACGAAGCTCTAGTCTTTTTTCCGCGTACTATTGTTAATTCTGCCAGTTGCCCCTCCCATAGCCCTTTCATAAGATTCCCTCAGCGGCCGAAGAGCGGATCTCTTCCATTGCAATGACCCCGACTAGCCAACAGGAAACGTGCGACCTACAGCCAGCCTTCCACATCCTGGCTAAGCCAACCGGTTCTATCTGCAATTTGGACTGCAAATACTGCTATTTCCTCTCAAAGGAGATGCTCTATCCAGGAAGTCAGTTTCGGATGGCGGACGAGATGCTGGAAACCTATATCCGCCAGACCATTCAGGCTCACAAGGGGCCTGAAGTAGTCATTGCATGGCAAGGGGGCGAACCGACCCTGATGGGTCTGGATTTCTTCCGACGGTCGATCGCGTATCAGAAGAAATACCTGAAGTCCGGGACCACTCTACAGAACACACTGCAGACAAATGGCACACTGCTGGATGATGAGTGGTGCGAATTCTTCCGTGAAAACGAATTTCTGATCGGCCTCAGCATCGACGGGCCGCGCGAAATGCATGATCTCTACCGCGTGGACAAAGGCGGACAGCCCACATTCGACAAAGTCATGCGGGCTGCGCGGCTGATGCAGAAGCACGGGGTTGAATTCAATGTACTGACCACGGTGCACGCGGGCAATGGCGATCACCCGCTGGAGGTTTACAGCTTCTTGCGGGATGAAGTAAGAACAAAGTTCATCCAGTTGATTCCCATTGTCGAGCGTGCGACGCCGGAACTCCTGCCGCTTGCAAACCTGGGTTGGGGCGGCGCGCACCATACGCGTCCCTTGTACACGCTCGACGGTGATGTGGTCACAGAGCGCTCGATCAAGTCCGAGCAGTGGGGTGAGTTTCTCATTCGGATTTTCGACGAATGGGTGCGCCGCGACGTCGGGACCGTATTTGTAAACATGTTTGACGCCGCGCTCGCATCGTGGGTCGGAGCTCCGCCAGCGCTCTGTGTCTTTCTGGAAACCTGCGGACAGGCTATGGCGCTCGAACACAACGGCGATCTCTATTCCTGCGATCACTTCGTCGAACCGAAATATTTGCTAGGCAACATTCACAACGAATCGCTGGCCCGACTCGCCGGTTCGGAACAACAGCGAAGATTCGGGAACGACAAGCGCGACACGCTTCCCCGCTACTGCCGCGAGTGTGAAGTGCGCTTTGCATGTCACGGCGAATGTCCAAAGAACAGGTTCATCGAGACGCCCGATGGCGAGCCGGGGCTGAACTATCTCTGCTCCGGATACAAGGCTTTCTTCCACCACGTGGGCCGGCCGATGACGATTATGGCCGAGTTGTTGCGTCGGGATCGCGCTCCGGCCGAGGTCATGCAGATCCTTCCCGCCGAAGAATCCAGATTGAAGTCGGCAATGGCGGGCGCGGTTGCAGCGATCCATGCCCGTGCGGCAGCGGGCGCAAATTCAAGTTCTGCCATGGAACGTTTGAAAGTAGGAAGCCCATGAGGATGCCCCGCGAGGCCGGAAGATGGCCGTCGGACGAGCGCGGTCAGCGAGATTTGTATGCAGCCAGAGATAAAAAGGACAAGCGAGGTGACAGCACTCAAGAGAAGGAACCTGAAACTAGAGAATCACATCCGTGCGGCAAACGTCCCGACAATTCTTGGTATCGACTGAAATTTACGCAATCGGGTTCAATCCTTGATCGTCGGTACATGATCCTCGCAAACAGCGGCTGCCAGAGCGATCTCTTTGACGTAGCCCAATAGGTGAGTAGCAACATTATGGCAGCCGGGATGGTCGCAGAAGAACTCAGTAAGCTTCTCTTCATGGCCATCTGGAGCCATGATGCCCGTGTTAATCGTTATCTGAGGAATGGCAAAACCCCTTTCCGATGCAGCTAAAGATAAGAGTACTTCAAAGATAAGGAGATTGAAATGCCAGATGCCAACGTAGCACGCACTGTTTTGCCGATCCCGGATCGGCCGCATATCGGTTTGACTACCTACGACGCTAAAGATCCCAACACAAAGTTTCCTGCCATCGAACCGCTGCGGCCGCCGAAAGGTGCACCCAACGTCCTGATCGTCCTGCTTGACGACGTGGGCTTTGGCGCCTCCAGCGCCTTTGGTGGACCGTGTCAAACACCGAATTTCGAAAAGCTCGCCTCCAACGGACTGAAATACAACCGTTTCCACACTACCGCGCTCTGCTCACCGACGAGGCAGGCGCTACTCACGGGTCGCAACCATCACTCGGTTGGGATGGGTGGCATTACCGAAATCGCCACTTCTGCGCCCGGCTACTGCTCCATACTGCCCAAAAACAAAGCACCGCTACCGATGACGCTCAAGCTGAACGGCTACTCGACGGCACAGTTCGGGAAGTGCCACGAAGTGCCGGTCTGGCAGACCAGTCCGATGGGTCCATTCGACCAATGGCCGACGGGCGGAGGAGGATTCGAATATTTCTATGGATTCCTCGGCGGCGAGACTAACCAGTATGCCCCCTCGATTTACGAAGGCACCACACCGGTGGAACCGCCGAAGACGGCAGAGGAAGGATACCACTTCACCGAAGACGTTACAGACAGGGCAATTGCCTGGGTGCGGCAGCAGAAAGCGCTGATGGCCGACAAG
>Ga0210410_10001490_pt1 | contig 22021 bp, 15 predicted proteins | sample IncBWC4MmetaG_FD_161058 | JGI IMG/M metagenome (GOLD analysis project Ga0210410, IMG submission 161058) | Forest soil microbial communities from Barre Woods Harvard Forest LTER site, Petersham, Massachusetts, United States - Inc-BW-C-4-M | ecosystem: Environmental > Terrestrial > Soil >... | reverse complement strand
TCCTCTCCGGCCTCGAATCGACCGAGCTGGCGCTCGAATGCGGATTGCGGCACGACCAGATCATCATTTCCTGCAAAGTTTCCCGGCCGCAGAGCCTGATCCGCGTATATCGCGAGCTTTCCAAAAAAACGCAGCAGCCGCTGCACCTCGGCCTCACCGAAGCGGGCATGGGCACGAAGGGCGTGGTGTGGTCATCGGCCGCTCTCGGCGTCCTGCTTCAGGAGGGCATCGGCGACACGATCCGCATTTCGCTCACGCCGCGCCCCGGCGGCGATCGCCGCGAGGAAGTCTACGCCGCGTGCGAGTTGCTGCAGGCGCTCGGCCTGCGCGCATTCGCCCCGAGCGTGACGGCCTGCCCCGGCTGCGGCCGCACCACGAGCACCACGTTCCAGGAACTCGCCGAGCGAATCCAGGACTACATCCGCGACAGCATGCCCCAGTGGAAGCAGCAGTACGAAGGCGTGGAGGAAATGACCCTCGCCGTGATGGGCTGCATCGTCAACGGCCCCGGCGAATCCAAAGCCGCCAACATCGGCATTAGCCTGCCTGGCACGGGCGAAGAGCCCAGCTGCCCCGTCTACATCGACGGCAAGAAAACCGTCACACTGCATGGCAACTACGACGAGCTCTCCGCCGCGTTCCGCAAATTGGTCGACGATTACATTCAAATGAAATATTCGCCACGCTCTGCTTTGCCCGCTACCGCCTCAACCACACAACAATGAATTGGGTCATAATCCCGTTCTTGCAAACTCGATGCCGATGACTAAGGCCACTATCGCGACGCCTACGGCCACTACAATCCCGACCTTTGCGACTTTCGACAAACCCGGGCCCTGAATCTTTTGCACGTCGGTGTAGGAGACAGTCGTGACCTTGCCGGTCTTGCTGTCATTCACATCGAACGAGGATTCCTCAATCTTGCCGATGTAGCCCTTCACCATAGTTCCACTCGCTAGAGTCACTCTCACTTTCGACTTCTCGCCTACGCCACGCTTTTGCACCTGCGCCTTGACCTTAGCGATTTGCGGCGTTGCCGCCGATTGGTCGGCGAATACCGCGCTACTGAAGGCCAGCGAGGCAATCAGGAGCAAGGATAGAGTCCGCATGGTTTCTCCTGTCCTAGTCGTCTCCCAGTGATATCGGAGCTATTCGTTGAATCGAGTCAGAAAGGGTACCCAAACCGCTGCGGAGCATATGGCAAGAGGCAGTTCCTTGCCACTGTTTCGCATTTTCCCGCCGCTTCGCAGACAAGTTTTTTACCGATATAGACGCGCCCTTAACGCGGCCTTAATGCACCCGTCATGTGACCGCGTAAACCTCCATGAGGTTGATTTCAACCAGGAGGAAAACATGCAATCTAGTACCACCAAGAAATGGCGAGCGAAGGCCGCCACTTGCGCGTTCCTGTTCGCCGGGTCGGTTTTTGGCTTTAGCGCAGCCGCCCAAGCCCAGCAGGATCCGGACAAAGCGGTCGACGCGATCAAAACCGCCACGCCGATTAAGCACGTCATCATCATCGTGGGCGAAAATCGCAGCTTCGATCATCTTTTCGCCACGTATGTACCGAAACATGAAGACGAAAGCGTATTGAACCTGTTGTCCGAAGGCATCATCAACGCCGACGGAACGCCGGGCCCGAATTTCTCCAAGGCCCACCAATACAAGATCGTGTCCGCCCCGAACGGCGGCAAATTCTTCAGCAGCGTGGATATGGCGGACAAGCACCTCTACACCACTCTGCCGCCGCCGGATTTGGGCGGCATTGGCGCGGTTTCGCCTTATGCGGGCATCCTGCTCCTCCCGGGCGGTAACCCGGGCTTGCCGCCACAGGATCAATTTCTCTTCGCCACCGGAGGCAGCGGCCTGCCAGTCACGCTCGGCCCGGATACCCGGATTACCAACGTCAGCGACCTGCCACCGGGACCGTTCCAAATCACCGGCCCGACCATGCCGTTCGACGCGTTCACCGGAGACACCATCCACCAGTACTTCCAAATGGTTCAGCAAGTGGATTGCGCCATCGACAAAGAGCACGTATCGAAGAAGAACCCGACGGGCTGCCTGCACGATCTCCAGTCCGGGGTTACCACAACTTACAGCACGCCGCTCACCGGCACGCCGCACGACACCGGGCAGACCATGGCTTTCTTCAACATGCAGAATGGAGATGCGCCGCTCTTAAAGTCCCTCGCCGACCACTATACGATGAGCGACAATTATCACCAGCCCGTCCTGGGCGGCACGGGACCCGACAGCCAGCCGCTCGGATTCGCGGATCAGGTGTTCTTCAGCGACGGGAACGGCAATCCAGCCACCCCGCTGGCGGCCAACATCTACGATCCCGATCCGGTGGCCGGAACGCTGAACCTCTACACGCACCGGGCACAGTGGTTCGATTGCTCCGACCCGACCCAGCCCGGAATCGCCTCAATCACGAACTACCTCAGCGCGCTGCCCTATCATGTGGATACGAAGTGCGGACCCGGCGAGTATTGGCAGGCGGTCAACGTCAATCCCGCCTTTACGCCGAAGGGCCTGCCCCAGAGCGGTCTCGTCGTTCCGCAAACGATGCAGCGCAGCATCGGCGATGTTCTCAGCGCCCACAATATCCCGTGGAAATATTACGGCGGCGGCTTCAATGTCGATGGAACAGCCAGCCCTCTCGCGGGGAGCTACTGCAACATCTGCAATCCGTTCGAGTATGAGTCCAACTATCCGACGGTGGTTCCGGATCACATGCGGGACGTGACCGATCTCTTTACCGATCTGAAAAACGGCACTCTCCCGGCGGTCTCCTACGTGAAGCCGGACGGGACGATGGATGGCCATCCCGCTTCCTCAAAGTGGACCCTGTTCGAAGCGTTCGCCAAGAACATCATCGACCTCGCGCAAAGCAACCCGGAGCAATGGTCCGAGACCGCGATCTTCGTCACGGTTGACGAGGGCGGCGGCTACTACGACTCCGGCTTTATCCAGCCGGTGGACTTCTTCGGGACCGGCCCGCGCATTCCGATGATCGCCGTTTCGCCCTACTCAACCGGCGGCCACGTCAGCCACACCTACACCGAGCATTCCTCGTTTGTGAAGTTCGTGGAACGCAACTGGATGCTCGAGGGCAAGCTGAGCGACCGCAGTCGCGACAATCTGGCCAATCCGATTCAGGACGACGAAGACAACGTCTATGTGCCGCGCAACATGCCGGCCATCGGCGACTTGTTTGACCTGTTCAACTTTGACCATAGTCACGGCAATCCCGGAGAATAGCGGAGAGGCCCTGCTGACAACCGCTAAATACAACAAGGGCACGGCGCGAGCCGTGCCCTTGTCTTTCTTGCTTGATCCTTACTTGCCCGCGTTCCGTTGGATCGCCTGAATCGAGGCAATTCGAGCTTTCACTTCGGCCGCCTTCGCGCCTTCATTCAATTCGGAAAGAAGGCTGGCGTACTTCTCGAGCAAACGGACGAGGCTCGGGTCATTGGGGCCCAAGTTGGCCTCTTGCATAGTGATCGCGCGCTCGTAGGTGTCCTTCGCGTCCGCCAACTTCGTGGGATCTTTTTGCCCCTCTTGCTCGCGAATATCGGCGAGCTCGGCGAGCGTATCGACGATGACTCGATGGCGCGGTCCCAGTGAAGCGATTTGGATTTCAAGCACGCTCTGGACAACAGCCTCGGCGTCATGCAAGCGCCCCTCATTCCGATAGAGGTAGGCCAGGTTCAGCGGCAGTGACATCGCGAAGGTGGGATGGCCGGTTTGAGAACGAGCCTCCTGTTCTCCAATCTCCAGAGCGTCCTTGTACGACTTCTCAGCACGGTCCTTGAATCCCTCCCGTTCGAACAACTGGCCGAGTTGATTCATTTCCACGATCCTGAGAGTCCCGTAGTGGTCGTGATCGGAATCCATTTTTTCCGCGAGCGCGATGGCTTGCTTGTAGGTCTCTTCGGCGGACGGATAGAGGCCATCGTTCACGTACTTCTGGGCGGTTTCGTTCAGTGCGGTGAGTTCCGGGGGAAAGCCTGTGCGGGGACGGCCCTCCTCGACTTGGGCTGTCCTGCCCTCCCCGCGATAAATCTCCGCCATAGTCTCTTCAATGCGGCTGCAAAGGCCGAAGCCGATACGGAACTCGTCCGGCACCGTATTGCACAGCCTCACTTCTTCCGGCATCAGCACTTCGGCGTCAACCCATTTCTTCTCTTCGACATAAAATGCCACGGCCGCGCCTATGACGCTTGCTGCCATGCCTGCCCCCTCGTTCCAACGAAGATCCGCTTGCTTTGAGCGGACGATGCCGAGAGCTTCGTCGAACTCTTGCTCGGCATCTCCATTATTGCCGGCGCGGTGCGAGGAAGAGGCCAGGAGAGTCAAATCATTGGCAACGCGCAAGTCGGAGGCGCCAAAAGCAGCCCGATCAATTTCATAGGCGCGCTGCACAAGCGGTCCGTAAGCTGCCTCGCCCTCCGTGCGGGCCACGAGAGGGGCCAATTCTTTCAGGTAGACCGCTATCCGCGGATTCTGGGGATTGTCTTCCTCTAGTTTTTGAATGCCGTCCCGGAGCAGATTTTCCGCGTCCACGAGTCGACCTTCGTTTCTTGCTTTCGTAATGGCGCGCTGGAGGGAATTTGGATCTACTCGCTCAGTTTGCGCGAAACATACCGCGCCCGAAACGAGCACCAGGAATGGGAGCAGGAATCGTCTGGTCATCATTTATGTCCCCCGCAGTTTGTCTTCCGGGCCGAGCGCCAGAGCGTGCAGATGGTTATCAGAGGATATAACAGAACGGGGAAGTAAGACGAATACGGCTTCTCGCAGCTCGGCACGAAGCAGAACATCAGCGATCGAGAAGCGGCCACCAGCAAAGGGAGCGTCAAACAGAGTGAGATCGGCCGCTACAACTCGCGAAGGGCTGTAGCCACCGACGTATTGGCGGCGCGGATTGCCGGCAGCAGGCCACCGACGATGCCCATGCCGAGGGCAAAGATAACGCCCTGCACGAGCAAATCCGGCGTGACCTTGAAAGCAAAAGCCAAGCTCGAAAACGTCTGCCAGTTGATCGTTGCCGTGGTCAGGCCGTTCAGCGGCAGGACGGCGACGCAGCCCACGGCTCCCCCGACAAATGAAATCAGCAAGGCTTCGAACAAAAACGACGCCACCACAGCGATCGCGCTGAAGCCCAAGGCGCGCATGGTGGCGATTTCGCGACCGCGCTCTGACACCGCGGAGTACATGGTGTTGAGCCCCGCGAACACAGCTCCGATGGCCATAATGGAGGCCACCACGCCTCCAAGGATGGTAATCAGCGTAGTCATCCGAGTGGACTGTTTCGCGTAGTAGTCGATCTCGCGCGTCACGTCGACGTTCAACCGCGGGTCCGCCGTAACGGCGTCCTTGAACTGTTGGAAGGTGTCCGGCGAGACAAGATGCACGGTGACCGATTGGAAGATGTTGGGCGGACGCTTCAGGACTTGACTGAGGATGGTTGCGTCGCACCAGAGTTCGGAGTCGAACGAGGAGCCGCCGGCGTCGAAAACGCCGACAACCTTCCAAGGACTGCCGCCAAACTTGACCGTGTTACCCACCGTCAAGCCTGCATAGGTCGTCGTCGCATTTTTGCCGACGATCAGCTCGTTTAGGCCGGGATCGAACATGCGTCCCTGCGCGATTTTGACGAAGTTGCGAATGCGCAGGACGTTCGGCGAGACTCCCCGGACTTGCACGTTGGCGTCCGTGCCGGTGCTAATCATCGGAAACCCAATCACGCCCACCACTTCCTGGGTGACGAGCGAGCCGGCCGAATCCCGCGCGATCCCGGGCGCATCCTGAATGATTTTCACGCTATCCAGGGTAACGCCGCCCATCATTTCAGAAGTCGAACCGGCGCGCATCACCAGCGCGTTTCCCGGCGAGCCGGACGCAACCAGCGTCGCGCGGAAGCCGCGGGCGAGCGAGAGCATGGCCACGAAAACGCCAACCGTTCCCGCGATACCAATTACCGCGACAATCGCCGAAGTCCAGCGGGCGCGGACGCTTCTTACGTTGTAGATCAGCGGTATGGCCATGGATCAAACCCTCCTAAGCGCGTTGACGACTCTCACGCGCATCGCGCCCATCCCGGGGAGAAAGCCGCTGGCGAGTCCAACGCCGACAGCCGCGAGCAGCCCCAGCACAAGGATCGAAGGCTCCAGCACAAGCTGCGGCAGCATGCCATTGAGCGCGTTGGCCAGAGCCGGAATCGCGGCGAGGGCGAGGCCAAGGCCGAGTAGACCGCCGATCACGGCGATGGTCAGGGATTCCGCCAACACAAAAAACAGAACGGCCCGTCCGGAGAATCCGATGGCCCGCAGTACGGCGAGCTCCGCAGTGCGCTCCCGAACGGAGATGGCCATCGTATTGCCGGTCACGAGGAGCAACGTGAAAAAAACCACCGAGCCGATGGTCAGAATCAGAAACTGGATGTTGCCGAATTGCTTGACCCAGCCGGCGGCGAATGCGGATTCGGTTTCGGTTTTCGTCTCGCTCGGAGAGTTCGCAAATTTGTCGTCGATGGCTTTTGCGACGCGCACCGAGTCCTCGGGATTGTTCACCCGGAGAACGTACCAGCCGATCTGCCCCTTCACTTGCTCTGGAATGCGCTCCTCAAAATAGTCCCACTGAAACCAGAACTGGGTTTCATCCATTTCAGGACGCTGGCCGTGATAAATGCCGTCGAGGTTGAATTCCCAGGAGCCGCCGCCGTAGAGAGTGGTCTTGATCGGAATTCTGTCACCGATCTTCCAGTGAAAGCGTTCCGCGGTTTTAGCGCCCGCGATGGCTCCCTGCCGGTCCTTGAGAAAGGCGTTCCATTGGTCGTCGGGGACTACGAGCTCGGGAAACACCTGGCGCTGATTTTCGGGATCGATTACGAACTGGGGGAAGAAATTTTTCTCGTCCTGGTAAACCCCGCCAAACCAGTTGTTGTGCGTGATCGATTTGACGCCGGGAATTTGCAGGATCTGGTCGCGGTACTTGAGCGGAATCAGGTTGATGATGGAGACGCGATCAATCACGACGAGGCGGTCCGCGCCGGCAACGTCCGCGCCGCGATTGAACGCGTCCTTGACGACGGCGAGAAAAGCAAACAGGAACATCGCGACGGCAAACGAGCCGATCGTAAGAATCAAGCGAATCTTCTTGCGGAGGAGATTGGCGAAGATCAACGCGCTGAATTTCATGACACGCCTCCGGCCACGATGCCCTGCTCGAGCTTGGACGCCTCCACGAGAACACCTTTCTCCAGATGCAGCGTGGTGTGGGATCGCGCGGCAACAACCGGGTCGTGCGTCACCATGAGCACGGTTTTGCCGTATTTCCCGACCAACTCGTCCACCAGCGCCATCACTTCGTCGGCGCTTTTCCGGTCCAGGTCGCCCGTAGGCTCGTCGCACAGCAGGAAGGTCGGGTCCGAGACGATGGCGCGTGCGATCGTGACGCGCTGCTCCTGGCCGCCGGACAGTTGCCGGGGGTAGTGCCCCATGCGGTCGGAGAGGCCCACGACGCCGAGCGCGGTTTCCACGTGCTTGCGCCGCTCGGACTTGGAGAGCTTGGTCAGCAGAAGGGGCAGCTCCACGTTCTGAAACGCCGTCAGCACCGGAATCAGGTTGTACATTTGGAAGATGAACCCGACGTGGCGGGCGCGCCACTCCGTCAGCTTGCTCGCGGACATGTGCGTAATCTCGTCGCCATCGACGGTGATGCTGCCCGCCGAAGGCACGTCGAGGCCGCCGAGTAGGTTGAGCAGAGTCGTCTTGCCGGAACCGCTCGGACCCATGAAAGCGACAAAGTCGCCCTTGTCCACGTCGAGGTTCAATCCCTGCAGGACTTGAATTTTTTCTCCGCCGCGGCTGTAGGTCTTATTCAAGCCGCGCACGCGGATCAGGCTTTGCGAGGACACGCTTCCATCCACTCGAATCATGCCGCTTTCCTCCTATTGGCCGATTTCGACTTTCTCACCGTCACGCAAATTCTCGGGGCCCTTAACGACAATGGAGTCGCCCGGCGCGAGGCCCGCCAGTACGCTGACGTCCGTCCCCCGTTCCGTTCCGATGGTGACCGCTCGGCGCTCGACCGCGCCATTGCTCATTAGATACACGAACGAAGCATTGGAGTCCGACCGCACCGCGCTCTTGGGGATGTAGGCAACCGCCTCCGGAGTTTTCTCCGCGCTCTTTTTGGCCGTCGGCTTGGGCTCCTCGAGAAACGCGACCTTCACGCCCATGTCCGGGAGAATCTTATCGTCCAATTTCAAGAAGGAAATGCGCACTTTTACCGTGGCCTTTTGACGATCCGCGGTGGGAATGACGGTGCGGACTTTCGCATCGTAGGGCGCGTCCGGAAAAGCGTCCAGCGTGGCTCTCACCGCCTGCCCTTCCTTTACTCGCGCGATGTAGGATTCGTTGACGTCGACTTCGATTTCGTTGGAGTTCATGTCCACGATCGTGGCGATTCCCGTGCGCGTAAATCCGCCGCCGGCGGAATTCGGCGAGACCATTTCCCCGACCTGAGCGTCTTTGGAAACCACAATGCCGGCAAATGGGGCTCGAATGATGCAGTTATCCACGGATTGCTCCGCTTCGGCGATGCGCGATTCCGAGGCCGCCACTTGCTGCTTGGCGAGGACGATTTTGGCCCGAAGGCTGTCGGCCGTGGTGCTCGCATTGTCCAAGGCCTCTTGCGTCCCAATTCCTTTGTCGTGCAATTGCTGAGCGCGCTTCAATTCAACTTCAGCATTGCGAAGCTGCACTTCGAGATCCGCGATGGCCGCCTGGGAAGCATTGCGGTCCGCCTTCGTGGAATCGAGAGCCCGCTTGTAGTCGGCGTCGTCGAGCGTTGAGAGGAGCTGTCCTTCTTTGACGCGCGTGCCTTCGTCGAAAAACACGGCCGTCACTCGCCCCGTGATTTTGGCGGCTATGGTCGCCCGCCGCCGCGGCGTGACGTAGCCGCTGGCGTTCAGCGCGGTCTGCGGTCCGCCGGAGTCGGGTTTTGCCACCGTCGCCACCTGTACCACCGGCTTTTGAGTGCGCAGCGCGAATGCAGCTCCAACGATGGCCCCGAACAGGATAACCGGAATCGCGGCGTAGACGACTCGTTTGCGCGTGGCGGATTTGGCGCGCTGGTCGTCCCGGATTCGCAGCGTGCCCAGATCAGGTTTTGTAGAATCCAGCGGACTCGCCATCAGCGCTCCGACTCCTCCTGAACACGCGGGCGACAGACCTAATTTAGAGCCGCCGGTGCTGAACACAACAGACTACCAAGAACCAACTTACGAGATCATTCTATCCCGGACCTAACCCCTTCGGCGATATCGATAAAATGGATTCAATGCACGTGCGTTTGAGAAGCCGATGTGAGCTCGAAAGGTCCCACCACGAGTGAACGCCATGTTGCGAGGAACCGGAGGGATCTCGCGAGCACTCCGAAACCGCCCCATTGGAGTGCTTGAGATTCGTTTCTCGGCGTAGCTCGTTTGGATGTAGACTGGACTGGTCCCCGCCGAGGAGGCAAGATGCGGAACTACCCCTTCCCGCACACGGCGGTTCTTGTTTTGGCGATGGCGTGCGCATCGCAGGCGGCTGAAAAGCCGCGCCCCGCGCAGGCGAATCAAAATCATCCGAAAAAAGTCTGGACGAATGACGACATGGATCAGCTACGCTCGCGCGGCCTGATTTCCATCGTCGGGCAGGAACCGGCAGAAACGCCCGCTCCTGAGCAGGCCGCTCCGCCGGCGGGCGAGGCGTCATTCCCGGTGTATGAGTCGCGGCTCGACGATCCCGAGTGGTACGCCATGACGGCCGCTGAGCTTCAAGATGAACTCGACAAACGGATGGCGGAGCTTCAGCAGGAGCAAGATGCGATCTCACTGGCCAAAGATCGGGTGACGCAGCCGGGAATCAATTTGGACGAGCCAAGCATCGGCGTGACACCGGCGGCGGCGCTTGAGATCCTCCAAGCCCGCGTCCAGGAAATTCAGAGCCAGCTCGACGAACTCGCCGACCTTGCGCGCCAGCACGATATTCCGCCGGGTGACTTGCGAAGCTGAGCGAAGTAGGACGGCTTTCGGCCTGTGGGTTTTCCGATCCAGCCATCGGGCCGAAGTTCGCTCTACGGAAACCGCCACGTGAGCTTGGCGTAGGCGCTGCGCTTGATGAGCCCGGGATTCACAAGCGTCAGCGCGTCATTCGATTCCAGGTGATGATCCCGCAGCAAGTTCTGTCCTACGACGCTAAATTCGGCCCGTTCCGCGAATTTCCACGTAAGTAGTGTGTCGATACGAGTGTATGAGGGAACAGAATCGGACGGAAGGGCGCTGACAAAATACGCATTCGCGTCCCAGGAAAGACCGTGGACTAACTCGACGTGAGATCGCAGCTGCGCCTGGTGCTGAGGGTCCCCGTGCTCAGTACCCGGCGCAGTCGTTGTGTCCTGGCTCGTGGGTTTGGTGTGCAGATGCTTTTCAAGGAACGCGTAGTTCGGACTCAGCGTCCAGCGGTTGGTGAGCTTCACGCTCGCCGCCACCTCGCCGCCTTCCGTCGCGCCGTACATTAGATTCGCAAACGTAAGCGGCATCAGGAAACGAGCCGGGGCCGGTGTTGGCTGGAATACTTCCCTCCCCGGCTCAACGGTCTGAAGGTGATCGTAGCGATTATAAAACAGTGAAAGATCCACTGAAAGCCGTCCAATTGGTTGCGTTCGGTAGCCGGCCTCGTACGCAAGGAGATGCTCGGATTCGGACATCGGATTGCCGAAGATGACGGCTTCCACCGGAGTGGCCGACCCGCCAGGGTCGGGGAACACGGCCAGGGCAGCGTCGAGACCTGTATCCCTTTGATCGGGTGTACGCGCGGCGCGCGAGCCTGCAGCCCAAAACGTTTCCCAATTCGCCGGAGTCCAGGCCAGTCTCACGCTCGGTTCGGTCTCCCAGCCCGAAAAATAGCTGTTTTCGAATTTCGACCCGATCGTCAAAAAGAGGCGGTTGGGAACGATCGTGACAGTGTCCTGGGCAAAGAAATTGAAGAGATGAAGGAGGGGGTCGGGCGGGTTGAACGCCTCGTCGATCGTCCCCAACTCGTGATCCCAAGATTTCCGGTAGCCGCCTCCCCAATTCCAGTCCTGCCGCGATCCCCACGCAAAATGGTGCACGAAATCGAAATCGATGGTGTGCCGGGTCTCGGCCGAGTCGGGGCCGGTCCGCGTATAGTTGTCGAAATAAAATTGGAGGCTGAAATCGGAGCGGCTTGAAAAGGCGTGATTCCACCGGCTCAGGATATTCCCTCCGGACATGTTCAAACGCTTGTTCAAATTGTTCGTCACAGGCGGATCGATGGTAAAAATATGGACGATCGTGGCGCCCTCCCTGCCGCCGTACATATCTCCCTGAATGGTGAGCGAATCCTTGGAAGAGATCGACGAGTCGGCTCGGAATCCTCCGTGCAGAAGGTGCCAGGCGTCAACTCCGGATTCGCCGCCGAGCTCGGGAAAGGCGCCATGATCCAAGTACTTCATGAAGACGCGGTAGCTGGTGCCCTCCAGCATCCCGCCATAACGCGCCACGCCATAAGCCTGCCCGTCGGACCCGCCCCCACCCGAGACGAGGCCTCCTTGCGTCTCCTGCGCCTTTTTCGTGACGATGTTGATGACTCCGTTCACCGCGTTCGCGCCCCACACCGTCGCCCCCGGTCCGCGAATCACTTCGATCCGATCGATATCCTCTAACGGAACATCCTGCGTGTCCCAGTTCACACCGCCCAGGAGCGGCGTGTACACCGCGCGGCCGTCAATGAGCACCAGCAGCTTGTCACTGAATTGCTGATCGAATCCGCGAGCCGAAATCGCCCAAGTGTTCGCGTTGATCTGTTCCACATCTATCCCGGGCACCATGCGCAACAGGTCGGGAATATTCGTCGCCCCTGAGCGGCGGATGTCCTCCTGTGTAATGACGTAAATCGCGGTTGCCGCCTGCGACATCTTCTGTTCTTTCTTGGAAACGGAAGTCACCTTGATGTCCATGAGGTCTTCGAGGGATACCTGGGTAAGATCTCGCGCGTTCGCAGTTTGCACCGTCTGCGTCACGGGCGAAGAAGCTTGCGCGAAGATCCGGCCAGCGAAAATTGACAAACCCAGCGCAGCGAGCACGCCTATCCGCCCCGCCATATTCCTGGAAATGATCGCAACATCTGGCCTGGACACATTTCCTCCGGGAAGTCCGAGAGCATGTTTCAGGCCACGTTGCAGTCGTTTCACCGACAGTACAATGCTCATTCGGCAGAGGTTGTGCCAACTGAAAAATGAAGGGGATTCTCAAAACCGAGTTCGAAACGTGGCGCGGTTCAGGCTGGCACTTGGAACCACACGCCAGTCCCAATATGGGAACTGGCGTGGTTGTTCACTGCCGCGTTTCCGCGCGGTAAAGTTCCGCTGTGTTCACAAGGGCTGAGGCCACAAGCATCACGGCCATACCGGCGATTGCGACGACTCCTCCCACGTCAAACAGTCGGTACGGCGAGCCAAAGACGTGAACTTCGGGATGAAACCAGAGCGTCGCGTTTCCGAGCGAAAGCAAAATGCGAATTTCCGTTGGGCCGAATCTCGCGAACGACAACTGAAATTTTCCCAGGGCGTAGGCAGCGAGATACACCTGAATCGAAAGCATCAAGAAAGCGACGAACATGCCAAGAGCGATTCTCCAATCGATGAAGCCCGAGAGCGCCAGTCCTGCCATCAGAAATAACCCTCCGAACGTGTCGATCATGTGATCGACGTAAAAACCGTAGCGGGGCCGCTGCCGGTTGCGCAGGCGCGCCAGCGTGCCGTCGAGGCTGTCCCCAAACCAATTGAGAGCCAGAAAGAACGTCGCAAGGATCAGACCCGCGCGATTCGTCCGCGCGTACGCGTAGCTCGCTCCAGCGAGCATCATCGCGACGAAGCCAATAATCGTCAGGTGATCGGAATTCACTCGCGCGGGGATGCGAGCGGCAAGCCAGCCAAGCACCTTGCTCTCGGCCGCCGCTGAAATGCTTTCCTGCAGCCGCGAAGCGTCTTCAAAAGAGTGCGGCTTCTCTTCCGTTCGAGTTCTGGTTTTGCTTTTGGCACCCTCACTCGCCTTGCCCCGCGTAACATCGTCCGTCATCGTGCGCCTCCTGGGCTAAGCATCGCCCTTGCGTTAGTGGCCGCCACTCGCGCGCTCTCGGAGCACCGCCGCGCGCGTGGATTGCAGAGTAAATTGCAGCGATTCCTTTGGCAGACTCTCGACCATGGGTCCGATGAACCATGCAAGTCCCGTGGGGAGATCCCGCGTCAGCGAAATTGCTTCGCATTGAACGTAGACACCGCGCCCCGAATCGAAATATCGCCAGTACGAATTGAGCCTCCACAGGTATCCGCCGTCTTTTCCCGGCGGCAGCTCGTGCTCGCCCGGCTCGCCCGCATTTTCGACCTGCGCGATCCGCGTGCTGAACGAGTCGCCGTAATCGCGGCCGGGGCCGAGGACGTGGTGGTGCACGTCGAAATTGGCGTCAAGGACGATCGTTAGAATCTTCTTCTTCCTCAGCCGGTAGAAAATTTTGAAATCGCCGTCCCGGTGCTCGAGCGTCTTCGACTGCGTCACTTGGGGTGCGTAGTCCCGCGCGTGGTGGTCGTAGTCCTGCACCACGGCCAGCACCTGTTGCAGCGTGACGCCCGGAATGAAAATGGTCCCGATCCAGTGATGGATGATTGCGCCGGGTGTTGTGGAGCGGCCCGAAGGGTCGGCCGTCCTCAGCCTCTCGGAAATTTCGTCACCGCGTTGCAATCGGGCGTAGACATCGCTGCGGCGAGGCTCCGGCAGGCCATCGACCCAAAGAAAAGCGCCGCCGGGTGCCAGTTCGCCCTTCATCCGCTCTTGGGTCAGGCGAACGTATTGATCGAAGCCTTGAACGGCCTCCGGCTTCAAATCCGTGGAGCCCGCCGGCGAAGGTGAGAGCAACAGAAGAATCACGAGCGCCCCTACGTTGCGAAATGGACTGCGTTTTTGAATGGCTGCCTCCCTGCTCGCGCGAAAATGCCTTAGAAACATGTCAGCTTGCAATACACCGCCAGTCAATTCGTCTAGAATTCGTATCATTTCGTAGATGCAATAAAGCTTTGGTCTTGCGTGCGAACATCCATTAAACTGATGGTTCATTTTCACCGTTGAGCAGAATTTCGTGCCCGAACCGACACATCCAGATTCGATTTTCCGCTTCGGCTTGTTCGAGCTGGATAGCAGCACGGGCGAATTGCGCAAGCAGGGCGTCATGCGGCCGCGCGTGCAGGGGCAGCCGCTCGAGATTTTGCTGCACCTTCTTTCGCGTCCAGGCGAGGTGGTGTCCCGGAACGAATTGCGCGCCCAGCTGTGGCCCGCCGACACGTTCGTCGACTACGACCACAGCCTCAATACCGCGGTGAATAAGCTGCGCGATGCCCTCAACGACTCCGCGGAAAACCCGCGATTCATTCAGACGATTCCGCGCCGGGGCTATCGCTTCATTGCCTCGGTGCAGGTGATGGACGGGACGTTTCCGCCCGTCGTCGAAGCGAAGCCGGCGGCGCGCCCCGCGCCGGAATATCCCGCCACTGCGCCCGCGACGGCCTCCGCCCAGGCTCCCGAAGAAAAGCGCCGTTATGCTCTGAGCGATCCTCACGATTTGCCCGACGCCCCGCGCGGCGTCATTCAACTCCTATTCTCGCTCATTCAGGTGATGTACCTTTCGTTTTACATCACCTCGCTGGCGCGGCTGCACTGGGTCGAGCCGATTCTTTCCCAAGCGCTCCAGCATCCCAAGTGGCTCTTCGGCACTCTGCTCGTGACCGCGCTCATCGGCATTCCGCTTCGTTTGTATCTACTTTCCGCGTCGATCTTTGGATATCGCGGCTTGCCCGTAAAATTTCATCTGCTGTTTCCGTTCGTGCTGCCGCTCGACGAACTTTGGGCGCTCGCGCCGTTTCTACTGGTGGAACAAATCGGCGTCGGACTCGCGCTCGCGGCCACTGCGGCGCTGCTCTATCTTCCCTTTTCCCAGCGCAGCCTGATGCTGATGGGCGAATTCAGCCGCAGGCAGCAAGAAAATATCTAGTAGGACAGCCACTCTTGGCTGTCCTCGCGGAGGGGCGATTAGGTCCACTTGCGACGGAGGACGGCCAGGAGTGGCTGTCCCACGAGCTTGGCTCAGTCATCTCTTTGCCGTAAGCTTCCCTCCTTCGCGCCGCGAGCATGGCGGCCAAACTCAAAACGGAGGCGGTAATGAGACGCGTCCTAACGATGGCGATCAGTTTTACTCTTCTGCTCGGCGCATTCATCACTTCAAAGTCTTCGCGGGCCCAATCGGAATCGATGGTCGACCCCGTGAAAATTCTCGTCGACCGGCTCGATCTCGAGCGCTACAAGGTCACGATCAAGGGTCTGACGCAGTTCGGCGATCGCCGTCAGGGCACCGATCGCAATCGCAACGCGATCAACTGGATCGAGTCCCAGCTAAGAAGCTACGGCTGCGCAAATATCGAGCGCCTGAAGTACGACTACCAGCCGCTCAACGCCGACACGCGCAACTCGATGCCCTATACCGCGGCTGGACCGGGCACGCCGACGCCTCCCGACGCAACATCCGTGGGTGGAGGGCGGCCCAGGGGCCTGCGCGTTCGCACCGGTGTGAACAACGACCCGAACGCGCAGCCAGACCCGAAAATTCGAGCGCTCGATTCCCAGGCCTCAACGCCGGGCGCGCGCGAAGAGGTCTATTGCACGAAGGTCGGCGGCGCGCATCCCGAGGAAATGTATATCGTCAGCGCGCACATGGACGGCATCGGCTGGGGCGAAGCCGCAAACGACGACGGCTCGGGCACGGCCCTGGTCATGGAGCTTGCGCGGGTGCTGAGCGGCGCGGACGTGGAGACGCAGCGTTCGATTCGTTTCATTTTCTGGAACAACGAAGAAACGGGACTCAACGGCAGCACCGCCTACGTCGAGCAGCGCAAGGACCTGCAAGGAAAAGAATCTCCGGGAGGATCGGGCAGGTATCCCGAGCCAAAGTGGCTCGGAATGATTCAGCACGACATGATGCTCTTCGATCATGGCGCCCCGCGCGAAGACGGCACCGTGAGCAAAGAGCAGCGCCCCGAAGCCGACGTCAACATTGAATTTCAATTGAACTCGAAATTCGCCGCCGAGTCGCAAGCCCTGGCGTGGACGCTCGAGCAAGCCGACGAAAAATACGCGACGGACTATCCGGCGGTTGTTGGCAGCCACATGACCAACACCGACTCCAGCCCGTTCATGAACGAAGTTGCGGCAATCAGCGTGCGCGAAAACGAGCGCGGCACCCACATCGGCAACGGCTGGGACCCGCAGTGGCATCAACCCACCGATCTCTACTCCACGTACAACGACAAGGATTTTCGCCTCGGCTTGAACGCGGCGCAAACAACGCTCGCAGGTACGGCAAAATTGGCCGGCGCGGCCGTGAAGAGGATAGGTCCTTCGACTCACTAAAGCCCTGAATCTTGCGAGCGAACCACTTTTGGCTTGAGATTCGAAGGGTCTTGGGGTATTCTAAGTCGATATCATGAACCTCGAAACTCAGAAGACCAATCACACTTGTCTCTGTTGTTGCTGCTGTCCGTGTGTGTCTTCTGGCTTCGGGAGGCTGACGATCTAGGAATCGGATCATAAGCCGGGCAATTTTAGAATCCCACCGCCAGAAACCTTACTGGCGGTGGGATTTTTCTTTTTAGGCCCAGGTTTTTGCAAACAAACAACAGCAACGCCGAGCGCTCTCGAGGAGAAAAAGTTCATGCACCGACCTAATGCAAGCAATGGGATTTGGAAGGTAGTCGCAAGTTTTCTTCTGTTGATTTTCACGGCTGCGCCTCGCATGGCCTGGGCACAGGGAGAGGCCTCGATCGCCGGAACCGTGGCGGACACAACCGGAGCCGTCATCGCCGGGGCAACCGTAAAGGTAAAGGATGTGGAGACCAGCGCGGTCCGCGCGATAACCACCGACAACGTTGGGCGTTACGACGCGGCATCATTGGCCGTCGGAAAATACGAAGTGTCCGCCGAGCAGTCCGGATTTCGCACCGAGGTAAAAACGGGAATCACACTCGCGATCGGCCAGCGCGCCGAAGTGAACCTGGTGCTGGAGGTGGGAGTCACGCAGCAATCCATCAGCGTCGAGGAAACGGAACTGCAGCTCGCCGTGACGACCGCCGATTTTTCCGGCTTGGTGGGCGAAACGCAGGTGAAGGACTTGCCGCTCAATGGCCGCAGCTACGATCAGCTCCTGACGCTCAATCCAGGCGTGGTCAACTACACCTCGCAGCGGGCCGGCGGAATCGGGACGTCAAATTCCGTGGTCGGGAACATGTTTTCGGCTTCCGGCCGCAGGCCGCAGGAGAATCTGTACATCCTCAATGGCGTGGAATTCACCAGCGCATCGGAAGTCAACAACACGCCGGGAGGTACGAGCGGTCAATTGCTGGGAGTGGATGCAGTGCGGGAGTTCTCCGTCGTCACGGACGCGTACGGAGCCGAATATGGCAAACGCCCCGGCGCCCAGATCAACATCGTGACCGCTTCAGGCACGAATCAACTCCATGGCGACGCGTACGAGTTCCTGCGCAACAGCGCGCTGGACGCCAGGAACTTTTTCGATCTGCCCCAAATTCCCCACTTCGAGCGAAACGTGTTCGGCGGTTCGCTGGGAGGGCCGATCCGGAAGGACAAGACATTCCTGTTTGCGAATTACGAAGGGTTCCGCCAGGCGCTGGGACTTAGCGACGTTACGCTTGTTCCGGATGCCAACGCGAGGCTCGGAATCTTGCCTTGCGCCGCATTGACTACGGTTACTGCCTCCTGCAATGCCTCGACACCCGCGACACACGTAACATTGGGAAAGGGCGTATCTAATTTGCTGAACTTGTGGCCCTCAGCAAATGGTCCGGAGCTAACCGTCAACGGATTGAATAGCGGCGTAGCCGAATCGCTCAGCAGCCCTCAACAGCATATCCGAGAGGACTTTGGGACAGCACGATTCGATCAGATCTTTTCCGACCGGGACACGTTCGCGGGCGTCTACACCGTAGACGACAGCCAATCGTTTTCGCCAACCACCAATCCTTTGAGCACGGTCAATATTTCCCTGCGCGAGCAGGTAGCCAGCCTCAGCGAAACTCACGTCTTCTCTCCCAGCGTTCTCAACAAAGCGACGTTCGGGTTTTCGCGTGGAGCATTCTATTTCAATAGCGGCGTCACCGGGACGGCCTCTTCGGTGACCGGAGGATGGGTCGATACAACGGGCGTCAACGTACCCGGAGCCGTAGTGATCGGAGGCGGCACCACGCTCAACGGGGCGTCTCAGCTCACCAACGGCGGCACCAATGCCGGAAGCAATCTGACTGCAGTCAGGAATCTTTTCACCTGGGCCGACCAGGTCAGCATCACCCACGGCAAGCACCTCATTAATTTCGGCGTCTGGCTTGAGCGCGTGCAGGCCAACGACAATCTGATCCAGGATCAGTACGGCCAGGCTTCGTTCAACAACCTGCAAACGTTCCTGCAAGGCACGATCAGCACGTACACCTTCGCCTCTGCCGCCACGCCGATGTCCTGGCGCTCGCTGGAAGGCGCATTCTTTGCGGAGGACGCGATTAAGCTCACGCCGAGCCTCGAGGTTCGCCTCGGATTTCGCGGAGAGTTTACCAACGGCTGGAACGAACCGTACGGTCGAGCCTCGAACTATTTGTTTACGAATGGAGTGATCAACACCACTCCCACGGTCGGCAACTCCGCTTTCAGCGTAAACAACGCGAGGTTCCTGCCGGCTCCGCGCGCGGGAATCGCGTGGTCGCCGTTCGGCTCGAAGAAAACCGTGATTCGCGCGGGGGCTGGCCTCTACTACGCGCTCATCGACAACCTCAGTTACCGCCTGGATCAGAACGGCCCCTTCAATACAGTGGAAGCGTCCAAGAAGGCCACGGTTGCCGAAATCGAGGGCACAGGCGCACTGCCGTCGCCACTCGTCATTCCAAGCGGTGTACAACCCAATCTGCAAACGCCCACGGTAATTTCCTACGATCTTAAAATCGAGCAGCAGGTCCTGCCGAACACGACCCTCAGTGTCGGTTACATCGGCTCACACGGGTATCACGAAATTCTTTCGATCGATGCCAACGTTCCGAGCAATGTCGTAGTTTGCCCGGCATCGCCGTGCCCATCGAACTATCCTTCCGGAGCATATTTTTATTATGCCAGCCTGGCCGCTCCTCTCACCGGCACGCCTGCGTTGGCTAACCCGGCGGTGGCGAACACCACGCATTGGTTCTCAGAGGGCGTGAGTTCCTACAATGGCCTTGAGGTGGATGTGAACCACCAGTTCAGCCACGGGCTCCAGTTTCGCGGGGTGTATACGTACTCGAAAGCGCTCGACGACGGCGACAGCCTGAACACCAGCGTCGCGACAAACTCTCCGGCGTTCGTTTCCAATCCGCTCAATCCGCTGCGTGCGGATTACGGCCGGGCTTCATTCGATGCCCGGAACGCCGCCGTCATCAACGCGACATACGATCTGCCGTTCGGCCGCAGGAACGGCTCAGGCGACAGCCGTTGGCTGAATACGGCGATTGGAAATTGGCAACTTAGCGGAATCGAAACCCTGGTGTCCGGCTTGCCTTTTACGCCGCAGCTTTCCTACAACCCATCGAATGACGGCGATTCGCGCAATCCCGTCCGGCCATCTTTGAATCCGGCCTTTCAAGGCTCGATCATCGAGGGCGGCCCCGGACAATATTTCAATCCGAACGCGTTCACGCAGCCGCTGCCGAACACCTACGGCAACGCGCCCCGCAATTCCCTGCAAGGTCCCGGACTAGCGGAAACGGATTTTTCCGCGTCTAAGAAGTTCCTGTTCACCGAGAGGGTCAATCTTCAATTCCGAGCTGAGCTTTTCAACATTTTCAATCGCGTGAATTTCAACAATCCGAATCCGGTCGTCTTCACTTCGGCGACCACGGTGTTGCCGTCCGCCACGGCGGGGGTCATAACCTCGACGTCCACCACTTCACGGCAAGTACAATTTGGGTTGAAGCTGCTGTGGTGAGGTGGAATCGTCGCAGCTTGACTGAGTTTCCTTAGGCCGGGAGAACCGGCATCGCTCGCGGTCGGACGAAGGGCGATGCCGGGGCAACTCTGGTAGTTCGACTTTTCGTCACAGGCGCGGTCGCCAAGTGGTAAGGCAAGGGTCTGCAAAACCCTTATCGGCGGTTCGATTCCGCCCCGCGCCTCCAAAACATCATTCTACCCGCTGCCGAATTGCGCCTAGCTTCAATTTTCGCGACACGATAGTAGTCCAGCACGCGATACGGCTCCGCGGATAAGTCCTGCACGACTCCTTACGCACTTTTCCTGTGGTAAACTTCCGCGCATGCGGCGCAGGCAATTTCTGGTTCTCTCCGCGGCAAGCATAGGCGGCGTTCTAGTGTATTCGCTGGATCGCCAGGCTTCGCGCATTTTCGCGCAGGAAAAATCGGCCCAGACGCTGAAAATTCCGCTGCGCTTTTTCACTGAAGAAGAAGCGCTGATCGTCGCCGCTGCCGCCGCGCGCATTTTCCCGACCGACGATTCCGGCCCGGGCGCCAAGGAAGCTGGCGTTGTGATCTACATCGACCGCCAGCTTGCCGGCCCGTGGGGGCGCGACCGCTTCCGCTACACGCAAGGGCCGTTCGATGAAACCGCGCCGCGCGAATTCGGGTACCAGGGCAAAGCTACCCCGCGCGAAACCTACCGTACAGGCCTTGCAACCCTCAAGGGATTCGACAAGCTTTCCCCCGACGAGCAGGACAAAAAGCTCCACGAGATCGAGAACACGCACCTCTTCGCCCTGCTGCGCCAAAACACGATCGAGGGCATGTTCAGCGATCCCGTGCACGGCGGCAACGTGGATATGGTCGGCTGGCAACTCGTCGGATTTCCCGGGCCGCGCATGAGCAATCACGACGACCTCACCAAACATTTTGGCGAAGCCTTCCGTCCCAAGCCCATCAGCCTCGAGCAAGCCATCGGGCGAAAAGTTCGCACCACCGAGGATGAGGACCAGGACCGGAAATCATGAAGACCCTTCCCACGACCGACGTCCTCATCATCGGCAGCGGCTGGACCGGCCTGCTCATGGCCAAGGAACTGAGCGGGCGCACGCCGCTCTCGATCACCATCCTCGAGCGAGGCCGCCCGCGTATGCCCGAGTACATCACCGGCATGGACGAGCTGGAATTTTTCGTGCGCATGCATATGATGCAGGATCCGTCCACCGACGCGATCGCGCTGCGCTACAACGCCAACGAGCGCTCCCGCCCCGTCCGCCAATTCGGCGCGTTCCTGCCCGGCACCGGCGTCGGCGGCACGGGCGAGCACTGGGGAGCGGTCTACCCGCGCCTGATGCCGGATTGCTTTGAGATGTACTCGAAAACCGTCGAGCGCTACGGCAAGCAGAAATTGCCGGAAGATCACTCGATTCAGGATTGGGGCATCACGTACGACGAGCTGGAACCGTACTACGCGCGCTCCGAGCGCGAAGTGGGCATTTCCGGCAAGGCGGGAAATCTAAACGGAAAAAAGATCGACGGCGGCAACGTCTTCGAGGGCCGGCGCAGCTCCGAATATCCGATGCCGCCGACGATGGTGCCGTATTTCCCTACGCTGTTTGGCGCCACCGTGAAGTCGATGGGCTACCATCCGTTCATCAATGCGACGGCCATTCCCAGCGAGGAGTACACGAACCCTGACGGCATCACGCGCCCACCATGCGCCTTCTGCGGATTCTGCGAGCGCACGCCGTGCATGATCGGCGCCAAGGCTCAGCCCAGCAGCGTCTATCTGCCCGTGGTGCAAAAGCGGAAGAGCGTGTCGCTGCGTACCGGCGTCACGGTGCGCCGCATCATCCATGAAAAAGGACACGAAAACGGCCCGAACGGCGGACGGGCACGC
>Ga0210410_10001489_pt1 | contig 22024 bp, 21 predicted proteins | sample IncBWC4MmetaG_FD_161058 | JGI IMG/M metagenome (GOLD analysis project Ga0210410, IMG submission 161058) | Forest soil microbial communities from Barre Woods Harvard Forest LTER site, Petersham, Massachusetts, United States - Inc-BW-C-4-M | ecosystem: Environmental > Terrestrial > Soil >... | reverse complement strand
CGCCGCCATCTTCGCCCCCGAATCCGATGTTGAGGGAAGCCACGCCGTCGTGCTGGAGGAAGGCGGTGTAGTCTGACCCCGACCCAAGTGCCGGGATGCGCAGGTCCCCTCGTTCGCGAATTTCCTTGCGCTGCTCAGCGGATTTCGCTTCAGCGATTTGATGCAGGCGGCTACGCTTCCACGCCGACAGCTGCGTCTCCGGATCAGCAACATCGCGTGCCACATCGTTGCTGAATTTCTCAAGCGTATGCGAGCCTTCGATGCCCAGATAACCCCGGCCGTTGCCGTCGGAGTTGACGTAAGCGACGGCGTGCGCGCGCAGCTCGTCGTAATGCTCCTCCGCAAATTCCGTCGAGCCCAGCAGGCCCGGCTCTTCGCCGTCCCACAAGCAGAGAATGATCGTGCGCTTCGGTTTCCATCCGGCCTTGAGGAGTTCGCCAAAGGAGCGCGCTTCCTCGAGCACCGCAACGGCGCCGGATATCGGATCTTCCGCGCCATTCACCCAGGCGTCGTGGTGGTTGCCGCGAATTATCCACTCATCCGGAAACGCTGAGCCGGGAATTTTCGCGATCACGTCATACACGGGCTTGATGTCCCAATTCGATTTCACTTTCAGGTGAACCTTGGCGGGGCCCGGACCAACGTGATAGGTAACGCCCAAGCCGCCGCGCCAGCCCTCCGGCGCGACGCGTCCGGTCAACGCGGCGAGCAAGGGCTGCGCATCGCCATAGGAAATTGGGAGCACGGGGATTTTCGTAATCGTTGGAGCATCCTTGATGTTCAGGCGCTTGGCATTCTTGGTGGCGCCGACTCCGGGCGTGAGCGGATCGCCGGGATAAACCGGCATGTCTGCAACGCTGCCGCGCTGCACGCCCTCTTTCGGACGCCACGCGCCGCTCGGAAAGGTATCTCCCTGCACGAAGCCGTCTTCGTGCGGATCGGAGTAGATGAGGCAGCCAATCGCTCCATGCTCGGCGGCTACTTTGGGCTTGATGCCGCGCCAGGAATGAAAATAACGCGCGATCACAATTGCGCCTTTTACGGAAACGCCCATGCGCTCGAGTTGCTCGTAATCTTCCGGCACGCCGTAGTTCACGTAGACCAGGGGTGCGATGACATCGCCGTCAATCGAATACGCGTTGTATGTGGGCAACTGCTCGTTTTGCTGGCTCGAGGTGGGATCTTGTGGGACTGGCGGCTCCTGCAGCTTAGCCACGAACTTCGGGCCTCCGTCAACTAGCTCGACGAGGCGCTCTTTCGGCGTGGGGAATAGCACGTCGAACTGTTCGATGTGCGCATCCAGGCCAAATTCTTTGAACTTCGCAAGAATCCACTCCGCATTTTCCTTGTCATAAGCGGAGCCGACGTTATGCGGACGAGCGGAGAGATGCTGCATGTAGGCCCGTAGATTTTCCGGGCTGGGAATTGCGCGAAGCTTCTCTTCCCATTGGCGTTCGGCGCGGGAAGACTCCGCCGAATAGCCGTACAAGGTTTGCTCATCAGCAGTGACACGCGTTCCAAGCGGCGCAAGCGACACAGCCGCAAACACAATTCCAGCGATGATGCTCCTGCGATTCATCCACCCTCCTCACCGACGGACAGCGCCCGTATTCTGCCTCAAATCGTCCGCGTTTAAAAATTTACCTGTAAGCCGCAGAGCGGTGAGCGCAGGATTTCTGTTCCAGGGAGTGTAAGACTCCGGTTCAAATGAGCGGTTTGGACATCAGAATGTAATGCGAGGGAGCTTTCGTGGCTAAGTCTGGGGGAAATGGCTCTGTGCGAACGACCTCATATCCAAGGCGCCGGTAAAAAGGCAGCAGCTGTTCGCCGCGCGCGCCGATGACGCGCAAATCCATGACGCGGGAACCCGATTCGCGCGCGAAATTCTCCGCGGCGGTTACCAGTTGCCGGCCAATTCCTGTTCCTTGCCGCTGCGGTCGCACGGAAAGAAGTCCCAGGTAGCTGCGGTCATCGCGGGCTTCAATGTAAACGCATCCGACCAGTCGCCTTGAACCTAGTCCGCCCGAATCTTCCGCTATTAGAAATGCGCCGCCGCTCATGTACGCGCGCACGCCCAGGTCATCCACTCGATTGCCGTCGAAGACCAACTGCTCGACAACGAAGGCCGCATTGATGAGCCGTGTGAGATCCTCGACGTCGTGGTCGGAGGCCTGCCGAATGCGGACATTCCCCGCGCGTGAAGAAGTCGCGCTTGCTTTGTGCGTCATGGGCGATAGAGATTCATTCTGCCGACTGGGGAACGCTGCCGCAAGCTGGTTTCGAGTACAGTACGACTGCACCTCAGATTCTATTTGGGCCGCGATAGCCTATCCACCAATTAGCCTTCGACGAAGTGGCAAGAGTGCGTCTTCAGCACGAGCCACACCTTTTTTCCTAAGGTGAGCTCCAATGCCCGTTCTGCGCCGGGCGTCACATGAACGGTGAAGACCACACCGCTGTCCACGCGCGCAACCACCAACGTGCCACGGTGCTCTATCGAAGCGATTTTTCCTTCCAGGATGTTGCGCGCGCTCAACGCTCTCGGTGGTTCGGTGGCTAATAGGATGTCTCCTGCTCGAATGGCTACTCGCACGCGATCCCCAGGGGCGGCGTGTCCGAGGGGCACTTCGATTTCGCAGGTGGCTTCCGCAAGGCGCACGCGCATGACCCCGTCCGGTTCGCGCAAATCCAATACGGTGCCGCTTAGCAAATTCTCGAAACCGGCCGCCTGCGCGAGCCGGCGGCGACGCGGTGCGTCCAGAACTTCGCGCGGAGTTCCTTCGCTCACAATTTTGCCGTGCTCCATCGCGATTACACGATCGCCGAGCGCGTCCACTTCTTCACGGCTGTGTGTCACGTACAAGATGGGAAGTTTGTGGGCTGCATTCCAGGCTCGCAAGTCGTCGATGATGGAGCCTTTCAGTTCCGTATCAAGCCCGGTAAGCGGCTCATCCAACAGCAAGACGCGAGGCTCGGTCACCAGTGAGCGGGCCAGCGCCACGCGCTGCTGTTCGCCTCCGGAAATCTCGCGCGCCTTGCGATGACGGAGTTGTTCCACGCGGAACATTTTCAAGATTTCCGAAACGCGTTCGCCACTGGTGTGCTGCGGCGCGTGCGGCAAACCGTAGGCAACATTAGCCTCGACCGTCATATGTGGAAAAAGCGCTAAGGACTGAAACACGTAGGCAATGTGCCGCTGCTGCGGGGGAAGGTTGACCGACTTCTCAGAATCGAAGACCACGTTTCCGTTGACTGCAATCCGGCCTTCGTTCGGCTGTGCGAGTCCGGCGATGCAGTCGAGCAATGTCGACTTGCCCGCGCCGGACGGACCGAAAAGGATAGTGATACCGGGCGGCGCCTCGATTTGGATGTCGAGCAAAAACGGTGTTGCGGCATTGCCGCGATGTACTTTTCGGATGCGCGCCGCTAGCGCCGCGGAGCTCATCGCAATGGCCAAGAGGCCCATGCTCGGCGCCCCGCTCGACGATTCACTCCGTACACTGCGGACAAGACAAGAAAGGAAATCACGAGCAGCAGCAACGCGGTGCGGCTTGCGCCGGAATAATCGAGGGATTGCGCGCGATCGTAGATATCGATAGAAACCGTACGTGTCACGCCTGGAAGATTGCCGCCGACCATCAGCACGACGCCGAATTCGCCGAGTGTGTGCGCGAAGCTAAGCACGAGGGCGGTGATGATTCCCGGGACGGACAGGGGCAGAATAATGCGGCTGAACGTGCGCATGCTGCCGGCGCCTAAAACCGCTGAAGCATCGAGCAGCTTGCGATCCACCGTTTCGAAGGATGCGACCAGCGGCTGCACGGCAAAAGGCAAGCTGTATAGCACCGACGCGATCACCAAGCCCTCAAACGTAAACGCCAGTCCGTGCCCAAACGCCGCATACCACAATTTTCCGAGCGCTCCGTGCGGGCCCATGGCTAGCAGCATGTAAAACCCTAATACGGTCGGCGGCAGCACGAGCGGCAAAGCCACGACCGCTTCGAGCAGAAACTTCCCGCGCCACCGCGAATAGGCCAGCCAGTACGCCAGCGGCACACCGATCAGGAAAAGAATGGCGGAGACACAAAGGGCTAAGCGGATCGAAAGCAGTAGCGCCTCGATATTCATTGAGCTTGCGCGCCCGTCTTGCCGGGAGGCGGGACACTGAATCCGTATGACTCGAGAATCTTCCGGGCCTCGGCACTTTTTAGAAATGTCAGAAATCCTCGGGCAGCCCCCTTGTCTTTAGTGTTTTTCAGAATTACAGCGGCTTGTTCAATTGGGGGATACATATTTGCTGGAACTTCCCAACGCTTGCCTTCTCTCATTGCGGGGGAAATAGCGAGCGACAATGCGAGAATTCCCGCCTGTGCGTTACCCGACGCTACGAACTGCGCCGCCTGCGCGACGTTTTCGCCGTAGACGAGCTTGGCGCGGACCTGCTCGTAAATTCCCGCGCTGTGCAGCGCAGCCACGGCAGCGCGTCCATACGGTGCATGCTCGGGATTCCCGATGGAAATTTTCTGGATGCTTGGATCGAGGAGCGCCTTCCAGCCGACCTTTGCCAATTCAATGCGGGTGTCGGAGGGCATCCAGATTACGATCCGCCCAAGCGCATATTCGTAGAGCGTTCCCGGCTCGATAAGACCCGCGGCTTCCAGCTTGCGTGGGTATTCGATGTCTGCTGACAAGAACAGGTCAAAGGGCGCGCCATTCTGGATTTGCGCGAGGAAATTTCCACTTGAGCCGTAACTGACGTCAATCTTCCTTCCCGTTTGTTTCTCGTAATGCGAGCCGAGTTCATCCAGCGCAAATTTCAGATCGGCGGCAGCGGCCACGCGAATTTCCTGCGCCTGGGCCGGCCGGGAAACCAGCAGCGCCAAAAGCAGGAACAGCAGGCGTAAAGAGGACCTCACGAAATTGCTCGGAGCTTAAATTCTTTGTTGGAGGCGGCTCTCATACGCGCAGAATCATTACTTCCGTCGACTTGATCAGCGCTGCCGCGCGCTCCCCGACTTTCAAGCGCATTTCCTTGGCTGCGTCCGCGGTGATAATGGCGGTGATCTGCTGTTCGCCAATCTTCAGCGTCACTTGCGCGAGAAGGCCGCTGTATTTCAAGTCCAGTACTCGTCCCAACAATTGATTGCGCCCGCTGATTTTGCGGAAATTGCCGCGCCGCGTTTCAATGTCCCCGCGTTCGAGCTTTTTGGGAAATAGGCGGTCAATCTCGCTCTCCGGGACTCTATGGTGCCCGCCGGGAGTCTTTGCGGTTTTGAGCTTGCCGCGATAGATCCACTGCTTCAGGGTCGGATAGCTGATGCCCAGGATGTTGGCCGCTTCGCGCGGGGCAAGGAGCTTTTGCAAGGCGCACCTTCCAGCAGCTAGAGTAGCGCAATACAAACCGCTAGTTCAATACGCTTTTATACGCTTTTGGGGGCGGGCAACGTGTAGCTAGTTTCGGAGAGGTTTTCCGGTCTTCAGAGTATGTGCAATGCGCTCCTGCGTCTTCTTTTCGCCGCACAGGGACACGAACGCTTCGCGCTCCAAATCCAGCAGGTATTGTTCGCTGACCGTCTGTGGTGCGGTGAGAGGACCCCCGGCCAGAATATTGGCGAGCTTGCGAGCCACGTGCGCGTCGTATTCCGATGCGTACCCGCCGCGCATCAGCAGATGAATACCCATCTTCGCGGTGGCAAGAAATTGCTCGCCGAGCACTTTGATTTGCGTGGACTGCGCGCCCTCCTGCCAATTTGCCGCCGCGGGCTGATAACCGTTACGAAACAGAGCCAGGGCCACTTCCTTAGCGTCGGCGACGAGCCTGTCTCGATTCATGGACATGCCGTCTTCGCGACGCAGAAAACCTAAATCGCGCGATTCCTCCGCGCTTGTGCCCACCTTGGCCATGGCAACGGTTTCAAAAATGGGCCGCAGTGCATGGAACAAATCCAAATCCTCTCCGCTCGCCGCCCGTTCGTTTGCGCGAATCAGCATTTCTTTCGAACCGCCGCCGCCCGGAATCAGCCCGACACCGGTTTCCACCAAACCGATGTACGCCTCGGCTGCGGCCTGAATTCGCGTGGCGTGCAAGTTGATCTCGCAGCCGCCGCCCAGCGCCATTCCCTGAGGCGCAGTCACCACCGGCTTGGGTGCATATTTCAGCGCCAAATTCGCGTTTTGAAATTGCTTTACCGCCAGATGAATCTCGTCCCACTCCTGCTCTTGCGCGGCCACCAATACCAACATCAAATTCGCGCCTACGGAAAAATTGACCGCATCATTCGCGATTACCATGGCGTCAAAGTCGGTGGTCAGCCGCTTGAGGCCTTTGTGCAGCATGCTGATCAAGTCCGCGCCAATCGCATTCATTTTTACGTGGAATTCGCAGCACACCACGCCATCGCCTAGATCGATTAGGCTCGCTCCCGAATTACGCTCGACTTCGCGCCCCGCGTCCTTCAACGATTTGAGAAACAGTACGCCGCCAGGGACTTCGACCGGTTTCGCAGCGCTACTTGTGAGATCAAAGACGGTCGTCGTGCCTTTTGCGGATTCATAGAACGCGTTTCTGCCGCTCGCCAGCAGCTTCTCAATCGCAGCGGGCAGGGATCGCCCTTCCTTCCGCACCTGTTCCGCAAACGCCTTCACCCCAATCGCGTCCATTACTTCGAAGGGGCCAAGCTCCCACCCAAAGCCCCAGCGCATAGCGCGATCCACGTCCACTAAGCTGCCAGAAATCTCTGGCACACGCCGCGCCGCATAAAGGCACGTCTCTGAAATCGAGCCCCACAAAAATTGTTGCGCTTTATCGCCCTTTTGCCCTTCGAGAATCGGCCCGAGCAGCGCGCGCAAGCGCTGCCTCGTGTCGTCGATAGTCTTACCATTTTCGATGGAGGCGAAGCGCGCTTTCTGCCTCGGACGATACTCCATTGTGTGTTCGTCGAGCGTCAGAATTTCTCGTTCGCCGTCGCCTTTCACGCGCTTGTAAAATCCTTGTCCGGTTTTGTCCCCTAGCCAGCCGCGCCGCACCATCTCTTCCACCAGCACAGGCACACGGTACACTTCGCGGGATTCGTCGTTCGGAACGGACTCGTAAATGTTTTTCACCACGTGTGCCAGCACGTCGATTCCGACGATATCTGCCGTTCGAAACGTCGCGGACTTGGGTTGCCCAATCGCCGGCCCCGTGCACGCATCCACTTCTTCCACCGTCATTCCCAACGTGCCCATCAAGCGCAATGCGTTTAGCATCGAAAATGTCCCGATGCGATTGGCGATAAAGTTTGGCGTGTCTTTGGCGATGACGACGCCTTTACCCAACCTGCGATCGCAAAAATCGTTGAGCGTCTCGAGTACTTCCGGCGAGGTCTTCAGCCCCGGAATTACCTCCACCAATTTCAAATAGCGCGGCGGATTAAAAAAGTGAGTGCCCGCCCAGTGCTGCTGAAACTCCTCGCTCATTCCCTCCGCAATCAAATGCACAGGCAGGCCGGACGTGTTGGTGGTCACAATCGCGCCGGGTTTACGATATTGCGCCACGCGCGAAAGGAGCTTTCGCTTGATCTCCAAATTTTCCGCGACCACCTCGATAATCCAGTCCGCCTCCGCGCAGCGCGCCAGGTCGTCTTCAAAATTGCCGATTGCAATGCGCTCCGCCAGCGCAGACGTAAAGAAGGCTGCAGGTTTGGACTTTTTCGCAGCTTCGAGGCCGGCGCGAACGATCTTATTTCGCTCCGCCGCAGCTGTGTCCGGCGGCAAATTCGGAGGAACAATATCGAGCAAAATACACGGCAGCCCCGCATTCGCGAAATGTGCCGCGATGCGCGAACCCATAGTCCCCGCGCCCAAGACCACAGCTTTCTCAATACGACGTTTCATGGTTGCTCTTTTCAGGAAATCAAGACGGCAGGACAGGTTACAAAACCGGCATGCCCTGGTCAAACCAGATGCCGCGCGGTGGCCCAAGTAGCACTAAAATAAGTGCAGGATGATCGAAGACCAAGTAACCAACGCCCTGGACTGGCTGCGGAACGCGAAAGACAAATTTCGCTCTTTCGCCACTGGCGAAGAGCGGCCGCCCACCGAACGCCCCAGGGTGGGCCTAGCCCTGGCTGGTGGCTTTGCGCGCGGTATCGCGCACGTCGGCGTGATCAAGGCTTTGGTGAATGCCGGAATTCCGATTGATTGCGTTGCCGGCACGAGCGTCGGGGCCTTGATCGGGGCCTGCTACTGCGCGGGCGTGCCGCTCGACGAAATGCAGCGCATCGCCAGCACCACGAGTTTCGCCGACTTCGGCCGCTGGACTCCGTCTTGGCTCGGGCTGGCCACGAACCAGCGCATGGAGACCTATTTTTCGAGATTCACACGCCTGAAGACATTCGAAGAGCTCAAGACACCACTGGCCATCGCCGCCACGGACATTAATGCCGGCGTGTCGGTTTATTACACAAAAGGATTAATCGCCCCGGCTCTACGGGGCTCATGCGCGTATCCAGGGCTGTTTGTGCCCATCCAATTTGAAGGGCGCACGCTGGTGGATGGATTTTTGACCGCGCCCGTTCCTGTGGAAGGCACTCTGCTGCTTGGCGCGGATGTGATCATTGCGATTTATCTGGAAGCCGGAAACCTGGAAGATCCGCGCACGGTGGCCGATGTCATCAGCCGTTCCTTCACCATTATCCAGCGGCACGGGGATATCGCGTGGCGCCAACAAGCCGACGTAATCATCGAGCCGGACGTGAAGCCCTTCGTGTGGGACGACTTCACGCGCACGAAAGAGCTCGTTGCGGTTGGCGAAGCGGCCGTGAATGCCGCGCTGCCCGAAATCAAGGCGCTTCTCAGTGGCGAAAAGCGCGAACCGGCTGCCTAAAATCAAGACAGCTTGGATACTTCCACTTGCACTGGTTCGCCTTCGCCTTTTCCGCGCTGATTTAACCAAGCGCTGAGGCTTTCAGCAAAGCGCTCTGGCGTGACCCGAAAACTTACTTCCACTGCGCCGGTCTCTAACGGCAGCGTGTCGTCAAACTCCGCTGAGTTCGTGAAGTTGCGCATGCAGAACTGATCGAGCCAATCCAATGGACAATCACGCCGCTGGCCGCGGATCACGAGCTGGACCTTAAATTTTTGGGCGTACACCGCGCAATAATAACATCGCTATTCCGGGGTTTGCCCAGTGCGCATGCTCTCGAGCTTATTCGGGCGACACCCAGTCACCTGCACTGGCATAAAATTGCAGTCCTACGGCGAAGAGGCCGCCTTCGGCCGGCACGCAATACACTACACGGGCTCTCGTTCTATAACTTCCCAACATCGAACGCACGTTCAACCGCTCGTTGGATCGCAAGGCTCTGCTGGTGAGTACTCGCGCGCCGTGAGGGCTGACGTTATCGGTGACTCCGGAGTGCGCGGGCGTGCGCACATCCAGGCTGCACAGATCCACTCCCACCTTCATATGCTTACGCTCTTCTACTCGCTTCCCCTTCACTTCCACTTGCATAGGACACCGCCGGTGTTGTGGCGGACTGGGTCGGCCTAGACATGTAGTAGGGAAATTGAGGGGGGCAGGGAAAACGGCGTCATTATAGCCCCGGCAAGCGAGAAAGTTCCACCCTGGATGCTCAAAAACAGGCGGTCCGGTGTTCGGCTGCGCAACACCCACTTCCCACGAACGGACATTTCCTACGAGTTGCTATGACTTTCATCCTGTCCTAAGTCCTTCATTGTTAGCGACTTAAGCATGGATAAAGAGGGCACCGCAATTGCGTGTTCCTCCAGCGCAGGTGAGTGTGTCTCTCCGGTCGCCTCAAGCGAGTGGGTCGTCAAGGAGACGTTCCATGAAAAAGATGGAGTGGATTCGAGAAGCTCTTTCCGTTTGGCCCAGCCCTGAATACCTGAAGCAGCGCGAAACGGCTGGATGGCGCATGGTTGCGGTGGAGTGGGAGCGTGAAGTGCAAGCGGAGGCCTCCGCTACACGCGAGGGACTTGCCTCAAGCGAGGAAATTCCGTACGGCACGCGCATCGCCAGCGATTGCCTGCATCTGGAAGACAATCCCACCGAGATTCAGGTGCTGAATCACCTGGCGGAGATGATTGTCCAGGATCACTCCTACAACCATATGGCGGAATCCTTGAACCAGCGCGCATTTCACACGCGCGAGGGCAAGCCCTGGACCGCGCTAGCCGTGTTCAAGCTCACGCCGCGCCTGATCGAAGTCGCACCGCGCATTCTTTCCGGTGCCGAATGGGAGAATCGCAAGCGCCAACTCTCGCGGGTGGCCTGGAACTCTTAGCGGAGAAGAGTTACATCACATCACTCGGAACGTTTCGGCGGCTACTCTTCAAGCACACGCGCAAGGGCGTTGTGCACTTTCAATCCGCCGTTATAGTGAATGAATCCCAGCTTGCGGAATTTGTTCATGAAGAAATTGATGCGTGAGCGGGTCGTGCCCACCATTTCTGCCAGCGTGTCCTGGCTGATCTTGTCGACAATAGGCGGCAGCTTGCCTTCCTCACCGGAGCGTGCCAGCAACAAGAGCGTGCGGGCCAGCCGCTTTTCACTGGAATTAAAGAGGTGATCCATCAGGTTTTGTTCCATCCGCAGATTCCGCACGAGCAAATAGTTGATGAAACGCATGGACACGGCGGGATCTTCTTCCACCAACCGCACCATGGCTTTTCGTTTGATGACGCTCACTTTGCTCGGCACCAGCGCAATAGCTGAAGTTAAATACACGCTCTGCCCGCTGATGCAGCTCTCCCCAAAGAAATCTCCCGAGCCCAGAATGCCCAGAACTGCTCCCCGCCCGCGGTTTGAAACGGACGTAAGCTTTACGATACCTTCATCGATGTAATGCACGTCCGTGCATTCATCGCCCTGTGAAATAATCGTTTGGCCCGCTTTGAATTCGGCAATTTTCCTCGTCGGTAACGCTGTTGAAAAGAACTGCGGTCCGTCGAGCAAGCCTCGCCCGCGTGATTTCATCGTTTCCCTCGTAGTATCCGCACAGTCCCCTGGGCTTTCGTCGGGTGGGCGACGGATAACCACCCCGGTTCTAGTCTTCATTTATGATTGCCTCTCTTCTACCTGCGGCCCCAGTCCTCGTCTGTTCAAAATTGAACAGACGGTCTCCGCTCTTCCTCATTACTTTTCACTCCTAACCGTTTTGAATTGGATAGTTGTCAGCGTGCAGTCCACAGACGTGCGGGGACTCTATGAAGCTGGGCTATGACATCTTTCAGAAGCTTGACGACGGCTGTCCGCTCTGGATAGCCAATGTACAAACGCGAGCGCAAGCACCACAAAAGGTGACGTCGCTACGCCGTTCCGCTGCGGCGCGGTATTTTGTCCGCGATGCGGAAAGGTGTGGTGATCAACGACGAGCCGGGCATTATCAGGAGCCCTGACGAGGGCGGGTAAAGCTAAGTTACACGTCGCGGTTGCAGCAGACCATTCCCCAAAGTGGGTAGTGGCGGGTTGGATTGCTTGTAAGGTATATACCGTTATTACGGGCGGTGTTTACCTGAGCCGATTCGCCGAGATCATTTTCGTTCGCTAGCGAACCAAGCTCCACGGGTAAATTCCGACATTTAGTTTCATAATCATGTAGCTGAATCCGCCTGCATCCGGCTTGGGCTGGTGTGGCGTGTCCGGCGGAATCAAGAGCCAGTCTCCGGCCTTCACCTTAAATGTCTGCCCGCCTTCGATTGGCTGTCCGCGGTATTCGCCGGGGATAATTCCATCCTTGTCGCGCAGGTTCTGCCGGTTCGCGATTTTGCCACCTACGATCATTTCACCGGTTCCACCGGTGATTACATAAAAATCGTATGCTCCCGCGTGCATTTCCGCGTCATCCCATACGCTGTTGACTTTCGTCAGGCTCAGCACCGGTTGCTCGCGGTGCGCGCGGTACAGCATAAAGATGCTGAAGTTTCGCGCTTGCACATGTACGGGGCCGCCACCGAACGATTGCGAGCTTCCGCTGCCCGCCTCGGTCAGCGCTTTCTGCGCCTTCTCGGCTAACTCTGTATGCGCCTTGCGAATATCATCGATGTTCCAGTACGTGATCGGTGGCGCGTCGGGCGCCAGCGCCGGTTCCCGGGGAGAGTTGTAGCCGAAGGGCATTACTTCGCCTTTGTCTTGGGCGGTGGCGCTCGGCAGCATCGAAAGCTCATCGAAATGTCCGTTGAGCACGCCTTCAGGCCGCGGTCGCACGGCTTGACCCGCAAGGAATCCGGCAAGCGCAGCGCCGATGACCAACACTGGAACAAGCTTCTTCATCCCGCCTCCTCACTGCTTTATTTCGACCGTCACTTCGTGTCCGGCTTCGTGGCTTCGAAGCGAATTTCTTTCAGAAACTCCACCTGCTTCTGCAACTCTGCCTTGCCCGCCGGAAATTTATTGAACCTCAACAAGTACGCCAGGACATCGGCGTCCTGCTGTTTGGTGAGCTTTCCGACCGAGCCCTGCGGCATCGTTTTGCGGATCCGCTCGAATAAATCACCGACCGTGAGCCCATTCCAATTCGAGAGAAAGTTCCCGCCGGTCAGCGGTGCCGCGCCACCGCCACCAACAAGCGTCTCCCCGTGGCACGAGGCGCATTCCTTGCGATAAAGGTCCTCCCCGCGCTTCGCCTGCTCCTCCGTATACACTCCGTCCCAAATAGATCGCGTTTCCGATGTTTGCGAAGACTGTGCTTGCGTAGCGCGCTTTTCGGCGTTTGCACAAATGCTTGCACCGAGAGCGCCAAGAAAAAGCAATCCGATAAACAGAGTAGAAAAGTTGCTCACGCCGATATGCTCTTCTTGCATTTACTCCGACGCCGGCAAGCTGAACGCAATGTATTCCCCTGAATACGCTCCGCCGCTTATCGCCACGACGATGTACTGCTTCCCGTTTGCCATGTATGTCATCGGCGAACCGCTTTGTGGCGCGGGCATGTATACAGCACCTACTTCCTTGCCGGTTTTTTTGTCGTACGCGCGCAGCATCGCGCCCCGAGGATGATCGGAGGTGGTTGTAATTTGGCCATCGCCGGCAATCACCAGCGTCTTCGTGACCAGTGTCCCGATGTTGTATGTTTCTTGGCCAGTGCGCGGAATATTCATTCCCTTCAGCGCCGGATGATTTCGGACCACGTCGGGCGTTTCGCCATGCGCGATCTGCCAGACGATTTCTCCCTTGTCTAGATTGATCGCGCTGATCGTTCCGTACGGAGGTTTCAGCAGCGGCAATCCATCCACGTTTAGTGGCACGTAGCCACCGCCTGCTGACTTTTTCTTCGGCATCGGCGAATCTGCGCCGGCGTTCTCGCCAGGTCCGCGAAGAATGGTGACTTCTTCTCCCGCGGTGCCCGCGATGTAATTCATGTCTGAAACCGCTTTCGGGGCGCGCACCAGGCCGATCGGCTCCGCACACGCATTGCATGCGAATGCGTAAACCGTGTGCGTCTCCGGATCGTAAGATCCTCCCGGCCAATTGGTGCCGCCAGAGGCCGTTCCCACCGTTAGCGTGCCCAACGGGCCGTCCACTTTGCTTTCCGTAGGAGGCGTGAACACCGGGCCGAGGTGATATTTCGACGCGATGGCCTTGCCGCGCTCGCGCAGCTCCGGCGTAAAATCAATCAGATCACTTTCCAATACGCCGTTGCGGCTGTAAGCCGGCGGCTTCGAGGGGATCGGCTGTGTGGGCGAATACCATTCGTCCGGCACTGTTCCGACTTCTACCTGCTTTTCTTCAATTGGCCATACGGGTTTTCCCGTTACGCGATCCAGGACATAGAGAAAGCCTTGCTTGCTCGGCTGTGCCACCGCTTTCACGGGTCTGCCATCCACGGTGATGTCCGCCAGGATCGGTGCGGAAGAAATATCCATGTCCCAGAGGGGGTGATGCACCAGTTGGTAGTGCCACTTTCGCGCACCCGTTTTCAGATCGACGCACACCAGTGTTTCGCCAAATAGATTGTTCCCGTGCCGGTGCCCACCATAAAAGTCATTGGTAGGCGATTCCACTGGCAAATAAACCAGCCCGAGTTCTTCGTCCACGGTCACCTGCGTCCAGACGCCGTTGTTTCCCGTGTACTCCGCCGAGCCGTTCAGCCATGTGTCATATCCGAACTCGCCTTTTTTCGGGATGGTGTGGAAAATCCACAATCGCTTGCCGGTCCGCACGTCGAAGCCGCGCACGTAACCCTTGTTGTTGCGCATGCTTTTCGGGGTCATGCCTTCGCGGAACGCCGCGCCGATGATGACCGTATTTTTTGCAACAACGGGCGCAGACTGGATGCCGATCTCGCCAGTCGTCAAATCCGGAAAAATCTCCTGATCGTCGTCCTGCTTCAAATCAATCGCGCCTTTGTTACCAAAGGTTGCGACGCGCAAACCCGTCTTCGCATCCAGGCAGATGAGCTGATATCCAGGCGTCACATACAAAATGCGCTCGTCTTTTCCATCCGACCAATACGCCAGCCCGCGTCCGGAAAGCTGGCGTGGAGCCGCTCCGCCGCGCGCGCCTTCATGCTCGCCGTGGATCCATAGCAACTCGCCCGTGATCGCGTCCACGGCAATGGCCGCGCGCCGCGATCCCGCCGTCATATACAAAACGCCATTCACCATCAACGGTGTGCCTTCCAACTTGTACTCAGGCCGGTTGCCGAAGTAGTCAGTCTTGAGTCGCCAGGCAATTTCTAAATCGTTGAAGTTCGATGCGTTAATCTGATCGAGCGGCCGGTAGCGCGTTCCCGCTAAATCCGCCGCATAGGTGGGCCATTCCGTATCTTTAGGTTTCCACTGTGCAGGTACCGTGCTCGGCAGCACCGCCAATACACCCGCGAGCACAATTAGACGTGGGAGTACCCGCGCGTTGCGCTGAAACATTCCGCCTCCTCCGATTACCCCACAGCCATTCTTAGATGTGGGCCTGGCGCTCACCCTATGTGCTTGATTTCGTCCAACGCAGCCTTGATCTTGGTCTTTTGTTCCTCGGTAACATCCGAATTGGGCGGCCGCTGATAGAACTGCCGCGTTCCCATCTGCAAACTCAGCGCGTACTTCATCGGCCCATACTCGTCGATGCCAGCGGGCCGCAGCAGCTTCACCGCTGCATACAGCTTCGCGATCGGCTCATCAATGTCCTTGCCTGCGCGCTTGGCCGCAAAAACTGCCCCGATCTGCTTTGTAAAAACGTTGCCCTCCGCCAGAATGGCGCCCATGCCGTGATCCAGCGCATATTTCAAATTCACATCCGTTCCCGTCCGCATGTTCAGGTTTGGAAACTCCTTTACAAAGGCGTGATATTCCTCGGAGTTGTCGACGGAATCCTTGATCCCCGCGAGATTCGGATAATGCTCCAGGCTATGCAGCAGCTCCAGGGAAATCGGCACTCCGCTGGCGTACGGGATGTGATACAGATTGATCGGGATCTTCACCTGCTCGAAAATCATAGAGTAATACCTGGTGAGCGCTTCTTGCTTCGGATGCTTGTAGTAAAACGGCGGCACAATCAGCAAGCCATCCGCGCCATTTTCCTCCGCGTGTTTTGAGAGCTCAATAGTCTCCGGAAAATTTGAAGTTCCAGAGGATACGATGATATTTAATCCGTTTCTGTTTTTGAAGGCCGTTTCGGCAACCTTCTTCCGCTCGGCAAACGAAAACGACGGGAATTCGCCGGTCGTGCCCAACACCACGACTCCGTCGGCGCCCTGCGACTTCAAATAGGCCAGCAAATCCTTGCACAGCTCCGGGTCGAAATTCAGGTTCTTGTCGCACGGCGTGGACACCGCGACCCAGAACAAAGCCTTTTCGCCCCGATCTGCAACTGGAGCAGAGTCTGCGCTGCTCCGCTCTACATCGTTCGCATTTGTCGCGCCGTTGCCTGCAGCCCCTGCTTCGCGTGTCAGCCCAGCGTGGCCAACGACACCCAAGGCGGCCGCCGTTCCCAACGATTCCAAAAATGTCCTTCGGGTTTGCATTTGGACCTCCCCAATTTGCCCGAAGTCTAAGCCAGCCCACGCCAATAAACAATCGTTCCTTCGTGCCGCTAACTTTAGAACTAAGTACGCGGGCCAGTACGATTGGGGTGCGCATATGTAGCACGGTGCCTCCGGCTACTGGATTCCCCTGTCTTGCGCACCCGCCGACCGGTAACATAGACTGTTGGTGTCGATTGCATACCGCCCTGCCAGCCTGGCCTGACCTTCCCGCCGCACGCCGTTCGGTTGGCTTTGCCGCAAGAAGTAACTGCGGCTCACAAGCGGTCACTCGTTATCGGCGATAGCTTTCACGCATCTGCGACGCACACTGTCTTTTCGCAGAGGGAGCACCGTGGGGACTCCACTTGAAAACTGGGTTGATGACGCGGCGCGGCTGACCAAGCCAGACCGCGTCGTGTATTGCGATGGCTCCTCGGCTGAAAATGAGCGCATAGTCGGGGAAATGCTGCGTCAAGGCGATTCCGAAACACTCAACGAAAAGACCTACCCGAATTGCTATCTGCATCGCAGCAGTCCCAATGATGTCGCTCGCACCGAGCACTTGACCTTCATCTGCACCCCTAATAAAGACGATGTCGGTCCAACCAATAACTGGATGGATCCCGACGCGGCCAAGCACAAAGTCGGCGCGCTCTTCGATGGCGCCATGCGCGGCCGCACTATGTACGTCGTTCCGTACATCATGGGCCCGGTGAATTCTCCGCTCAGCAAAGCTGGGGTCGAGGTCACGGACAGTCCTTATGTGGTCGCCAGTATGCGCATCATGTCGCGCATGGGGAAAGCCGCTCTGGAACGCATCGGCCCCTCGTCTGATTTTGTTCCTGGCCTGCATTCCATCGGTGATCTCGATCCCATGCGCCGCTACATCGCGCATTTTCCGCAGGAACGGCTTATTTGGAGCGTGGGTTCGGGCTACGGTGGCAATGCGCTGCTCGGTAAGAAATGTTTCGCGCTGCGCATCGCCAGCTATATGGCGCGCGAAAAAGGCTGGATGGCGGAGCACATGCTTATCCTGGGCCTCGAGTCTCCGGGCGGCAAAGTTACTTACATGGGGGCGGCTTTTCCCAGTGCCTGCGGCAAAACCAATTTAGCCATGATGGTTTCCGCGCTCGAAGATCAGGGCTATCGCGTTTGGACCGTCGGTGATGACATTGCCTGGATGAAAATCGCGGACGATGGATATTTGCACGCCATAAATCCGGAAGCCGGTTTCTTTGGCGTTGCGCCCGGCACCGGCATGCTGACCAACCCCAATGTTATGGGCGCCCTGCACAAGAATACGATTTTTACCAATACGGCCATGACACCGGACCGCGAGCCTTGGTGGGAAGGCATCGGCAGCCCGCCGCCTCCCGGCCTAATCAACTGGAAAAACGAAAAATGGGACGCTTCCAAGGGACCGGCGGCACATCCGAATTCGCGCTACACCGTTCCGGCCCGGCAGTCGCCGAGTATTTCGCCAAAGTGGGAAGCGCCGGAAGGTGTGCCCATCTCCGCATTCATTTTTGGCGGCCGGCGCGCCCGTGTCGCGCCGTTGGTCTACGAAGCCTTTGATTGGCAGCACGGCGTTTTTGTCGGAGCCACTATGGCCAGCGAAACCACCGCTGCAGCGACTGGGAATGTCGGCGTCGTACGTCGCGATCCGATGGCTATGCTGCCGTTTTGCGGATACAACATGGCGGACTATTTTCAGCATTGGCTCGAAATGGGCAAGCGCATTCCGCATCCGCCGAAGATTTTCCACGTGAATTGGTTCCGCCGCGGTGCCGATAACAAGTTTCTCTGGCCCGGCTATGGCGAAAATGTCCGCGTACTGAAATGGATCTTAGAGCGCGTCGAAGGGCGTGGCGCCGCCGAAGAAACTCCAGTAGGATTCGTGCCCACTCGCAACGCGCTTACGCTTGACGGTCTACAAATCTCGAGCGAAGCCGTTGAAGAGCTTCTACGCGTCAATCCTGAAGATTGGGAAGACGACCTCGCCGACAGCAAGCAATTTTTCGATAAATTTGGCACGCGCTTGCCCCGCGAACTCCGCGAAGAACACGACAAACTCTCACGACGCTTGAGCACCGAAGGCGCCTCCCTGGCCCGCTCCGGCTAAGCGTAGTTTGGCTGCCTCAAATCACAGTACGGATTGAACCTCGGCGTCGATAGACACGTGCGTCGCTGGAAAACCATTTATTGAGAATTGCGTGCCAGCATCCTGCGAGAAATGCAGGAAGCGAGAGATGTGATAGTCCTCCTCGTAACCCGAGAAAAGACGCTCTGTCTCCGCTTGGCCGAGACTAAAGGAAGAAAGCGCCGCGGGAATGCCAAAGCTGCCCGCCGCAGAAAGGTAGCGATCGACCAATTCGCGCAAGGGCATCATCGGAGTACGGCGGCGAGTTGCTTCGGAAGACATGCGGTCATGATTTCGGTAGTTTTCTGACTGAGTGTACACCGAAAGCCTGGGCCCACATTCACATCCTATGGACGGCTATGCCATTTGGCTCGGCTCGGAGGATTGGATAAGATGGTTCCCTTAATCAAATACTCTGGAGGAACGAACATGGCGATAGCAGTTGGACAAGCGGCGCCCGATTTTTCGCTACAGAATCAGGACAAAAAGGACGTGAAGCTCTCCGATTTTGCGGGGAAGAAAAATGTCGTGCTGGTGTGGTACCCGCTCGATTGGAGCCCGACCTGCACGAACGAGCACGCCTGCTTTGTCAACGACATGAGGTCGTTCGATCAACTTGACGCGGAAGTGCTCGGCGTCAGCGTGGACAGCACGTGGTCACACAAAGCCTACGCGGACAAAATGGGCATCAAGTATTCACTGCTCGCGGATTTTCATCCCAAGGGAGCCATGAGCGAAAAATATGGTGTGTACATGGCTGACAAGGGGATCACGGGACGAGCTATCGCTATCGTGAACAAGCAAGGCAGAGTGGCCTGGTTCAAGAATTACGACATCCCCGTCGTACCGGACCTGAAGGAAGTGGCGTCCGCCCTCAGCCAAGTAAAAGCGGCAACGGCGTAACTGATACTTTGTAGGGGCGCAGCATTGCTGCGCCCCGCTTGTCGAGCCCTACAGCGGTATTTGTCCCACCTCTTCATTTCACGCTGAAATCGTTGCGGACCACAGTGCCGTTCTTCATTACAAATTTAACCGACTCCAGCACCCGAACCTCCGAGAGCGGATCGCCCGTCACCGCAATAATGTCAGCGAAGTGCTCTGGCTCGAGCACGCCCGCTTTTGCTGACCATCCGATCAAGTCAGCCGCCCGAATCGTCGCGGCTTGAATGGCATCCAGCGGTTTCATGCCCCACTCGACCATCTTCCCGAATTGCTTGGCATTGTCGCCGTGCGGGTACACGCCCGCATCCGTGCCGAAAGCGATCTTCGCGCCCGATTGAAACGCGTGCCGGAAGTTCTCGCGCTGCAGCCGGCCGATTTTCTTTTCTTTCTCAATCGATTCCGGCAACATGCCCGCTTTCGCGCCTTCCTGCAAAATGAAATCGTCGTTGTAGATGTCAAACACCAGGTAGGTTCCGTGCTGCTTGGCCAGTGCAATCCCTTCGTCATCAATCAAGCTGCTGTGCTCAATGGAATCGATACCGGCGCGAATGGCATCCTTGATCGATTGCGTGCCGTGTGCGTGCGCCGCCACTTTGCGCCCCAGCTTATGCGCTTCCTCGGCGATCGCTTGGAGCTCCTCCAGCGTGTATTGCGGCGTTCCGGGCTGGTCACCTTTGCTTAGCACACCACCGGATGCGCATACCTTAATTAGATCAGCGCCATACTTCACCGTCTCGCGAACTTTGGCTCGTGCCGCCCACGGACCGTCCGCCACGCCTTCCGCCTTGTAGTGAAATTCGGACGGCAGAAGATTGTTATCACAATGGCCCCCGGTGATCCCCAGCGGCGGGCCGGAGACCAGCATGTGCGGCCCCTCGATATCGCCCGCATCGATGGCATCTCGTAGTGCGACATCCGTGTAGCCGCTAGCACCAACGTTGCGCACCGTGGTAAACCCAGCGCGCAGCGTGAACCGCGCATTTTTCGCGCCGATGAGAGCCTCCCGTGGCATCGATATCCCGAGACCTTGGTACCCGTTGTTCGTCGGATCGCCAGTGAGATGTGTGTGTACATCGATCAACCCGGGCAAACACGTCGCGTTCGATAGATCGATTGCGGCACCTCCACCAGGCGCGGCAGTAGAAGCCGCCGATCCCACCGCCGTAATCGTGCCGTTAGCGTCGAAGACGACCAGTTGATCCGTGAGCATCCGCCCGGACCGCACATCCAGCAGCTTGCCGCAGCGCACGGCGCCAGGACCGCCAATGGCCAGCGGTGCTGCAATTGCAGCGATTAAGAATGAAAGTATCAGCAGAGTCCTGCGCATCAAGTCCCCCGTTTCGTTTCGTCCGACGCAAAGGTTCGCAGCATACATCGAGACGCCGCATTTGGAAAATGAAGCAGGCTCCATCGGGAGAGAACGAGTAGAATGCGCGGCATGAGGAACCATTTTCCAGTCGTGATTTGCGCTTCACTTTTGTTACTCACGTGGGGCACACCTGCCACGTATGCCCAAACGGCCGCACCGGCCGAAGGGGCGCAGCAGTTCGCGGAACTGGGCGACCTGAAATTGCAAGGCGGCAGCGTCATTCAGGATTTCCGGCTCGGCTATCGCACGCTCGGCAAACTCAACGCTCAGAAGTCAAACGCCATTCTCTGGCCTTCATGGTTGGGAGGTAAGTCACAAGATCTCTTGCAATTTCTCGGACCCGGCAAGGTCGTCGACACCTCAATTTATTTCGTCATTCTGGTCGATGCTATAGGCGACGGCGTTTCGACTTCTCCGTCGAACAGCAAAAATCAGCCACTCATGAAATTCCCGACCTTCACGATTCGCGACATGGTCGAAGCTGAGCATCGGCTCGCGATCGAAGTCCTGCACCTTTCGCATCTGCACGCCGTAATGGGTATTTCCATGGGCGGCATGCAAACATTCGAATGGGCGATCACCTACCCGGAATTCATGGACCTGGCTATACCCATGGCTGGCTCGCCGCAATCCACCGCCTACGATAAACTGCTCTGGACATCGCAAATAGATGCCTTGGAGCTCGATCCCGCTTGGAACCACGGCAATCCCACAGGCCCGCTTACTCGCGGCTTTGGCGTTTCCGACGAGATCGGTCAGATGGCTCTCACATCACCCGCCTATAGAGTGGCGCACACGAACCCAAAGGACTTCGATGGCTACCTTGCAGAACTGAAGAAGCATGCGACTGAGGACGGCGGCATAGCGGCCGATCAAATCCGCCAGCGCCAAGCCATCATTTCGTTGGATATTCCCGGGGACCTTGAGTCGACCTTAGCGGAAGCCGCGAAAAAAGTTCGCGCCAAATTGCTCGTGATCGTTTCGCCCCAAGATCATATGGTGAATCCGATTCCGGCCCAGCAGTTTGCAGCCGCAATCGATGCGCCGGTGATCACGCTGGAATCGCCCTGCGGCCACATCAGCCTCGCGTGCATCTCGGTCGGCCCTACTGTCGCCAAGTTTCTCGCCGATCCAGCCTCAGTACACAGCGAAACCCTGCACGACACAGGCAATCACTGATGCAACGAGGCGTGGGGCGGTAAACCCGAATGACCTAAATCATGGAACGTGATTGGTTTCAGTTGGCTTTACGAGCGCGCGAATAAACAAGACCAATTCCCACCGTTGATCCTCGCTCAGTTTATTCTTAAAGACCGGCATGGGCTTTTTGCCTTCGCTGATTTTATAAAAAAGCTCGCCGTCCGTAGCCTCGCTCATTCGTTTTGCGTCCGTGAAATCGGTGGGCGCTGGATCGTACTTGCCGGCGTCTTGACCGTCTCCTTTGCCGCGGTCGCCGTGGCAATGCGCGCATTTGTCCGCATACACTTCCCCTGCCGATTTCAGCGCGGGAGCGGTAGGCTGCAAAGGGTTTTTTAGTTGCTTTGCTTCCTCGGGCACAGGCCAAGACCAAGCTGCTTTGTTTACGGCGGAGTAGACAATCGCCGCTGCAAC
>Ga0210410_10001488_pt1 | contig 22038 bp, 22 predicted proteins | sample IncBWC4MmetaG_FD_161058 | JGI IMG/M metagenome (GOLD analysis project Ga0210410, IMG submission 161058) | Forest soil microbial communities from Barre Woods Harvard Forest LTER site, Petersham, Massachusetts, United States - Inc-BW-C-4-M | ecosystem: Environmental > Terrestrial > Soil >... | reverse complement strand
GGCCAGAGCCATGTCCAATACACATGCATAATCTGATCTCGCGATCTAGACTCTGCTCTATTGCCACCATTTTGTTGCTGCTGCACTCCTGGAACGGCACCACTGCTGAGACCTTCCGGTACAATCCAGTTTCTCGTGCGGTTGTCGAAACCCGACTGGGGAAATACGCCGGCGATGATAATCAGCGTGAGGCGGCGCTCAAACAAATGTTTGCCGAAGCTGGTTGCGACAACCAGCACCTTTCCGAACAGCGGGTGAAGGGATCCAAACTGTCCAACGTCATTTGCCTCGAGCCTGGCAGCTCCGACAAGGCCATCATCGTTGGAGCGCACTTCGACCACATTTCCAAGGGAGATGGAGTCGTCGACAACTGGAGCGGTGCGTCACTGCTGCCCTCGCTGTACGAAGCCGTAAGAGTTGAGCCTCGTAAGCATACCTACGTCTTCATTGGGTTCACTGACGAGGAACGCGGCGAAGTTGGATCACGTTTCTACGCTCGACAAATGACAAAGGAACAGGTCGCAGCAACCGATGCGATGGTCAACATGGACACGCTAGGCTTGGCGCCTACTGAGGTTTGGGTCAGCCATTCGGACAAAGGGTTGACCGGTGCACTCGCTTACATCGCGAAGCAACTGAACTTACCCGTCAGCGGTGTTAATGTGGAGCAGGTCGGCAGTACCGACTCAGTGCAGTTTTCCGAGCGTAAGATCCCCAGTATCACGATTCACTCATTAACCCAGGAGACTTGGAACGCCCACATCCTTCACACGTCAAAAGACAAGGCCTCAGCCATGCGGCTCGATGATTACTACCAGACTTACCGCCTGCTTGCGGCTTACCTAGTCTTCCTGGACCAGGTTGCGGGTGCTCCAGCGGCGTCGACCGCGCCTTAGCGCGACGACCTTACAACGGGTGCCAATCAAAACAGGGTGCATCGGAGGCGGACCCCTCAATCAGGGCAAGACAAACTCAGGAGCGACGAGCTAATGCCTCGTAAACCGACTCACTACCCGGCCGTGGGCGCTAGACTTCGCGCCCTAAAAATGCGAGCATTTTAATCTGCTAGGTCACAAGTTCACCCAGACATGAGCAGCACCCCAACCAACCCCGCTGCCACGCGCGGCCGGGGCAACGGCGTTCCCCGCGTTATCGTAGCCACTACCGCTCTACTTACTTTTATTTCGTTTTGGCGCGCCGCGGCAATCGTGCTGAACGATCTGGCGTCCTCGGCCTACTACGCCGGTGGTGAAGCCGAAGGCTACATAGGAAAAACGGCACCGTGGTTCATCCTCGCGATCATGCTGTTTTCTTATGCCGTGCGGGCAGTGTATGTCGAGAGTTGCAGCATGTTTGTGCGCGGCGGGGTGTACCGCGCGGTCAAGCAATCTCTCGGGGGAGGCCTGGCGAAGTTCAGCGTTTCCGCGCTGATGTTCGACTATATCCTCACGGGGCCGATCAGCGGAGTGGCGGCGGGGCAGTACCTGGGCGGCTTGCTGAGCGAACTCTCTCAGCACGCTCATTTAAGCGGCCCCTTTTCCGAATCGACGGTCGCGGGCATTGCCACGATTTTCGCGATCGTGATAACGGTGTATTTCTGGTGGGAAAACACCAAGGGGATTCCGGAATCGAGCGAAAAAGCGCTGCACATCATGAAGCTGGTCACCGTGATGGTAGTGCTGCTGATCGGCTGGTGCATTTACACGGCCTTATTGAGGCACTCGCAGCTACCGCCATTTCCGTATCCTCGAAATCTTCGGTTCAGCCCTAACGCACTAGGATGGCTTGCGCATACTGCCTTACCGCAAATTGGCGTTGTGGCTATTTTTATCGCACTAGGGCATTCGGTCCTGGCCATGAGCGGGGAAGAATCCCTCGCGCAGGTGTACCGCGAAATCGAGAGCCCGAAACTGCAAAACCTGAAAAAAGCGGGCTTGGTCATTTTCGTGTACAGCCTGGTATTCACCTCGATGGTTTCCTTCTTCGCGGTGATGATCATTCCGGACGACGTGCGGCAGCATTACCTGGAAAACCTCATCGGCGGCTTGGCCATGAATCTCGAGGGACCGCTAATCGCGCGCCTGATTTTCCACGGATTTGTCGTAGTCGTGGGGACGCTCATCCTTGCCGGTGCCGTGAATACCGCGATCGTTGGCTCCAACGGCGTGCTGAACCGTGTGTCCGAAGATGGCGTGCTAAGCGAGTGGTTTCGCCAACCGCATCCACGCTTTGGCACCAGCTACCGGATCATCAACATCGTTGTTGGCTTGCAGCTTCTGACTATCCTAATCAGCCGCGGCAATGTGACGTTCCTCGCGAACTTGTATGCCTTCGGCGTGATTTGGAGTTTCGCGATGAATGGGCTGGCGGTCCTGGTGCTGCGCTACACGCGTCCGGGCCAACGCGAGTTCCAGGTTCCCCTGAATTTTTATATTCGCGGTGTGCAGATTCCCGTAGGGCTTGGCTTGATCACGCTGACTCTCTTCGCGATCGCCATCACAAACCTGTTCACCAAGCCAGTAGCCACCGTCGCCGGGGGCGTTTTTTCCGTGATCTTGTACATCGTGTTCACGATCTCCGAGCGCCGCGCCAGAAATCGTGGCGGCGCTCATGTGGAGATGGACCAGTTCAACCTTGAGTTGGAAGGCGAATTGAGTCCCGAGGCAGTCGGTGCGCGGCCCGGAAATATTCTTGTACCTGTCAGTAATCACTTCAATCTGTATCACCTTGGAAATGTTCTCGATCGCATCAAGCCTGGGCGCCGGGACGTAGTGGTCCTTCATGTGCGATTACTGCGTCGTTCTGGATCGGGCGAAAACGAATTGGACGCCGATCAGCTCTTCGGTAGCGTCGAGCAGCACTTGTTCTCGCAAGCGCTCTCCATGGCGGAGAAGCGTGGCAAGTCAATTCGACTTGCGGTCGTTGCGGCCAACGACTTGTGGGATGGTATTTTGCGCGCTGCTACGGCGCTGCAGTCCAGCACAATAGTGATCGGCCGGTCCGCCAGGGAGAACACCGAAGAGCAGGCACGGCAAATCGGCGAAGCGTGGGAAAAACTGCCGGACCCGAAGCCGCAATTCAATCTGGAAATACATCTGCCCAACGGCGACAAAATTTACAAAGTGCTCGGGCCGCACGCGCCCAACCTCACAGCGAACGAAGTGAATCTCCTGCATCGCCTATGGCTGCGGTTCAGCGAATCGCTCGCGCGCGAAGAGTTGCACCACCATGATGTGGTGCACTTCGCGTTGGAAGAGGTACAGAAGGAAATCGAAGAAGGCCACGAAGACGAGGTCGTCAACCGCTTGCGCAACCACCTGGGGGCGAACCAGAACAAGCGCAAGCCAAAGGTCTAAGAGTAAGCGGTCGGCCGGCCACGTGCGTCAAGCAATTTGCGTCGTGCAATGCGGGCACTTCTTCGCCCGTATGGGAATCGTCATGGTGCATTGCGGGCATTCTTTGGTTGTCGGTTCCGCGGGAACGGGCTGCGGCTTTCTGGTCCAGCGGTTCACTTGCTGTACCAGAAGGAACACGCAAAACGCCACAATCAGAAAATTAATGATGGTGTTAACAAACAGCCCAAAGTTGAGGGTCGGCGCCAAATGCGCTTTTGCATCGGCCAAACTCGCATAATGCTGTCCGTCCAGGCTGACGAAAAAATCTTTGAAGTCCACTTTCCCGAGCAAATGGCCGATGGGAGGCATAATTACATCGTCCACCAGCGAGGCGACAATTTTGCCGAACGCAGCGCCGATGATTACACCGACTGCCAAGTCGATCACATTGCCGCGCATGGCAAACTCTTTGAATTCCTTGAACATGGGCTCTCCTGTTGGTGCCTTGGTCGCGGGCCGTGCAGAAGCCGTGTGTGGCGGGATTATATCCGACGAAGAGCACAAAACCAGACGGGAACCGTTTGGAGAGGTCTAGCGAGGGCGAAGGATCAGCACCGATCCTATCAGGCCACGAATTATCAGCACGAAACCAGCGATGGCTAAGAGCGGCCCGACCCATTGAAACGGGACGCGCGAGATTGCCAGCATCACCACGCCTAGCAACGCCAGCGAAAGACCGCGCGTCCATTGCTCTGTCCGCGACCACCACTGCACAGGCTTGTACAGCGCGCGCAAGCCCCACAAGATGACCGCAAGGCTCAGCACCAGCCATCCAGGCTTGCGCCGGTCGAACAAAATGTGCCCGCTCAGGCCAAGCCACACCACCAGCCCGCCGAGCAGCACAAAAATTATTTCAATGGTGATTCGCAGCACTTGCTGCGGCGTGAGCATTCTTCTCCGAGACCTCTATGTTCCGCTTGCGGAGGCGGCGTATGGAATCTAGCAGCGGCTACTGCACGCGCTCGATTTTCACCTTGTTCAAAGTGATCGGTGTACGCGGGCGGTCGCTGGCATCACGTGGAGATTTTGAAATTTTGTCCGCCACGTCCTGGCCTTCCACCACCTCGCCGAAGATTGTGTGCTTATTGTCGAGCCAGGGAGTCGCCGCCACGGTTATAAAGAACTGACTTCCGTTCGTTCCTGGGCCGGAGTTGGCCATGGAAAGCTTTCCAGCCTTGGAATGTTTCAGGGAGGGATGAAACTCATCCGGGAAAGCGTAGCCTGGGCCGCCGCGCCCATCGCCGCGGGGGCAGCCGCCTTGAATCATGAAATCGGGAATCACGCGGTGAAAGGTAAGGCCATCGTAATAATTCTTCTTCTGTTTCTTCCCGGTCATTTCGTCGGTGAATTCCTTGGTACCTTCCGCCAAGCCGATGAAATTGGCCACCGTTTTGGGGGCTTCCTTCTCAAGCAGGCGGATGACGATATTGCCTTGAGAGGTCTCGAATACAGCGTACGTGCCAGTGGGTCTACTCATGCTTTCTCCTCGCCCACAATCGTACACGAGCGGCCGCGAAGCATGCCAGTTCGCGTCCAGGCGCGCCGCTCGGGATTTCGTGTCCTTAATTAGTCAAAGAGTGGTAATATAAACATGATAGTAATTTATTTGACTATAGTATCCGGCAGTCTCGACCCTGGCCTCCCCCGGAGACACTCTAGGTAAGCCGTAAAACGTCGACGCCCCGCCCAGACTTGGAGGTGGCTGTGAAAGGTCGGGCCAGTTTGCTCAAAAGCCTGACGCGTTTGGACCGCTACTCAAAAACGTGTTTAACTCGTTTTGACACGTATTCCAAGAGGACTCTGGGATGCGGCGACGCTGTCGAATTGGCGCACACATCGCGCGAAATCGTGCGCGTGCAGCTAAACATGATGAAATTGTCCCGAGAGCTCGCAGCGGTGTCCAACCAGATCCGGGGATTAGTCTCCGGCGAGGCGGACTGTCTTGCAATGCCCACGCCCACGGATGCAGGCAGCCAGGTCGGAACTGATCCCAAGGGACAAGACGCCCGCGAGCGTTTCGCATTTACCGCGGTAATTACGGAATCCGGCGCTGAGGTAGTGCGCGTCCAGGCGGATACATCAGCGCTCTGGCCTCAGCAGGAGTATGGCTGCTTTGAAACGTGGACCCAGGCGCAGGACTTCGCCACTGTCCTCAATCAAACGCATGGAATTGACCCGATGGAGGCGCAGCACATAGTCGTTAGCGCCAACTTGGCTTTGAGGTCTAGCAAGAAAGTGTGCTAGCGCTGGGGCTACCAACCCTTTTGTTTGCGCAACTCCGTCACGTGCGCGGTGTGGTGCCGCCCATGCCACGCGTATAGGAACAGCATCCAATCCAATGTACGCACGCCATGATCGGGATGGCGAAACGTGCGCGCGAAATCTTCTGGTTTCAGCGAGCGAAGCAGCCGCGCCCAGCGCTCATGCAGAGAATCCAGCAGGGCCAAGGATACGTCGGGCGGCGCGTTCTTGGCGTCCTCCAGCTCGGCCCAGCGCGCTTCTTCGTAAGGTTTGATGGTCGGCTCCTGCTCCGTGAGTGCCAGACGAAAGCGTACATAGGCATTCATGTGGCTATCCGGCACGTGATGCGCAAGCTGCCGCACGGTCCAGCCGCCTTCGCGGTACGGCGTGTTCAACTGCTCTTCCGTCAGGCCTTTTATGGCACCACGAAATTTGGCAGGTGTCTCCGCGATCGTAGAAATTGCCTGCTGCCGCAGAGCAGGCGTAACCTCCTGGGGCGGGACGTACTTTCCAATGGGATAGCGCGGATCCATAGTTCGGTTTTCCTTTTTTGTTTCGGCAAGCCGAGTGTTTTCGCTGAATTGAAGCAAGTCGGCAATATAAGCGCCGCACTTTTCGGAGTCAATTGCGGGCGGGTAAAGTGCCTGTCCAATTTGGCTGCCGCACCAGCGGAACGATACAATACATGTTTCGCTGTACCGGCGGGGTGGGATGGCGAATCCAATAGTGAGGGAGTATCTGAATGTATAACGTTGTCATTATCGGCAGCGGCTGCGCCGGACTCACCGCCGCGATTTATGCGGCTCGCGCCAATCTTAAGCCGCTGGTCATCGATGGCCACGAACCCGGAGGCCAGCTTACCCTGACGACCTTGGTCGAGAATTACCCAGGCTTCCCTGAAGGTATTCTTGGTCCCGAGCTCATTGAAAATATGCGCAAGCAAGCGCAAAGATTTGGGGCCGAGTTCAAATCCGGCGCGGTGAGCGAAGTTGATCTCAGCCGCCGGCCTTTCAAGGTCGTCGCCGGCAAAGATACGTATGAAACCAAAACGCTGATTGTGGCTGCCGGCGCTTCCGCGCGGCTCTTGGGGCTGCCTTCCGAGCGTCAGTTGATGGGCCGCGGCGTTTCCACCTGCGCCACATGCGACGGCTACTTTTTTCGAGGCAAGCCCATTGCCGTCGTGGGCGGCGGCGATACGGCCATGGAGGAAGCCGTCTTTCTGACGCGCTATGCCAGCCGGGTCTATCTCGTTCATCGACGTCCGGAGTTTCGCGCTTCGAAAATCATGCTCGATCGTGCGCGGGCTAACGAGAAGGTGGAGTTCGTCACTCCCGCTGTGGTAGACGAGATTCTTCCGCATCCCAATGGGCACGTGGAGAAAGTGCGCCTGCGGAATCCCCAGACCAATGCCACGACAGAGCTGGAGCTTGAGGGCGTGTTTGTCGCCATCGGGCACGATCCCAATACTGCCGTGTTCCGCGGAAAGCTCGAAATGGATCCGAACGGTTACCTTATTTCGCTGAATGGTAGCAAGACGACCGTTCCCGGGGTCTTTGTCGCTGGGGACGTGCAGGACCATCGCTATCGTCAGGCCGTTACCGCAGCTGGCTCGGGGTGCATGGCCGCGCTGGACGCCGAAAGATTCCTGGAAGAGCACAACGAAGAAGCGCTGTCCTAGTAGGCTATCTTTCCCACTGGCATAATTGAAGCTTCATGCTTCGCTCGACCCTGCTGAAACTCTCGGTGAGTCCCGGCTTTGCTCACTGGGTTACCTCCAATCCAACCACGCGCCGCATGGCTCGTCGCTTTGTTGCCGGAGAGACGCTGGATGACGCCATCATTGCTGCGCGTGCCTGCAACAGTCAGGGAATGTACACCAGCCTCGATTATCTGGGCGAAAACGTTGCTACCGTCGCTGACGCGCAGCGCGCCCGCGACGCTTACCTGCAAATTTTCGATCGCATTGCTGAGGAACGTTTGCATGCCAACGTATCCTGCAAACTCACTCAACTCGGGCTGGACCTGAGCGCAGATTTCTGCGAGGGGCTGCTGCTTTCGATTGTTGAGCGCGCCGCCGGTTACGAAAATTTCCTTCGCGTGGACATGGAAGGCTCGAATTACACGCAGAGGACGATAGATATCGTCAAACGGGTTCGCGCTCGCAATCCCGCGGTGGGGACCGTCATCCAGTCTTATCTTTATCGGAGCGAGAAAGACGTGCAGGAGTTGCTGGGCTACGGCTGCCGGATTCGTCTTTGCAAAGGGGCTTACAAGGAATCGGACGAGGTGGCGTTCGCTAGGAAGAAAGATGTTGATGGCAATTACGTCCGGCTGATGCAGATGCTGCTGCCTAGCGGCTTTTACCACGCGATCGCTACGCATGATCCGCGCATGATCGCGCAGACCATTCGCTTCGCGGCCTCGAAGCAAATATCTAAGGATGATTTTGAGTTTCAGATGCTTTACGGCGTGCGCACGGATTTACAGCGCCAGCTTGTGAAAGATGGCTACCGGCTGCGTATTTACATCCCCTATGGCCGCGACTGGTTTCCGTATTTCATGCGCCGGCTTGCCGAGCGCCCGGCCAACCTGGCGTTCTTCGCGCGGAATTTTCTGCGCTCTTAGGCTGCGGTTTTACAGTGCGCTGCTACTGCTTTCGGCAGACTGTTACGCCGTCGCGAAGAGGAATTAAAACCGGAAACAAATCCTTCGAGGAATAAACCAGCCGATTAAACTCCTGAACGCCGCGCGTATATTTATCGTCTGGCGCCGCTGGCTGTGCCACTTTTCCGGACCAAAGCGTATTGTCCGTCACGAACAAACCGCCCCGCTTCAGCTTTGGCGATGCCGCACGTAATGCGTCGGGATACTGATCCTTGTCCACATCGTTGAAAATGAAATCAAATTTTCCCGGCGTTTTCTTCACCAGTTCCAGTGCGTTTCCTACCTGAACCTTGATACGTTTGGCGACTCCAGCTTTCCGGAAATACTCCTGCGCGCGCTTCGCATTTTCGGGGTCGCCATCTGTGTAAAACACTTGCGCCTTCGGCCCCGCCGCACGCGCCAGCCAAATCGTCGAGTAGCCAATCGCCGAGCCCATCTCAAAAATTCGCGTCGCTCCCGAAACCTGCACCAGCAGTGTCAATAGGCGCGCCACCGCCGGACCAATAATGGGTACGCGATGTTCTGCCGCATACTTTTCAATCTCTTGTACAGCAGCGTCGCGCTCCGGCAGCAAATCGTAGATATATTTGTCGACGTCCTCCTGCGTGAAAGCGCTGCGCAAGTTGTCGCTCCGGATCATTGGTTTTCTCCAAGGCTGCTCTATCCAGGTAAGCTCTCTCCAGGTTTCAAGGCATGAATCTCGAGCCCGGTAATATCCTTTGTTTGCTGCTTCAACTGTTCCGGTGTTCCCGTTAAGAATGGAAATGTCGCGTAATGCATGGGAATCACATGCTTCACGCCGAGAAAGCGTGTAGCATACGCCGCTTCGCGCGGGCCCATCGTAAAATGATCGCCGATGGGTAGCAATGCAACATCGGGCTTGTACAACTCTCCGATTAATTTCATGTCGCTGAACAGCGAAGTGTCGCCCGCATGGTACACCGTAAGGCCTCCGGGCATGCGAATCACCAGTCCAGTCGGCTCCCCGGCATAGACTACCTTGCCGTTATCTTCGATTGAGTTCGAATGAAAGGCGTGGGTCATGTTCACTTCAAACTCGCCGACCTTCTGCGTTCCGCCTTTCCCCATGGGCCTGGTCTGTTCTTCAAATCCCTTGCTCCCGATCCACAAACACGTCTCGTAAATCGCGACCATCTGGGGCTTGTGCTGTTTCGCGAGCGCCAGGAGGTCGCCAAGATGATCCGAATGCGCATGCGAAAGAAAGATTACGTCCAGCTTGGATACTTTCTTCAATTTGTCCGGACACCTGGGGTTCGTCATCACCCACGGATCGATCAACGCCACCTGTCCGGAAGCGGTGGTGAGTGAAAACGTGCTATGGCCGAAATAGGTTATGCGATTGCCCTTCATATCGAGCATGTTGCACCTCTAGAGAGAATGTACTGGGACGCTTGAAACACTTAGATGCGGATGTTAACTGGAAGTCGGGTGGCCGTCAGCGGGAAGCGCTCGCGCTCCCAGTGAGCAACTGGCGAATCGCGGCTTCATAAATCTCTCGAGTGCCTGCGCCAAGCACACGACCCACCTGGTTCCCGTCCTTGTCATAGAGAAACGATGCCGGAAGCGCACCGTTCCACTGAGGCCAGACGGCCTGAGTAAATCCGGTCTCGTCTCCGTGCTTTTTGCGATAATTCGGAAAGATCGGTTTGTATCGCGCGATAAACCGGCGCATCAAGATCAGATCGCCTTCGTCGTCGAAATTGACACCCACGACTTGCAATCCCTGTGACGCGTATTGCTTGGCCAGTTCGTTGAGCATGGGATATTCATCGCGGCACGGCTCACACCAAGTCGCCCAGAATGTCATCAGCAGCGGTTTCCCGCGGTGCTGCTGCACTAATTTCTGATAGCCCGGTGCGTCGATGACTTTGGGGTCTGTGGGCGCCTTTGCTTGGGGCGCCCCGGCCGCTGAAAAAGCGGCGAGTAACAACGCGGCAACGCCAATCTGGATTCGCATCAAGTTCCTTCCTTCACCATTCTATCTATAGACGCGTCAAGTTGAGAAACCTATTCCCCCCGCGTACAATCGGTGTATGCCTCTTGTTGCCCCTGATGGGGCCGTGGTATAAGAAAATTTCGCTCGGCGCGCAACCTGTTAGTGGTGCCTCCGGGCCGTGCTCGAACAAAGGAGATTGGAATGGCTTATGTGATTGCCGAACCTTGCATCGGCACGAAAGATTCAGCCTGCGTGGACGTATGCCCGGTGGACTGCATCCACCCTCGCAAGGACGAGCCGCAGTTTGAGAACGAAAAGCAGCTTTACATCAACCCGACGGAATGCATCGATTGCGGCGCCTGCGTGCCGGTTTGCCCCGTGACCGCTATCTTCGCGCTCGAAGATCTGCCGGAAAAGTGGCAGAGTTATACGCCCATTAACGCGGAGTGGTACGTCAAGAAATAAACTCAACTTCCCAGCCGGTACGCCTGGTATCGCGCCGTTTCGCATCATTCAACGCGCAGTAAGCATCCAACCGGGGTGCGTGATTCGCGCACTACCTCTCTGTCGAGGCATTGTAACTTTGAGCGGCAGAGTTATTCTGTTTCTCTGGAGATCGCCCCGTTCCCGTGCCGCCAAAGTTCCATCTGGTCCTTCTCATCCACGCGCATCAGCCTTGCGGCAACTTCGGCCATGTTCTTGAGCAGTCTTTTGAACGCTGCTACCTTCCGTTCCTCGAGACTCTTGAGAAGCACCCTAGTGTTCACGTTGGCCTCCATTATTCCGGCCCGCTCCTAACGTGGATTGAAGAGAACCGCCCCGCATACTTCCAGCGCTTGAGAGCTCTAGTGAAAAATGGGCAAGTGGAAATGGTCGGTGGCGGATTCTACGAGCCGATTCTGATTTCCATTCCAGACGCTGACCAGCGCGTGCAACTGATCCGACTCGCCGACTACCTGGAACACCATTTTGGCGAGCGCCCGACGGGCGCCTGGCTCGCCGAGCGCGTGTGGGAGCCGCAACTCGCTTCAGTGCTTGCAGAAGCAAATATCAGCTACACCGCCTTAGATGACATTCACTTCCTATCGGCGGGTTTTGAGCCTGACGAGCTTTTCGCTGATTACATCGCGGAAGACCAAGGGCAAACCATACGCCTCATTCCTGGACAGAAGATTCTTCGTTATCTGATTCCGTTCGGCACAATCGAGCAGGTTATCAATTACCTGAAAGAAACTGCCGGCGCGCACCCGGACCATATGGCGGCCATGGGCGACGACATGGAGAAATTTGGCGGGTGGCCCGGTACCTTCGAACATTGTTATAAAGACGGCTGGCTCGAGAAATTCTTTGTAGCTCTCGAAGAGAACTCTTCGTGGTTGCACGCTTCCACCCCCAGCGAATACCTTTCGACGCACACTCCTGCTGGACGCGCCGATCTGCCCACCGCGTCGTATACGGAGATGATGGAGTGGGCGCTGCCTACACGCGTCCGCCAGCGGTACAACCAAGTTCTGAAGGAATTCGGCTCGCGCAACGAAGTGCTCTCATTTCTTCGGGGCGGCTCGTGGCGCGGATTCTTCCGCAAATACTCCGAATCAAACCTGCTCCACAAGAAAATGCTGCACGTTGCCTATCGCATCGACACTTCGCCTGCGCGGCGCAGCATCTCGAAAGCCGGAGAAGAGCTTAAGAAGGCTCGCGATCTTTTGCTGCGCGCGCAGTGCAATGATGCCTACTGGCACGGAGTTTTCGGCGGTCTATATGCTCCTCACCTGCGCACCGAACTTTGGCGGAGTCTCATTCGCGCCGAGCTCATTGCCGACCAGCAAACGCCCGGTGGTCTGGCGCCCCGGGTCGAGAAGCTCGACTATGATGGCGACGGCACTCCCGAGCTGTTGTTCACGTCCACGGAGTATCAGGCGCTCGTGAAGCCCTCGGACGGCGGTACGTTAGCAGCTCTAGATTTCCGTCCGGCCGGCTCGACCTTGATCAACTCCATCGCGCGGCGCCCGGAGGCCTATCACGCCCGGCTCCGAGAAATTGCCAAGAATCCGTCGGGCGCGGTTACTTCGATTCACGAACAAACACGCGTGAAGGAGCCCGGGCTCGAGCGCTATCTCCGCTACGATCGCTGGCCGCGCCATACATTTCGTCTATTTCTGTTCGATCCCGCGCGTACTCACGCGGATTACGAAAATATTCAGCTTCAAGAGGATCCGGGTTTTGCGGGCGCCTCGTTTAGCATCAACCGCACTACGGAACGCGAAGCCGAGCTGGCTCGCGAGGCTCCGCTTGCCTGGCATGGGCAGGACGATTCTGGCCCGCGCCTCTCGGTCTCGAAATTGTTTTCGTTTGGTCCCGCGCCTCGCGGATGCGAAGTCGCGTGTGAAGTGAAAATCGGATTGCCTGCAGCACTTGATCGCCCGCTTGCGGTGGGAATCGAGTCCGTACTCAATTTTCTCGCGCCCACAGAGCCGGATCGGTTTTTCCAGACGCCTTCCGGCCCGCAGAACCTGCGCTTCAGTGGTTGCATCCCCGGCCCCACGCTTCGCGTGGAAGATGGTTGGCAGCGCATTCGCGTAGCACTCCACGCCCCCGGCGCCGAGCAGTTCTGGATTTCGCCGATTGAAACGGTTTCCGAATCGGAGGAAGGGTTTGAACGGGTCTACCAGGGCTCACAAATTCTAGCCGTCTGGCGCCCATCTCTCTCCACTGCTAAGCCTTGGGCCGCGCATCTATTCTGGCGCATTGAATCTTTTTGAAGAAAGTCTTTCCTGAAGTTGCAACAACAACTGCGCGCCTTACCCTGCGATCAGCAAGTTCTGCGCGAAGGGCCACTCTTCATCGATCCACTGACCCTCGCATCGGAATCCTGTGCGCCCGGCCATGCGCACAACTTCCTCAGGCTGGTACTTGTGCGAGCTTTCGGTCCAGATCGTCTCGCCCTCATTGAGCATTAGCCGCAGGTTGGCTACCGGGATTCTTACACTCTGCCGGCGCATCGAACGCAGATGCATTTCGATCCGCCGCTCCTCATAATTCCAGCGCGCCTCGTGGCGGAAGGAGGGCAAATCAAAATCCGCCCCCAGCTCTCGATTGATGCGCGCCAGCACATTCAAATTAAACGCCGCCGTGACACCTACCGGATCGTTGTAGGCCAACAACTGCGTCGAAATATCCTTTTCCAAATCCGTCCCCAGCAGCAACGCGTCGCCCGATTGCAGAATTTCGCGAACCTCGCGCAAGAAATCTTCGCCCGCCGCACGGTCGAAGTTACCAATCGTGCTGCCCAGAAACAGGACGAGCAGGTGATCGCCTTCATCGCGTCCCTGGGCTACGGCGCGCAGCCCCTCCAAATACGGCTGCTCGTAACCCACCATGCTCACCATGTCAATCTGTCCCAATTCTTTCTCGCAAGCCGCCAGCGCCGCGGGCGAGATCTCGATCGGGAAGTAATAGGTTTGCTGCCGGCGCGAGAGCGCCTCCAAAATCCATCGCGTCTTTTTTCCGCTCCCGCTGCCAAGCTCTGCTACGTGAATCCGCGAAGGTAGCCGATCCACAATTTCTTGCGCGTGCGTTTGCAACAGCCGCGCGTCTGCCCGGGTCAACCCGTACTCCGGCAAGAGGCAAATAGTCTCGAATAGTGCCGAGCCCACCTCATCATATAAATATTTGGACGGCAGCTCGCGTTGCCCGGGCTTCAGCAAGCCATCGCGCACCGCTGCGGCGAATTCGGACACATGTCGGGCGGGAAGTGTTTGGTAAGTCAGCATTGAAATGGCTCCCAAGGGCCTGGGTTTACTGGATTAGTCCTCGACGCAACGGAAGGTTGCGTACACATACGGGTAATGCGGCTGAAACCAGTTGCGGAACGATCGCCGCAGCATGCACGCAGCCGTGCGCGGCGAACCGCCCTTCATAACGTAGTGCTTGCCATCGAAAAAATTTGCTGAGTACCCCGGATAAAATGGCATGGCCGCAAATCCGGGGAATGGCTTGAACTCGGTGCGTGTCCATTCCCACCCGTTGCCGAGCAGATCATGAACGCCGTGGGCACTCGCCCCTCGTGGATACGAACCCACCGGGCTCGGATCCCAGTGACCAAAATCAAAATTCCCATATCGGCCGTCCGGCGCTTCGTCGCCCCAAGGATAATTTCGCTCCACCTCAGAGTCCGACGTCCCGTACGCCGCGCGATGAAACTGTTCCTCAGTCGGCAGCTTGCGACCGAGCCATTTTGCGTACGCTGTCGCTTCCGCGTGGCTCACGTACACCGGCCAGTCCATAGGGAGTTGAATCTCTCCAAACATCGTGCGATATACCCACAAATTTCCTGCGCGTCGCCAAAAAGCGGGATGCCGTACGCCTTCTTTTTCTTTCCACTCCCAGGATTCCTTATCCCACAGCGACGGCTCGGAATATCCGCCGGCCTGTACAAACGACATAAAGTCGCGGTTCTTTACGTTGTAGTTGTCGATCGCGAAGTCCGCTACGCGCGCTTCGTGTGCCTCGAACTCATTGTCCCAGCCGAACTCGTCGCCGCTCACTCGCCGAAGTCCCAGGGTCGCGCGCCCCGCGGGAATCTCCACCAGATGCGATTTCGCTCGCGGCGTCCTCCACACCGGCTCGTGTGCCGCGGGGACCTTCTTCTCCGTGGGAAGCTGGTGCAGCATGTACGCCAGTGTCTCGGCGTGCATCAGCCGATGCTCCACAGCTACTTCCAGCATGGTTGCTAATTGCGGATGCCCATCCGACGGCCGCCGCAGCGCGCGCGCAATCGCCTGATCCAGTTCACTCTTCAGTTGGTCGTTGTAGCGATCTACTTCTTCACGCGTCGGCCAGTCCGATGGTTTGTCCGTAGGCAAACCGCCGCCAACCGGATCGATTCCAAACGCAAAAAGTTGATCGAAGGAAGGGTGAAACGATTGCAGTCCAAACGCGCGCCGCGCCAGTAAATTCCAATCGAAGGCTTCCACGTGCCCAATGTAAAAAATAATCCGATGCCGCTCGGCAATCGGCCTTTCGTATAGGGCCTCTTCCCGCACAATGCGGAATACATCATCTGTTCGTTTGCGTGCGTTTATAAGGCGGGTGTGAAGGTCGTGCCGAATGCGGACAGCGCTAGCCGAGGCTCCCATGCGTATGCTCCTCCCATTGGATGCGGCTTCCGCTGCTGCGATGCATCAAGATTCGTCCAGATTCCGGCTCCGAAATCTCGACGGTCAGGAGGCTGAGTGAACTATATTATGTTCGCTCCCGGGTGTGCCCAGTGTCAATCCAAATGAACCCGCAAACCGTTCCAGAGAGAGCTGACCGTACCATTCAGTTCGAGAATGTGACATACAGCGTTAACGGTAGTGTCCATGACGCAATCGTTAGCGAAATTCGCTTTTCTGTGGCCGCAGGTCAGACTCTCCTGCTCCTCGGCCGCAGCGGCAGTGGAAAAACCACGCTCCTCAGATTAATCAATCGCCTCCTCGTTCCCACCGGCGGCAAGGTCCTCGTCGGCGGGCGCCCCACGACCGAATGGGACCCTATCCGCTTACGGCGCGGTATCGGCTATGTCATTCAAGACGCAGGGCTTTTCCCTCACTTCACAGTCGCCGAAAACATCGCGCTTGTGCCTTCTCTCGAAAAGTGGGATGCCGCTCGGACTACTGCGCGGGTCAATGAACTGCTCACGATGGTTGGGCTGGATCCGGCCGAATTCGCTTCCCGGAAGCCGCACGAACTCTCTGGCGGCCAGCGGCAGCGCGTCGGCGTAGCCCGGGCACTTGCTGTGGATCCTGCCATACTTCTCATGGACGAGCCGTTTGGAGCGCTCGATCCCGTGACCCGGGCGGAGCTTCAGCGCGAATTCAGCGCGCTTGTTCACCGCCTCGGCAAAACCATTGTGTTCGTCACGCACGACCTTCGCGAAGCGCTGCTGCTGGCGTCGCGGATAATCCTCCTCGAAGGCGGCCGCATCGTAGCCGACGCCACTCCGGAGGAATTTCCTCGGATCGATCATCCGGAAGTGCGAGCCTTCACCGCGTCTCTTCATCCGCTCGACGGTGCACAGGCATGACCGCCTGGCGATTTTTCATCGAGCATCGCGCCGAAATCCTTGAAGCCACCGCCAATCATCTGAGCCTCGTCGTAATTTCGATGGCGTTTGCGATTGCCATTGCTGTTCCACTCGGCATGCTCATTGTTCATCGTAGAACGCTGCGCAGTCTCGCGCTCGGCATTGCTAGTATTTTCCAAACTATTCCCAGCCTGGCCCTCTTCGGCTTTCTGATTCCCATCCCGTTCATTGGCGGGATCGGACGCCGCACTGCGATCGTCGCGCTCGTTCTCTACGCGCTTCTTCCGATACTTCGCAACACCTACGTGGGATTAACAGGCGTTGACTCCGCGGTACTCGAAGCCGCTGAAGCCATGGGCATGACGCAATCGCAAATTCTCTGGCGCGTTCGCTTGCCGCTCGCTCGCGCCGTCATTCTCGCCGGTATTCGTACCGCTACAATCATCACCATCGGAGTAGCTACGATCGCCGCGGCCATTGGCGCAGGCGGGCTCGGCACGTTCATCTTTCGCGGTGTCGCTATGGTCAGCGACGCTGTGATTCTAGCGGGCGCAATTCCCGCCGCACTCTTGGCCATAGCCGCCGATCTCTTACTCGGGTGGTTAGAGCGCCGGCTCAAAATCGTTTAAGCGCCATTCCGCTCAAACTCGTCTCTATTAGTCTGTAATCGTCTGCGCTCCGCTCTCCATAGACTCTGTGTTAAATTCCACCATGCGCCGCCCACTCTCCTCTGCGTTTCCTCCGCGCCTCTACGTTATCGTTCTCTTTATTTTTCCGTGCTTTTTCACGGCATGTCGGGAAAATAAAAAGCCCCGCCTGACCATCGGCTCAAAATTTTTCACCGAGCAGGTCATTCTTGCAGAGCTGCTGGCGCAACATATCGAAGCGCGAACCGGTGTGCATGTCGAGCGCAAATCCAATCTTGGTGGCACGCTCCTCTGCCAAAAGGCTCTCCTCTCCGGCGACCTGGACCTGTACGTTGAATACACCGGGACCGCGCTCACCGCCGTCCTCAATGAATCACCCAGCCGCGACCCGCACGACGTCTACAACCTCGTGAAACAAGGGTACGCGCAGCGTTTCAATCTCGAAGTCACCGAGCCTCTCGGCTTCGAGAACACCTTTGCCATGGTTGTCCGCAGCCAAGATGCTCAGCAGCTACACCTGCGGAATACCAGTGACATAGCCCCCTACGCCTCCAAAATGCGTGCTGGTTTCGGCTATGAATTTCTTGAACGTCCGGACGGCTTTAAAGGCTGGAGCCAGCTTTACGGACTCCATTTTGCCGCGCCACCCAATGTGATGGACCTCGGCCTCATCTATCGCGCGCTCGTCGATAAGAAAGTCGACATTGTTGCGGGCAACTCGACCGATGGTTTGATTGACGCGCTCCATCTTGTGCCGCTGGTCGACGACAAGCATTACTTCCCGCCTTATGATGCCGTTCCGATCGTCCGCCGCGATGCCCTCGCCAAATTTCCGCAGCTCCGCTCAGCACTTGCCGACCTTGCCAAGAAAATCTCTGCCGATGAAATGCGTCACCTCAACGCCGAAGTCGATGCCGATCAGCGTGACGCCGCGGCGGTGGTCCGCGCCTTTCGCGCCTCTAAGTCCTTATGAATTCGTGGAACACGCTGACCTGACTACACCCTGCTGAAACGCGTGATACGGCTCCGTACGTCTCAGATTACAGGGAACTTCCTAAAGTCTACGGCCCGCGTCAGTGCTAAATTAACTTCGAGAGGTGTCCATGAAGATCGTCATCGGTTCTCTCGCACTGCTTCTCGCATTCGCCTCGCCAGCTTTCACGCAGGAAAAGGGCAGCCAAGCACCCCATGGTGAACAGGAACGTGGTGGAGCTCGGGATGTCGGCGGCGGCCACGTTCCCGCTCACGGACCTCCTCCAGCGCGAAGCGCAGCGCCTCGCGAGAATCGTGCACCTGACAATCACTCGGCTGAAAATCGCGCGCCCCAAAGCCGCCCCCAAGACACACGCCCCCAAGAAGGGCGTCCGCAAGAGGGCCGTTCCCAAGAGGCACGGCCTCAAGAAGATCGGCGTTCTTACCGCGATCAGCCCAATCATCCGGAGGTGCCACACGTACACCACGATGACACCTGGGTCGGCCATGATTCGGGCCGCGATGATCCCCATTATCACGTCGATCATCCATGGGAACACGGCCGCTTTCCCGGCGGTTTCGGGCGCGGTCATGAGTATCGCCTTGGCGGAGGAGGACGCGATCGTTTCTGGTTCAACAATTTTTATTTCAGCGTCGCGCCGTATGACTATGATTACGTCAATGATTGGGACTGGAACGGCGATCCTATCGTGGTCTACGAAGATCCCGACCATCCGGGCTGGTATTTGGCCTACAACGCGAGGACCGGCACCTACGTTCACGTCATGTATCTCGGCCCGCGATAATAGACGCTCACACCGCCCAACGCGTACGGCGTCTTTTCTGCGCGTCAACTAACTGTTGGTGACTCTGGCGGAGACTTTCCGCCCTCCTGGCGCGTATATTTGCCCTGCGCGCCCGCTTGATTCACGTGGCCTTTCGAGGTCCATTTTCGATACAGTACGCGCAACGAGGAGCCGGCATGGACACTACCCCGATGCGTACTGGCAAACAGGTGGGTCTGGCCGCGCTAAATCTGCTCTTCGTCCTTCTAATCCTGTTCGGCGCACAGGCGATCATGCGCGGCCACGTCAAACAGACAACGGGTCTTGCGATTCTTTCACCCTTGGTATTTGGTGTTTATCTACTCGGCTACCGGTTCATCGAGGGCCGCCGGCCGCCTGAACTCGCAGGGTTCATCTCGCTGAAGGAATTCCTTGATGGCCTCGCGTTAGGGGTCACCTTGTTTTCTGCAGTGATTGGCGTTCTCTGGCTTTTTCGCGTCTATCATCTGCAAGCACGAGGAGCCACCGCAGGGCTCGGTGCCGGCGCTCTAAGCGCCCTCCTCGCTGCAACGGTAGAAGAAACATTGATTCGCGGTTTCCTCTTCCGCATCGTGCAAATGGTCGGCGGCACCTGGATCGCTGTGATTATCTCTTCGGCGTTCTTCGGCGCTGCCCACGCTTTCAACCCCGGCGCCACGGTCACAAGTTCAGTCGCCATTACGCTTGAAGCGGGAGTGCTCCTCGCCGCCGCTTATGCGCTCACCGGGCGCTTATGGTTTCCCATGGGCTTGCACGCTGGTTGGAATTTTTCCGAGGGTTCTCTGTACGGACTTTCCGTCTCCGGCTTCACGGCAAAGAACGCGCTCACACAAGGAAGCTTGACCGGTCCCGTAATTCTTACTGGCGGCTCCTTCGGTCCGGAAGCCTCCATTGTGGCGGTGATATTGTGCTTTGGCGTTGCGATTTTTCTGCTGTGGCGCGCGGCCAAGCTCGGCCGCATACAAGGGCCAGTCTGGTCTACTCGCACTCCCGCCTTGGCGTGGGACAGCACAGTCGTTAACGAACCTGGACTCAAGCCAAATACCGATCAATAGCTGTTTCTATCTCTTCGTATGCTAGTATGGCAGTATGGCTACACGGAAAATGACCTTTACGATTCCAGAAGACCTTGCCTTGCAATTTGTCCATCGAGTCCCAGCGCGCGAGCGTTCTAGGTATCTCGCGGACGCGCTTAGCGAGAAACTGACAGCGCGCGAGCGGGTCTTGATCGAAGCTTGCAAGACCGCGAACAGCAATCCGGAGGTTCGAGCCATTGAAAAAGAGTTCGACGCAATCACCGACGAGGCCACTGAGCCCTGGACCCGTACCGCTCCGCGGCGAAATTTGGTGGGTAAGACTCGATCCCGCGCTCGGCTCAGAAATTCGTAAGACACGCCCTTGTCTCGTCGTAACCACGAATATTGCTAATCAATATCGCCGAACAGCCGTCGTCATTCCAATTTCCAGCTCCCCAGCAAGCAGCCCACCGCTCCTAGTGCCGCTGACATGCCAAGGCCGCTCCGCTGTCGCTGTCATTGACCAGATCCGTGCAGTTACTAAACAACGTTTTCTCAATAAAATTGAGAGCATTAGCGGGGTCCAATTGCGGTCCGTTGAAGACGCTCTTCGCAACATTCTAGAATTGTGATTAACTCAGCGCGGCTTTGCCGTTGAATCGCGCTGAGGCGGCCAGCTCTTCCTCAATTCGCAACAATTGATTGTACTTCGCGACGCGGTCCGTGCGCGACGCCGATCCTGTCTTGATCTGCCCCGCAGACGTCGCCACTGCCAAATCCGCGATGAACGTGTCTTCGGTCTCGCCCGAGCGGTGCGAAATAATCGAGTTGTATCCTGCTTTGCGCGCCAGCTCGATCGCGTCGATCGTTTCCGTGACCGTGCCGATCTGATTCAGCTTGATCAAGATTGCGTTCGCGATGCCTTCGTTAATCCCGCGCGAGAGCCGCTCCGTATTAGTCACGAATAAATCGTCGCCCACAAGTTGGATTTTCTTCTTCGACGATTTGCTCCCCACACTCTGCGTCAATTGCTTCCATCCCGACCAGTCGTCCTCCGCCATTCCGTCCTCAATCGACACGATCGGATATTTCTCCGTCCAAGCCGTCCAGTACGCTGCCATTTCTGCGGACGAGTGCGCGGATTTGTCCGATTTCTTGAAGACGTACTTGCCGCTGTTTTTCTCGTAGAATTCGCTCGAGGCCGGATCGAGCGCGATACTTACCTGCTCGCCGGGTTTGTAACCCGCTGCCCCAATCGCTTCGAGCACAATCTGAATCGCCTCTTCATTCGATTTGCAATTAGGCGCGAATCCGCCTTCATCCCCGACTGCCGTTGAGTAACCGTGTTTCTTCAGCGCGGTTTTCAGCGCATGAAACACCTCCACACCCCAGCGCAGGGCTTCCGAGAAGTTCGGCGCCCCAATCGGCATCACCATGAACTCTTGAAAATCCACGGAGTTGTCGGCGTGCGCTCCACCATTCAAGATGTTCATCATCGGCACGGGCAGCAGGTTCGCGGACCGCACCGTCGAATACGTGGCCAAATATTTGTACAACGGCAATTTCTGCGCAGCAGCAGCTCCGCGCGCTGCCGCCATGGACACCGCTAGAATCGCATTCGCCCCGAGCCGCGACTTGGTCGGCGTGCCGTCCAGCTCGATCATGCGCTTGTCCAAAGCCCGCTGATCCGAAGCGTCTAGGCCGGATACAGCCTTCGCGAGCTCGCCGTTGACGTTGGCGACCGCCTTGAGCACGCCCTTGCCCAAGTATCGCGACTTGTCTCCGTCGCGCAGCTCCAGGGCCTCATGTTCGCCGGTCGACGCCCCCGACGGAACGGCCGCTCGCCCGCGCGCCTCCGTTCCGACGTAAACGTCCGCCTCGACGGTGGGATTCCCTCGTGAATCAATCACTTGCCGCGCGTGCACCCTCGTAATCTTTGTCGACATTACTTGTGTGGTCTCCTAAACGAATGTGAGCCGACTATTCTACAGAAATTTGCACAGGCACACACTCACTGCGCCTTTCCTACACAGAAACCCCTCGCCACTTGGGGGCTCTCCCCCATATCTCGATGAGGGAAACGCGTTGATAAAGGGGCAATGAGTCTCGCATGCTCAATTCTCTCGCCTTCCCCGCGTCTTGGGACTCTCACAAACTTCAAGAAAGGAAACGAGATGTATCACCACGTGAAAACGATTGATGTACACCGTGAACGTCGGCACGCCTGAACCCCGGTTTGGCAACATGCTGCTCGA
>Ga0210410_10001487_pt1 | contig 22041 bp, 18 predicted proteins | sample IncBWC4MmetaG_FD_161058 | JGI IMG/M metagenome (GOLD analysis project Ga0210410, IMG submission 161058) | Forest soil microbial communities from Barre Woods Harvard Forest LTER site, Petersham, Massachusetts, United States - Inc-BW-C-4-M | ecosystem: Environmental > Terrestrial > Soil >... | reverse complement strand
TGCGCGCTCCTGCTCGAGCAGCATCACGGAGCGCGAGTCGCGCCCTTCCCAGCCGCGGTTGCACGCCTCCCTCATCTCGGCATAGGCGAGATTGCACATGCGCATCGGCACGCCGAGCTCGCGTCCCAGTTCGGTCGCGAGCTTGACGTCCTTTGTGGCGAGCTTTAGCGCGAAGTTCGGCGGGTCGTATTTGCCCGGCAGGAACTGTTCGAGCAGGCCGTCGAAGGTGAAGCGGCGGCCGCCGACGCCCTGGCGCACGGCTTCCCACAGCGCCACCGGGTCCATGCCGGCCTTCACGCCCATGGTAAAGGTCTCGGCGAGCGCGCAGGTGATCGCATAGCCCGACATGTTGTGCACGAGTTTTGCGACCGTTGCGGTGCCGATCGGCCCGATATAGGCCGCGCGATCGCCCATCGCGTCGAGGACAGCCTTGTGCTTGTCGTAGGCGGCCTTGTCGCCGCCAACCCAGATCGCCATCTTGCGCGACGCCGCACCGGACGGCCCGCCGCTCACGGGCGCATCGAGCATTTGAGCACCCCGGGCGGCAAAGGCCTCGTGAATTTTCTTCACGACGCTTTGCGAGTTGGTCGACAGATCGAAATAGGCCGCGCCCTTTTTCACACCTTCGATCAAGCCATCGGCGCCCAGCGCGACGCGCTCGACGTCGGCGGGTTCCGGCAGCGAGGTGAAGATCACGTCGGATTTTTCCGCCAGCGCGCGCGGCGTATCCGCCCATTCGGCGCCCGCCTGCAAATGATGGCCCGCCGATTGCCGCTGCAGGTCGTGCACCACGACCTTGTAGCCGGCCTTGAGAATGTTGGTGGCCATCTTGCCACCCATGGTGCCGAGCCCGATGAAGCCGACGACAACGTCACTCGCCATCGTCATTTCCCCTCATTGCCTTCGACCAGCACCGTGTAGGCGATTTGGGCAGCCGACATCGCGGCGGGCCAGCCTGCATAGAATGCCATGTGGGTGATGACCTCGGTGATCTCTTCCTGCGTGACGCCATTGTCGATCGCGCGCGCGAGATGCGACACCAGTTGCTCCGGCCGGTAGGTCGCGACCAGCGCCGCCACCGTGATCAGACTGCGGTCGCGCTTGGAGAGCGCCTTGCGCTCCCACAGATCTCCGTAAATCACGTCGTTGGTGTAATCGACCAGTGCGGGCGTGAACGCCTTGATGCGGTCGCGTTTGGCGGAAGGCGGTGCCTTGGCCATGCGTCTCTCCCTTGTCTTTTTAAATGGCGCGCGTCGTGGCGCGGCCTTCGTTTGGTTGCCGTTGAAGCGAAGACCGCAGTTGCATTACCATCGCCGAACGGAGGTGTCGACCAGCGCAAATAGCCGAGCTGGCGCGCGCAGGTTGGTTCGCTTGTCTCACGCGCGATGCGCGTCCGGCTCACGACCGTTCCTGCCGTTCACGTAAAATCTTCGAGTGCCGTGCCCTTCCTCCCGCGCCGAACGCGCCGCGAGGCAGCCAAGACGTTGCGGTTTTGGCAAAAACTGGCGCGCCGTTCAGAATAAAACGACGGACTCCTGTAAGAACCGAACACGCAAGCTTCACCAAATTCGAGTTCAAACAGGCTTCGATTGGCACATCAGGGTTGGACCTGTGATAAACCCGGATATGTCGAGATCGGACGCAGTCCATTGGATTCCCGTGCCGCGGCGGCGATCGCAGGCTCTGGGAGCCGGATGGGCGGAACTGCCTGGTAGTGCTCCCATCCGCCACCAAGCGCCTTGTAGAGCGCGACCAGCTGAACGCCTGCCAACCGCCGGGAGATCTCGTATTGGGCTTCGATTTCAAACCGCTGTCGCTCGGCATCGAGGACGTTGAGGAAGTCTGTGAGACCTCTCTCGTAGCGGTCGGTCGAAAGCTTGACTGCGTCAAGCGCGGCACTGCGGGCGCGGGAAAGGCTGTTCAAGCGACTCTGTTCGGCGTTGTAGCCCGCAATCGCCTGGTCTACCTGCTGCACGGCACCTAGCACATTCGCCTTGTATCGAAGCAGCGCTTCGCGGGCTCGATAGTCAGCCACCTCGATACGCGCATCCAGGGTTCCGAAGTCCAGGACCGGCCAGTAGAGCGCCGGACCAATCCCGCCGATGAACGTAATGGGTGTTCCGATAGCAGCACGCGGACCGCCCTGGCCGCCCACGGCACTTGTCACAGCCACGCGCGGAAAAAGATCTGCAACTGCAGAGGCCGTGCGTGCTGTCGCGGCTCCTATCTCGAATTCCGCTTGCTGGATGTCAGCACGTCGCTGCAACAGACTGACCGGCAGGCCAGTCGGAACCTTGGCTGGAAAACGCGGAGCGGGTCCACCCGTTCTCAGTTCTTTCACCAACGTCTCCGGATACTGTCCGAGCAGGAAGGCGATGACGTACTGGCTTGACTGGATCTGGCCCGTGAGCGGTCCGAGGCCGGCCTCGAAGGCGGCGAGCTGGCGTTGCGCCAGCGTCACATCGAGCTCGTTGGTGAGTCCCTGGTTGAAGCGGTCCTGCACGAACTGGAGACGCCGTCGGGCGGATTCGATGTTGCTGCGGGTTACGGCGACCTGCGCCTGAAAACCTCGCAGCTCGATGTACGCGCGAGCAACGTCGGCGATGACCGATACGAGCACCGCGTCGCGGGCCTTCGCGGCAGCCAGCGCATCCAAATGGGAGGCCTCGATCTCGCGACGCAGCTTGCCAAAGATATCAAGCTCCCACGCCGCGTCGAAGCCGCCGGCTTCGTTTATGTGATTATAGCCGGTCGTGTTGGCCGCACTATGCAGCGTGTCCCCGATGCGCGCGCGAGTATTGTCGGTGCCGGTTCCAACCGCAGCGCCCGCTGACAGCTCGCCGTTCGGAAGCGCCGCGCCAATCGCGACGAATTGCTGCGCGCGCGCCTGTTGCAGTCGCGCAAGCGCGATTGCAATTTCCGGATTGGCCGCGATTGACCGCTCGACCAGCGAAACAAGTTGAGGGTCCCGGAAGGAGCGCCACCATTGCGTGAGATTGACGCTTGCCACGAGCTCGGAAGCCGGTACAGCCTTGCTGGTGTTCATCCCGGCGATGTAGCTTTTCGGAAGCCTCGCTTCGGGAAGGTTGAAATCAGGGCCGACCGAGCAAGACGACAGACCTGCGGCTCCCCAGCAAGCAATCAAACTTCCAAACACCCGCTCGGGAAGACGTGATCCCATGCTGCCCCCCGCCTCTATCCAAAGGCTTTGACAACTTCAGTCTGATTTCCCCGCGTCGCCTTCACATCGCGACATTCTTCGACTCATATTCAGGATCTTCCCGCAAGCCAAACGCCGACTTCGTGCGCATCAACGTTCTTCTCAAAGGCGATTTGGCTGTCAGGGTTCAGTTCTACGCTCATGCCTTCCTCGAGACCGGATTCGATTTGCACATCCCCATCGTCTGCACCGATCTTGCGTCTCGAAACCCTACCACATTCATCTCGTCAAACAACCGTCAAGAGGGCTGCCATATCCGATCCGCTATCACCGGTCACAACCTTCGATGTCGCGATTCGCTTCCCACAATTTCCTGAGCATTGATTGCAGCGTCTATCGCAATCAGCCAATCACACGGATGAACTATGCACAAGCTTCGATCACCGCAGACTGCGGAGTACGTGGCCAATGCGAGGAGCAGCTTTACTTCGCATCGGCTTCCTCTTCTTCTGACTTGTTCGGCGGGCTGCCTTGAGCGGGATGCCCGGCAATGCGCACGAGGTCGCCGGATCCAAGCGAATCGGGCGGGCTATCGACGACCCTGTCGGAGGGGACGAGACCGCCCGTCACTTCAACCTGGACGCCGAGATTCCGGCCCAAACTGATCTTCTTCAGCGTGACCTTATCGCCGTCGCCGACTACCGCGGCTTCCAGGCCATGTTGCCGGAACAATATCGCGCTTGACGGAATCAGCATAGTGTTCGGATCGCTCGGGAGGTTCAGCTGCGCCTCAACATAGGTGCCGGGCTGAAGCAGCCCATCCGGATTGTCGGCTTGAAGCTCGACCAGCAGGGTTCTCGACGATGTGTTGACCGAACGAGAGGTCGTCGTGGCCTTTGCCGTAAAGATCTTACCGGGATATTGCGGGAGGCGCAGCTCGGCCGTCAGGCCTCGGTGAATGTTGCCGGCCAGCCGCTGCGGCACCTTGACGTAGACGCGCACCTTGTGAGTGTCCGCGACGCTGAACAGTTCCCGCGCCGTGCCGTTGCTGCCGGCATTGATAAGCGCACCAATATCGGTTTCGCGCGCGGTCACGACGCCGTCGAAGGGGGCGACCACCTGCTTGAAGGCTTGCAGCGATTCCAGGCGATCAACATCGGCCTGGGCCACGGCCATATCGGCCTTGGCCGCGTTGAGGCGTGCAATGCCGCTCTGATAGTCCGCCTGTTTGGCGTCCTGTTCCTGAACCGATACCACGCCGCGCGGCGAGTCCCGCCAGCGCTCGTAGGTCGTCTTGGCGAACTGGGCTTCGGCGTCGCGAGCCTTGACCGCGGCGCTTGCCGCATTGAGCTTGGCCTTGGCGGCGGTCAGCTGCGCGTCGATCTCCGGCGTCTCGATATCGGCGAGCACTTGACCTTTCTTCACCTGAGCGCCGAAGTCGAAGTACCAATCTTTCAGGTAGCCGTTGACCCTCGCGTAAATCGGCGCTTCGTACCAGGCATGGATATCGCCAGGCAGGACGATTTGCTGCCCCGGCCCGCCTTTCGTCGGATGAGCGATGTTGACAACGGGAATTGCGGCGGCATCCGTCCATGCCGCGACCGCCTTCTCTTGCGACTGACGATGCCAGATGCCCTCGACGCCGACCGCCATCACAAGGGCGACGGCGCTGACGCTCAGCAATCGCGGCATCTTGCGCGGCTGCCGCTTCGCCGGGATGGATTCTGGCGCGTTGCCTTCGTGTTCCGACACATCGGTTCTCCCATTCACGTGGTAAGTTCCGCCGCCTGGTCGGAACCCGGTCTTCCTTCGGGCGCGCGACTGTGGCGGCCATGCAGAAGGCTGAACACCGTTGGAACGAAGAACAGCGTGGCCACCGTTGCAACGAGTAGCCCGCCGATGACGGCTCGCCCAAGCGGAGCGTTCTGCTCGCCGCCTTCACCCATCGCGAATGCCATGGGCATCATGCCGATGACCATCGCTAGGGCGGTCATCAGCACCGGTCGAAAACGGGTGAACCCGGCTTCGAGCGCCGCGGCCGTCGCGTTCAAACCTTCCTTGAGCTTTTCGCGCGCGAAACTGACCAGCAAAATGCTGTTTGCCGTCGCAATGCCCATGCACATCAGGGCCCCCGTCAAGGCAGGGACCGACAGCGTCGTCTCGGTGATGAACAGCATCCAGACAATGCCGGCGAGAGCCCCAGGCAACGCCGAAATGATAATGAGCGGATCGAGCCAGGATTGGAAATTGACAGCGATCACCAAATAGATCAGCACGATCGCGCCGAGCAGCCCGAGGAAGAGCTGGTCATAGGCGCTCGTCATCGTCTGGACCTGCCCGCGCAGCGCCACGTAGGAGCCAGCCGGGACGTCCTTGTTGGTCTCGCTTATAATGCGGCGGATGTCGGAGGCGACCGCGCCAAGATCTCGTCCTTGGGTGGCGCCGTAGATATCGATCACCGGTTGAGCGTCGTAATGCGATACGACTCCCGCACTCGGACCGACGGAAAAGTCGGCCAGCCCGCCGAGATATTGCGGCGTTCCGGATTTATTGGACGTGATCGGAACATTGGCGAGATCGGACATGGTGTCGATCCGGTACTGCGGCAACTGCGCCACGATCGGATAGGACACGCCGTTCTTGGTATTGAGCCAGAAATTCGGTTTCACCTGGCCGCTGCCGGACAACGTGACGAGAAGGCTGTCGGCGACGTCGCGCTGGCTCAGCCCGACCTCGTCCGCAAGCGTCCGATCGACCGCGACATTGATTTGCGGATAGCTGTAGGTCTGCTGGATGCGCAGGTCCGCGATCCCGGGGACCTTGCGGATCCGCTTGAGGAGATCGGTCGCATACGCGTAGTTGGCTTCCTGCTTATTTCCGATCACTTGTAGATCGATCGGCGCCGGCAGGCCGAAATTAAGGATCTGCGTAACGATGTCCGCCGGCAGGAATGCGAAGGTTGTGCCCGGGAATGTGTGCGGCAGCAGGGTCCGCAGCCGCTTGACGTAGGAGGCCGTGGGTGCGTGGTTCTCGTGGAGCGAAACCATAATATCCGCATCGGACGGACCGATCGTGCCGGTGTTGCTATAGGCGACGTTGATGCCGCTGATCGGCAGTCCGATATTGGTCACGACGCTCGCGAGCTGATTCGGCGGAATCGTCCGGCGAATTTTCTGCTCGACTTCGTTGCACAGGCGCGCAGTTTCCTCGATGCGCGTTCCGGCCTGCGCGCGCACATGGATCAGGATTTGCCCGGCATCGACGGAAGGAAAGAAATTCTGCCCGAGAAATGGCACCAGGACGAACGACGACACGGTACAAGCCAGGAATCCGGCGGCAAACAACTTGGGACGCCCGAGAGCGCCGGAGAGAAGTCTGTGGTAGGCGTCGCGGACTTGCTCAAACCGATGCTCGAATCCGAGTTGGAAACGCTTCAGCGGATTTCGCGATGGAGCGGCCGGGCGTGCGGAACCATCGGCGCCGTGGGCAAGGTGCGGCACCCGCAGCAAATAATTCGCCACCGTCGGGACCAGGGTGCGCGACAGCAGGAACGAGCCGAGGAGCGCGAAAACGACGGCTTCCGCCAGCGGCCTGAACAGATAGCCGACGACGCCGCCAAGCTGGAACATCGGCGCGAACACAATGCAGATGCAGACCAGCGTGACGAAGGCGGGAATCACGATCTGCTGGGCTCCGTCCATGATCGCCGGTTCCAGCTCCTTGCCCTGTTCGAGATGCCAATTGATGTTCTCAAGCGTGACGGTGCCGTCATCGACGAGGATTCCAACCGCAAGCGCGAGTCCCCCGAGCGTCATCACATTGATCGTTTCGCCCAGCAACGACAGCATGGCGAGCGAAAACAGAATAGCGAGCGGGATCTCAATCATGATGATGATGGTCGAGCGCCAACTTCCGAGGAACAGCAGGATCATCAGTCCGGTCAACGCCGCCGCAATGGCGCCTTCGCGAACCACGCCGGTGACGGCCGCCCTGATGAAGGGCGACTGATCCCCCACCGTGTGAAGATTGAGCCCGGACGGCAATCCTGCCTCGATCCTGGGCAACCGCGCCTTGACGCCGGCGATAATGTCCAGCGTCGAGGCCGACCCGGCATTCAGGATCGACATCAGCACGGCCCTGGCGCCATTGACTCGAACGATATTGGTTTGCGGCGGCGAACCGTCATGCGCATAGGCGACGTCGCGGACATGAATGACTGTGCCGTCGACCTTCTTCACCGGGAGGTCGTTGATCCGGTCCAGCACAGTTGGGCTGGCATTGAGGTCGACGTTCCACTCGAACTTGCCGATCTTCTGCGTGCCAGCGGGGAGCACCAGATTTTCCGCCGAGATCGCGTTGACGACATCGTCGGCAGACACATTGTGGGATTGCATCGCCTGCTGATCGAGGTCGACCTGCGCCTGGAGTATTTTGCCACCATAGGGGGAAGGCAGGGCAGCACCGTTGACGGTTGCGAGCTGCGGGCGAATGAAATTCTGACCAAGATCGAATAGCTTATCCTGGGGAAGTTTCTTGCTCGAGAGCGCCAGATTGAGGATCGGAACACTCGATGCGTTGTAGCTGAGGACATAGGGTGGAGTGATGCCAGCCGGCAGCAGTTTCAGCACTGTCTGCGAGACCGCCGTCACTTGTGCGAGCGCCGCCCCGATGTCGACGCCCTTCTGAAAGAAGATCTTGACGACGCCGTAACCGCTCAGGGACTGCGATTCGACATGCTCGATGCCGTTGACTTGCGAGGTGAGCTGGCGCTCGTAATAGTAGATGACCCGGTCGGACATGTCCTTCGGCAGCAGCCCGGAATAGGTCCAGACGACGCTGACGACAGGAATATTGATTTTGGGAAATATGTCGGTCGGCGTTCGCAGCGCGGCCAACGAACCGAAGATCGCAATGAGAAATGCCAACACGATAAACGTGTAGGGCCGCCTGAGGGCTACTTGAACTATCCACATGCGAATAGCCCTGGTCCGGCGGACGATCGCTCTTTCCGCGTTGACATATTCTTTAAGCGCAAGATTCCCGGCAACGAGTGCATCATGGTGGACGGTCCATATTCAGCCGACGCAATGGGCCGCATGATGTCGCCTCAGGGGGACAATCGCTGCGTGGCTGCTCTGGACATGATCTCGCGGGTCTATTTGCGCTACTAAAAAGTGTTTTAAGGTTGGTCATATTGTTCCGGGTGGTCGCAGGATCAGATGCTATTTTCCGATCAACTGCGAATAGGTATTCCGCGGCACGCCAAATCGTATCGTTCGGCGAAGGCCTGACAGGACCGGCTCTTTGAGTACGGAGGGCTGATAGGTGAAGGAGAAGCGGTCAGCCTCGTTCTGCCATGCCGCGGGGTCTGCGCCGTCCTTTATCTCGACGGTAGTGATCCCACAGCGCAGGAGAAACGCGTACTGGTCCGGCAGGATGTTGCCTGTGGCTCTGATTTCGCCAGAAAACGCCAGATGCTCGCGCAGGCTGCGGGCCTGCGTGAAGCCGCGCCCGTCCCGAAACGTCGGGAAATTGACAGCAACGAGAGCCAGTCGCTCGAGGTAGGGCGCCAGAACCTCTGCCGGTTGGTCGACCGGCAGGGCGACGCCGAGACCCAGATGCGATGCATTTTGAACAGCCTCGTCTTGCTGCAGGCGAGACAGGCTCAAAATACAGGGGCCTGAAGGCAGCGCCGCGTCGTCTCCCAGTTGCTGCCAGGGATCACTGACGATCCGACCGCATTCAATTAACGGCATAGGCAGCCTCCTTGAAAAACGTAGCGCCGAGGCGCCGATAGGTGTCGCGGAAACGTTCATTTTGGACGCGTCGCGCAAGATAAGTGTCGATCACCCTCGAGATGACGTTTACGGCTTCGCTTTCGGGCAGGGCGGTGCCGATGATTTGACCGATCGCGGCGTCCTCCTCTCCGCGACCACCGAACGTCAGCTGAAAGAACTCCTCGCCCTTCTTGTCGACGCCGAGAATCCCGATGTCAGCATTATGGTGGTGGCCGCAGGCGTTGATGCAGCCGGAGATGTTGATCCGCAGGGAACCAATTTGCTGCTGTAGCTCGACATCGGCAAAGCGCTCGCTGATGCGCTGCGAGATTGGGATCGAACGCGCATTCGCCAGTGCGCAGTAGTCAAGCCCGGGGCAGCAGACGATATCGGTGATCAGACCACGGTTCGGAGTAGCCAAGCCAAGCGGTCCCAGTGCCTGCCACAGCGTGTATAGCTCGTCCTGACGCACATGGCCGAGGACCAGGTTCTGGAGATGCGTGACCCGGATTTCTCCGCTGGAGAACCGTTCGGCGAGGTCGGCGATCGCGTCCATCTGCATGGCGCTGGCGTCGCCTGGAATGCCGCCGTTGGGCTTGAGCGATATCACGACGGAAATGTAGCCGGCCGCGCGATGGGGATGGCTGTTCGTCCGGACCCAAAGGTCGAAGCCGTGATCGCGCCGCCGGTCGTCACTGAGCCTGGCCGGCGCATCGTCGGGTGCATCGAAATGTGGTTGGCCAAAGCGCGCACGGATCGCCTCGACGATCTCCGGGCCTAGCCGGTAGCGCTCTTTCGGAATGGCCGCGAACTCAGCCTCGACCTTCTCTGCGAAGGCGTCTCGGCCAAGCGCCTGAGCAAGAATCTTGATCCGCGCCTTATAGAGATTGTCCCGTCTGCCATACGCATTATAGACGCGCAGGATCGCTTCCATGTAAGCCAGCAGTTCGTGTTCCGGCAGCCACTCACGCAATTTCATCCCGATCGCCGGTGTCCGCCCGAGCCCGCCTCCGGCGAATACCTCGAAGCCCACGGCGCCGTCGGCACCGGGCTTTGCGATAAGGCCGATGTCGTGGAAGCGCGCCGCAACGCGATCATGTGGGCTGCCGCTGATGGCGAACTTGAACTTGCGCGGCAGGAACGAAAACTCCGGGTGGAGTGTCGACCATTGCCGCAGGATTTCCGCATGGACCCGCGGATCCAGCAGTTCGTCGGCGGCCGCACCGGCGAATTCGTCGCTCGTGATGTTCCGAATACAGTTGCCGCTGGTCTGGATAGCGTGCATCCCCACCTCGGCCAGTTCAGCGAGGATATCCGGGGCCCCTTCCAGCTTGATCCAGTTGAACTGGATGTTCTGCCGGGTCGTGAAATGCCCATAGCCGCGATCGTAGATGCGCGCAATCCTGGCAAGCCGGCGCAGCTGAGCTGCGCTCAACACGCCATAGGGAATTGCGACGCGCAACATGTAGGCGTGGAGCTGTAAGTAGAGACCGTTCATCAGACGCAGCGGCTTGAATTCATCCTCCGACAGATCACCGGATAGGCGTCGCGCGACCTGGTCGCGGAACTGCGCGGCGCGTTCGTTCAGGAAGTCCAGGTCGACCTGCTGATAACCATAGGTGCCGACCGGAAAGATTGTGTCAGCTTGCATGAACGGTTGCTCCTTTCGCTTGCTGGCCGAGGTCGGGTCGCACGCTTGGACCAGCCGCGCGAATCCGCTCGCGCTCGGTGACCGGGACCGTGCCGGAGTGCGCGGGATCAAGCTCGACACCATAGACGTCGAGCACGACCCGCTCCTCCTCGAACACCCGAGCGCGCGCAATCGCCTCGTCGATGATGCTGTTGTCGAATAGTTCAGCGGCGGCGATGTCCTCCGCCCAGCGCCCTTCTGGAGCGAGCCACACGACTTGGCCGTCGCGGAGACGGTTCGCGGTCACGATGCTGGACCTCCCGGGTTGGCGTCGGTTGTTTCTCACTTCGAGACCCATGGTCTGTACCTTTGCTTTCTCAATGCTCTACGAACGCCCGTTCGATCGCATAGGTCCCAGGCGTGTTGGACGTGCCGCCGGTAAATCCCCGATCGTCGAGTAATGCCTGAAGGTCGCTCAGCATCGCGGGGCTGCCACAGAGCATGACGCGGTCGTATGCAGGATCGAGCTCCGCGAGCCCGAGATCGCGGGTCAGTTCACCGTCTGACAGAAGGGTGGTAATCCGTCCCTGGTGGCGGAAACGCTCCCGGGTAGCAGTCGGGTAATAAAGCAGATGTTCTGCCGCCAATTCTCCGGTGAGCTCTCCGTTCCGCACCTCATCCACAACGTAGGCACTGTAACCGAGTTCTGCGACTTGCCGGCAACCGTGCACGACGATAACGCGCTCGAATCGGGCGTAGGTTTCCGGTGTGCGTATGATGCTCGCGAACGGAGCGAAGCCAGTGCCCGTGCCCAGCAGGAACAGGTTACGACCCGGCAGCAGATTATCCGGCATCAAGGTGCCAGTCGCCTTGGCTCCCAGGAGAAGCGTGTCGTCGACATCCAGATGTTGCAGACGCGACGTGAGAGGGCCGTCGGGGACCTTGATACTGAAAAACTCGAGATGGTCATCAAACGGCGCACTGGTCATGCTGTACGCGCGCATCAATGGTTTGCCGTCGAGCTCGAGCCCGATCATGGCAAACTGTCCGGCTTCGAACCGAAACGATGGATGGCGCGTGACAACGAAGCTAAACAAGCGGTCGGTCCAGTGCCGAACGTTGATAACTTCTTCGGATAGAATGGCAGCCAAGTTTTTTCTCCTCGTCGATAGAATTCTTGTCTGTCGTTGACCTAGTTGCCGATGAGGAGCGCTTCCAATCGAATGTTCTGAAGGGATTGTTCTCGGAGAAAGATTGGTTGTCTGGGAAAGGCGCTGATCAATGTCATCGCAATATCGGATTGGACGGCGAGACCGTGCGCTGCCAAAGATGCAAGAGAGAAAGAATCTGCGGCGTTGTCGCGCGAAGGCGGTCACGGCGCCTCGCGGCAAAGCAACCGGCGGCAATAGGAGTCGTATGATGCGCCACTACCCCATTTTTATGGACCTGCACGAACGGCGTGTCCTCGTGATTGGCCGCGGGGAAGTGGCCGAACGCAAGGCCGCGGCGCTGCGCCGTTGCGGCGCTCTGGTAGACATCCATCCGGCCTTCGACCCGCGCGCGCTCGATGGCTGCGCTCTCGCCGTCGGCGCGGGGGCGCCCGAGGCCGATCTGCGTGCCCTGTCCGCAGAGGCGCGCGCCCGCGGGATTCCAGTCAACATCGTCGACCGCACCGAACTCTGCAGCTTCATCACTCCCTCAGTGATCGACCGCGATCCAGTGACAGTCGCTGTATCCTCCTCCGGGACAGCTCCGGTGCTCGTTCGAATGCTGCGCAGCCGTATCGAGGCCATGATACCGCCCGCCTATGGTCGGCTGGCGGCCCTTGCAGATCGTTTCAGGGCCAAGCTGCGCCGACACATTCCCGACATAGCGATGCGCCGGCGCGTGCTGGAAGATATCTTCGCGGGCCGCGTCGCCGACCTCGTCTTTGCCAATCGTGACAGCGAAGCCGCCGCCCTGTTCGCAGACAAGCTCGGCAACAGCGGTCCGGCCTCGCAGTCCGGGATGGTCTACCTGGTTGGCGCCGGGCCGGGAGCCGCCGACCTGCTGACCTTGCGCGCGCAGCGCCTGCTCGGCGAGGCTGACGTCATCGTTCACGACCGTCTCGTGACCGACGACGTGCTGGACATGGCGAGGCGCGACGCTGCCCGCATCAATGTCGGCAAGGCACGTGCAGATCACAGCATGAAGCAAGCCGACATCAGCGCGTTGCTGGTCCGCCTCTCTCAGCAAGGCAAGCGGGTCGTGCGCCTCAAAGGTGGTGATCCGCTTGTCTTCGGGCGTGGCGGTGAGGAGGCGGAGGCGCTCGAACATGCCGGAGTCGCATTCGAGATCGTACCCGGCATCACTGCAGCTCTCGCCTGCGCAGCCCAGGCTCGCATCCCGCTCACCCATCGCTGCACCGCGCGCAGCGTCGCCCTCGTAACCGGCTGTACTTCCGATGGCAGGCTCGAGATCGATTTCCAGGCCGCTGTTCAGTTTGGCGGCACGCTCGCAATCTACATGGGGATTGCCACGTTGCCGCTGCTGCGCGACGGACTCGCGGCGGCGGGACAGGATCCGTGCATGCCGGCGGCTCTGATCGAATCGGGAGGTACCCCGCGGCAACGCACGTTGTTCGGAACGCTCGACGAGTTGGTGGAGCGCGCAGCCGCTTGGTCCACGGGCGGTCCTGCTCTCGTTCTGGTTGGCCCTGTCGTCGGGCGGGCGGTACCCTTCACGAGTCCGGCTCCGGCCAACGCGGAGTTGCAAGAAGCCAATAACTTTTAGAATGCCCCCACCGCTTGCACCTAGGCGTGCAAACTCGAAAGGGGCGCCGCCGCTACGCGGCAGGTTGAGCGGAAAACAGCTTGCCCTTGTCGGGCTCATCCTTCCACTCGTCCGCATCGGTTGGCGGCTCGCCCTTGCGGGTAATTCTCGGCCATTGTCCGGAATAGGTCGCGTTGGTTTCGGCCCAAGCCGACGCGCGGTCGTCGCTATCGGGCACGATCGCCTTGGCCGGGCACTCCGGTTCGCAGACGCCGCAATCAATGCACTCACTGGGGTTGATCACGAGCATGTTTTCACCGGCGTAGAAGCAGTCAACTGGGCAGACCTCGACGCAGTCCATGTATTTGCAGCGAATGCAGTTCTCGGTGACCACATAGGTCATGGCTTATCCTTGTTTGGCTGGAAAGGCTGACCCGCAGACGGGGTTTCTGCAGGCTGTGGGTAATTTGAGTGCATGTCGCTCGGAGTTCCAATCTGCATTTCGGATCGGTTCGATCGCAACATTTCGTTGGTCGCCGGCGCCCTCAGCATTACTTCGATCTCAGGGACGACACAGAGACGGAGTTGTCGCGAGGAATTCGACTGTTCGCGAGCTCCCTCGTATCCCAAAGGAGTATGGAATGTCTGTTGATACTGGACGACGGAATGCGCTTCTCGGCTTCAGCACGGTGGCTCTCGGCGTAGCCGCTCTGGCCGCCGGCCCGGCTCGCGCCGAAGCAGGCAACAGCGTGGTTCCGCAGGGCGCGCACGCGCTGCCTGAACTGATGGAGCGTCTCCGCAAGGCTCCGCGCAGGCGGGACTTCAAGACGGTGCCGATGATCCTTGATCACCCGGACCTGTGGGACGACACCGCGTTGAAAGAAGTGATTGCCTATCGCGGTACGCACAAACAGGTCTGGGATAACACGGACATTGGAAGCCCCTGGATGAATCTCATGCGCAATTCGCTCAATGCGCAGGTGTTCTCCTTCGGGCATCGCGACTTCCTGGCTGTTTCGGCCACGCACGGCTCCGCGAACCTGGCGCTGTTCGACCAGGATATGTGGGACAAATACAGGCTCGCCGAGATGGCAGGTGGCGACTTCAAGACCAACACCCTCATTGTCCGGAAGGCCGCGCCGTCGGAGCTTTCCGACTTCGAGAACCCCAAGAGCGTGTTCGGGCCTGCCGGCAGCACGATCCCGGCGCTGCAGAGTCGTGGCGTCGTGTTCATGGCCTGCCACAACGCGATCTGGGAAGTGACGGGAAAGCTGCTGGCAAAGGGCGTGAACCCGGACCGGCTCACGCACGAGGCGGCTGCAGCCGAGCTCACCAATCATCTGGTCGACGGCGTCGTGCTCACGCCCGGGAGCGTCGCGACGATCCCCGAGCTGCAGCAGGCCGGCTTCCACTACGTGAAATGAGGATCACCATGCACAAGAGATCATTCCGCACCGCTCTCACGGCGGCCGCCTTTTTGATGCCAATCCTGGCTACGCCGACCTTCGCCGCGCAGCCTGCTCCCCAGGCCGATGTGTTTCCACCCTGGCAGCACGGCGAGAACAACGATGCCACCAACCGCGGCTTCGAGTTCACGGTTCCAGAGGTCGACGACCTCGCCGATTTCCACGGCGACATCACCGATCCGAAGCTCGTGCTCTACGTCGGAGGCAACTATTTCTTCGCAATGGCGCCGCTCGTCGCGGAGTTCGAGAAGGAACATCCCGACTACAAGGGGCGAATCTATTGGGAGACCATTCCGCCAGGGCTGCTCGTCAAGCAGATCGAGGCGGGTGGCACGATCACCTCGGGGAACATGACCTGGACGGCCAAGCCCGACGCCTACCTGGCCGGCCTCAAGAAGGTCGACGCGCTGATCAGCCAAGGGCTGCTCACCGGGCACGCGGTGCCTTACGTCACCAACACGCTCACGATCATGGTGCCCAAAGGCAACCCCGGCCACGTGACCGGTCTGGCCGATCTAGGAAAACCCGATGTCCGTCTCGCCATGCCTAACCCCGAATTCGAGGGAATTGCGAGGCAGATCGAGGCGTCGCTGAAGAAGGCTGGGGGGCAGGTGCTCGCTGACGCGGTCTACAAGACCAAGGTGTCCGACGGCAGCACCATCCTCACCCATATCCACCATCGTCAGACGCCATTGTTTCTGATGCAAGGACGTGCCGACGCGGGCGTCACATGGCAATCCGAAGCGATGTTCCAGGAGCAAGCGGGAAACCCGATCACCCATGTCGACATCCCGGCCAGCCAGAACACCACAGCCATCTACGCCGGCGCGGCGGTGAAGGGCGCGCCACACAAGGAGGCGGCAAAGCTCTGGCTCTCCTTCATCCACTCCCCCCAGGCGCTGTCGATCTTCGAGCGCTACGGGTTCAAGCCTTACACCGGCAAGGCGTCAACCAACTGAATCGCGTGACTTCGCAGCACAGGAGATAAACATGAACATGCATGCAACCACGCTCGGCCAAATCGCCGAGGAGGCGCCCGCCGTGACCGAGGCGCAACGCAACTGGCGCATTGCCGCCATCGCGTTGCTGTCGATCCGCGTCATCCAGGGCTTCATTTATTGGGGCGGCGGGTCGCGCCGTTTCATCTACGCACCGTCCAAGCTGGACCCAAGCGCGCCGACCTGGATGGCGAACAAGTTCCAGACAGCGATGCCGGGAGCCTTGTTAGGCACCGATCATCTGATCAGCTTCCTGCTGACGCACTTCTACCTGCTTTATGCCGGCGTCATTCTGTTCAGCGCTGCCGAGCTTATCGTCGGAGCGATGCTCATGACGGGACTGCTGACTCGCCTTGCGGCGCTGTTCTCGATGGGCTTTTCGGTACTGCTGATGCTGATGTTCGGTTGGCAGGGCGCCACCTGCATCGACGAGTGGACGATGGCGGCCTGTAATCTGGCGATGGGTGCGAGCCTGCTGCTCGCGGGCAGCGGCGCCTATTCGCTCGACAATGTCTTGCTTCATCGCAAGCCCGCGCTGGTCGGAAAACAGTGGTTCCGCTGGGCGTCGGGCAGCCTTCCACTGCCTCAGACCGATGGCGGCTTCAGGACGCTGGCGTTGGCCGTGCTCGCATTCGTCGTGATCTTCGACGTCGGGACCTACAACTATTATCGCGGCTCGGTAGTGACAGCTTTCCACAGCGGACCGGTCAGCCCGACCAAGCATCACCTGACACTGAGCCAGGCGGAACTTCTGCCCGACGGCAGAGTGCGCTTCCACGTTTATCTTGATGCCGGCACGCCGGAGGCCCCAGCGCATGTGGTCGCAGCTGACCTGCTCAATGGCGAAAAGCAACCGGTCGCCAATTGGAACGCGGCCCAACTGTCCAAACTACCGAAGACGGACTTCGCGAACGACTATGCCTACAATAAGTTCGAGCCGGGCCCATATGGGATCCTGGCCAAAATGGGAGCCGCCGCCACGGTGACATTGCCCGTGCCTACTTCCGGTACGAGCGCCGGTGCGAGGTACATACAGCTGACGGATGTGGACGGCCGGACCTTCTCCGCGACGCTCAGCGAGTAACGGTGACGCCAGATGCGCGCAGGATGCCACGACACGGCATCCTGCGCGCATCACGTGGGCCCACGATCAAAAACGCTTTCTTGCCAAACGAATGCGTGTTGCGGGCCTTATTCGATTGGTGCAGGGCTACGATTCCCGTGATCGGGCAAGGGGTGCGGTGACCATCGACAGCAGCACATCCGCCGCCCTGTTGCGGCGGCGCGCCACGTGCCGCACCACCTGGAAATCGCGTTCCGGCAGATTGAAACGCACCCGATGCAGCAGTCCCGCTTCCAGGCTGGGCGCCGCCACAGACGCCGAGATCGCAGTTGCGCCCAGCCCTGCCTCGACAGCCGCACGCACCACTTCGTTAGACGGCAGTTCCAGCGCGATCCGCGATGCGCCGGGAGACACGCCAAAGCCTTGCAATGCCGCTTCGAATGTCGATCGCGTGCCGGATCCCGGTTCGCGCAGGACCCAGTCGGTTTCGATCAGCCTATCCGGCTCGAGTCGGTCAATCGCTGACCAAGCATGCTCAGTGCCGACGACGATCACCAGCTGGTCGCGTGCGACCTGTTCCTTCGTGAGCATCGGATCTTCGATCATCCCCTCGATGAAACCGAGATCTGCAGCGCCCTCAAGCACCGCGGCGGCAACCTGCGCTGTGTTACCGATCGTCAGGCGGATGTCGATGCCGGGATATTGGCGGCGGAACGCAACCAGGTGACGCGGCAGCCAGTAGCCGGCAATCGTTTGGCTGGCATGGACTGCGAGTGTCCCGCGCTTCAAGTCGCCCAGCTCCGATAGGACCAGTCCTGCCGCCTCGACGCGGGCCAGGACGGCGCGGGCTTCCACGAGGAACAGCGCGCCGGCCTCGGTCAGCTCGACGCCACGGCCCACACGGTCGAACAATTTCGCACCATGTCGCGCTTCCAGCGCCGCAATCGCGGCGCTGACGGCGGATTGGGCCAAATTGAGCACTGCCGCGGCGCGCGTGACGTGCTGGCGCTCAGCAACGGCAACGAATACCCTTAGCTGCTCCAGTGTCACGTGTTTGCCCCTTTTCGGTGCAGCCGAGCCAACGCGATTAGGCGTGCGTATCGCCGGCCCTCGGGCGGCGGGGAACGCGCGTTCCTGTGCCCGATGTAGTTGGCATACCGGAGATGACTTGGCCTCTATTGTTGTCATTGGTTCGGTTTTGCGTCTATGCGCGGAACTATCGGCTTCTTCATGCACTCCACGCAGCCGAATAGCCGACGTGCCCCTCGGCATGTCACCAGCCTCTCGCGCGGTGAGGGATGTCGAACTCACCGTCCTTGAACATGTGAGACCAGTAGAGCCAGGGAAGCAGCTTCGTTTTCGGGAGCCACGTGCTCCGACAAGAGCTGTCGCGGGCTCGCTCAGTCCTGCACCAGGCCGGGAGCACGGCGCTCTTGTGCTTGGTGAGAACGAACTCCCGGGCCTCGACGTGGATCGATGTTTGCAGGCCCGAGTGCGGCGAGCAGCCGCCCTCCCCGTCCGTTGATACCGCCTGCCTCCCATCGCTGCGGTGCATCGTTTCGCCTCGAGCGAGCGCTTCGGCACGGTTTAAGTCCAAGCGCGCTCACAATTTTTGGCGGCCGCGCAGCCCTGGAGGAAAAGCTGTTGCGTTTTATCTTTTCGCGCGACAGTTGCCGCCTCTCCGGAGCGTCAGGCAAAAAATTCGCTTGCATTGACCGACCGGGCGGTCAATCTTAGTGGCGCAACCGGCCTTCCCGGTGGGGGCCAAATTCAGACAGGGAGGGTACCTATGAGCAGACGCGGACTGCGCTCGAACTCAGCTCACTTTGCATCGACGAGACTGGCATTCGCGGGATCACTGCTGACGACGACCGTTCTCGGCGCGAGCCAGGCCTTCGCGACGACCCCCTGTGCCGGTCTCGCGTCCCTATCGATCCCGAACACCACAATTACCAGCGCCACTATGGTCCCCGCGACTGGCTCGACGCCTGCTTACTGCAACGTGTTCGCCACGGTCGCTCCGCAGACCGACATACAGGTGCAACTGCCGACGAATTGGAAGAGCCGGTATTTGCATCTCGGCGGAGCCGGCTTCGACGGCACAATCCCGACGACCGCGCCGGCATCGTACAACGTCGGTCTTCTGGCCGAAGGATACGCGATCGGTGCCTCGAACGGCGGGCACAGGGCGGCGCAGTATCCGGGCGCCACATTTGCCGGCAACCAGCAGCTCGTCCTCGCATACGCCTACACCGCGATCGGCGATACCGACACGGTCGCCCGAGCCCTGATCCAGGCCTATTACGGCAGGCCGGCAAATCATCGATATTTCGATGGTTGCTCGAACGGTGGCAAGAACGCTTCACTCGCGGCCTCGAGATTCCGAAAGGACTACGACGGCGTGATCGGCGGTGACGGCGTCTGGGGTCATGCGGACGAGCGCGTGGGCGGCGGTGACATGGCCGGCCTGACAGCCGTCTGGGCACGTGTCGTCAACGTCACGAGCACGGTCAATCCCGCAACTTTCCCGCTGAAGCTGACGGCGCTCTACAACGCGGAAGTCGCAAAGTGCGATGCTCTCGACGGGATTGCCGACGGCATCATTTCCAATCCAGGCAAGTGCCGCTTCGACCCGGCGGCGCTGGCGTGTCCGGCGGGCCTCGATACGCCATCATGCCTGACGCCAACAGAGGTCACGGCGGTAAAGACCCTCCAGAGCGATCTGTTGCTCAATCATGAGGTGATCGGAGCGCCTTACGGCCTCGGTAACCTTGTGAGCGGGTTGAGCGCGGTGGTCGGAGGCGGTCAAGTGCTCGGTCAAGGGTTCTTGGCCATGGCTTACAACAACCCGGCCTTTTCCATTTCGAGCTTCAACCTGGAGAGGGACTTCGCGTTCATCTCGAACCAATTTGGCTTGATTGACGACATGACGGGCCCGTTGAACGGCGTCGCCAGCTACGTCAGCGAAGGCGGCAAGCTGATCGTCTGGACCGGCGGCGAGGATCCGCTGGTTCCGACCGCCGATTCGGTGCGGTTCGTCGAACGCCTTCGGGATGTCGTTGACGCTACAGGCAGAGACAACGTGCGTCTGTACACCCTACCCGGCGTCAACCACTGCGGCGGGGGCCCCGGTGCCGACACCATCGATCTGCTGACGCCGATCTCCAATTGGGTGGAGAATGGCGTCCCGCCGACGAACCTGATCGCTTCGAAACTCAACGCGGCTGGCACCGTGACCTTCACGCGACCTCTCTGCCCGTTCCCTCAATGGCCGAAGTACACTGGAGGCAACGGCAATAGTGCATCGAGTTTCACTTGCGTCACACCTGACGACAACAGGCGCGCGGGGTGGGATCGCTAGGTACAATCGGGCCGAGGCGCATTACCCGATGCGCCTCGGCTTCCGGAGAAGAACATCTGCTCTTTGAGTCCAGACCCTAGAGCAGTTCTTTCTGACGGCTTTTGCTCGCCGGCTTGGACTTGCCGTTCGCTCGGGATACCGCCGCCGCCGCATCGGCGGCACCGGCGAGAACGAGGCGCGTAACGAAATCCGCATATTCGGCCCGTGTCATCGAGCCGCCTTCGCGGAACCAAAGATAGTGCCAGTTCAACATCCCGAAGACGGTCATGGTGAGCGGCTTCAGGATGCGTTTGTGGCTCACGCTCGGCCGCGCTGCGGCCAGCGCATCGGCAAGGATGTCGACTAGAACCCTCTCCTTCGCCAGCAACGGCTCCTGCTTGTCCTTCGGGAGGAGCTTGAGGCTTCCGATCTGTACCTGATGCTCGGCATCGGCATGACGGTACAGCTCGAGAAGGGTCGCGACGATCGTCTTGAACCGAGCTTGGGGATTTGCAGTCCCTTCGTCGGCCTTCTGGACGGCCCTGACCAGCTTTTCGAGATGAAAGGACAGGACGTCGAAAAGGATCGCCTCCTTGTCCGGATAGTAATGATAGAGGAGCGCCTTCGAGACGCGGCAGGCATCCGCGATCATGTTCATCGATGTCCCGACGTATCCCGATACGGCGAAGAGCTGAGCCGAGCGGTGCAGGATAAATTGACGTTTGTCGTCGTAGTCCTTGGCGCGGGATCGAGCCATTATCCTCTTCCGTTGTCTGCCAAATCGGCGTTTGACCGATCTACGATCTAAATCAATAGAGGTAAATTTCCAAATCATACACAACCGGGCAAGTCCGCAGACCCGTGTTGGCTGAACCACTATTGATCGACCGTTCGGTCAATATTATATGGTTATCGATAGCCTTAAGTCCATAATCCGCTGTGATTGAAGATGTGGCGAGGATAGGTCTTTCGGAGGCGGGCTGATCCCCCTCTCCTTGTCCTTGCGGTCGTATGGATCGGCGGCAGCCTGGGGTCAGACCAGCCGCCGGGATCCCCGTCAGCGCGCTCCGTGAGCCGGTCGCCCGTCGCCGCAGGACATATAAAGTATCGGCCAAAAGTAACGGGGGAGCGCTGCCGCCTTTCACCACACCTGACCGAACCTGGGATATCTGCTTCAATCGTCTGCTTGAAAGCCATTTGTCGGGAAATGGCGCCGGATGCTGTTTTGCGAATGAACGGCCGCTTTGCGCCATGAGCCGCCGTTGCCGGCAAAGGAATGCACACGCGCCGGTCTCTAAGCAATAGCTTAATCAGCCGCAATTCCAGATCGGCCCGATCGGCGTCCGCGTCCAGCACGGGCCGAAGGTACCGCCATTGTAGCGACCGCGGTAAAAGCCAGGCCGGCCGAAATAGTGCCAGTCGCCATCGTACCCGTAATAACTTGGGATTGGATCGATATACCAAGGGCGCCGGTTGCGGCGCGCCATGCGCAAAACCGCAGCCGTCTGGGCATAAGCTGGAAGGTTGTTATTCGGCGGCTGATGATAGCCCGGCAGGAAGCCATAGCCGTGCCAGCGTGACGCCGGACGTTTATGAGCCGGCGCAGCCGGCGCGACGACCGGGAGCAGCGATACGACGATAGCAATCGACAGAAACACGAGGCGCGACATAAGCACACCATAGACTGCCGGCTGTTGAGAGGCGATTCAAATCTGAGTGCACAGTCCAGCGCAACTGCTTCTGGTTCGCTGGCGAAACGACCGCTTTGCAGCCATGAGCGGTCGTTCCATAACCGCGCACTGCTCGAGCCCGCCCTTCGCGATTTTTATGAGGCGCCAGGCGCTCCTCGCCAGATT
>Ga0210410_10001486_pt1 | contig 22047 bp, 22 predicted proteins | sample IncBWC4MmetaG_FD_161058 | JGI IMG/M metagenome (GOLD analysis project Ga0210410, IMG submission 161058) | Forest soil microbial communities from Barre Woods Harvard Forest LTER site, Petersham, Massachusetts, United States - Inc-BW-C-4-M | ecosystem: Environmental > Terrestrial > Soil >... | reverse complement strand
GACGACGGCGGCTTTCGCCAAGGTTGCCACGGGCACGGCTATCAAGACGCTGTTGCAATTTCAGCCGTCGGCCACCCTCGTTGCCAAAATCGTGGAGTGGGGGATCTCGTTCGATGGCTCCGCCGCTGCTACCCCTGGCCAGGTAGAGCTGATCGAAACTACGGTTGCCGCTACCGTCACTGCCTACGCCCAAGCCGACATAACGCTGATCGACGGCGAAGCGATAGCGTGCGGAAACGTAACCACTAACCTGATTCAGGTTGGCACCGCCAATTCAGGGTACACCGCGTCGGCTGAAGGTACGGTAACGACAGTCCGCAATCTGGATGGCCCACAGCTCATCGCCCCGACCAATCAATTCATCAAACAGTTCCCGCTAGGCCGTGAGCCAGTCGTTCAGGCCGGGAAGTTCGCTAGAATTCGCGTCACGTTCGGCACCACTATCAATGCTTACTGCTATCTCGTCGTTCAGATGTAACTTAGTAAAATACAATGCCTATCGGTTCAAGCCCGGTTCAGCAGGCTTCTGGCTCAGCCACTAGTGGGTCATCGGTTCCGATTACGATCTCCGCACCGACCGCTGGGAACAATCTCTATGTGATGATCGAGATTAGGCCGTTCACCACCACCGTGTCTAGTATTTCCGGCGGCGGGGTCACATGGACCAAAGCGGGCAGCGTTGCATCCTCCGGCTTCCCAGACGCCGAAATCTGGCAAGGCCCGAACTCGTCAGGCTCTGGCACGTCGATCACGATCAATACCAGCGGCACGATCACGGCCGCTTATGCTGTTTGCGCCGAGTGGAACGGTCTCGATTCAGGGGGGGCACTCGACAGCGCTGCGTCCAACCCGGCATCGAACTTTAACTCGTCATCTACTCCCAGCGCTACTCCCGGCATCACAACCGCGAACGCGGCGGACCTGATTTTAATCGTTTATGGCTGCGTCACGGCTCGCACAGTTTCTTCCGGTCCAACTGCTTCATTCACTGGGTTTACTTCTCCAGCCGCCACATTGATGAATTGCGCCTATCGAGTGGTTAGTGCTACCGGAACCTATAACCCCCAGTGGAACTTATCTGGGTCCTCAGCTTGGTCATGCGTCTCGGTTGCTTTCAAGGGAGCAGTGACTTCCGCTTTCATCGCTGACGATCCAGACATTATTCCGCAGGCAGTCGCACGCTCATCATACTTCTAATAAAATGGCCAGACTCGGCAGATCGTTTCCTATAAAAGCAACTATCCTCCGGCCTCCAGTAGGAGTCGGAAATGCCTACCTGCGGGCATTGACTGCCAATGCGCCTGCATTTTCTACCTCTAAGATTGAAGCCACAGGTAAATCTCAGTTTGGCTTAGCAGTCTTGTTCGCAACCGCATCGGCTAAGGCTGCTGCCAAAACAAGCACGGCAGCCGCGTTGCCATTGTCCGGTTCTTTCGCTAAAGCGATCAGCCATACTGTAGCAGCATCTATCCTGTCGTTCTCAGCTCTAGTGTTCAAAACTGTATCTCATACGGCTGGGGCGTCTTTGGTCTTGCTGTCAGCTATCCTGGGCGGCAGAGCGACGGTTCTATCTGCTTTATCCACCAGCTCCTTGTTCTCAGCCAGCAGCTCCCGTCAAACATCGCGCAGTAACTCTGCATCTATGCCGGGGCTGTTGGGCTCCATTTATAAACAGGCGGCGAAGGCAATCGCGGCGGCATCCTCTGCCTTCTTCGCTTCGACTCAACGCGCCATCTCTCTCGTAGCGAACTCTAGCATGTCCACAATGGCGGCTACGATTGGCCGTGCATTGGGAAAATCCATCAACGCAGTCTCATCTGCCTTCTCTTCCTCTATATCCAAAGCCGCCAATAAAGTATCTGCATTCTCGGCAGCCACGCTGAGTTTTTCTACCAACCTCGTTAAATACACATCGAACTCAAAAGTAGCTGCATTGCCTACTTTATCTGGTACTGTCATCAAAGCATCCAGTAAAGGCACGAACTCCGCCATGGTTGCGTTTTTGACTGCCGCTAGTAGGCAAATAGGTAAGCCTGCATTCGCCGCCGCGCCCACATTTGGCGCTTCAACCATACGGTCAATTGCAAAGCTGTCCACTGCCATGGCTAGTACATTCGCTGGCTTGTTCACCGCCGTAAAAAGCGGCGGATCACATGCTTTAACCATACTGGCGTCCTTGATGACCATGAATGTGGCAAGCGTTAAGTCCACCAGCCAACCAATCAACGCGGCCTCAGCAAACTTCATTGCCAATACTTACCGCGCCAGGTCCGCTGCCATTCTAGCATCCACTTTTGGCTTTTCAGCCGGAACACAGCGGTCCAAGCTAGCAAGCATTTTATCGTCCTTTGGCAATTGGGCAGCTGGCATACTCCAGTCCTTTTATGGCAGCAGTGTTAGAGGGCGGGTTTCTCTATCAAGCCGTCTGTTATGGAACATTACATTTTCTAGTGCACGGAACTGGAATGCAGGGCTACAGAGTTCACAAGTGTGGACTACTACGCTCGCCAGCGGCTCTAAATGGAACGTGGTAACCTCAAATAATGCAAGGTGGCAGGTGAGCCTTGGACAATTATAATGCCGGAAACGTGGCTCAGCTCACGGCTACTTTCACAGACCTCAACAACAATCTTGTAGACCCAACTACCGTCATCTGCATCGTGCAGACCCCAGACAACGTTAAAACCACCTATACTAGCTCAACCACTCCCGCCATTGTCCGAGCATCTCTCGGAGTCTATAACCTCGCCTTATCATTGGTCGAAGTAGGAACCTACATTTACCGATTCAGCGGCACAGGCTCCGTCATAGCCGCCGGATTCAACACATTTTCCGTCACTGATGTCACTTGGAGATAACCCAGCATGTCTGATTCCCCCTCAAAACAAGAAGTTCGGGATTTTATCCTTCCTCCACTACATTTGCGCCCTCGCTCCAAGGAAGAGGATATTTATATTGCCAAAAAAGGCATAACCTATTTCGTCCCCGACACCAGTGGCCTCGAACGCCCAGCCGCAGTCGCCCATATTCAAGGCGCTGGCTTGACCGTAGGCAAGGTTAGCTCCAGATACAACGACGCCATTCCCAGAGGTCGTGTTATTAGCACCCTGCCTCCACCCAACTTCGAGGTCCAGGAGGGAGCCCAGGTTAGCATCATATTGTCCTATGGCCCTAAAGATCCTCCTTCCGTTATTACCTCGGCCCCTTCAGCCAATCCTTTTAACCTCGTCACTCCCGATCCTACAATGCCGGTTCAATACGATATGCCGGTTCCAGAATCCGAATGACTCCAGCTAGACTTAACGATCTCCTCGGACAGGAACTGGGTTTCAACCCATTCGGCGAGCCAATCTTTGCTTGGAAATTCAGCGACGATCTCTTTTGGCCAGCCTCCTACACAGGCAAATCCATCGAGAAGACGAGCCCTGGCGGCATTGTCTACTTCGAGCGCGAATACAAAGCTACGCCAATGTCCTGGCGTCTCGTCCATCAGTGGGTAGTTTGCCGCTGGTATCCGGCTGACGCTCTAAATGACTGGCAAACTCGCTTCCCAGGCGCTGACTATCCCACCCGTGGTTACTACATCTTCACCGACTGGGCCAACAAGCCTGATTGCCCTCCAACTCACGAGGACACGCGCCTCTTGATAAAACAGCTCAAGAAACAAATGGGCGGCATGGATTACCTAAGCCAGCTTCGCACCTTCGAAGGCATTGAGGATAAAAACGATGCCGCCAAGACCAGCACTCTCGGAGACGCCATCCGCGATGAATTCACCGCTGGCCTCAATCCTTTCCCAGGCAAGCGCGGCGGCCCTATATCGTGGCAAACTGGCACTGGCGATAGCCCTATATTGACTAAACTTTCAACCACGGAGGTTGTCAAAAATGCCTGATCTTGACTGTGCTCCATTGACCAAGGAGCAACGAATAGACTTGTTACGTTGGATAGTGTCTAAATCTGATACCCAGCTAGATCAGTGGGGATTTTGCAAGTCTGATGCTCAAAACGAACTAATCGAGTTAGGAGAACAGCCCAATGGGTAAATACGTAGCAGATTCCGTCTACATCGCCTCTATTTGGCCAGGGAAATTGAATCCTATCCAAAAAATGGTTGGCGCTGAACCGGACGACTCGAAGGGCCGATGCACCACTTATCAGCTAGCTCCCGTCCCTCGCCGCGCCAAAGCCTGCGTCATTGAAGTAACCGACGGCTTTGAGACCTGCCGCGACTGGATTCAATCCGCCGAGCAGGGCCGCGAAATCAATAATCTTCGCCCCGTCGATTGTAAGCAGATCGCCGCCAACCTCGTAGCTGAATGGGCAGGCGGGTTCGTTGACTCCCCGCATGGTGCGGGCTTGGGAATTCGCATTATTAGTGGCTCCGTCCCACACGAAGACGAGCTGCGCGAGATGCACAACGAATTATCTGCCTTTTGCGAATGGTCCTTCCAGGAAGCCGAACGGCACGCTAGGCTGAATGAGTGGCGAGAAATCACGGCTACCATGCGAGAATGCGCCAAGTGGCTAGGGCGAGACCGTCTATGGTCTGAGCCCCAAAAGTCTGGCGACCTCGTACCTTGTGCCGCCTGCCAGACGCCGATTAGCAATAAGGCCCTGGTTTGCCCGCAGTGCGGGACCAAGCTTAAAGCCCTGACGCCTGAGTTGGCAAAGCTGGAAGAAGCGACTACCTAATCGTTTATGGCTACCAACACCCTTCAAAACGTAATGGACGCCGCTCGTGGGTATCTCCATGATACCCTCGTGCCTGGGGGCGCGGTCTGGACTAATACTAATCTCCAGACCCATTTCAATGAAGCCTACCGCCAAATGTACAATTGCCTTGCAATGGCCTCAAAGAGGATTCAAAAGGTAATTTACATCCCTTTTCCAGCTTACACGACAGTCCTGATTCCCGCCTCTTACCAGATCACAGATTTCTCCGAACCAGAAATCATCGAGGAGCGTCCCATGCCCTCGACGCCCATTACTATTGCCTCAACCGACGCTTCTACGCCGATCAACGTAACTACCATCTCCCCGCACGGCCTCTCGTCAAATACTGAAGTCGTCGTATCTGAAGTCATTGGCACTCCATCTCCCTGGGGCCAATGGTTCATCACAGTCACTGGCGCTAGCACCCTTTCCCTCAACGGCTCAGCCTCAGACGGTAACACAGGCACGGGGGGGACCTTAGTCGCAGGCACTGCCGCCCAGCCTCGATGGTCCCCAGTCAATCCTCTCGACCTCGATAAACAGGGCATAGATGGGCAGCCCCAAGCTTACTTAGGCGTTTACATTTGGGGCAACGAACAACTTCGCTTTCGCGGCGCAACTAATCAACAGGAACTCCGAATTACCTACTGGGCCTCTGGCACTCCCCCAACCAATGCTAGCCAACAAATCGGCATCGACAATTGCATCGACTTCCTTGCCTGCGCCACTGCCGCTAGTGCTGCTCGCGCCAATTCCTGGTTCCAGCTCGCCGATCAGTTAAAATTCACCGCCTACGGCCCAGAGCAGCAAGGCAATGGAGACGGCGGCTTGCTTCGCGCTTTCCTCAACGTTCAGGTCACTTCCATGCAGCGAGGCCCCCAGCGCCGCATGCTGCCATTTCGTAACAAAAAATCCAGATTTGGAAATTACATCACCCTTGGTTAAGGAGAATTACCATGCCTGCTTATCAAAATGGACTGCTTGACGCCAATGCCGCCGCCCGCCTTCCCTGGATAGCCAGAACAGGTCCAATCAACGCAGCCGACCGCGCCGTAGTTGACGACGCAATTCCCAACAATTGGCCTTTCTACGCCTTAAGCGCCGATGGCACGCGCCGCATCCATTACCTCAATCCGGTAGACTTATCTAACACCACTATGCTAGACAACCCAAACGGCGTCCGCGCCTTTGGACTATTGGTGCTGGCATTGACGACTCCAACCGCCCCCACCCTCGTAGTTAATGGCACCGCAGGGTCAACAACTATTTCCTATAAAATAGTAGCCCGCAACGGCTATGGCGGGGCAATGGGAAGTACTCCAGCTTCCGCCGCAGGGACGACGACAACAGCCAATGCCACCTTGACGGCCGCCAATTCCATTACCCTGACCTGGGCTAACGTCGGCGGTGCTGCGTTTTATGACGTGTATCGTACAGCCGCTGGAGGCACGCCCAGCACCACGGGCCTTTTAGCCACGGTCCCCGCCACGATATCGAACAGCACCGGCTTTCAGCCAGCCACATACACCTATACCGACATCGGCGGCGCTGCCGATGGCACTACGGCTCCCACGGTCAATACCACAGGTTTAATTTCCGCTGGAAGCTTTGGAGACATTACTGTCCTCCAGCTAGCCACTCCGGTCAACGTCGTAGCGACTCCGCAGGGAACTGTTGGGACCACCACAATTACATATAAGATCGTAGCTCTTAGCCAAAACGGTCATACAGCTGCCTCGGCGGCGGGAACTACTACGACCGCCAACGCCACCCTAACGGCAGCGAATGCTGTCTTGGTCACCTGGGATGTTGTCCCTGGAGCCCAATCCTACAACGTCTACCGCACCGCCGCTGGAGGCACATCTCCTACAACCACCGGCCTCATCGGTAACGTCATCAACGCCACTTCTCTGCTCGACACCGGCTTGGCTGGCGATTCATCGACCGCTCCAACTACTAACACTACGGGCGGCATTGTCGCTAGCGGCGGCGTCACGGGCGCGGGGGGCACCAACTACATTGCCACAGAAACTGGAGCCAACAACGCCATCGTTGCGGCTGGACCCGTCATCTCCGTTGGCATGATTATTACCATCCAGCTTGCCCATTCCTTGCAAGCAGGAGCAAATACCTTAAACTACAATGCGGCAGGCGCAGTAGCTGTCAAGAGCCATTTCAATCCGGCTAACAATTTAGCTACCGCTTATGCCACGACGGGAGTCGTTCAGCTTGAATGGAATGGCTCTGCTTGGCTGGATCTCTCCCAATAGCAATAAATTATGATATTGGTGACCCAATATTAGTCAACCTTGCCAATACTCGCTCTCCAGCGCGATCACGGAACTGAATTTCGTTATCTGGCATGTCTGGGCCTACGATAATCTCCATACTTGTACAGAACGGACCTTTGACTACCGCTTCATAACCAATGGCACAGTTTTGCTTCCATTCGCTGAACAAGGCCCAGTTGACAAATACCTTTGCATCTAAGTGTGGTTCCATGGGGGTAGTATAGCAGATGCTCTACCCCGACGTACCAACTGCCTCTATCCAGCAATTCAACGGAGCCGTCACCAGGCTAGACCCTTATCAAATCCAGCCCTCCGACGGCTTTCTCTCTTTGAATTGCGACTACACCAGGGGAGAGGTGTCTAAACGCTTTGGCCACTCAACTACCTATACTCAAGGCGCAGGCCACGCCGGGGCCTCTCTCTCCCTCGACAATTGGACCTTCTCCATCAACGGAACCCAAGTCTCCGCCCTCGTCTATTATGTCTCCTCCATCGGCCTGATTCTGCTTAATCAGATAGGCCCAGCCTTCCTCACTCTTATTCCAACCACTGGCGCTAGCGGCGTCTCCTGCACCTTCGATGGCGAACGCCTCTACGCCGCCTTCTACGACTCAACAGGCAAAATAGGCACCACAGGCGGAAACGTTTACGGCTGGAACATCGGTGGCGACCCTCTCTTCGCATCTCCCATAACCAACTCCCCTTCCATGACCAACACGGTAGCGGCTGGGACCGTCACCGCAGGCGTTCACAATTTTGCATATCTAATAACCACGCGCAACGGCTTTACCACCATGCTTTGTCCTTCGGCGGGCGGAATCTACGGCTCCGCATCTGGCTTCACGCCTGTCGCCTTCACAGCCACCGGAGGCCACAGAATTCAAATGCAAATTACTATCTCTCCTCTTCCTTCCTACCTTCAGGGCGGCACTATCCAGGCCGTCATGACGACGGTCGCCAATCCCAATCAATACTTCGCCGTTCCTGGAGCCACTACCATTGCTTTCTCTGGTGTTAACCAAATTATCTTCTCCATCGACGACGCTACCCTCGCTGCCACAAGTACAGATGTTACTAACCAGCTCAGCCTGTTAACATCGGGCAGTGGCACTCCTCCCTTCCTGCCTAGCTGCGTATTCACTTATTCAGGCCGCATGGCATACGTCACTATCGATGGTTCTGGCTTCCCAGTAACCTATTTCAGCGAACCCAACGACTACCAGCACATTACCGCCGACCAGCACGGAATTTACCTAGAAGGCCGCGCCCAGGCAATCGTCGGCTTCAGCCTTCGTGGAGTCGCCTACCTTTGTACCCAATATTCCGTCTACTCCATCGAAGATAACGGTGGCGTCCCAGTTTCCTGGACCCCAGCACAGAAAGTTGACGGCTCCATTGGCGTCTCAGCGCCTAATTGTGTGACCGTCAACCCAGCCTCAGGCTATGCCTGGGTTGCCAGCGAACGAGGCCTTTATTTATTCCAGGGCGGCGTATTTCCACCCCTCCCCATTAGCTATTATCGCGGCAATACTGACTGGGCTAGCATCAATTGGAACGCCCCGACCGCCGTTAAGGTTTTGGACGACCAATCCAACAAGCGCGTTATGGTAATAGCTCCGCTCAATGGGTCCTCTGTTCCCAACTTCATCTTAACCTGGGACTACACAGAAGGCTCAAGCTCGGACGCCGTTAAGTATTCCCTTAATAGCTTCACCAACTACGCCATTGGCTCTTTCTCCAATATCCTGAACACCACTACCCAGCTTAGAGAAGTCTGGTACGCCCCGGGAGCCAGTGGTAATTTTATTCGCCAAAACGACGGCACAGAGGCCAATCCGTTCCGCGACGTAAGCACTGCTGGCGCACCAGCCTCCTACAACTGGAGCTACCAAACCTCCCTCATCCCCGGTGCTCAGGATCAAGCCTCTACCATTCATGGCTACCATGGCATGCACCTCCGAGCAACAGGTAACGCGGCCCTGGGAATTCAGGTTAAGAGCTTAGACAATACCGTTTCTCTAACCCCCGCTGCCTCTCCAATCCAAATTGCCGGCGCTGCCGGCAAGCTATATCTGGTCCAATGGTATACCTTCTGCGAACAAGTCTCCTTGCTGCTTACCAACAATGTGCTGGACCAATCAGTGACCATTTCTGAAATCCTCGCCTACTACGTTAACCAAGAAGGAATGAGATAATGCCAGGCATCACAGTTCCAGCACCGGTCTCCCTTGTTCCTTCTACCCAGCAATCACCTGGAAGCATTATCAGTAAAATTAACCAGCTCCATGCTGCGGCCCAAAGCGTTAAAGACCCGGCTGCTGTTCAAACCTTTACCCATGCTGAGGAAGCATTCAATTCTCTTCAAACTCAAACCAATTCTATCATGAATGCCCTCCGTGCGCCGTTACCTCAGGCGGGGCAATTGTACATCACGGACGCCTCGGGTGCCCTAATTGGCTGGATTGGCTATCAAGCTATTGGCGGAGTGAATTATGAGGGTGCGTGGTTTGCAAATATCTACCTAGGCGGCACTAGCCCCGCCAATGCCCTGGTTATATTTACTTCAGTATCCGATACTGTCACGATCAATGGAGGCCTGACGGTCAACAACGGCAATGTTTTATTCAACTATACAGGTCCCGGCTTCCAAACTTGGGTTATCGGCGGGACGGGGGCGATATTTAACGTCAATCCCTACGCTACACACTTTCAGAGCGCCTTTCAGTACGAAGCTACGTCTGGTGGCCTAGAAGTACTAATGAGCGCAGATGGTGGCTTGACTGTTGGCAACTTCGGAACCAATTATAACGTCAATATTCTGCCGACTACTGTAACCCTCAGCGACGGCTCTGGCAATCAGCTCGTTGTCTTATCTACGTCAGGCGACACTGGCACTGTAACGGTTGGCACGAACGGCAGCAGCAACAGCGCGGTGCTGTCGGTTACGCCCACGACTAGCAGCCTTCAATTAAACAATACGCTTGGCAGTCAGGTAGTACTCATCGATGCCATCCTTGGGTATAGTTCTCCGACGCTTCCCTTAACTGCCAACAAAGTAATCAGCAACAGTATTTTTGAGGCTGGTGGGTTTAACGGTCTCAGTTACACGGCGACAATTGCAAGTACTAACACGTTGACCTTTACTGGTGGTATTTTAACCAATCACACATAACCTCATAACCTTATAACCCTATGTCACAAGTTCAACTAACCGAAGAAGAAACTAAGCTATTCTTACCATTCTACGAGCATTTGAATCGTAAGCGTTTGGCCATTGATAGCGCCCAGCGCGAATTTATCGAATACATTTTATCGTCAAGGAAGGCCCCAAATGAACCCAACCAACAAGCCACAAATGCCCATGCAACAGGGTCAGCAGAGCAACATGATGCCTCTCCGCCCTCCGATAGCGCGGCCAATGCCAACTATGCCGCCACCAGGGGGAGCCAACCCGCAGGGAAACCCTATGGGCGTGCAGGGGCAACCAATGCAGGACCCCAATCGGGGCCAAGTGCAAATGCCGCAGGTGCCGACGCCAGGGACTCCTCCTCCGCCTCCAGCGGGGCCAATGGCAGGTAATCCAGGAGCGCCATCACAGCCTATGCCTTCTATGGGTGGAGGGGGTGGCGGTCCCTCGCCTATAGTCCCTCAAGCTAGCACTGGCAGCGTGCCTAATTACATGCAAAATACAGGCTACTCAGGCGTCGGGGCACCTCCAATCGCCCGCCCTCGACCTACCATGCCCCCTCCAGCTATTGGCGGCGCATCCCAGCCAGGCGGACGGCGGCCAACGCCGATGGGCTAGCTCATATTTGGCTTAAGTAGACCTAAATGGCCACCTCCCCAGTTTCTCTTCAGCAGCAATACGACCAGTACGGCAACCCATTGCCTCCTGGCGCTACCCAAGGCACCCCAGCCGCTGGGAACCCTTACTCTAGCGGCGTCAATGCCAATGCTGGCCCCTACGGCAATCCTTACGCCACGGCTACGCCTGGCCTCAACACCGGCAACGACGTTAATAATTCCAATTTCTACAACGTAATGGGCATTAACTATGCCAACGAGAATCAAGTACAAAATGAAGCTAAAAGTCAGTTAGGCTACTATGGTCCTCTCCAAGTCCAGGCTCAGCAACAGGAGCAAGCCGCCCTTCAACAACTTAATCAGACCCCTGGCTACACCCCTGGCGAGGCTAACCAAATCAATGTCAACTATGGCCAATTTAATACTCCAACCGCTGCTCTTCAAGCTGGCTATCTTAATCCATCTGAACAAGCGGGCATCGCTGGCAACCCCAACGCCGTAGAGAACGTAATGAAAAGCGGCGTGGCTGGCGAAGGAGCCATGCTGAACCAATACCAAGCCAACGCTGGAGGCCAGCTGGATAAATATGGAACCAACCTCGACACCGCTGCTAGTAATTATGGCACTGGTGTCACGGGAGCTGTAGGCAGCCTTGGCACTGGCTTATCGAGCGCCCAAGGAAAATTCACCGGCCTAGACGCCGCTGTCGCTAACCCAGGCCTCGCCTTTAACCCGGGAGGCAAGGAAAAGGAAATCACAGACGCCCAGGTCCAGCAAATGACCACCAATGCTGGCGAACGCATTGGGGCGCAGTATCGGACCGCAGAGGATACATTACAACGACAGGCTGCAGCCGCAGGCAATACCTCCCCAGAAGCCGAGGCCGCTGCCCGCGCTCGTCTAATGACACAGGAGTCCAGTGACCAAGGCACGGAAGAATCCCAAGCCTACATCGCCGCTCTCCAAGCTCAGCAACAGCAGGCTACAAGCATTGAGCAGCAACGTGAGCAAGCTACGCAATATCAAACCGGCCTCCAGGCTAATGCTTCGACCACTGAGGAGCAGGCTGCCCAAGCAGCGGCGGCGCTCGCTGGGACGCAGGGAATCCAAGGGGCTGAGGCAGTTGGCCAGACCAACGTTAACGCCGCCAACGCCCTTGGCCAGGCTGGCCTAAATCTAGCCAATCAATATGGCCAGTTTTCAACTAACACCCAAGCCGACATTGCCAATAAACAATACGGGGCAGCCGCTGCCGCTGACACGACCAGTTCAGCCCGAGCCGCCGAGCTAGCCGGTAATAGGCAAGCCGTCCTCAACAACGTCAACAATACCCAATATGCCCAGGGCACCGGCTCGGCCCAGCTTACAAGCGGCGGCGCTCAGACTACGGGGAATGCCAGGATCGTTGGGCAAGGAGCCTATCGCCAAGGCGTAGCTCAGCAGCAGGGGTTGGCTCAGCAGGGCGGCCAGACAGCCGCGCAGTTACAGCAGACGGCAGCTGGGACTGAGGGAAGCCTGTTGAATAGCGGGATAGGAGAAGCAGGGAATTTCAAGAACCAAAGTCCGACGTTTGCTGGGCAAGCGGCTGGCCTCATAGGGGCTATTGGAACCTTGGGTATAAAATCAGGCGGTGGCAGCGGTGGCAGCGATGGCGGCGGCGCTAAGGGTGGAGTCTTTACTGAACCAACCGAGCTAACCATAGGTGAGGATGGCCCAGAAGCCGTCGTTCCATTGACCCCACGCTATCGCCCCAATCGCAAGGTGAGTTTAAAGGAGGCAGCATGAATCCAACCACCAATCCCGATCCCAACGCCGTCGCATCGCCCAGCCTAAACTCCAATCCAGGCCGCTACCGGGGCGGGATTATAGGAATGCTCGGTGCCAGCCCCCAGGCGGGTCTCCTTGGTACAATCTACAATGCCTATCGCCAGCACCAGCAGAATCAACAGGCCCAGAATAACCAAATGACCGCTATGGACCGGACGCCCGCAGGCCCAAGCGCCAATACCCAACCAGGATGGTCTGGATCAGCCGCCCCGCCGCCTACTCCTCCGCCTGACGCTCAGCCTCCCGCTCAAAGTATGGACGATAACGCCAGCGGCGGTTTCGACGACGGCATGGACAAAGGGGCCATCGTAACCTCCCCAACCCGCGCCATCCTTGGCGAGAACGGCCCAGAGGCCGTAGTCCCACTAACCGACCAGCCTGGCGCTCGTGTCTCAACCAACGTCGTAGGCCAGGGCAACATGCATGCTCGCTACCGCCGCCCTCAAGGGCCAGACGCCCAGCGCCGCTATTCGCCTATTAAGTCCGATGTTCCATTGCTCCCCAATCGTGGCGTCCGTTAGCCCTTAAATGCCAGTTACCGCCCTTGCTTCCCGCTACCGCCGATCAATGTATGGCTCAGACGAAGATGCCCCTGAAGGCGTATTGTCTCCCTACGAAGATGACACTAGCCCGGCAATGGACCCCTCCTATTATGACAACGCCGACGCTATGCTTCAGACGGCCTCCGACCCCCAACAGTCGCCCATGCCTCAGCCACGAGCGCCCTCCGATACGGTCGCCGGTGCCTCAGTCCAGCTGCCACCTCTAAATCCTAACGATCCCAATAAAAAGGACTATAGTTATTCCGGCCTCCGCAAGCTGACGAGCATGCCAGCGCCGGGGTCGGCCAATGGGTCAAATGGCTCCAGCAACGGAGCCGCGAGCGCTACGCTAGCGCCTGCTATAGCTCCGGCAACTCCTGGGCCTCCGCCAGACACTACGCCTACCCAGGCTCCCGGAGCCAACCCCGCCGTCGGCCAAGCGCCCTCTGCCAGTTCATTGGCTCCCCGGCCCTTGCCAGATGATATTACTGCTGCCCAGAAACGCCTAACCGCAGCCCAGACCGCCGTTCAGGGTGGGAATCAGCTTCACAGCAATTGGGCGCAACGCTTAGCCCTTGCCGCTTTGGCTATGACGCGCCTCGCTCCCGTCGCCAACCAGATCGTCCACCCTAAATGGACCGAGGAACGCGCTAATCAGCAACGAGAGCTTGGGGCAGCCCAGCAACAGTTGACGAGCGCAACCACATTAGAGCAAGCTCAAACCCTGGATGAAGAGCGCGAGGGAATTGCCGAGAAGAATCGTCTCCAAGGCCTAGATTACGCTCAGAGGGAAGCAATACGTCAACAAGGCATCGTTGAAGGTGCCCAGACTAAGGCCAATGCTCAATTTGAAAATGGCGTAAAGGCCATGGGCGGCGGTCCTCGCCTCGACGCTAGTGATCCTCAAGTGCAAACTCTAATCCAGGCTGGCTACCATCCGCTTCCAGTCCCAGCCGCCATCACTGGCAAAGGCAGTCCGCAGGTCCAGCTAATCCCGCCAGCTACCATGACCGTCACTCAAGATATGCTGCCTTATTCCCTTGGCCACAAGGTCGGAGATGTCATCCCTAGGGAGGAATTTGAGAAACATATCCTGCCCGCCTACGAGAAAGCCCAGGAGAACGCCGCCAAGCCTGGAGCACGCGTTCCCTTAGAAGACCGAGCCGTCGCAGAATACCAGCAATCGCACCCCGAAGCCTCTCTCCAGCAAGCTAGGGAGGCAACCAAAATTGCTCCACCTCGGGAACCACCTAAGTCCATGATGTTTGCACCCGACGGCAAAGGTGGTTTTAAGGCTATAGAGATTACTCCCGGATCTACTGTGCCTGCTGGCGCGTTAACTGCTCCAGGCGTTAACACAGCCGACATGCCGACTAGCCAAACACGGACTATGGCCGAAACTGCACCCAAGGTTATAGACCTCGCCAACAGGATAGGCCAGCTAATTGATTCTCAAATATCTAGCCTTGGCCCTCTGCAAAGCCGCTGGGCTGAATTCATGGCGGGCAAAGTTGGAGCGCCTAATCCAGAATTCACGCGCCTCCGCACGAACGTGGGTCTCCTCCAGACAGCCCTCATGCGCATGCACTTAGGCGCTCGCGGCGGCAACCAAATGATGGAGCACTTTACTAACTTAATTGATGCATCCAAACAGGACCCACAGAACCTAAAGGCCGCCCTTGAGGAGATTAAGGCTTACGCGGCGGAAGTTGCTAAGGGCAGCCACGTTAATGATGCCCCAGGCAGTAGTGGAGGCATAATACCAAAATTTAACCCTGCCACAGGAAAATTAGAATAGTCTATGCCTCGCGTCCTAGATCCAAAGGGCAATCCAATAGATTTCCCCGACACTATGTCTATGGGCGAAATTGAAGTCGCAATGGGAAGGCTATTTCCAAAGCCAGTTCCTGGAATGGAAAAACTGGGTGGCCCGCCTCCTCCTATTCCCAATACTACAGGTAGCGGCTCTAAAGGGGCCTTAGGGCGCGGCGTGCCCATGCCTGATGCTCTAAAAACTGATGACGAAGCAGGCAACCCATTCTGGACTAGTCCACGTGGCCTAATTCGCTCCGGCCTCCGCCAAGCTGCATCAGCCATTCCTAGCCTAGCTGCTGGGCATAAGGCAGAGGCAGTTAGCAATGCTGTAGAAGGCGCTGGAGAGGCTATGGCACCGGCCGCAATCGGAGCTACTGTAATCAATCCAGTTGCCGCTTTAGGCGCAGCTGCTGGAGGCACAGGTGCATCTTTGCTGGGTAGATCGATTGCCAATCATTTTAAGGCTAGCCCAGAAACTCAAAGGGCTGTGGGAGATGTTGCCTCAATACCTGGAGCCATGCTTGGCGGCAGAGTTGGCTATGCCATGCAACCTAGCTTGGGCACGATGAAAGCAATGGCCACTAATCCAGACGTACATGATGCCATGATTCAGATGATTCCTCGCGGAGACAAAATTTTGAAGTTCAAAAGTGCATTACAAGATGCAAGGACTAGCGCCAATGCTCCAGCAACGGTACCACCGCAGCCAACAAATCCAGCGCCTGCAACACCCACGCCGACGCAGCAACCAGTTACTCCCACACCTCAGGCAGCGCCAACGGCGCAATCAAGCTATGCTCCTCCTGCACCTGACTTTGACGCCAAATTAGCTCAAGCTAGGCAGAGTGTTGGCCTCTCATCTAGCCCCCCAGCCCCCGACGTTCCCGCCTATGGCCCCAAAACCTACCAATCTACCCCTTCTGCCAACCTCGCCAGCAAACCCAAAGCCATGTCAGCCGCCCAAGCCCTAGCTAATGCAATCTTCAACGCCACCAAAGGGCAACCATAATGGCCATCAAGCGTATGAAATTTGAGAGGAAGGCAGCCAAAGCCGCCGCTCTCAACACTCCATCCCCCCCGCCCGAAGAATCAATCAAATTAGCCAGCCAGGGCGTCCCAATCAATCGCGGTAACTCCAACCAGCAACAGTTATCCCAACATGGCTTAGCCCAGGCCAACGAAGTTGGAACCAGGCTATCGGAAAAAATCCCTCCTTCTGACGGCCTCAAGGTCATATCCAGTTCCTCCGTCCGCGCCCAACAAACCGCCAGCGCTATTGAATCCAAATCCCAATCCCCGGTCGAGCACCAGGACGACCCGCGGCTAGAATCCTGGGCGCAGGGTAACCTCGAAGGCAAGCCCCAATCCCTTGTCAAGGATCAAATCAATAACCTGATCCGCAAGAATCCCTCCGCCCGTCTTCCAGGCAAAGGCTCTCTCTCAACCCGTCCCGGCGAGTCGTTCGATAGCTTCCGCCAGCGTTTTCTCTCTTCCATTCGCGGCGTGATGCAGCAGAAGGCCAATGAGCCTCATAAGACCATTGTTGTCCCAACCCACTCTTCTGGAATCAACCTAGTCCACGCTTGGCTCGCCAAGGGAGCTCCCGACGACTTATCCATCAAGCCAGAGGAAATGAACCGTCCCTATGGCCCTCCTGGCTCCGTTGTAGCCCTCACGCCAGACGAAAAAGGCAACTGGTCGGCTAATGAATTGGACCTCAATAGCAAAGAGCCCCTAGATCCATCTGCAATTTTGCTGGCCCGCCACGGCATGACGCCCGAGAACAAGGAAAATTACACCCACACTGAGGGCGCTCAGCAAGCTCTAGCTAACATCGCAGGCCATACCAAGTCCTTCAACTTCGACCGCGCGCGGGCCGTCGCCAACAAGGCAACGGAGGCCGGTCACTTATCTGAGCCAGAGGTAGACTCAACCATCGACGGCTCCCTCCCATCGGCTAAGGCCGCTGCTAGCCTCCCTATGCACCAACTCTTAGCCGTTGCGAGCGCCGCCAGTCCAACTAAACGCGCCGAATACGCGCCACTAATTAAACAATACTTTGGCGGCTCCCAACTCGCTGGCCTGCCGCCTGACGCTAGAGACGCATTGACTCAACATCTGCATTCCATCGGCCTTCCGCCCGACTCGGGGGCCACCGCATGAAAGGATTCTCCATGAATAAATGCCTTCCTATCCTATTTGCCATTTGTGGCCTCGCTCGCGGGCAAAATCAGAATGTCACCGTCTCTAAGCAAGCGCCGTCGCCAGCCACAACCACGCTAACCTATTACACAGCTAGCGGCAATCCACAATACATCTGCAAGGCCCAATCCAACCAGCCTCAATACACCTGGGCCGTGACCCCCAGCTCCCAACAAGGGACACTAACCTCCATCGTCGTCCTGACAAATGTGGGCACCGCAACTACGAGCGCCAATCATGGCCTCCAGGTGAACGACGTGGTTATTGTCGCCGGATCTACAACGGCGGCCCTCAATGGGACTTATATAATTCAAACCGTCCCGTCGGCCACGACTTTCACCATAACAACGTCTGGTGTCGGCAACGCCACTTACGCTACAGCGGCTTTGGCTATGTCAACAATGGCCCCTAGATCCAACGCCCCCATTTGGTCGATTGAACAATACACTTATGGAACAAGCGGAGGGGCAAACGGCAACCCAATAGCTGACCAATGGGCCGTTACGGTGACGGGCGGTGGAGGCTCGGCGCAGACTTTCTCTTGTGACAACCGCCAGAATTACGGCTTTCATTGAGGCCTAATATGAAAAAATTACTAATTCCATTATTCATGGCCTCCCTTAGCTTTGGCCAAGCCCCGCAATATTTGCCCACGCCTAATCCAGGCGAGCCAATTCGCCTCGTTCGCCCGGCACTAACGGGCTCGGGCGCTCCCTCAAATCCCTGTTCCTTCGTGGGACAATTCTATATAAACACCGCCGGAAGCGCCGTATATGCCTGCCCATCCAACGGCGGCAATTGGTTTAATGTCGGCATAACAAGCGGGGGTTCAGGCACAGTTACAACAATAACGTGGCCAACAATTCCTTCGTGGCTGACTGCATCTATAGCCAATCCAACCACTACCCCGGCTCTATCGGTCACTCCCACTTCTGGCCAGACTTCACATCAGGTTATTGGCACTTGCGGGGCAGCTATTACGTTTGCGCCATGCCTCTTAGTGGCGGCGGATATTCCCACTCTCAACCAGAACACCACGGGGAATGCAGCAACGGCGACGGCTCTCGCGGCCAACGGGACCGACTGTGCAGCCAACCAATTTTCGTCAGGAATAGATGCGAGCGGCAACGCAACTGGATGTGCCACGCCATTTTCGCTAACCACAACCGGCACGTCGGGGGCGTCCACTTTCTCCGGCGGCGTCTTGAATATTCCACAGTACACCGGTGGCGGATCTTCCGCGTTCTCTGCAATCACGGGTTCGACCAACACAACTGCTGCGATGCTTGTTGGGACAGGCGCGTCCCTTGGCCCAACGGGGACTGGCACGGTGTCGGCCAACAACACCGGGTTCGGGCTTACGATGTCTAGCAGTAACATGGCGGTCAACACCACGGCTGTCCCGAGCATCACTACATTCCTGCAAGGCAATAACGACGTAGCGATCTCGACTACTGGTACTACCTTATATATCGCCTGTCCAGTATCCGGTGCTTCCACTTCGGTGCTTACTACGAACATGCACGTGCAATTGAACGTGGACACGACCAACGCAAGCGGCGCGGCATCGCTAAACCTATGCGACTTTGGAGTAAAATCCATCAAGCCCTATACCGGAAGCTCGGACGCGGCCAGCAACGTCATCCCAACGCTAACGGATTTTGAGGTCCAATACGACGGCACCTACTGGCGACTTCCTCAGTGGATGACAACAAGCGGGTCACAGACTTATCCTAGCGCTGGAATTATGGTTTCGACAGGCTCAGGCTTCGGAACCTCTCTGTCCGATCCTCTAACCGGCACACACGGCGGAACTGGCGTCAACAACGGCACTTTCACCGTTACGCTAGGTGGGAACCTCGCGACCACGGGAGCGTTCAACACGACCTTCGCCCAGGGAGCGACCACCACTCAAACCCTCCCCGCCACGTCCCAGACTATTCCTGGGATGAATCAAACGAACACTGGCGGCGCGGCTTTCACGCTTGACATGAATGCGGCCACATCCGCATCCGCATTCCGTGTTCCGAATATCGCTGGCGGCACCTCAACTGTAGCAGGCAGCATCCTATATGATCCAACCAACAAGAACTGGCACATGGGGGGTAATGGCGTGGACAATATAAACATTGTCATGCCGTCATCGATTACGCCTGCAAATAATGACTGTGCCAAATTTACTCTCGCTGCTGGAGTGTATACGTTAAACACGGCGGGGGCGGCGTGCGGGTCTGGCAGCATTTCGGGCCTAACCACGGGCTTTTTGCCGAAGGCTTCCAGCGCCACCGCCATCGCCAATTCTTTGGTGGACGAAGGAATCACGACGGTCAATACGCTGACAGCAGCAAATACGGCTGGCTTGGCGGTTCCAAATGGGCCGGTTAAAGTCGGCACCAGCCCGCCGACTCCCACAGCTGGAACTAGCGGAGGCATTGCTTTCACCGGAGGCACCGGACCTACCGCCGTGGCTGCTGGCGTAGCCGCGTACTACGCCACAGCTTCCGGGCAAGCCGCTGTTGAGGAGAATAATGCAATCACGCCGCAAGTGGTGAGTAAGACGATGAACATCAACGTGACGCCGGTCACGGTCAATGCCAATGTCACGACCTTCCAGAATCTACAAGCCTTTACGATCCCCGCCAACACGCTCAACATCGTGGGACGCACGTTGCGCGTTTCGACTGCTGGAACCTATACCACTCCCGCCGCCAATGCTTCAGCGATCACCTACACCGTCAAGCTCTGCACGGTTTCCGGTTGCGGATCGGGAACGGTAGTCACGGTCATAACGTTTACCAGCTCCGCTCAAGCTGGGTCGCAAACGACCGATCCCTGGAACTCCATAGCGATGATTACAACCCAAACAGCAGGAGCTTCGTCGGTCTTCGAGAGTCACGGCAATTTCACCATTGACCTAACGGGCGTCGGAGTCGCTTCTTCGGTATTTCCCGATTCCAATTCGGCGGTGTCGAGCGCAATTGACACTACTGGTCAGCTGTTTCTTCAGACCACCTGCGCATTCTCGGTTGCGAGCGCCAGCAACACCTGCGTGGGCCGCCAGATGATCCTCGAGGTTTTGAATTGAGATTCCTGCTCCTAACCTGCTGCTCGATTGGCATGGCCGTTGGGCAGGACACGGTTTTTGGCCCAACCCAAGCGTTCGGCCCAGCTACGGTTCTAGTTGGACAATCGATTGGCACCCCAGCGTTTTTTTCCTGCTCGATAAATGGCACGGCTCCTGGATCATGCGATGCGTCATCCACTACGACGATCCAGGTCATCGATGTGACCACCAACACGGGAGATCTAGTCTGGTTGCAAGTGGTGGGAGTAGATACGAGCACTGTTCTCTCTAGTGTCGTCGGCAATCCAGGGAGCGTGTCGTTCACTCAAGTTCCAACAGCATCTCCTTGCGTGGACACCACCGAGGCAGGTTGGATCTACTATCACGTCAACACAGCGGCGCTGACTTCCATAACGGTCACCTTTGCTGCTTCGACTGTGACTAAGACTGCGTTAGTGGCGGGCCACGCAACGGCTCCTTCCGTTACAGCGGTTAGCGGAACGCCAAGTAAAAGCACCACCACAAATGGAGCGGCGAACGCGATGCTGAGTTCAGGAACTACAACGCCAAGCGTAAATGGGTCGCTGTTCGTCGGTAATTTCGTTTCACTTACCGGCACTCCATCAGTAGGAACCGCTGTGGCATGGACGCAAGGTTACGCTCAGACTTTCAGTAGTGGAACGGTGTTTATGACAGCCCTGATGGAGTGGTATATTCAGCCAATAGCAAGTGCGCTGGATGCTACTGCGAGTGTTAATGTGATGACCAATTCAGGCGACGTATGTGCACAGGTGGTGGCGTTTGCTCCGTAAAGATCAGCTACGAACAGGACCGTACCACTCATCTACCGTAAACCTGCACCCGAATCGCACGCCCATGTCCTTGCTGAGTTCAATTGCCCGCTCCCTGACAAGGCTGCGTGGAGCGGTACAATGTATTTGTGTTTGACTGGCATTCAATGACTCACTGCCTCCATGATCGCCAATCCGATTACTTCCGCCATGTGCGGAGGGTTGCTGTCTCCCAATGCTTCGATCACTTCGCGCCTGTTCTTTCCGAATTCTCCAGCAGAGCGAGCATCCACAGGTATAGCCGCGAGCTTATCCGGGTCCCAATCACCTCGGGCATTTGCTGCCCTCTTGACGCGCTCAATCGCGGATGGGATCGCGCGCCAGGCGACCTCCAATCGCGGCAGGCTGGTGCAGGCAACCAAGTATACTCGCCTGCGAAGATACGGCGCACCAATATCGCAAGCGCCGAACTCAATCCGGGAGACTTCGTAAGCAGCGTTGGAAAGATCGTTACCGACTTCGGCTTCCCACGCCGCATGCCCTGGGGGCTGCTCCACGACAAACCATTCCGCTCCCACGGCAAGACCGGTGCTGAGCATGTAGGGCCAAAGACTTTCGCCGGTGCGCTTACCATGGATTGCGGCGGCTTTGCTCGTTTGCTGGCAGGGAGGGCCGCCGATAATGATGTCGTGTTGCGCTGCATGAAGAATCTCCAGGTCTCGAATGTCTCGATAAATCTTCCTTCCGAATCGGAGCAGTTGCTTACGTCGGAAGGGGTTTATCTCGCAAAATGCATTGGTCTCGATCCCAGCTCTTTTGAAGCCAATAGCGTGACAGCCGATGCAACTAAACACGTCCAGACTGCGCATTCAGCGCTCCCTGCGATTCGGCCTGCTCCAGTACGCCGCAACCCACAGCAGCAAGATGCCCAGGATGGCCCACCGCTCTCGCGGCTCTGGCACTGTCGTCGCTGGATCAACGCCATCCAGCTCGAA
>Ga0210410_10001484_pt1 | contig 22063 bp, 18 predicted proteins | sample IncBWC4MmetaG_FD_161058 | JGI IMG/M metagenome (GOLD analysis project Ga0210410, IMG submission 161058) | Forest soil microbial communities from Barre Woods Harvard Forest LTER site, Petersham, Massachusetts, United States - Inc-BW-C-4-M | ecosystem: Environmental > Terrestrial > Soil >... | reverse complement strand
TCAGAAAGCCACCGTAAAAGTGCGCATCTCTTTTCTCAAACTCGATCCGCGGATCCTTCCGGACATGGGCGTCAAGGTGACCTTCCTCGGGGACGCGCCGGAAAAGAAAAGTAACGGAGCATCTCCCGCGACGCTGATTCCTGCGGACGCCGTGCGCGATGACGACGGCAAGAAGATTGTCTTCCTCTTAAGGGGTGACCGTGTCGAACGCCGCGCCGTCAGTGTCGGCGGTACGCGCGGCCAGGACGCGGAAATCATCGCGGGCCTTTCCGCGGGAGATAGTGTGATTGTGAAAGGTCCGGCCGATCTGAAAGACGGCCAGGTCGTCGAGATTAAGAAATAGGAGCGCTCGAAATGGTGAGAGTCGACGGCACGAACGGATCAAACAGCTTGATTCAAGTGCGCGGCCTGGGGAAAACCTACAGCCGCGCCGGCGAGGATATTCACGTCCTGCAAGGGCTGAACCTCGACGTGGACAAAGGCGATTTCGTGGCCTTCATGGGTCCCAGCGGCTCTGGCAAAACCACTTTGCTCAATTTAATGGGTGGCCTCGATGTTCCCACGCACGGCAGCATTACTGTTGCCCGCGACGAGATCACGCACATGTCCGGCAGCAAGCTCACCGAATGGCGCGCGCGCCACGTGGGCTTCATCTTTCAAATGTACAACCTCATTCCTGTGCTCACCGCGTTTCAAAACGTGGAACTCCCGCTTTTGCTCACCAAGCTTTCCAAATCCGAGAGGCGCAAGCACGTCGAGACCGTGCTGGCGGTCGTGGGTCTCGCGGACCGTCTGAACCATTATCCTCGCCAGCTTTCCGGCGGGCAGGAACAGCGCGTGGCCATCGCCCGCGCCATCGTCGCCGATCCCACCTTTCTTCTTTGTGACGAGCCGACAGGCGACCTCGACCGCAAGAGCGCCGACGAAATCCTCGATCTTCTCACTCGCCTTTCCAAGGAATACGGCAAGACCATCCTCATGGTCACGCACGATCCCGCCGCCTCTGATCGCGCGCAGGCTACGCTGCACCTCAATAAAGGTGTGCTCGTTGAAGGCGTGGCCGCCGGGAGCCACGCATGAAATTCATGCCCCTGATTCTCGCGAATCTTTTTCGCAAAAAGCTGCGCACTACTTTGACCATCGGCTCTTTTGCCATCGCCATGTTTCTCTTTGGGCTTCTTGCCGTGATGCGCGGCGCATTCAATCAAGGTGTGGATATCGCCGGCGCCGACCGTCTGGTGGTCATCAACAAGGTGTCGCTCATCCAGCCGCTTCCTATTTCCTACCGCGAGCGTATCCTGCAGCTCAAAGGCGTCAAGAATGTGACCTTTGATAACTGGTTCGGAGGGGTGTATATAGAAGAAAAAAATTTCTTCCCGCAATTTGCCATTGATGTTGATGATCAACGCCAGGTTTTTCCAGAGATGCGGGTTCCTGAGGAGCAGTGGAAGACTTTTCTTGGGGATCGCCAGGGCGCCATCGTCGGAGGCGCTACCGCTAGACGTTTCGGCTGGAAAATTGGAGACAAGATTCCCATCCGCTCCACCATTTACGGAATCGAGACTTGGGATTTCAACTTGGATGGCATTTATACCGCCGCCCAGGGCAACGACCTTACTCAATTCTGGTTCCAGTACAAATACCTCGATGAGCGCACTCCGCGTCAGAAAGGTCTGGTCGGCTGGTACACCGTCAAGCTGGAAAACCCCGACTATGCCGTTAGCGTGGCCAAGGCCATTGACGACCTTTCCGCCAACTCACCCTATGAAACCAAGACCGAAACGGAAAAAGCTTTTGCCACTTCCTTCGCCAAGCAAGCGGGCAACATCGAATTCCTGATCCTCGCCATCGGTGCCGTCGTCTTCTTCACGCTCTTGCTGGTCACCGGCAACACCATGGCCATCTCTGTTCGCGAGCGCATCGGCGAACTCGCCGTGCTCAAAGCGATCGGCTTCGGCGACCGCTTCGTTCTCTTCTTTGTGCTAGGCGAATCGCTCTTGATCGCCGTCTTCGGCGGCATTCTCGGTCTCGCGGTTTGCAAGGGTCTCACCTTGCTCATCGCTTCCGTCGGCGATTTTCTCGGAGGCTTTCTTCAGTTTTTTCATCTTTCCAACGCCGCCATTTTGCAGGGCCTCGTGGCCTCCGTAGCCGTTGGAATTCTCGCCGGGATTATCCCGGCTTCTTCAGCGATGCGCCTGCGCGTGGTTCAAGCGCTTCGGAGGGTTTAGTCCATGGCTGTCCCGCTCATTTACAATTTGCGCAGCGTTCGCGCCCGCTGGGTCTCTGCAATTGTCGCCGTCCTCGGTATTGCAGGCACAGTCGGCGTCTTCATTGCCATGCTCGCGCTCGCCAAGGGCTTTCAAACCACGCTCGTTTCTTCCGGCTCACCCGAAAACGCCATCATCATGCGCGCCGGTTCCACCAGCGAAATGACCGGCTCCGTCACTCTCGACCAGGTACGTATTGTTCAGGATGCGCAGGGCATCGCCCGGGAAGGCAACCAGCCTCTCCTCACACCAGAAGTGGTCGTCATCGCCGCGTTCCCGCTCATTTCCACTGGCACCGATGCCAACGTGCAGGTCCGTGGGGTCTCCGACAAAGCTCTGAAAGTTCGCAGCAACATTCACATGGTCGAAGGCCGCTTCTTCGAGCCCGGCCTCAGCGAGCTCGTGGTCGGCAAAAATGTCCCCTCAACCTACCAAGGACTTACTCTCGGCAACACCGTGAAATTTGGCGGCGGCACCTGGAAAATTGTCGGCATCTTCGACGCCGGCGGCAGCTCCTTCGATTCCGAAGTCTGGGGCGATTCCCGCGTCGTCGCCGATGTCTACAAAAGGCCCAACTATATTTTTCAGTCCGTCACCGCGAAGATGACCTCGCCCGCCGCCTTCACAACCCTCAAGGACACTTTGACGGCGGACCCGCGCATGACCGTCGAAGTTGACCGCGAACTCGACTACTACCAAAAACAATCGCAGGGCCTCACTCACCAGATTCATGTTCTCGGCGGCGTCATCGCCTTCGTCATGGGCATTGGCGCAATTTTCGGCGCGCTCAACACCATGTATTCCGCCGTCTCCGAGCGCTCCCGCGAGATCGCCACCATGCGCGCCATCGGTTTCGGCTCCGGCAGCGTGGTTTTGTCTTTCGTCTTCGAAGCGCTTTTCATCGCTTTCATCGGCGGTCTGGTGGGCTGCCTTGCCGTGATTCCGCTCAACGGCTTCACCACCGGCGCCATGAATTTCCAAACCTTCTCGCATCTGGCCTTCGCTTTCAAGGTCACTCCCGCGCTCCTCGGCGCAGGCATCGCATTCGCACTTTTTATGGGATTGCTCGGCGGCGTTCCGCCCGCCATCCGCGCGGCGCAACGCCCAGTGGCCCTCGCCCTTCGCGAGTTGTAGCCACTTCAGAGCCAGGTTTTCTCTTAGGGTCGCCTTACGGTTTTCTGCGGTTGCGATGCGCCTAGGCTGGATTGCATCACGCCGGACGACGACGCAGGCATTACAGCGGAATCCGGCAGATCGGTATCCGTAAGAGCCTCTGCGCCAGCCGCGCGGTAGCGCAGGATCAGCAGCGTCAAATCGTCAGCCTGATGCGCGCCGCGCGAAAAATTTTCGACCGCCTCCAGAATGCACTTCTGAATGTTTTCCAGTGGGCATTCCAGCTGGCCCGTGAGTACTTCGCGAAGCCGCGGAACCCCGAACAGTTCTTCGCTCGGATTCATGGCCTCGGTGACCCCATCGCTGAACAAAACCAGTGTGTCGCCGGGCTCAAGTTGCACGCAAGCCGCCGTGTACTCCGCCTCGGGCACCAGCCCGACGGGAAATGATCCCAGCGTGAAAGCCTCTTCCGCCGTGCCGCGGCGCAGCAAAAAGGGCGAAGGGTGTCCGGCGTTAATGAATTCCAGATGCCCCCGCTCATCGAGAATCCCGAAGAACATCGTCGCGTATCGCCCCACTTCGGAGTGACCGCACAGGAATTTATTCAAATGATTGAAGAGCCGCCCAGGATCGGTGCCCAGGGTCATCCCCGACAGCGCGCCCTGCAGCATCGTGGTCAGCAGCGCCGCGCCCAATCCTTTGCCCGAAACGTCGGCGATCAGAAAAGCCGTGCGGTTGTCGCTCAGCGGAAAAACGTCGAAGTAATCTCCTCCCACGGACAAGCACGGCAAATTGTAGCCATTCACGGCCAGGTGCGGGAATTCGCGGAAATCGCGCGGCAGCAGCGCTTGCTGAATGTCGCGCGCGATGTTGATCTCCTGCTCCATCCGCTGCCGTTCGCGCTCGCGTTCCACCAGCCGCGCGTTATCAATGATACTCGCGGCGTCGGCCGCCAGCGCATCCAGGATCTGCCGGTCCAGTTGCGAAAATGCCGCAGGCCGGCGCGAGTCAAGATACAAAATGCCGATCACATCGCCGCGCCGGATGTTGATTGCCGATTCCGTCGTGCTCGCCCGCAGCATGGCATACAGCGGAATCACCACCACGGCCCGGAGCCGCTGCGCCACAATGCTCTGCGCGGACTGCAGGTCCGCGTCGGCTTGCGCCAGGTCCTCGGTGATGACCGCCGAGTGCTGCTTCAGCGCCAGTTGAATGGCCGTCTGGCTCGGTAAAAGGCTCTCTGGCGGCAGCCGGTGCCCGCCGCTCCGCCGCGCCAGCCGTACCTTGAGCGTTCCCGTCGCATCTTTTTCAAGAAGCAACCCGCGGTCGGCATCCGTGACGCTGACCGCATGATCCAGCATGTTGCCAAGCACCGAATCCAGGGGCAGTTGTGAATGCAGCAGCTTGGTGGCTTCCAGCAGAAGATTGAGCTTGCGCAAACCACCGCCGCCGGGTTCCGAACTCGTGATGTGCTCGATGCGCGTAAGCAGATGCGGGATGGAATCGTCGCTGTTGCTGGCCGCCGAGGCGCGAAAAATAATCTCGTACGAGTCATCCAGTCCAAACGTCAAGCTGTCGCCGTCCGCCAGTTCGCGGCTTTCCACCTTTTCTCCGTTGACGAACAGCCCGCGCCTCTGGCCGCGGTCTTCGATATAGAAGCGGTTGGCTTCCATCACGATGGCCGCGCAATTTCGGGAGATTCTGCGGTCCGTGAGCTGCAAGTCGTTGCCCGTCTCGGCCCCGCGTCCAATCAGAAATGGAGTTTGCGTCACGCGTGCGTAGCGCCGCGCGCCGTCCGGTGAAACGACTTCGAGAACTGCTTCTCCTGGCAGAGCAGCTGCTTCCGGCATGGACCCGTCCTAAACGCGAGATTGTAGCATGCGCGGAGTCGCGCAATGATGGCGGTCGACGTGGAGCCGCTGCCAGGTAAAGAACGGAGCTACAGCGAGCTGTGCCCCTTCTTCAAATTCCAAAGTGCTGCTACGACACTGTGAAGCGGCGGCCTGAGGATCTCCTCCACTAAGGAATCTCCGCCGCCGGATTGTCTCTATTACCCTCGTCCGACTAATGATGAAATGCCGGGTAGTTTTTTCTCCCAATCTGTAAGAGTAGCACTCCTGGACCGGTCGTCAAATTCTAAGTTATTGATAATATGTAGCTTATTGGCGTAAGTGTTGGCCGGCCTTTTGCACTTTTTTAATTCCGTGGATTCTGCTGGCAGCTACAGTAAATCCTGTAGTTTCTGTAGGTTAGTAGGATAACCGATTGTTCGCCACATAATCCTAGGAACGCAACCTGGTGCCGCTTTCGCGTGTTCCTGTTATATAGACAGGCTGGTCGCCCCGAGGGGCCCCGGACATGAGATTGGCAAAACTCATCGTTCTCCTTCTTGCTCTCCTGTGGCTCGTTCCACAGGCCAACGCGGACGTCACCGTACTGCTCGAAGAGCCCTACAGCTACGATGGCGCTCTGGCAGGAACAGGCCACTCCGCCATCTACCTGACGCGCGTCTGCGCGGCCTCGCCCACGCTCCTGCGACGCTGCGAACCCGGAGAGTCCGGTGTGGTGCTCAGCCGCTATCACCGCTTGTCGGAATATGACTGGATCGCCATTCCGCTGCTTCCTTATCTGTATGCTGTGGACCGGCCGGAAGATATTCCGCTTTTTGCGGACGCCAAAATTGTCGCTTCATTGCGAGATCACTACCGCCGGAAATATCTGCAATCCATTGCGCCCGATGAACCCTCGGGAACAACTCCGGGAGGCAACTGGTATGAACTCGTGGGTTCCGCCTACGACCGCACCTCCTACGGTTACCAGATCGAAACCAGCAGCGACCAGGACGAGGCCTTCATCGCTGCGTACAATTCCAGAGCCAATCGCGTGGCTTATAAATTCCTGACCAGCAATTGCGCCGATTTCGTTCGCGAAGCCGTCAACTTCTATTATCCCAAAGCTGTGGGCCGCAGTTGGATCGCCGATTTTGGCGTAGCCACGCCCAAACACGCGGCAAAGTCTCTTGTAAAATACAGCAAGCGGCATCCGGAGCTGCAGTTTTCATCGTTCATCATTCCTCAAGTCCCCGGGACCATGAAACGCAGCACTCCCATTCACGGCGGCGTTGACTCGGTCTTCAAAGCCAAAAAATACGAACTCCCGTTACTTGTGCTCCAACCCTTCGTGGCCGGCGGCTTTGCGGTGGCCTACGTGGCTGGCGGCCGCTTCAATCCGGCAAAGGGAGCGACGGTCTACGATGCCAGCGGTAATCTCGAACCGGCACTGACCGCCCAGGAGCGTCGCACCTACCAGAAGGGCTTGGACGAATTGCTGCGGGCAGAACCCGGCATCGCGCCAGAAAACGCACGAGCTTCCTGGAAGCAGTTTGCCTCGGCCGCGCAACTCAGCGACGACACTTCCGCTGGCCCCGTTTTGCTCGCGGATTTCGGCGATGAAACTGTCCAAGTGGGCATTGCGCGCGGCAATGTTCTAAACACCCCCGCCCCTGTCGAACTTCTCAGGGATCTCCTTGTGGCCCGGCTCCAGGAGGAGCTGCGTGGCAAATCCTCTGCGAAAATCTCGGATGCCCAAGTCCGCGCCGACTGGAAGCTCTTGCAGGCCGTCCTCCCCTCAAGATCCCAGGATCTCCAGGTTCCCATCGAGGCCGCCGGTCGCGTGCGCTCAAGCGGCACACCATAATCCCGAGAGCATTCTCCCTTTTAAGCCCTCTGGCTTTCTTCATTTCCAGTTGCCGATGAGGATGAATCCTCCCCAGTAAAAAGGATGGGTGTAGGAGCGTGCCGCTTTTTTGTCCGCCCCATTTTCTGTCCCTCTCGCCGGCGCCGCTCCAGCATCGTTCGCGCCGCTCGCTCCGTGCAGCATGTTCAGTTGCGCCTGCCGCAGGGCGCCAACCTTTGTAATGCCAGGTGTCCCGAGCCATTGTTTATAAAAGTCCGCCATCAGCACCGCCGTGCTTTCGTCGGCCACATTCCACAAGCTTGCCAAAACCGCCTTCGCTCCCTTTTGCTGCGCGGTGATGCCCAGCCCATCCACCTCCCGGCCGTTCAGCGCTGCGCCGCTGGCTCCCGTTTGGCACGCTGAAAGCGTCAGTAATTCCGTGCCATCAAACGCGAGTGTGGGATCATCGCGCAGTTCGGCAAGCGTCAAGTGGTAGCCTTTGCCGCCCACTTCTTTCCCGCCCAGCAGCAAATATGAATTTGTCTCATTGCCCGCTTGCAGCACGAAGTGGCTGGCGATGTGTACCACCGGATAGTGCTTGTCCAGCGCCTTGGCCATTTCTGATTCCGTAAAGTCGTCGTCCAGCATCAGCGTTCCGGGTAGCACTCCGCCGGCCCCGCGCGATTTTTCATCGCGCACGATGTGTTCGAGTTCCCCGGGGACCGCGGGCAACGGTCCAAGCCCGTCGTAGTCCTTCGAAACACCCATGGCTGCTATGCTTGATTTCTCCACGTCCACTTTGTCCTTGAGCCGCGCAGTGCTCGCGGGTGTGATCACCACGTTGCGGTAACTCTCCACCAGATATTGCTTGCCGTCATGCAGCGCAGCCATCGGCACGTAGCGCAGCGCGTCGTTCAGCGACCACATCAGGGTTCGCGCTTTCGCACCCTTCAAATCGTTCGCAATGGGCTCAACGAGGATCTTGTAAAGATCCTGCGACGCGGGTAGCGGGTCACTCGTCGGATTCTTCAGCGCTTCTAGAAAAGTCGCAACCTTCCGCCGCAGATCCGTTGCGGCGATGGGATATTCCCGCGCCTGCATGGTGGACGCCGTGATCACGATCACGCTGTACCGCGACTCGCCCACCAGCGTGTACAGTGCAACCGTCCCCGGACCCAGTTCGCGCACAATCGATTGCATGCCACCGGCCTGCTCGCGAATATTTTCCGCAACTTGATTTGCTTGCGCGTTCTTCCCAAATTCCACGTAAAGTGTCTTGAAGAACCGTCCCATCTCCTGATTCGCCACCGTGAGTTTTTCCTTCAGCTCCGCCAGGTGCGCCTCTTCCTCGGGCGTGCGCGATCGTTTCGCGCGAAGTTCGGAATACTCCACTCCGGCAGCGCTGATTTGCCCGGCGATTTTTTCATAGGCCTCACGAGAGCTTTGTTCTTCCGGATTGAGTGGGATCGCTTTGCTCTTGGCGCCGGCCGCATGCTCCTCGCCACGCACAAATTCGAAATACTCCTCCTCCTTCAGCAAATCCAAGACCTGTTGTGCTTCCCCCAGCCGCCCCTGGGCAATCAGCAAGTCGCCTAGATCCCGGTAGGCGCTCGCCTTCGATTCCAGAAAGCTTTTTTGGACGCCGGCTTCCAGCCCTTGAATGTTCCTGCGGATCTGCTGATAGACGTTCACTGATTGTTTTCCGAAGAAAATGGCAAGTGATGGATTCTTTTCTGCTTTCCAATAACCCATCATGTTTTCGAGTATGATTCCTTCCGAGATGGGATCCTGCACCGCACGGGCCAGCGGGAGTGCTTGGTCAAGGTATTCGAGAGCCGTCTGTTTCTCGCCGAGTTTGAAATAGGCATTGGCAATGTTTGTTAGGGTGATGGCTTCCCCTTCATGGTCACCCACAGCTCGTCGCAAGGCTAGGGCTTGTTGGAACTGTTCAAGGGCTTTTTGTTTCTCACCGAGAGTAATATAGATTCCGCCGATGTTATTCAGTACCGTCGCCTCGCCGGCACGATCTTCTATCGCCCGTCGCAAGGCGAGAGCCTGTTGGAACCGTTCGAGTGCTTTTTGTTTTTCGCCAAGCTCAGAGTAAACATAGCCTATATTGTTCAGCGACGTGGCTTCACCACTGCGGTCACCCGCCGCCCGCCGAAGCGGTAAGGACTGATTGTAATACTCTATCGCTTTTTGCTTTTCGCCCAGATCGTCGTAAATCGTGCCGATATTGTTCAAGGTTGTTGCTTCGCCTGCGCGGTCATCCACGGCACGCTGTAAAGCTAAGGCCTGCAAATAGTGTTCCAGAGCCTTTTGCAGTTCGCCGAGGAGAGAGTAGATTCCGCCGATACTATTCAGAGTGTTGGCTTCATCCTGCCGATTGCCTATTGCCCGCTCGATTGGCAGCGCCTGGTTAAAGTACTCTAGCGCCTTTTGCTTTTCGCCGAGATCAGCATAGACGCCGCCGATGTTTTGCAGGGTCGTGGCTTCGGCCGTGCGGTCTCCCGCCGCGCGATTTAGGGTCCTAGCCTCTTCGAAGTACTCCAGCGCCTTCTCGTTCTGGCCTTGATAGGTATACAAGACGCCAATGTTAATCAGGGTCTCGGTCTGGCCGCTGCGGTCTCCTGCCGCACGATGCTCAGCCAGCGCTTGATTGCAGTATTCAACGGCCTTTTGCATTTCGCCCAGACTTGCATGGACAGTGCAGAGGTTGTTAAGAACCACGGCCAAGCCGCTCCGGTTTCCTGCCGTGCGTTCCAAAGACAAGGCCCGCTCGTCAATCTCCAAAGCCTTTTGCATTTCGCCCACGGTAAAGTAGACGTGCCCGATGTTGGTCAGGACTTCGGCTTCGTCTCTTTGGTCTCCCAGCTTTTGCGTCAGGGACAAAGCCTTGTTCAAGTAATCAAAAGCCTTTTCGTTTTCGCCGAGTTGTGAGTATGCTCCCCCGATGTCGTTCAGTGTCGCGCTTTCTTCTGTTTGGTCTCCCGCTCCGCGTTCCAGCGGCAGAGCTTGGTTCCAGTAATCGAGGGCTTTTCGCTTTTCACCCAAAACATCGTACACACGCCCTAGGTTGCGCAGAGCCTTTGCTTCTCCCCTTGCGTCTCCCAGCGTGTGCTGCAATGCCGCCGCTTGGTTGAGGTAATCGAGGGCCTGTTCCTTTTCTCCGTGATCGTTGTGAAGACGTCCGAGGCTATTCAGGATCGTTGCTTCCATCCTGCGATCCCCAGTTTGCCTTACCAACATCAATGCGCGACTGTAATCATCCATCGCCTGCTTGTAGTTCGCGGACTCACCTTCCACGGACCGCGCAAGGCCAAGCGAATACGCGCATAAGGCCTCCTCGTAGGGATCCCGCAAGGAACGCCAAAGCGAGCGCGCTTTCTCGTAAAGCTCGAGCGTCTTTTGCGTGGATTGATCGCCGGTTTTTGTGGCGCTGGCGGCAGCCGCAAAAAGTGCTGTCTCAGCGGCTATCCGCGTCTGATCTTCCGGCTTGGGCTGGCGCAGCTCAGCAATCGTGATCGTGTATTTCCCGGCTGCTGCATTCTTGTCCAACGACTTGACCTGCGCATGGAAAATCCCCGAGCTTGTTGCAATCAACGAAGCGGGCTCCGGCCCCCAATTTCCGTTTGGACTGTCGGCCTGGACAAGCACTTTTTTGCCAGGATCGCTCAGAACCAATACCACATCGATCCCCTCTTGTTCCGCCACTAATCGCAAGAACTGGCCTTTCTTTAATCTGATTTCGTATCTATCGGTCTCGCCACCTTTTAGTTCGCGTTTGATCGGCCTCTGTAATTTGAGCTCCAAGGCTTGCGGACCTACGCCACTCGCGCTCGTTTGCTTGGTCGCAGGTTGTGTTTTTGTCTCTTGCTGTGAGGGCCCTGCGCTGGGCTCCTGTGCGCCCAAGCAAAACGAACATGAGAATACTATCCCGTAGAGAAGAAAAATTTTCGGCTGGCCTAGCGATCTGTAGGAAGGAAAGGCACTCATCAGAGATTCCTTAATACCTTAGCTGGAATCCCAAGGCACCAGGAAAATACTCAAGTCGGCTCTTGATTCCCGGCCACTGGAATTCCGACTCTAGTTCTGCTGCCAGCAGGAGTCAACCTTTGGCAGCGAAGTTGCATATGCGCCATAATGTGATAGTTTCTCCTTTCGCAATTGTGAATCAATCTATCCAACTCGCCACCTATAATTTCGAGGAATGAACGATGAGCAAGACCCTCTCCGGCCACGTCGCAAAATTTCTGACTACCTTTTGCCTTATTGCTGCCTGCCGTTGCTCTACGTATGCTGCCGACAAACACCCCTTTGGACTCGATGATTATTCCGCGTTGCGGCGCGCGCATGCGGTCGCGGTTTCGCCCGACGGGAAAACAATTATGTATGAAGTCAGCTTCGACGGAACCAAGGGCCCCGAAAAACACGAATGGCATCTGATCGCCATGTCCGGCGAAAACGAAAAGAAACTGGATCTGCCCGAGAATTTCGAACCCGCCGGCTTCACGAAAGATGGCAGCGCGGTGTACGGCGGATATGAAGTCGACAAAAAAGGACAACTGGCGATCGTTCCTCTGGCGCAAGGCAAACCGACTCAGATTCTGGCGCTGCCCAATGGCATTCATTCCGCGACGCTCTCGCCCGATGGCCTGCGCTTCGCAGTCCTCGCCGATCCGCGCGCGAAAGACCCGCTTGCGGGCATTCACAACGTCATCGAAAACGATCAAACGAGTTTGTATGTGGTGGGAACGAGTGGCGCGGACGGCGGATGGTGGTGCCCCTCACTAAGAGACATCATCGACATCGCGTGGTCTCCGGACGGATCGCAAATCGCCATCGTAACTCAGACCCCCAAAATCGGACATCACGAATTGCATTCTTTCATCGATATTTGCAGTGCTTCCGGCGCGCGCAGGCTCGCCGATATTCCGAATTCGACAAGCGGAATTGCGTGGGCCGACGGAGGGAAAAATCTTGCATTCGCAAGCACCACCACGCCGGTGCTTACGCCCGATCATCTGTGGACGGTTCCCGTCGCTGGCGGATTGCCCGTGGATCGCACGCCGCAATTGGCGGGCTCCATCGTGGCGGTCACTAACGATCCGCACGGAACGGTCTGGGTGGACTTGCACAAAGGTGTGTCTTCGGAAGTTGGCGCCTACCGCGACGGAAAATTCGAAACGGCGTTCCGCTGGCCCGGCGGAATTTTCGAAGGCCCGCCGGTGTTTACGGCGCTAGCGGCCAACCCGGAAGTGCTAGCCTTCAGCGTCGGCGAACCGAGCCGCGCGGAAAACGTCGCCGTGGTCCATGGAACGCAGCTGCAGCAAATCACGCACGAAGGCGATGACGCCCTCGCGAACGTGAATCTCGGCGACGTGAAAGTCGTCCAGTGGACCGCCAAAGACGGAACGAAACTGGAAGGCATCGCCACATTTCCTTTTGGGTACACGCTGGCGAAAAAGTATCCATTTGTAGTCGTGCCTCATGGCGGTCCCGAAGCCAACGACGCCCTCGAATTCGACTTAATTTCGCGACTGCTCTCCGCGCAGGGTTATATCGTCTTGCTGCCCCAATACCGCGGCTCCACCGGTTACGGGTCGGAATTTCTTGCCGCCATTTATCAGCATTTCGGCGACCGCGCTTACGCCGACGTCGACAGCGCGACGGATTTCGCGATCGCGCAGGGCTGGGCCGACCCGAACCGGCTGGCCATGTTTGGCTGGAGCGCCGGCGGCTTCATGACTTCCTGGACGGTGACGCAGACGCACCGTTACAAGGCAGCGGTCGAAGGCGCGGGCATCACGGACTGGCTGAGCTTTATACCAACCAGTGACACATGGCAAGTGGATTACGATGCGCGGCTGCAGGAAAAAGATCCCACGCCGATGCTGCAATTTTCCGCCGCGATGTACGCCGACCGGGTGACCACGCCGCTGCTGATCCTTCACGGCGAGGCGGACATTCGCGTGCCCACATTTCAGGGCCGCGAATTCTACGTGCTGCTCGCCGAGCGCGGCAAAACCGTGCGGATGGTGACGTATCCAGGGTCGCCACATTTTCCAAAGCTGGCCGAGCAGCGCCGCGACGTCTTCAAGGAAATTATCGATTGGCTGGCGAAATACAATCCGTGAACTCCAGGCGCCGGCGCGCTGGAATTCTTCCACTTGATGAGCATCGGATTTACCTTGCTGCCGAGGCCAGGCGGCGCGTGACGTAATCGGTGAGGTACGCACCGAAAAGTTCATTGAGCTGGCGCGTGACGGGTCCAGGAGCCGCGGCGATGGTGTGTCCGGCAATTTCGTTGACGGCCAAAACATTGCGATTCGTCGAAGTGAGAAAAACTTCGTCGGCGGTATAGAGATCCTCGGGGCGAAGTGTCTGTTCCACGACAGAGACGCCGGCTTCGGGCGCAATTTCCATCAAAATTCCGCGGGTTACGCCCTCGAGACAGCCGGAATTGAGCGGCGGAGTGAAGACTTTGCCGTTCTTTACGCAGAAAATGTTCGCCGAAGTGCATTCGGCGACCTCGCCGCGCTCGTTGAGCAGCACCGCTTCGTGAAAACCTTCCTTGTTGGCTTCGGCGACGGTCCAGACATTGTTGAGCCAGGAGATGCTTTTTACGCCGGAGAGCGCCGAGGCGGCGTGGCGGGCGTGTTCGCGGAGGGTGAGGCGAACCGGTTCCTCGTATTGGGGGAGGGGAGCGGAGTAAATGATGAGATCGACTTGCGGCTGCTCCTCATCGCTTTGCCAGAAGCCGGCCTGGTTATAGACGAGGTAAATGCGTGCGCAGCCTTCGGAAACTTTGTTGGCGCGAATGACTTCATGGAGATGGACGCGGACCTTGGCCGCGGTGTATGGCATGGGGAGGCGGACGATGACGGCGTCTTTTTCGAGGCGGCGCCAGTGGCGTTCGTAGGCGAAGGCTTCGCCGCTAGCGATGCGCAGGGTGGTGAACAGTCCCCAGCCGCAGATGAGGCCGGCCTGGCCGGGAGAGAGGCGGACCTTTTCGACGGGGAGAAGGCTCTCGTTGTGAAAGATGTTGCGGTGAATCACGTGCGTTCCTCGGAGGCGATCCCTCTTTGCGCTACGTTCCATTCTACCGGAGATTTGGGAGGAGTGGCGGGGAAGGCGAGGGCCACGTTCCATTCTGGGAATGGGGGAAGTAATGGGGCAAAGAAGTAGCGGGCTAATGAAAAATGCGAGCCCCGTACCCCTGGGTGTTTTTGCGAAAGAGTTCGGAATTGCTTGAAAAGAAAAGAGTTGAGTCTTGCGTGAAGGCAAAAGAGTTTGGAAGAATGTGAAAACAAAGAAGATAGAGTAGATCGAGAACGAAGCTCGAAATTGGAAAAACGAAAACCGGCCGCCACCCCCCACCCCCATCTAATTGCAGAAGAGTGCGCAAACGATTGAAAACAAAGGGGACCAAAATGGGAAATGGCGTATGGAACGACAGAAAGGCACTCTAGAGAGCGTGGGGAAGGAGCGATTGTGCTCGGCAGGTCGGGGAGGAGTGGGCGATTCATGGGGAATGATAGCATGGTATTTACCCTTAGTCAATAGTATGTTGTAGTAGCGTTCGAATGAGGTGTGGAAAAGCGGAGGTCGACAGTCGACAGTTAAGAGTCAAAAGTCAAAAGTCTTAGGAGAGTGGCTCCGCACGCGAGCCGCAAAAGGCGCGGCTCGGATGCGGAGAACTAAGGTTGAAGGGGCGAACGGCAGGGTACCCAAATTCGGGTAGTGGGCAAGTTTGGCAGTAGCACAGCCACTCTTGGCTGGGCGCGGCATCGCGGGCGCTCCAAGAAGCGCACAGGCTGAAGCCTGTGCCACCAAAACCAACCTTCGGAGCCACGTGAGCTCACTCAAAAGCTCGGAGTGAGGCGGGGCGTGGGAGGGTTGGGGTATGGTAGGGGGACGATGAAAACGCTGGGGAAGGTGGAGGACAAGAGGGAGATTGAAGAGCGGCTGGGGAAGCTGCAGCCGGGGGCCCCTCGGCGGTGGGGGAAGATGACCGCGCCGCAGATGGTGTGTCATTTGTGCGACTCATTTCGAGGGCCGATGGGGGAGAAGCCCCTGCCTCGCGCGGAGGGACCGTATCCGCGTACGTTGATCAAGTGGATGGCGCTGTATGTGCCGATTCGTTGGGCACACGGGCTCAGGACCATGCCGGAGATCGATCAGCAAATTGGCGGGACTCCGCCGGGGGAATTTGCGAGCGATGTGCGGGAGTTGCGACGGCTACTGGATCGGTTTACGCGTGAGCCGCGGGATTTTGTATGGACGCCGCATCCGTTTTTCCTGGATATGTCGGATTGGGAGTGGATGCGCTGGGGGTATTTGCACATGGACCATCATTTTCGGCAGTTCGGCGTTTGACAAAGAGACAATCCTTGCTAGGGAGTTAGAACGATGAGCGAGAGGCACAAGAATCGGAACAAACACCTGGGTTCGAGCATTGATGATTTCCTGAAGGAAGAGGGCATCTTTGAAGAGGCGCAGGCCCAGGCGGTCAAGGAGGTTGTCGCGCGGCAGCTCGACGAGGCCATGAAGAAGCAGAAAATATGCGAACGCTAGATGGCCGCACAGCCCACACCGTCCGAAGGCGCAGCCCAGAAGGGTCGCCAGCAGATTTGAAAAGCTGTCCCAGCCGTCTTTACTTGACTGATTAATTGTCAAAAGAGTTTAGACAACCTACTTGCTGCCTGTTAACATCCCATCCGGCAAGCTTGGAAATTAAGGTCTGTAAACAGAAGCGCGGAGAAGGACGGGTATCCGCATGAAATGCTTGCGTCTCATCCTGCCAATTCTCTTCCTAACCGCACCCCTCTTTGCGCAACAAGAGAACGGGGCGGAGCTGACGATTCACTTTGTCGGTGAATCGAGCCGCTTTCGTGTCGGGGAGGTTATTCCCATTGAATTGTCATTTACGGCCTCTACGCCCGATTCCTTCGAAATGACTACGCGTAACTACGACCGCAGCGGCCGTCTCAACATCGAAAAGTTTAACGTGAGCCCGCCCGGTCGGGACCCCCTCAAGAAATACTATTCCGAGGGTTCTTTCATGATGGGCGGTGCCGGAATCACGCAAACGCTCTCTGCCGATCCACAAGAGATGCGCGAAGACCTCAACGAATGGGTCGCGCTGGATGAACCGGGGCATTATTCCCTATACGTCACTTCCGGTCGAGTTTCTCGCCGCGATGCTGCGAAGAACGAACCTATAGAACTGCGATCGAATTTCCTGGAATTCGATATTGTTGACGCCGATCCGGGGTGGCAGCAGCGGACACTTAAGACGGCGTTGGCGACCCTCAATATGGAATCCAGCACTCGGGAGGAGAAGAATTCTGCGTCGCAAGCCTTGCGTTTTCTGGATAGCCCTGACTCGGTGCGAGAACTTGTGGGCCTACTCGGCTCTCATGCGGAGGGCCCCCACTGGAATGAGGTAGCGGGGCTGGCGGGGTCGCGCAACCAGAATCTGGTGGTCAGCGAACTCGAGCGGCAGATGAGTGCTCCAGACATAGGGATAGGGCGCGATTACGTCTACATCCTTGCGAAACTGAAGTTCCAGCTCGACCACGAGCCGCTTCCTCCGTATCCCCAAAAAGATAAGGAGCAGCAGAAAATCTGGAGCGAGCGGCGGCAAGCAAATGACAAGAAGTTGAACGAGCTTCAGGACACTCTTTACGACCGAGCGGCCTCTCTCGTTTCCAGTAAAAATGGGATCGCCAGGGCAGACACCGTCCAGACGGTGCTACTGCGTCCATCGCGTGATTCCAGCGCCGCCAAGCCGCTTGGGGCATTGCCACCCGAAGAAATCGCGTCGGCGTTTCTTAATTTGTCGCAAGAGCAGCAATGGGACCTTCTCTCGAGCTTCTGGGAACGATTGAAGATTTCTGCCATGGTTGGTCCGCTCAAGAAAGTGGTGGAGCAACCAGAAATGAAGCAGCAGAGGTTGCGCGACGTGGCGTTGCGACGTTTCTATGATTTAGACCCGAGTGTGGCCGCGCCTATTTTCCTGGAGGAAATCCGGCAGCCTCATTTCGATAGTTCCGTATTTCCATCGGTGAGGATCGAAACGCTTGGCCTGCTTCCAAATGAGACATTGCCGCAATTCGACGAGATGCTTTCTGCCCGCTTGGAAGAGAAAGAGAGTCGCACTCGGGGCCTGGACGCTCAGTTGGTCGGGCGCTTTTCTACCAAGGCCATTCTCAAGAAAGTGAAGTCGGTCTATGAAACTTTGCCCGGGCAGTGGGACTGTCTGACCGAGGATGGGTTCGTTGTCTATTTTCTGCGTGTGGATACCGACTACGGTGTGAAACGCCTGGCGGTGGCTCCGAGCGCTTGCATGAACAACTCGCTACCGATCGTCGTCAGGATGCATCGTTGGAGTGAAGTCGAGCCAGGCATCATAGCGCGTCTCAATGGCCCGGACCCTTGGCGCGCGCGGCAAGCCGCGGAGGCGCTTGCGAGGTACGGCAGTCCAAAAGCTGAGGGCGCATTGTGGGACCGACTCAGCCGCTTTCACGAGCAATGGATGGAGCGCGGCAATGAGTTGACGTACAGAGGAGAAATGAAACATGACGCCAATGAAGCGCTCAGCTTTCAGTTTGGGTTGGTCGAGGCCATCGGCCATGCCCAAGCATGGCTACTCACCGACGAAAAAATCGACGACTTAGAGAGGCTGACTCTTGGGCAGGAACGCGACAATGTGAAGTCGTGGCACTGGAGTTCGCCTGTCGATGTAAACATTTCTCTCTTCGGCGAACAGATGCATGCCTGGGTCGGCCAGTATTCGCCTTCGGATCTTGCCTCTTTGCGAAGCAAACTCGCGCAATATCCTGCCGGGACAAAATTCCGCCTAAATGTTTCTGGCTCGCCCGAACGTGTCGACCCGGTGATCGCTGAACTCAATGACATTGCAGCCGAATATGGATTTGAGGTGGTTCGGCCGTAGTGCGGGTTACTCCCGGAATTAGGGCCTCTAGCGCAAATAGCCGGGAAATCTGGCTAAGGCTGCGGGTAGAGCGGGAGATGGGTGAGGCGGGCGATGCGCAAGAAGTCTTTGTCGAGGGTGAAGAGGGTGGCGCGGTGTTCGAGGGCGATGGCGGCGACCAGGGTGTCGATTGTGGTGAGGCTGAGGCCTTTGGAGCGGGCGAGGCGGAAGAGGGAGGCGGCTTCGCGGTAGGTGGAGAAGCCGGTGGGTTCGAGCATGTCCCACATCGCTAAATAGCGTTCGATCTGGGTGGCGTCGCGCGTTAGGCCCTGGAGAATTTCGGTTACCACGACGCCGGTGAGGGCGAGAGGTTCGGCATCGGAGATCATGCGGCGGAGTTCCTTGCCGGCACGGCTCGGTGCTTGGTTGAAAAAATCGATCCAGACGGAAGTGTCCACCAGGATCAAACGCGGTTTCTCCGCGCCGCTTTCAGGTCGCCTTTCCAGATGCCGCTGGCGTAGTAGCGGAGGAGGCCTTTGCGGCTTTCCGAGCGCACGAGCAGTTGGAGGGCGGTATCGACGATTTGGCGTTTGGTCTTGAGGCGCGTGAGTTTACGCGCTTTGCGGACCAGGGTGTCGTTGAGTTCGATGTTGGTTCTGCTCATGGGGGTAGGATACACCAATTGCTGTGGATTTGGTGTACGGGTTGCGAGGTGCGGGGAGATAAGAGCAAAGCGAAGAGAGATTTCTCTCTCCGCAGGCCGACCCTTTCACAGGAGTGAAAGCGGAGGAAAAATCGGCCTGCTCCGTTCGAAATGACCGGTCTAGGGTGGTGATGGGTCAGAGGTCGAAAAAACGGGCGGGGCAAGCCCGGCCCCTACGTTGAATGACGGCAGTGGGCGCGACAGGGATGGGTGGCTGCTTCGGGTGGTGGCGCGGTAGGGATTCGCGGGCGGGAGGATGATTTGAGCGCCGGCGAAGATGCGATTGGGGTTGAGGATGTTGGGGTTGGCGGAGAGGAGTTCGCGCCAGCGGAGGCCTGAGCCGAGATTTTGCTTGGCGAGTTTCCATAGGGAATCGCCGGGTTTCACGGTGATTACGCTTCGTTGCGTGGAACTGCGAGGGGCGATGGGTGGTTTGGCGGGCGCCATGGGTACGACGGGCGGGCGTTTGGGAGCTACGAGTTTGGGCTTGATGGTGGGGCGCGACGGAGCTATGCGCCTAGGCGCAACGGCTGGGCGCGAAGGAGGCGAAAGCGTCGGCACGGTGGCCGAACGAGAGGGGACAACGCGCTTAGACTCGACGGTTGGGCGTGTGGGAGATGCAATTGTGGGTTCGGGGACGAGAAATTTGGGGCGCTCGAAGGGGGAACGTTTCATGAGTGGGCGATAGGGAGCGAAGTTCGGCGCGAGCGGCTTGTAATAATTTGGCAGACGTGGTTGCAGTAGTTGGAGCAACGGCTTCGGTGAAACAAACACTGGTGGCTTTGGAGAAGAAGGCACCGGTCGCTCGGACGGCGCGAGCATTGGCGGCTCTGGAGAACCGAGTAGCCGCGGCTCGGGCGAAGGCAGCACCATGGGATTTGGTGAAGCTAAGACCGGTGTGTCGGCGAAGGGAAGATGGAAGTCGGCGGTCTGCTGAAGTTTTTGCGATTGCTTTTGCTGGCGGAAATGGCGGGCGACGTCACCTAGAGGCGCGTCGGGAGGAAGTGACTGGGCGTCCACGGCTTGCTTGGATTTTTCCGCCACGGCCGGAGGAGCCTGCTGATTTTTTCTGGCTTCGATCTGCGCGTGGTCTTCCGGTGTGAGAATCTGAGCACGATGCAGATCTTCTTCGGTGTAAACGTGCTGCGATTTTTTTTGCAGGGCTTCTTTGCGGGCGCGCTCCTGCCTGGCCGCTTCGGTAACATCCTGGTCAGTGGTTTGCGATTGACTTTGGGCGCGGCATTGCGCGGGGAACAAAATCGCGCAGGATGCAAACAGGATCGTAGAACAAGACAGGCGAAGAAATGCGTTGGAATGCCTCGAGGTTAGCGAGGGGCCGGGTGCGAACGGCGTGACGAGATCAGTTCTTTGCATTGCAAACCGACCACGGGGGGACACCGCTTAGGAAGGAACCATAGCAAAGACGGGAGAGGTTGGGAATGGGAGTCTTGGAGTGGGGATGCTAAGAAGTTACGGGGCGGAAGTAGAGGCGAAAACTACAGGCTAGAAGACGGGGCGAACCAGAACGCGGAGAAGATGCCGGCTGGAAGCTGGCGCTACAAAATGGCGGGCCAAGGATGCAGAGGAGATGCAGCGTGAAGTGCGTTGACAGGAGGAGGAGGGTACTTTAAGATTGACGTTTGTCTCTACAGGGAAAGGTGTGACTGTTGCGATGAGGACGTACGTAGCCAAGGGTGAAGAAGCGGAAGCGCTGAAAGTGGGCGCGAACTGGTTTGTGGTGGACGCGACGAATGTGGTGCTGGGACGGCTGGCGACGAAGGTGGCGCGCATGCTGATGGGCAAGGACAATCCCAGCTTTACACCGTACCTGGATTCGGGCGACCACGTGGTGGTGATTAATGCGGACAAGATTCGCATGACCGGGAACAAGGTCGAGCAAAAAGTTTATTATTCGCACAGCGGGTATCCTGGCGGGCTGAAGGAAGTGCCGGCGAAGCGGTTGCGGCCGATCAAGGCCGACTGGATGGTGCGCGAGGCGGTGCTCGGGATGCTGCCGAAGAACAAGCTGCGCGCGCGGCGGGCGAAGAAGTTGCGCGTGTACCGGGATGCGGCGGGTCTGGCGCGGCACGCGGGGCAGAAGCCGCAGGTTATGGCGGTTTAGCAAGAAGAGCACAGACTAAAGTCTGTGCCACAGTTTTCTGCACGTTGGTGGTCCTTGAACAGTGTGACCGCGAAGCGGTCATCCTAAGCGGTGCCTTAGCAGGGAATCATCCGGACGTGAATTTCGAGAGCGGATTAGACCGTTTTGGGTCTTTTTGTCTTAGGTCTTAGGAGGAACGTTGAGTTCTACGGTTACGCCCCTCGCGGGCAAGCAAACCTGGTTTCTGGGGACGGGACGGCGCAAGGAGTCGGTGGCGCGTGTGTTCGTGCGTCCGGGGACGGGGAAGTTCACGGTGAATGGACGGACCGTGGAGCAGTATTTTCCGAATTTTGCGTGGAAGCATGACGCGACGGAGCCGCTGAAGTTTACGAGCCTGCACGATCAGGTGGACGTGAAGGTGACGGCGCACGGCGGCGGCGTCGGCGGGCAGGCGGGAGCAGTGCGCATGGGATTGGCGCGCGCGATTTCGCGCTACAACCCGGAGTTGCGGCCGGCGTTGCGCAAGAATGGATTTTTGACGCGCGATTCGCGAATGAAGGAACGGAAAAAGTACGGGCAGAAGGGCGCGCGCAAGAGATTCCAGTTCACCAAGCGTTAAGAAGGTGACTGGTGACTCGTGACTGGTGAGGAGCCAGAGAGCGGGTCACGATGGCTCCGGAGGGAATGCGCAAGCAAACCTTTCGAGATCACGGCCGGCAAGGAGCCGGCAAAAGGCTGTTCTTTGGCGTCCTGCTTCGCGGTGAAGCGGGAGGGGCAAGCCCCTTCCCCTACAGAAGCGAAGAAGATGCTCCGCTGCAAACAGCTATCCTTAAAGGAGGAAACTTGGCAGTAGAAATTACGATGAAAGAGTTGCTGGAGGCCGGAGTTCACTTTGGCCACCAGACGCGGCGCTGGAACCCGAAGATGAAGGAATATATTTTCGGGGAACGCAACGGCATCCACATTATTGATCTGCAGAAAACCCTCAAGATGTTCCGCGAAGCGAGCCGCTTCGTGGGCGAACTTTCCGCGCAGGGAAGAACCGTTTTGTTTGTCGGCACCAAGAGGCAGGCGCAGGAGGCGGTCGCTGAAGAGGCGAAGCGCTGCGGAGCGTTCTTTGTAAACCATCGCTGGCTGGGCGGGACGCTGACGAACTGGGCGACGCTGCAAAAGTCCATCAAGCGGCTGAAGCTGCTGAAGGCCATGAACGAAGATGGCCGCATGGAAGAGCTTTCGAAGAAGGAAAAAGCGCGACTGGGCCGCGA